>Ga0180435_10001058_pt1 | contig 28898 bp, 24 predicted proteins | sample SS_ome_3_FD_132467 | JGI IMG/M metagenome (GOLD analysis project Ga0180435, IMG submission 132467) | Hypersaline lake sediment archaeal communities from the Salton Sea, California, USA - SS_3_S_1 metaG | ecosystem: Environmental > Aquatic > Non-marine Saline and Alkaline > Hypersaline >... | reverse complement strand
GCCACACCGAGAAAGTCATCCGCAAAATATTCAGCCATGTCATTGGCCTGCTTCAGGGAGGTCAGGGCTGAACGGGTATCTGCATACATGGGGTGGAGGGGTTCAATGGCCAGTTTTACTCCCAGGTCACGGGCCCTGGGCAGGATGGCTTCGATCCCCTGACGGATTTGTTCCCTGGAAATCTCAAGCCTTTGTCCCGGTTCTGCCCCACATACCAGCACCAGCATGGGAATTTCCATGGCTGCAGCCTCTTCCAGCATTCCCAGATTATGCCCGATGGCTTCTTGGCGTTTATCAGCTTTCAGGGAAGGGAAAAATCCTCCGCGCACATAGGAAACGGGGATCAAACCATTATTTGCCAGGGTACTTTTAACCATTCCCGGATCCATGTCCTCCACCGCATCTTGCCAGATGGAGATCCCTTTGACACCCAGCCGGGCATATTTCTCACAGGCCCGCTCAAAACCCAGGGGTTTGGTGGTGATGGTGTGTATGCAAAGCTTGTCCAGGTTTTTGATAGCTTGAGTCATTCCTGTCTATTTTAATAGGGAGGGTTCGATGCAGCCAAAGAAAGTATAGTACTTCTCATTGTTTAGCATCCTGGTCGCATAAAGGGCCAATTCACGCATGTGGTAGTCTCCCCACATACTCGATTCTCCATGGGCGGCTATACCTTCAACAGCTTTGTGATCCCAGGCATTGGGTTCATGGTAGATGCTGTGCAGGAGGATGCCCTGGTGATCGGGCCCCGTACTCAGATAGGGTTCCTCCAGAAGGCTATTAAGCACTGTCAGACCGGCCTGCCAGTATTTTTTGCTTTGTTCCGGCTCCCTCTTTTCCAGGTATTTACCGAGACGGAAAAGGCCCTGGGCCCCGATGGCTGCGGCTGAACTATCGACCGGTTCATATGCATTAAAGGGATCAGCTTTGCGATCCAGATGCTTTTCTATCCTATGCAGCATGGGCGCCCCCGTATCCCAGTAGGGTATCCCATCCAGAGGGCTATGGTCCAGGTAAAAATCGCAGGTAGCCTTTGCCGCCTCAAGCATAAAGGGCTCAATTTCCTTTTTTCCTCCATAGGCTTCCAAAAAGCCATCAGGAAGTTGGTCGATGAGCTCCAATTCCTCGGCAAATCCACACATGGCCCAGGCAAGTCCGCGGGTCCAGGTCGTATAGCCACTGAATCCCTGTTGGGCATTGGGACATCTATACTGGCCATCCTTAACATTGAAGATGCTCTCATGGGCAGTCCGACCTCTCAAGTCGTAGCCGTCTCTTCCCCGACCATAGTAAACCGAATATTCTGCCGTGGCTCTGGCATGCTGAATGGCCCTTTCAAAAAGGTCGATCTTACGATCTCCTTCCTCCTGCCCCACATGGCCCATAAGGTGACTGACCATAAGGATGCGGAGGGTGCGAATGGTATCCACAAACAGGGAATGAGGTCCATTGAAGGAATAGATGAATCCACCCCCGGGGATGGGGGTCCACCGGCCGGCCTGCACGGCACCGCTTATCTTTAGTGCCAGCTCGTAAAATTCCATTTCCCAGCTGTCATGGGGAATTTTACCTTCCCTCATGAGCCTCAAAAGGTTTCCGTAGGTAGAGATGTTGTTGAATCCATGGTCATGTACTCCTGTATGACTTACATGAGGCGCCATCATTTTCCGGGTATGCTCTCTCCCATAGTTCAGGTAATACTCTTCTCCCGTTGCATCGTACTGCAACAGGGACGAACCATAAAGAAATCCCTGGGTCCACTCGGTCCAGCCACGGGTGGTATAAGAGCCCTTTACAGTATACACAGGTGAACCCCTGTCCACTATATATTCTTTCTCAATCAGTTTGATTTTTTGTCCGGAGAGCGCCCAGAATTTATCCAGTTTCTGTGCGAATTGTGAGGAAAGCAATTCAAAGTCAATCTTCATGGATGCATGGGGATTTCAATGCTTATAAATATAGCCAAACTTCCCATACCTGATAATATCCCCTAAAGGATTATCTTTAGGATTATCTACCAGGCAGCTCTTAAATCATAAAGGTCCATGAACGAAATTGAAGAAAGAATCAAAGCTCTCGGATTGGAGCTACCACCTCCGCCTCCTTCCGGAGGTATCTACCATTCCGTGCTCGTTACAGGAAACCAACTCTATGTCTCCGGACAGGGTCCTGTGCAATCGGACGGCAAGCTAATCAAAGGAAAGGTGGGCTCGGACCTTAGCCTGGAAGAAGGACAAATGGCTGCACGTCAGGTGGCCCTGACCATGCTTTCCACCATCAAGGCCCAACTGGGCGATCTGGACAGGATCAAACGACTGATCAAGACCTTTGGTATGGTGAATTGTCTTCCGGACTTTGAACAGCATCCACTCACCATCAATGGATTCAGTCAGCTAATGGTTGATGTGCTGGGAGATATTTACGGCAGGGGTGCAAGGAGCGCGGTGGGCATGACCTTGCCCGGAAACATTGCGGTGGAAGTGGAATGTATATTTGAGTTACACCCTGAATAAGCGGAGGAGCACAGATGTGGTACAAGGCGGAAAATGAAGACTCTGTATTTACCCCGTCCCTGCTGGTCTATCCCGATAGGATTGAAGAAAATCTCAGGCGTATGATTGACCTGGCCGGGAGTGCCGACCGCCTCCGGCCACATGTGAAGACGCACAAGATGGGTGAGCTTATCGATCTTCAGCTTCAACTGGGAATTCATAAGTTTAAATGTGCCACACTCAGCGAAGCCAGGATGGTGGCAGAGCACGGTGGGCCCGATGTCCTGCTTGCCTACCCCCTGCTGGGACCCGACATCCCCTATTTCCTGAAGCTAATCCAGATCTTTCCCGATACCAGGTTCTCTGTTACGGTTGACTCTGTTAAAGCCTGCCACATGATTGAAGAACACCTTAGTGGCAGCCCCGGGCCCCTTGAGCTATTCGTGGACCTGGACAACGGGATGCATCGGACGGGCATCAGAGCGGAAGAGGCCTTGGACCTGATCCGGCATATCCAGGAAAACATACTTCTGGAATTTGCCGGCTTACATATCTACGACGGTCACATCCATGACCGGGATCCCGATGACCGGAAAGCCCATTGCGACTCCGATTTCCAGGAGGTGGAACAACTGATCGGCAAGTTGGAAAGCAATGGGATCCCTGTTGGAGAACTTGCCTGTGGAGGTACACCCACCTTTCCCATTCATGCCCAACACCCCTCACGCACCCTGTGCCCCGGCACCCCGGTATTGTGGGATGCAGGTTACCATGAAGCCTTCCCAGATCTGGATTTTCTACCCTCTGCAGTGCTGGCTGGCAGAGTAATTTCCATATCGGACAAGCAGCTTAGTGTCGACCTGGGTTACAAAGCCATGGCTTCTGAAATGGCTCATCCCAGGCTTCGTTTTCTGAATCTGGAACACAAAGAAATACTTAATCATAGCGAGGAGCATCTGGTTTTGGCTAACGCAGATACCCATAACCTGGAAGTGGGAGACCTGGTCTATGCCCTGCCCGTGCATATCTGTCCAACGGTGGCTCTGCATGAGCAGGTTTATGTGCTTAAAGATCACAAAGTGGCGAATGTATGGAAGGTAGCTGCCCGCAAACGTATCTACAAAGCCTTCACCCGATAAAAATGAACCCAATGAAAAGAACAAGGTCAATTTTTCTGCTGCTGGTCTTAGTGCTGGCCACTACTTTAATCTCGTGTCGTACAAGCGTGGAAAGCGGTCCTCCCAACATCATTTACATCATGTCGGACGATCATGCAGCCCATGCCATCAGCGCCTACGGGGGAATCTACCAGGAGCTGGCACCCACTCCCCATATAGATCGCCTGGCTGCAGAAGGCGCCCTGTTTTCCAATACCTTCTGCACCAATAGCATTTGCGGACCCAGCCGGGCCAGTATCCTCACCGGTAAATACAGTCAACGGAACGGATTTTACAAGAACCAGGGAGGGGTGAAATTTGACGGGAGCCAGCTTACCTTCCCCAAGGTTCTGCAGAAGGCTGGCTATACCACTGCCATGGTTGGGAAGTGGCACCTGGGAAGCGAACCCACAGGTTTTGATTATTACAAATACCATATATTGAGCGGTGGTCAAGGTACTTATTGGAACCCAAGCTATAATGAAAATGGTACTGAGGTCAGCGAGAAAGGTTATGCCACCAATCTTACAGGCGATTTTGCCCTGGACTGGTTGGAGAACAAACGCGATAAGAACAAGCCCTTTTGCCTGCTTTTCCAATTTAAGGCACCTCACCGTGCCTGGTACCCCGACAGTATCTATCTGGACCTCTTCGATGGAATAGAAATGCCCTACCCGGCCACTTTCGACGACGATTACGCAGGCAGGGAACTGACCGCCGGAAATACCATGATGACCATCGAAAATCACCTGAACCGCAAAGACCTGAAGATGACTCCGCCCCCTGAGCTCTCCGGACAGGAGCTTCATCTCTGGCAACGATACGGAGACAAGGGAGAGCCAGTTTCACCTTCCGATACCCTGAAAGGAGAAGCACTCAAAAAGTGGAAGTACCAAAAGTATATCAAGGACTACCTGGCCTGTGTGCGTTCGGTGGACGACAATGTGGGGCGCCTGCTCGACTACCTGGATAAATCAGGTCTGGCAGGGAATACCATTGTAATCTACACGGCCGATCAGGGTTTTTACCTGGGCGACCATGGCTGGTACGATAAAAGATTTATGTACGAGGAGTCCCTTCGCATGCCCTTTCTAATAAGATACCCTGGGAAAATTGCTTCCGGTGTTACAAAGGAGGAACTTACCCTGAATATAGATTTTGGGCCCACCCTCATCGAAATGGCAGGAACGGATATTCCCGGGGAGATGCAGGGAAGCAGTTTTGCCCCCCTACTCCTGGAAGAAAAATCCCTGGAATGGCGAGATGCCATTTACTACCATTACTACGAATATCCCCTATGGCACCAGGTGCAGCCCCACTATGGCATCAGAACCGATCGCTACAAGCTGATCCATTTTTATTACGACGTGGATGTCTGGGAATTGTACAACCTGGAGCAGGATCCCAATGAGTTGAAAAACCTCTACGGCCTTCCTGAGTACGATAATCTGGTGGAAGAACTGAAACTAAAACTTAAGGACCTGCAGGTGGAGTACGGGGATGATATCTCACTGGAAGAAATGCGGCTTATTACAGAACATAGCCTGAGACCGCAATAGAGAAGACGAGGATCAGATTTTTTTACCCAGGGCAGCCTTTCCCATTATTTTCAGGGTGCCCAGTACACCATAACGTTCCTGGATCATCTTCCTGTACATATCTGAGCGGGTGCGGGGAGGCACCGCCTCTTTCTCCGTTTTATGCAGGCTAATGGCATCAAACTGGCAGGCATTCAGGCATACCCCGCATCCTATGCAATGACTACGAAGGACTTCGGTATGGCTGTTCACCGATTCCAGGGCATCCATCTGGCAAACTTCTATACACTCTCCGCAGGCTGTACATTTATCCGCATCGATTTTTGCGTAGAAATTGGTTTGAAGAAAATCGGCCGGCTGAGGAAATTTTTTCGCGGCAGTGAGCACTCCGCAACAACAACCACAACAGCAACACATAAACTCGGGCGATTGGGTATTGGCGGGTTGAAGCACCATTCCTTCCTTTTCGGCACGGTTAACCAGTTGCATCATCTCCTCTTTATCCAATTCCCTGGCTACCCCCCTGTCCATCATATGCCTGGCAGAGTTGCCAAGGGTAAAGCAGGTTTCGAGCACGTTGGTCTGCTTGCATTTGCTTCCCATTTTTTCCCTGGCCTGCCTACACACACAATTCATCACCGCATAGGGGCCTTCAGAAGCATCAATGATGCTTCGTGCATCGTCGTAGCGTCCCACCGGGAACTCCGGATCAATGTCCACATTCACCGGTATAGTGCGCATTTGCTTGGTTTTGGTAGAGAGAAATGCTTCAGCAAATCCGTCGTCCTCGTACTGAAAGAAATCCTCGGCAAGTTCTTTGCTTATCCGATCCACCTGAAATTCAAAGATTCCAATGGCCAGGGGAGCTTTACTGAATTTTTGACCCTCCTTCGGATCCTTTATACCTTGAATGGCACCTTTTTCGGCCAGTCCTTCCAGCAGCTCCTTCAGTCTTTGTTTACTGAGCTCTCCCTTCTTAAAACGACCATGGATCTTCTCTACAGTTTCGGGCAAAGCGCTAAGCTGTAAGGCAATACCGGCTTCTTCTTCGTTAAACAATCGCTTCAGCAAACTGAGCTCCACGCCTGATTCTGTTTCCGGAAATGGAACTGGCATTTTATCCAGGTGACGCTGCAGGAGGCGGTAAATATCGGTATCCATAGCACAGGCGATTTAGGTTAGTAATAGATTGACTTTCTATAACTTGCAAAAATGACAAGTTACAATAATATGAAGATCCAGTGCAAATAAACAACAAAGTATAAATTCATTGAGTTTTAGAAATATAGGCCTGGGGGTTGTTTACTAAGCCCAGTACATATATTTTTGTGAAAACTTGAAAGTTCGAAACATTAAATAAACTGATATGAAAGCTTCACACAATCGCAGAGATTTCTTAAAGATTTCCGGTGCCGGTGCCCTGGGAATAATGACACTTGGCCCCATGGGATGCTCAGCAACCCCTGTTGACAAAAAGAGTTTTGGTGTAGGACTCCAATTGTATTCCATTCGCGATGCCATGGATGCGGATGTACCCGGAACCTTACAAAAGGTTTCTGATCTGGGCTACAAATACGTGGAACTGGCCGGTTACTCTGGAGGAAAATTTTACGGCTATGCTCCGGCTGAATTTAAAAAGATGGTGAACGACCTGGATATGGAGATACTAAGCAGCCACACACAGGTGGAAGCTGCCGGCATTACCATGGACAATGCCAAAATCATGGCCGATGCTCATGCAGAGCTGGATGCCAAGTATTGTGTCCAACCCTGGGTAGAAGCTGTGGATCGAAATATTGAATCCTACAAGAGGATGATTGGTGACTGGAACCAGGTGGGGATGGTCATGAAAGAAGTGGGTATCCAGTTTGGCTACCACAATCATAATTTTGAATTTCTGAACATCGACGGAGTAATACCCTATTACGACATCTTCATGCCTGAAATGGATGCCGATCTGATTACCATGGAGATTGACCTGTACTGGGTTACCAAGGCCGGACAGGATCCCGTTGAAATGTTCGAAAAATATCCCGGACGCTTCCAGCTCTGGCATTTCAAAGACATGTACAAAGAGACCGAGCCCTACTTTGATGTAATCAAGGACGATATCGCTCCAGTTGGCGATGGCCTCATAGATTTTAAACGTATTGTCGCAGCTAAAGAAAAAGCCGGAATGAAGCATTTCTTTGTGGAAGATGACAATCAGGGGAATGGAAAACCCTTTGAAGGAATTGGCAGCAGTATATCCAATATGACTGGCGATATTCTGGCCTGATACAAATACTTCTTCAAGTCTGTAAATGTGCAACCCTGTAGGTCTTTCCTGCAGGGTTTTTTTATTGTGTCTAATTTACCCATTAAACCCTAGCCCGAATTATTTATCTAAGTATATTAGCGGTCGCAAAAAGAAATATCAACTATCTGAGAAAAATCTACATGCAAATAAAACTCCCCACCCTACTTACATATATATCAGCAATCCTGTTCCTGTATTTTATTTCCCAGACCAGCGTGGAAGCCCAGGGAACTGTTAAAATCAATAAACTCTCATCCAAGGTGATATTAGACGGCCGCCCCAATGAGGCAGCCTGGGAGCAAGCAAGCCTCTTTCCCATGATTGTTCATTCCCCCAACTTCGGGAACGAACCTACCGAAGCCAGTGAGGTGATGGTGGCTTACGATCAGGAATTTCTTTGGATAGCTGCCAGACTTTATAGCAGGGATCCTTCCAATATTACCTCCACCAGTAAAAAAAGAGACGAGGAATCCAGGAACTCTGACAATTTCGGGATTGTACTGGATACCTATGACGATAATGAAAATGCACTGGCCTTTTTCACCATGCCTTCCGGTGCAAGAATCGACTACACGGTTTCCAACGACGGAGAAGGTGGAGGCGGAGGGGGCATGGGCTCCGTAAACCGCAGCTGGAATACCTTCTGGGACGTTGAAACAACTATGGATGAGAAAGGGTGGTACGTGGAAATGAGAATACCCTTTTCCAGTCTGCGTTTCCAAACTATCGACGGAAAGATACCCATGGGAATGATCCTGAACAGAAGGATCAGCTACAAAAATGAAATGGTCACCTATCCTGCTATCGATCCCAAATATGGCTTCACAGCCAACCAGAAACCCTCACAGGCGCAAAGCATTGAACTATCGGGCATAGAAGCCAGGAATCCGGTCTACATAACCCCCTACGTCCTTGGAGGATATTCCAGCAGCTATGAATTAAACGACGATGAAACTTTGTACATCCTGGAGGATAAACCCAAGCTGGAAGCCGGATTGGATGTGAAATACAGCCTTACAAGCAATTTGACCCTGGATATTACTGCCAATACTGATTTTGCCCAGGTGGAAGCAGATGATCAGCAGGTGAACCTGACCCGCTATTCCCTGTTCTTTCCGGAGAAAAGGCTCTTTTTCCAGGAACGGTCAGGCATCTTCAATTTCAGTCTGGGTGGCAGATCCGATAACCTGTTCTACAGCCGGCGGATTGGAATTGTGGATGGCGAACAGGTGCGGATATTCGGGGGAGCAAGAATGACAGGTCGGGTCAATAAATGGGATGTGGGAATACTCAACATGCAAACCCAGAGTTACATGGAGACGCCCTCTGAAAATTTTGGGGTTGCCAGAATCCGCAGGCAGGTAATAAATCAGAATTCCTACGTGGGCGGAATCATGACTTCCCGGATAGGAACCAATGGCAATTACAACCTGGCTTATGGTGTGGATGGCATCTTCCGCCTGTTCGGGGATGATTATCTGGATATCAGGGTCGCACAAACCATGGAAACGGGAGCTGCCAATAAGCTGCTTGCTGCCGATCCTACCTTTGCCGGGATCACCTGGGAACGCAGGACTGATGAGGGATTTGCCTACGACCTGAGCTACAATTTCACAGGTGCTGATCTGAATCCGGAAGTGGGTTTCCTGCGAAGAAACGATATTCATGGTTTTAATTCGCGCCTGCAATATGGCTGGATGCCCGGGGAAGAATCCAGGCTCTTCAGACACAGCGCCAGAATTGGGGCCAGAAGAAGTACCCGGGTCTCAGACGGCGAGCTTGAATCCATGGAAATATCTCCAGGCTGGTTTCTGATGGCTAAATCAGGTTTTGGATTTTTTGGAGAAGTGAAATTTATGAGAGAGGGCGTGGAAGAAGATTTTGATCTTTCTGACGATGCTATGGTTCCTGCCGGACAATATGATTTCACTGCACTGGAAGCCAGGATTTTCACACCCTCATCGAAGCCTGTAAGTGCCATGATCAGACTGGAGGCAGGAGGCTTTTTCGATGGAAAAATCATCTCTATAAATGCCTCTCCCATCCTCAACCTGTCTTCGAGTTTCCAGTTAACCGGGACCTATGAATTCAACGACATCAGTTTCCCCGACAGAATGCAGAGCATGCAAAGCCACATTGGCAGAGTGAGTGTCTTATACATGTACAGCACCAAACTATCTGTGAGCACCTTTGTGCAGTTGAATGACGCACGAGAGGTGTTTGTAGGTAATTTCAGAATTCGTTACAACCCGAGGGAAGGGAATGACTTCTACCTGGTATTCAATGAATACCGCGGCTTTTTGCAGTCCGAATCCATCCCTGCCAATCCACCCTATCACAACCGGGCCATCCTTCTGAAGTACAATCACACTTTTCGCTTGTAGCTACTCTACTCGGAAATGCTGAATTCCAAAGACCATATCACCTTCCGGTAATATACCCCGGAAAAGGATGACATAGCCTCCTGGGACGGATGAAGCCTGAAAGCTGATTCGATTCTGACTGTCTTTGTGCAATTCAAAGTGCTCGTTCCAGTGAAGGGTATTTCTCATGTCAGGTATCTTACCCGTTCCTGGATATCTGGCACGCTTTGAAACCATATCAGCTTGAACAGACATGAAATCAAAGAAATAGGATGCTTCAGGCAATTTTATGCTTGCAAGATCTCCCTGCTGACTGCTCAGACTGATGATGCCCCCATACTTAATTGCACCTACAACATAAACCTCGGGGATCACATCGATCTGCCTGATTTTGTTGGGAGGGATTGAAAGGATCGCTTCCATATCAAAAACGGGAATATGGTCGACCAGGATCAGTGGAGGAAACATGGATATCAGGGGATTATCGCTTTTGATCAGAAAACCCACCTCTTCACCGTTTCGCACAACAAAGGTCCTTGGCAATAGATTTTCAATCACTTCTTCCATGTTGGGCAGGCTTACAAATTCATCCAATAGGATGGATATCTGAGGAGTACCGTAAAACGGGAGAGAGGCGGTATATTCTGAAGGGCTATCATTCAAAACTGAATCTGTCAGGAAGGTCTCCTTCAACTGCATATTAAGGGAGAGTCTGGAAGCCAGTTGTTTCTCCTCGAAATCCAAATCCAGGGTCCCCGGGAGAAAAGGCAGAGCATCGGATGCAAAATCATTGTCGATCAGAACTTCCACTGGCGTTGTTTCCGGATGCTCCGGCACCACAAACATTTCCTGGAAACCAGTGCGATAGGGAGTATTAAACAGAAACTTACCTTGCCCATCTGAATCTGCCACCAGGTAAGTAGGATCCTCTCCTAGGATTGACATATGAACGCGGACCCCGGATACAGGCTTACCTTCGTTTGTGTCGACCACCACACCTGAAATACTGGTGCCGTTAAGTTCGGGGAAAAATCTCCACTCAAAAGGCGGATAATCGCTAATACCCGGATCTACCCTGAAGAGAAATGCTGAGGTATCGACGGCCCCCGATGGGGCAACGGTCAGGCACCCAAACTCGAACTGAGCCATTCCTGCTGAGTTTAATGAGAATTCCACTTTCACGGTGTCTCCAGCCGAATAAGCAGCTTTGTCTAAAGAAATAGCCACCATCCCATTTTGTCCGGGCACAGCTTCCAGGGGATGTATCCCGGATGAGGACGGGACCACTTCTTTTTCGTCTGAATAAGGATTTAAGATCCTAATGGGAAGGTAGGAGAAGTTTTCCGGTCTGAAATTCCGCATCCACCGGGTATAGGATCTTAGGTAATACATCCCCGATGGCAGGGAACTTGGAATGCTGAGTGAGCCGGCCGAACGGTTATTTTCCAGAGGATATTTGCCCCGGGCCACAGAACCTCCTGCCGCATTAACCAGCTCGGCATACAGTATACGGCTGCCCAAACCCTGGTAGGAGGCTCCGGATGATTGAAGGAGCGCTGAAAAACGCAGGGTTTCATTCACGGTATATATACTTCGATCGGTAAATACCACCAGGTTCTCCCCAAAGCCGGAAGCCATCTTTGTCAAAGCCGGACTGCCGCCTGGCTGAGCCAGAGCCCCGAGTACCATACCGGCTGCCAACAGCCACATCCACAACATCCTATATATGAATCGAGTATTCATCTCAGTCATCCCAGTAGTCAGGTTTGGTGGTCACGCCCCCCCTGTATGTGCAATCATGACATTCCCTGTAGGAGTAGGCATATGGCGGTCCTCTGCCCATGAAGGAGAGGGAGTACATAATATAGGGATAATCTACCTGAAAATCCTCCAGGCTGGTGGCGGTATCCAGCGGACAATAAAATCCCACAATAGGAAAATCAAAGTCTTCCGACACGGTGATCCTTTTCTTCTGCACCTGGGACACAAAGAAATTCCCTAATACCTTTTCCTCGGGATTGTTGATGTTGCTAATATTTCCTTTGCTTCTTGAGGGCTGGGTTTCAAACAGACCTCCGGTATTACCAGACTGGGCCTTCATTTTCTGCCAGTAAAGGTAGGCCGGGTAGCTCAGGGAATGCTGCATGACCAACAGGCTGTATTTCTCCTGGAGCCGGGGAGTCGTGTTGGAGACAAAATGTAGGGGTTGCTGACGAATCTCGTTAGCTCCCATCAGGCTGGAGGAGCCCACCTGGATTTGCTCCAGTGCTTCACTCAGGTAGCAGATCTTGTAGCCATGCAGCTGAGGAGTATGGTCCTGGAAAACCGAACCATTCCAGATATACTGAATGTTATAATAGGCAAGGTATTCCCATGTCTCTTCGAAGGACCACAGGTAAAACCTGGATTGCTCCTGGGTTCCTTTCACATCCGCATAAAAACGGATGCCATAATAATTGACATCAGGATCAGAGCTTCCCTGCACTTCCAGCCTATAGCTCAGGGTGTCTATGGGGGGACAGGCAAACAGGGTATCATATTCCGATTCGTAGATAAGGTCATCTGGACTTAGCACATGCAACTTATAGGCTTTCCCCACTTGCAGGAAATCCGGCTCCAGCTCCCACTGGTAAATTCCCGGATCATTCTCCAGGAAAGTCACCCCTGTGCCTTCATCATCCTCCACACGGACCACACAGCCCGAAACCGGACGGAATTCCGGATTTTTATAAGGCGAAGAAGTAGATATGCGGATGATCTGATTCCCTGCCTGATCGTTGAGCCTGCCATCAATGACCATAAGCTCCCTGCTTTCTTCTATCTCCGGTTCATAGGGTTCTATGCATCCATGGCAGAGAAGCACCAGCCATATGCCGTGGGTCCATTTATTCACTCGCATAATTCCCGAATCTAAAGTTCCACGATAAGGTGATCACAGGTCGTCCGAATATGGAGAGTTTATAACCATTGATCGATCCTTCCTCTTTTCTGAAATACACCGAATAGGCGTTCTTTCTTCCCGTAAGGTTGTATATACTGAGCATCCAGAAGCTGTGGGCCAGCTTGCGCCTCTTCAGGTTACCTTCCAGGTTGATGCTCAGATCCATTCTGAAATAGTCCGGGATGCGGTACTGGTTTCGTTCCGAATAATCCAGGTACTCTGTCCCGTTCTGGTAATATATGGAGATAGGATAGGTCACGGGGCGGCCCGTGATGTATTCAAGGGTATAGGAAAAACCCAAACGCCTGTTCACTTTATAATTGGCCACCACATTCAGGCTGTGGGGCCGGTCGTAGTTGCTGGGGTAGCTTAGCCCGTCATTGATGCTTTCCCCTGGCACTGGACTATTGAAAAGCATCCAGGACCTGGAATAACTGTAGGCCAACCAGCCATTCAGCTGTCCTGAATTTTTTCGGATCATCAGTTCCAGGCCATAGGCCTGCTGGTTTCCCTGTAGCACCTGTGTTTCGGTATGGGGGCTGCTGATGAAGTCGGCCCCGTCTTTATAATCCAGCACATCTTTGGCCTTTTTGTAATAAGCTTCCAGTGAAGTATTGATGCCCAGGCTCGGCAGGTTCTGATAATAGCCCGCTGAATACTGGTCCACAAAGGGGGGGCGCAGGTGGTAATCGATCAACTTCCACTGGTCGGTCGGCGAAATGGCAATGGTATTGCTCAGCATGACGATATACTGCTGCATTCGGTTGTAGGAGAGTTTGACCGAATTATTCTGTCCAGTCAGGTAGGTCAGCGAGATCCTGGGCTCCGGACCTGAGTAAGCCTTCACCACCTGTCCCGCAGAGAAACTCAGTGTATCCCTCACATTCCCAGGTTCACGGCCGCTTCCTTCATTGTAAATCAATGTTTCGGAAGGACCCAGATTCATGAAGGCGCTGTACCTGAGGCCCAGATAGACCGTCAGCCGTTGAGCAAGAGTGATTTCATCGGACACATACCCCGCCAGCTCCATGCCCCTTTCGTTGCCCAGATCCACCGGGAAACGGAGACTGTTCTCCCCGTAGGGAGACACAAGTCCCTTCTCCAGATCGTAGAAAATACCGTTGGCCCCGAAGCTTACCTTATGTCTTCCCAAAGACAGCCAGGTGTGATCTGCTTTGAGTTCATAGTGGTTGATCTTGTAGTCGTGTGAATAAGCTGCCGATTCCATCTCCGTATTGATGGTACTGAAGCTGTATTGACCAAACACAAGGGCCATGTCGCTGGTGAGTCTGGACCCATACCTGTGTCTCAGGTTGAGAGACGCCCCGGCATTGGAATAGGCATAGCGGTTAGTTGTCCCAAGGTTAAAGGCATCTCTGCTGTAATAGCCGAAAGCCTTTACCAGGTTCTTCTCATCTGATTCCAGGGTCACGGAAGCTGACAGATCGTAAAAGGAAGCTTTGGAATCTCTCAGGTCAGGATCCTCCATTCTCCGAAGTATCCAGTCTGAATAAGTGGATCTGGCGCTGATCACAAAGGCACTTTTATCTCTGATGATAGGGCCTTCCAGGGCTAGATGTCCGGTGATGGGGCTGATCCCACCCCGGGCCGAAAAGTCGTTCATGTTCCCCTGTCGGGCGGTGATATCGAACATGGACGACAACCTGCCTCCGTAACTGGCAGGCAGATTGCTTTTATACAAGGAGAAATCACGAACAATATCAGGACTGAAAGAGGTGAAAAAGCCGAATAAATGAGCGCTGTTGTATACCGGTACCTTGTTCAGGGTGATCATGTTCTGATCTGAGCTCCCCCCCCTTACGTTAAAGCCTGAACTGCCTTCCCCTACCGTTTGCACTCCAGGCAACATCAGCGCTACCTTCAGCAGATCCCTCTCGCCAAGCACCACGGGTACCTCCTTGATGGTTTGGTAATTCAGCCGCTCAAATCCCATCTGGCTGCCCCGTACATTGTCATATTTGCTTGCCCTGACCACTACTTCCGTAATGGGGATCAGGGCGGGTTCCATCTGGATTTCCAAATTTCCTCCCGAGTTCACCTGGAGTATGTACTCCCTGGGTTCCATGCCCATGCAGTTGAAGACAACCCGGTACTTTCCCTGCTCAACCAACAGGCTAAAGCGCCCATCCACATCGGTGGCAGCACCCTTTTTCAGATCCTCCACGTAGATGGTGGCACCGATCAGGGGTTCACTCGACCCACTATCAACGATCTTCCCGTGAACAAACACCTCCTTCTGACCTGTTTCCCTGGAATCTTCACCTACCACCAGGGTTTCCAGCATCCCGGATTGATGACCCTCTATATACCGCTGCTCGGCCGCGGTGATGTCTGTCTCATGGTCCCTTACCGAGTCCTGAAGGACGTAGGTGCTTGTAGCATCGGAATAAGAAAAGGATGGGATATAGGCTTCGTCTGGGCGGAGATAAATATGTCCATATTCATCAATATAATGGTAGATCCCTACAGGCAGCAAAACAGATTTCAATGCATTATGAAGGGAAAGACCGGTGCCCTGGGCTGAGATCCGTATACCGGTTACCCAGCTGTCATAATAGTAAAAGCTCCCTCCGGTTTGCTCTTCCACTGCCTTTGCAAAGTCCTGAAAGGCTACATCCTCAAAACTCCCGTTGAACAGCAGGTCATGTTCCTGGCCGTATCCGCTAAGGGCAAGGACCAGAAAAAGATTAAGGGATATATAAATGGACTTTTTCAAGGGTCAGGCGATATATCTGTAAGTTGCATGGTAAAAAGGAGCAGGTCCTGAATCTCTTCAGGACTGGCCTTTTTCAGCGACAGGCGCTGTTGCCTGAAATATCTCTTCAGTCCGGAATGCAAGGATTCAGGGAAGATGGACTGATAGGAGCTCCTGTTACTGAAGGAATGTAGTTTCTCCTTGTAGCTGAGATAGAATGTGCCCAGGGGCCTGGAATATTCATGCGAATAATCCATGTCGTCCCTGGTGGCATTGATGTCTTTCCTCCAGTGTATGTAGCAAGTCAGGCGACCCGCTTTCAGCTCCTGGTAAAACAGGGATTCCCCGGACTGCAGGTAGAGCTTTTTAAAACAATACGAGCCCAGCCGAAAGGAGTCGATGCGGCTACTGATCAGATTCAGCTGATTGTAACGTCCCTGAAAATCGGTGTATTCCAGGATCAGGTCCTGGGAAAAGCCATTATACTTCAAACGGATCTGATCATATTCTGTCCCTCCCAACGAGACAGAACCTTCATAGAAAGAATCCTCGGGAAAATAAGGGTCCCCCCTGTAATTAAGCAGGTGCGTGTAAAACTGAAATCCATTGTATAACTCCTGATCCAGTCCGTATTTTGTCTGAATGTAATTCAGCAGGGAATCTTTTTCCGCGTCCGCCGATCTCTCGGGCTGAGCATTCAGCGAAGCGCAGAGAATAACTGAAACGACTAAAATAAGCAGGAATCGGCAGAAGGGAGGGGACATCCTTTAAAGTTAGAATTTATACTTCAATCCTACCCGGTAAACCTGGGTTTCGTAATAGTTTTCATACAATGCCGAGAATCCTTCCCCTTCTATTTCTTGCCGGATCCCGAAATGGTTGGACAGATCACTGGCAGAAATGGCAATCTCACCCCTGCCTTTGAATATTTTCTGAGTAATCCCCAGGTCTATGGAGTAACGTGAAAGCTGCCTTCCCTGGGGAATATTTTTTGGCGCATAGTAGACGGCGCTTAACTGGAGCTCAAGTCGATCATTGAGGGTAAAGGTGTTACTCAGTTTCGCATCTAAGGTAGTCTCTGCCGAAGGTTCAATGGTAAAAGCGTGCGGATAGGGGAACAGAAGGAAACCTTCATAAGCATCGATGGTGTTCCTGTAAATATTGGCATTTCCGGACAGCTTCCATACATCCAGGATTTGCTGACTGAACAGCAGTTCCAGTCCCACATTTCTGGCTTTACCTGTATTGGCATAGGTCTTTACAATTACGTCATAGTTTAGGTTGCTTGTATCTGCCGTATAGACCCTCATATAAGGATCAAGGATTGTTTTGTAATAAGCGGCCAGGTAGCACATGCCGGATTCCCACTTCAGGCGGTAGCCCAGTTCAAAGGATTGGGTGAATTGCGGTCTAAGGTATGGATTCCCTATTTTCAGCAGCTCCTGATCGTCCGATTTGGCAAAGATTCTGAGCTCAGGTTCCCCAGGCCTGTCGATGCGCCTGTTGTAAAATAAAGAAAGGCGGTTTTGTTGATTCACTTTGACACTTACACGTACACTTGGAAAAAATTCGAAGTAATCATAAGCGTCGTTCTGATCGTAATATATGTTCTCAGGATCGATATCATAGAATACATTGGTTTGTTCGGCCCGGAGCCCTGCTTCCACATCCAGGTGGTTAAGCTCATAGATATAATTAACATAGGCCGCATAGATGTTCTCTCCCCAGTCGGACCAGGAGCCCAATCCCGGATAGATTACCGAATTTTCACCGGGCCAGACAGTAAAATCCACAGGAAGCCTTCTTACCTGGATTTTGCTGCCCGCCTCCAGTCTTCCACTCGGCAAAGGTTTGACGTAATCGACCTGAAAATTGCTAGTGTGTTCTGTTGCCAGGATATTAGTCACGTCTCTGCCTTGCCTGACTGAGGAACTGTCATTGAGGTAATAAGTCTCATCTTCCCAGCCTTTGGTATACTGTAGGCCTAGATCCAGCTCATGTCCAGCCTGTTTAAATTTATGTGTAAAGCTGGCCGAGTAATTCATATACCCGGTAATCTCTTCCTCGTTCCAGGCTATATAGCGGTACCTTTGTCCGGTCAGCAGGTTGATATAGGGCACCTGAGCTGTATCCACGTGGCTTTCCCAATCATAGATACCCGAGAGAGTGAGGGTATTCCGTTCATTGAAAAGGAAGTCCACCCCACCCTGGAATATATAATGCTGTTGTGTCCTGTTTTCCGGAACCTGTGAGCTTGTGATCCGGCCATCCTCGTAAAAACGAGTGGTGAATTCATTGTTTGGCAGCTGCTTCAGGAACATGGCTTCGGTTTGCAGGAAAAAATTCACTCTGTTCCTGCGGTAATTCAGGTTCAGGCTGGGTATGTACTTGGGGTTGGCACTGTAGCTTCCAAGCTCTGCAGGCAGGTCGGGCTTTGGCTTGGACAGGGCACCGATACCAAAGGTGAATCCTGCATCACCATTGAAGCCTTCCTCCTTCTCTTTCTTATAAATGATGTTGATGATACCGGCCATGCCTCTGGCATCAAAGCGGGCAGACGGATTGTGAATGATCTCGATCTTTTCAATATTGGCCACGGGAAGGTTATCCAGTCCTTTCTGATTACCGAATCCGGTGAGACTCGATTGCTTCCCGTCGATGAGCACAATTACCTTATCACTTCCACGCAGGATGACCCTGCCTTCCTGGTCCACAGTGACACCAGGCATGGTTTTCATTGCATCCAGAACGGATCCACCGGCCTGTGCAGTCAAGTCGTCCATGTCAAAGGTGAGCCTGTCCAGTTCAGACGACACAGCGGCTTTCTGTACCGAGATGCTCACCTCCTCCAGGCTTTCAGACGCAGGATACAGCCTGATATTTCCCAGATCAAAGAATCGGTTCAGGTTTCCCACCAGCATCTCTTGCCTGTGCTCTTCAAATCCCACAAAGGAAATCCTAACTTCATAATCGCCTTCAAAGGAACCAACCATTTCAAAACGACCCTCCTGATCACAAACAGCTCCGGAGATCAGGATACCGGAGTTCACTGAGTTCAGAGTGACTGTGGCAAATGCAAGCGGGAGGTCTGTATCTGCTTCAGTCACTTTACCGGAAACAGTTATTTCCTGCGCCAAAGAAGTAAGGGGACCCATAATGGCCAAAATGCAACAGAAGTATTTTATCATCTGGCGCATGCGATTTTTTCGTTCAGAGACTAAAGGTACAAGATGATTCGCACCCTGTATATCAGACCCTGGCTGTACCAGATAGTTTAATGCCGGTTAGAAAGAATATGAAAGATAAAATCCATAAGATCGGCCCTCTATTCTGGGGATAATGGTGATCGATTCCGACTGCTGAAAAGGATTAAATGCTTTGAAAGGTTCGAAATAATAGACCAGTTCGGTCACCAGCATGCCTATCCCCGCCCCCAGCAAGACATCGGATAGCCAATGGTTGTTATTCAACATCCTGAATACTCCCGTAGTTGTGGCAAAGGCAAATCCGCTGTAAGCCAATAAGGGCGAAGTTTCTTGAAATTCATTTTTCAGTACCGTGGCATTGGTAAAGGCAAAACTGGTATGTCCTGAGGGAAAGGCAAAATTAGAACCATTGGGACGCTCCTTTTGAGTGATTACCTTCAGTCCACGTGTAATCCCGGAGGAGATCAAATTAGAAATAAGCAGGTATTTGGTCTGATCGAACCAATGGTTTTTGCTTTTTACCCCGAGCACATCGGCCAGGTACATTTCAGCAATGGGAACATACTGAAAGTAATCATCAATCCGGGAGTGGAAATCATCACCGACTCTTGTCCTAAGATTCTCCTGAAGGTCTCTCTCAAACTGACTGCCAGTTATCAGAATTCCGGCACCCATCATACTTACAGGTACCAGGCTTTTGTACATCAGTGTCCTGGTTACAAGGCTATCCTTTACCTGGGCGGCTAGGGTCTGGCCAAGGCTAAAAATCAAAACCAGGGTGATGCAGTATCTGTATGCCATAGCTCCAAAGTGGTTCAGAATACAATATAAGACTTAGCCTGCAAATAAGGGCATTTCGGAAATTTGAACTACATTTCGCAGAATTAAAAAACAAGAATGAAATTCCAAACTCTTCTTCTGGCAGCATTTGTGCTTGTCTTCTCCTCCGCTACCTGCCTGAAATCGCAGACTACCGAGAAACCCCGGGAATTGCTGGTAAGCACAGACTGGCTGGCAGAGAATCTGAACGATAGCTCTCTGATCCTACTTCATTACGGAATGAAATCCCAATTTAAGAAGGAGCATATTCCGGGGGCACGATTTGTAGATATCTGGGAATTTCTTGTTGAAAACGAACAGGGCCTCAGAAATGAGCTTCCTGAAAAGCAAGATCTTGAAAAAGCGCTCAGATCGCTGGGCATCAACAACAACTCCATCATAGTGATTTGTTACGAAAATGCAGATGCCATCCCAAGGGCGGCACGACTTTTCTATACCCTCGATTATGCGGGTCTTGCCGGCCGGGTGGCCGTGCTGCAGGGAGGACTGAAGGGCTGGAAGTTGGAAGATAGGCCTCTGACTGATAAGGTGGGCAAAATAGAGCCGGGACATGTGGCTATAAACATTAAGGAGAGTGTCCGGGCCAGCCGGGAAGAGGTAATCACCGGCCTACAGAATGAGCATGTGATACTTTTGGATGCTCGGCCTTCAGAAAGATATTATGGGAGTGAGAGGGACCAGAACACCGACCGACAGGGACATATCAGTGGGGCAGTCAATCTACCCTATTATAAACTAACTTTGGAAGATTCTACCTGTTTATTCAAGGGAGATGCTGCATTGCGTGAAGCACTGAGAGATCGAAACATACGGGAAGACAGCAGGATAATCGTCTATTGCGGGACCGGAATCTGGGCTTCTTCCGTATATTTTATTGCCAGGCACCTGGGCTATGAAGTGCAAATGTACGATGGCTCCATTCAGGATTGGGCTATGGACAGTTCACTACCCATATCAAAATCTTCTACTAACTCCAGTGAATTTTGATTTCCTTGCTTAGCTAAAAACTCAGTCTGAGTCCCAGGCCAACTTGTACATCCGGTGCATTATCCACGGAGAAATCTTCCCGGAGAAAGAGGGAATAGGCCAGAATTCCATGCGAATAAGAAACTATTAAACTGCTGGCAGACAACGTCTTGTAGAGGTGTGAAATGCTATAATGCCAGTGGGAGGATATCCTATCACCCGTAAGTACCTGGTAGTCAAATTCGGAGCTCCTGAAGTAGGAGCTTTGAATACCGTAGCTGACTGCCAGTGAAAAGTAAGCATTTTGCCTAATGGGGATCAGGTAACTAAGCAGGAATTCAGAATCCAGTAACAGCCTCCGGTTGCTTAATTCCACGCCCTCGCCCAGACTAATTACATTCAGTTTAAAGGCACTCGCACTCAGCCCAATTCGAAGTTCCTTTCTGTTTGCAAATACCAGGGTCTTGACGAAGGTGGAATTCAGTCCCAGGTCCAGAGAAGGATTAGCCCCACTCACATTCACACCCAGTTGCCCTCCAAAGCGGGTATAGAATCCCTTTCTTTTCAAACCTTTGAATTCGGGATAATAGGAATAGCTCAGGTCAATTCCCGAAAGGGTAAAACCGCCCTTATTCATTTCCCAGACTTTTTCCCGGGCATCCTGATAGAATACTTGCGCATTGTTCAGTCCGTATACTTTGCGGGCAAAGGGATCCTCCCCTCCTGCGATGTTGGAATGAAACCATTCAATGAATTGATCACTGGTCAGAAGGGAAGCAGGGACACTGCCTCCATCCAGCGAAAAAGCACGTGTATTCAGGGTCAATTCATGTCCTTCCCTCAATGGGATAAGCAAATCTATTTGATAAAAGCGGAATACACCGTCGGCATGCAATTCCATGGTGTTTGCAGGCATGGAACTCTCTTTGAAATAGAATTCCCTGTCGTTCCAGGCTAAGCTACTAAGAAGGTCCCGGTCCTGTTGCTCCAGTGGCTCATAGGCAAGGACCTCCGGTAACCACACATTGCCACTGGAAAGCTGAAAGCTAAGAGAAATCCCCTCAGTAGGGCTCGTCTGAAAGTTGTGATTAAATCTGGATCTCAGGATTCCAAATGGATGGCTTGAGAGCCTGTTGGCATAGTAAATGTTTTGACTTAAGGAATCACCCTGGCCTTCAACAATTGTCTGGGAGAAACAAATATTGCCAGATAGGAAAAATAGCAGCAGGTATAGTCGTTTAGCCACACATGCAAAGTAATTACATTAAAGTGCTATTGTCAAGATATCTCCTTCCTGTGTCAGATTATATTTCTTCAATGGGTCATCTGCAGGTCCCTGCAGGACCGAACCGGCGGTGCTGAAGACAGATGCATGACAGGGACAGGGAAGGTTGCCATCGTCATGGTTATAACTTACCCGGCATCCCTCATGTGTGCAGACACTGGACAGGGCAATAAATCCATCACCAGTGTTTATAACGATGACATTTTGCTCAACGTAAAATCCTCCATCTGGCAAAAGACTGCTGTATTTGTCATCGCCCAGATCTATGGTGAGCGTGTCGGGATCGGCATTTGGATCCACATCGGGATCGGGATCATCTTTCGTGCAGGAGCTGATGGCGGCTGGCACTACAATAAGTGTGGCACCGCCGGCAGCAATATTTCTGAGTAATTCTCTTCTGTTCATTCCAGGTAATTTATTACTACTACAATCTTTAAAACTGATTGCTTCTAAAGATTTGCAATATATATCATCAAAGAACGTAGCTCAGTGACCTGGATCACAAAGGCTTAAAAAATCCGGTTCAGCACTTTGTTCAAGTGGCATATTGTCCCGTATTGGGAGGTGTGGGATCGTTTTCCTTGATCCTTTTCCGGCAAAGCTTTTCCACCTCGAAAGCAGAGGGGATCTTCGCCATATGAATCACATCCGGAACGTATTTGTCAGGTCCGTTTTTTCTGCTCACCATTTTCCCCGTTCTCATTTTCATGGAAACATTCCCCTTTTCGGGATTTCCACTTACTTCAATATCCCCGGAAAACTGCTCCCAGTCAATGGATCTGATCTTTCCTTTGTAATAGTGCACCAGGCGAAGCGGTGTACCCACAAAATATCCTCCCTTCCTGAACACGGAATAGAATCCGCCTGCCAGCATGCCGATTCCGATCAATAAGAACAGGCCTATAATGATGGCAGGCACCACAATGGGTCCCAGGTTGTCGGGGCTGGCCACCGTAGGTACTCCATTGGATTCGAAGTGTACTTCGTTCCCGGCAAATAAGGGCCCCAGAAAAACCACCACAAAAATGCTGGTAAATCCTGTCCAGAAGGTTCCGAAAAGGATCATGCCTATGGAACTTATGAGCGGTTTGGCACGACCTGCCTTCACCGCAAAATCTTTCCTTTCGGAGCCCAGCATGGTGTTTAAATCACGGGGCAATGGAACATTTCGCAGCATATCAAAAGTCTTTATAGATAGTTATACCCAATTTACGGAGTATATCCTTTACTTTCTCTGTATCCGATTCATTTATATCTTGTCTCCAACGCTGTGTCAAATAATCCGCATTCCCCGCTTTTATCTGAGCTTCAGCCTCTTCGGTGCTATGGACAATGCCACTGGAAGGAATCTGAAGCCTGGATAGCATCCGGTCGTTGTACTCCATATTTACCTTCCCGCAAATATCGCGGATCGTCTTTTCAGGACTTGTTACCAGTTCCTCATAAAACACCGGAAACATATTCCCTGGCAAGCTTCCATTTTGTAAACCATGAATGAAGACATAATTCTCCAGACACCAGCTAAGTACGAATTGTTCCAATTGACTTCCTGAAGCAATCACGTCCTGTGTTTTCAGTTTCGCTTCCTCGTTTAGCAAGATCCTGATCTTTTCGGATTCAGCATACAATTCCGAATAAGGATCCCATCCTTTCCGCATGCGGGATAATGCATGAGAAACCGGATGCCTGAGGAGGTAGAGGCCAAAATCCTCTTTGAAATGTTGCATAAATTCCTCGAAGTAATAGCTGAGCCGATGTGTTTTAAACAAGGTTCTGCGGCTTAAAAAATGATGAAACCCGGAGCTCAGGTCACTCCAGTAGTAGCTATTCCAGGTTTTGCCCGACGACAAATCTTCAAAATAGCTGAACATGTTCAGCAGATCGTTCTCCGATATATCCACATAACGTTCCCCTGGGAAATCCCTGGAGAAATATCTCCGGAGGACCTGCAAATTGTCCCGATTCAGAGCCAGGGGCTCGCTGGCCGTTTTTGTAGAAGGATCTGTATTCAGGATTTCCGCAAGCAGGGTGGAACCTGCTCTGGGAAGGGTGAATATGAAAATGTCAGCTTGAATTTTCCTGTGCCGGTGAAGGTGTTTACAAAGGGATTTGATGGAAGATCTGATTCTCATACTCCAAAGCAAGTTAAGCAAAGCCCTTTGTGACGACAAAAGCTCTTTATAAAAAATTCCAACAGATCCATCCAAAGCCTCCGAGAAACTTATCAAATTGACTCTAGTTCGTGCTCATAATCATGAGGATAAATGACGAACCATTCAAGTTTTTGCATGTTATAAAAGAACAACAAAAACTAAGGGAAATATGAAATTAAAAAGCCTGCTAATCCTTTTCTGCCTGATATGTACTCTGCAGACCTACAGCCAGACCCCTGCCACGGACCAAATGGCAAAATCTGAAATTCAAAAACTGGCCTTCATTGTCGGAGACTGGGAAGGTGAAGGATGGATGATGGGACGAGATGGAGGTAAACATTCCTTCACCCAAACAGAGAAAATCCAGTTCAAACTGGATAGTACGGCCATCCTGATTGAAGGTCTCGGGAAAAACAACGATCAGGTTATACATAATGCGATGGCCATCATTGCCTACAATAAGCAGGAAAAGAATTACACCTTTAACTCTTTCCTTTCCTCTGGTCATGGCGGATCATTCAAGGCAGAACTGAAGGAGGAAAAGCTTTATTGGTATCCCAATGAAAACATGCGATACATTATTTACCTGAATGAAAAGGGTCAATGGTATGAAAGCGGAGAAATGAATAGACAGGACAGCTGGTTTCAGTTTTTTGAAATGACCCTGGACAAAAAATGATCTACGATAAGCAATAAACCTCGCAGGGAGATAGTCTTTTCTAGCCTTGCCTGTATTCGCTGATCTCGAAGAGGTGAGAGTCCGGATCCCTGAAAAAGCACCGTGTTTCGGCCCCGCGGGTAAGCGGAGGAGTGATAAATTCGGCTCCCCTATTTTTTAATAGGGCATAAGAAGCCTTGCAATCCTTCACCCGGATGGTAAAAGAATGGCTGACCGAATTTTTGTCTGTGCTTACCCTGAAGTAGGTCTCTGGCTTGTCTTCCGTGGGCCCCCCGGGGCTTACCAGCAGGATCCAGTTCCCGAGAAATTCCAGAACCAGGGAATCGCCTCCGTATTCACGAAAGATCGTTGCACCAAGGACATCCACATAAAATGTTTTCGATCTGGCCATGTCAGATACCACCAGGATGGTGGTTAATGCCGAGTCTTGAAAGGGATTGTTTTCCATATTTTTCATTTTAGGTCAAAAAATCAAGAGCTATACCGAAGAACCAATTCGAGCTTTTCCTGTTTCTTTTATAGGTCCTTTCCCCGGTAGAAAAAACAAAGGGGGTAACATAGATGTTCGCGCTAAACTAAATATTCAATATATGGCTTACAACGAAAAACTGGCTGACAGGATCAGGGAGCGACTGTATGAACTTCCGGTTGTTGAAGAAAAAGAAATGATGGGTGGTTTGACTTTCATGGTGAATGGAAAAATGTGCGTGGGCATAATTAAGGATGAAATGATGTGCCGCATTGACCCAAACCTTCATGAGGAAGTCGTTGAAAAAACAGGTTGCCGTACCATGGACTTTACCAAAAGACCCATGAGGGGATATATATTGATCGAGGACATCGGCATGAGTACCAAAGCGGAGTTTGAATACTGGATAAACCTTGCCCTTGAGTTTAATCCACGGGCCAAATCTTCCAAAAAGAAGAAATAAGGTCTATTCTAATGAAAGATGCGTTTATGGTCGTATCTTCGTTATAATTCAAAGAATCGAACTCCGAATAGTATAAACGTAAACTTTAAACAAATGAAAACCTTTAGAATTACCGCTATGTTATTCATAGCATTTATTGTTACCGTGGGCTTATCAGCACAGAGCGCCGACGACGTGATCAAGGACTATATTGACGCCGTGGGAGGCCAAAAGAAGCTGGATAAAATCACCTCTCTGCAAATGAAATCACAGATAGAATCCGATATGTTCGAAGCCGAGGCTCTTACTACCGTATTAAATGGCAAAGGATATAAAATGGAGATGGACGTAATGGGTTACCTGGTTGAAACCTGTTTTACCGATACAGAAGGATGGCGCACCGATCCCATGGCAGGGACAACCATTACGATTCCAGACGAGGAATACCAGATGGGCAAGGGAGCTATTTATGTGGCAGGAGCTTTTCAAAATTACAAGGAGCTTGGCATGAAAGCCGAAATGGTAGGGAAAAAGGATGTTATGGGTGTGAATACACATCACATTCGTTTAAGCAAGGAAGGCTCTGAGATTTCCACCAATCACTTTTTCGATCCCAAATCACACCTGCTGATTCGCACAAGTGTAGTGGTGGAAAGCGACCAAGGTGAAATGGAAGCCATCACCGATTACAAAGAATATAAGGAAATAGACGGGGGAGTAAAAATCGCTCACGTAATGGATATCGATTACGGAGGACAAATGATGATGACCAATACCATCAGTGAGGTAAAGGTCAACATTGACGTGGACGAGAGCATATTCAAAAGCGAATAAGCCAATCCTGGACATTTTCTAAGAAATTTACATGCAATGCGGGGGAGGCTTTACCTCTCCCGCATTGCTTTTACCCCAGCCAAACCTTAAATAAGTAGAGCTAAATGGCAAAGATTTTTATTACAGGATCCTCAGATGGTCTGGGGCAACTGGCTGCCGCAAGATTGCTTGAAGAAGGGCATGAGGTGGTCCTGCACGCACGAAATAAAAAAAGGGCCGAATATGCTCTGAGCAAGATACCAGGTGCCACTAAGGTGCTGATCGCTGATCTTTCCAGTATGGAAGAAAGCAAACAATTGGCCGGGGAAGTGAATGCCCTGGGCAAGTTCGATGCCATCATTCACAATGCCGGTGTTTACCAGGCATCCAGTGATTTGATTTTTTATGTAAACACAATTGCACCTTACATACTGACCAGTCTGATCCATAAACCTGAGCGACTCATCTACCTGAGTTCTGGATTGCATAAAAGTGGGAATCCGGATCTTACAAACATGGATAGCGGACAAATATCCTACTCCGATTCCAAACTACACAACCTTTTATTGGCAAAGGCCGTGGCACGGAGGTGGCCGGACGTCTATTCGAATGCGGTCGAACCCGGCTGGGTTCCCACTAAAATGGGGGGACCAGGCGCCACCGACGACCTCCAGAAAGGATTTGAGACTCAGGTCTGGCTTGCAACAAACGAGAATGCCAAAGTGAGCGGACGTTACTTTTTCCACCAGAAGGAAGCAGCTTATCGCAAAGAGACAGACGATCCGGGCCTGCAGGATAGCTTCCTGGAAAAATGCGCAGAGCTCACCGGAGTGAGCTTCCCTTCCTGAGAAAAGTAATCTAAATAACTGATCTCACTAAAGGTGATCGACAACTATTTCTGATCTCTCGCTGGAAAATTCAATATATGAAGGGATATTTATGGTCCCTCCTTCCACAGGATTTAACCACTTCAAGGTGGCAGTGTGTTCCCCGTCAGGAATTTCCACATTCCAGTAAAGTTCGGCAGTTCTGGTCCGGTAATCCACCGGAAGTTTTACCACTCTGTCGACCTCACCATCAATGCTAACCTCCAGTTCTCCCACATAATCTTCCTCCATACCGCGAGTCAGTCCTCCTTTGACTACCAGTCCAATACCTGAGAATTCAATTTCGAAGGGTTCATCGGATTCCAGGGTTGTAAGCATTACCCAGCGTTTTTCTTCCGATGGTTTAGCCATGGTTACCTTAGCAGGATACACATTGGGGAAGGCAACTTCCAGGGGAAGGGCCTCGGGGCTTTGCACCTTGATTTCCACAGTTTCTTCATTCACCTTTCCTCCAAATTTCTCAATTACCTGAAGGGCATGCCGGAAACTCATGTCGTACACGTCATTCAGGGAAATAGTTGTGTAGGAAAAGTCTCTGTCTTCCACCGGTTTGATGGGATCAATCCAGTAATCAGAGATACTATCGTAACCTTGCATGGTCAGAAGAATACCTGCAGCAGTGGCTGGATTGCAGTCTGAATCCTGGCCGGCTCTGGTGGACACATCCATGGTAAGTTTCAAATCACCATCTCCATAAAGCAGACCCAGAAGCACATAGGCTGAATTTACAGTGGCATCAATGTTAAAGGGAGCGGCGATTCCATCCGGACAGTGAAGGTCAATGGCCCATTCGCTGTCTTCAATGGCCTGCCATGCCTTCTTCCAATCGTCAGGATATTGCTGGTGAAAGGCAATCACATCCTGCATGCACTTGAAATAATTGCTTTCTGCCGGAATGGCTTCCAGGGCGTCGACGACCAACTGCTGGACATCGTCATATACAAAGGCAAGAGAATACATGGCGGCTACATAAGCTCCTCCGTAAAAACCATCGCCGTAGTTCATAATATGTCCAATCCTGTCGGCATACACACCCGCAGCATTTACCATTCCCGGGGCCATGAGACCCGCAAAATCAGCTTCAATCTGGAAATCAATGTCGTCGGCATGCATGTTATATTTCCAGTGTCCCGACATAGGGGCCGGAATGCCATTCAGTATATTGTAACGGGCTGCCTGATTGGCATGCCAGAGCATGTAATCTGCATTGGCAAAAGCATTGGCGAAGGATTCAACCGGTGCATCGAGGCCTTCTTTTTCAAATACATCCACAAAAGTCAGGTCCATATAGATATCATCATACAATCCCGGAGCCTCGTCGTAAAAAAAGGTAACAAGTTCATTGTCCCACCTTAATTCCACACTGTCGGGGATCATTTTGGATAAATATCTGAATTCGGTGGGTCCGCCATAGGTTACCCCAATGGCCTGTCCGGCCCATCCCCCTTTGATCTTATCAAGGAGTTCAGCTTTAGTCATGGTCACCGTCCTTTCAGCCTGGACCCCATCTGTTCCGCAGGCAGAAAAGGTGACTATAAATACAACGGTCAGTAAGGAAATCGTTAGTTTTTTCATGTCGGAGATAATTTGGTGCCTTAATATAAGAATCTGTGCTTTCATTACAGGCATGGAAAGCAGAAATTTTATGCGCT
>Ga0180435_10001055_pt1 | contig 28921 bp, 29 predicted proteins | sample SS_ome_3_FD_132467 | JGI IMG/M metagenome (GOLD analysis project Ga0180435, IMG submission 132467) | Hypersaline lake sediment archaeal communities from the Salton Sea, California, USA - SS_3_S_1 metaG | ecosystem: Environmental > Aquatic > Non-marine Saline and Alkaline > Hypersaline >... | reverse complement strand
TCGATCCCGAGGACGAGGTCGAGCGGCGCGAGACTCAAGCGAGGGTGCGGCACGTCCTGTCGCATATGAAGGAGCGGAAGGCCCAGCTCCTGATCCTCCGCCACACCGACCACTCCTACGCAGAGATCGCGGATATCTTGAGCGTGGCCCCCGGTTCCGTGGGCACGATGCTCGCTCGAGCCGAGAAGGACTTCGAGCGGCGCTACCGAGCACTGGAGGACGTGGAATGAAGCACCTAAGTCATGGAACACTGCGCGCGCACTGCGATGGGGAGCTAAGCCCGGGCGAAGCTGCCGCTATCGAGGCGCACCTCACCGCCTGCCCCCGCTGCGAAACCTTGGCGGCCGCGGTGGCGGAGCGCGCGGCGCGAGTCGATGGGCTTTTTGCGACGCTGGAATCGGCGCAAGGGCTCGAGCCCTCCACGACGCAGCAGGCCCACGGTCGATTCGCCGTCTATCGGCAGCGCAGAGAGGAGGAACGTATGGCTCGCAATCCATTCTCCAAGCGGTACCGTCCGGCCTGGGGCCTGGCGGCACTGGGGTTGGTCTTGGCCGTCGCCCTTGTTTTCGCACCGGTCCGTTCGCTGGCTGGTGATCTACTCGGCATCTTCCGGGTGGAGAGCATCCAGTTCGCAACCGTGGACACGGAGACCTTACCCGACAAGGAGCGTCTCGAGGCTATGGCTCCGGAGATCGAGCGCATCTTCGGGGATGCCCTGGTCGTTGCGGCTGAGGGCGAGCCGCACGAGGTGGCGGAGACAGAGGCCCGCGACCTGACCTCCTTCCCCGTCCGCCTTCCTGAAACCGCTGAAGCCGACCGGCATCAATGGACGCCGGCTGGTACCATCGAGATGACCATCGATGTGGACGAGATCCAGACGCTCTTCCGCGAGCTGGGCTATGCCGACCTGGAGCTCCCGTCGGCGTTGGATGGCACGACCCTGACCGCCGATCTCTCAGGCACGTTGACCAGCTTTTTCGGCCCTTGCCAGGAACAGGACACCGAGGACTGTGTGAGGCTGGTGCAGATGGAAAGCCCAACCGTCTCCGTCCCGGACGGCCTGGACGTCCAGGAGCTAGGCCGCATCTACCTGGAGCTCCTGGGCACGCCCGCAGAGGAGGCAGCAGCCCTGAGCCAGCGCATCGATTGGAGCAGCACGCTGGTCCTACCCTTCCCCCATCACGTCAATCTGACGCACGACGAGGTCGTCGTGGACGGCGTCGAAGGGACGCTGATCCATTCCGAGTCCAGCTATCGGCCCGCCAGAGAATACCTTCTGACTTGGGTCAAGGATGACGTGATCTATGCTCTCGTCGGCCGGGGGGATCACGCCGAGGCCTTGGACCTGGCGTCCGGCCTGCGTTAGGCCGGCGGTCCCTCCATGAGCTTGAGGGCGGGCTTTCGGCTTCATCCGAGGCTGGATGCCCGCCGCAGAAAGGCGCACACAAACACCTAGCCCCTTCACCACGCCACCAATGAGCACGTCACCTGCCATTGCAACGCACCATCTCACCAAGACGTTCGGGCATAAGACGGCTGTCGCCGATCTGACCCTCGCCGTCGAACGGGGCGAGGTGTTCGGCTTCCTCGGGCCCAACGGCGCCGGGAAGACGACCGCGGTCAAGATGCTCCTGGGGCTCATCGCGCCCACGAGCGGGACCGGCCGGCTGCTCGATGCCCCTTTGGGCGACCCTCAGGGCCGCCACCGGGTCGGATTCCTACCCGAGCATTTTCGGTTTCATCACTGGCTGAGGGCGCACGAGTTTCTGGCGTTCCATGCGGATCTCTACCAGGTCCCCCGGGAGGTGGCCCGGAAACGGGTGCCCGAGTTGCTCGAGCTGGTAGGGTTGACCGCCCACGCGGAGAAGAAGCTGCGCGCCTTCTCCAAGGGCATGCTCCAACGCATCGGCCTCGCCCAGGCGCTGCTCAACGAGCCGGAGCTAGTGGTGCTCGACGAGCCGACCTCCGGCCTCGACCCCGTCGGCCGCCGCCTCGTGCGGGACGTCATCCGCAGGCTGCGGGCCGACGGCACGACCGTCTTCCTTAACTCCCATCTCCTCGGCGAGGTCGAGGTCACCTGCGACCGTGTCGCCTTCATCAAGGAGGGCCACGTCGTGCAGACCCAGTCCGTGGAGTCACTGGTGGAGGGGCAGATCACCGTGGAGATACGGGCCCAAGCACCGATGGACGCCGCGCCGTCGGACTGGGAAGCGACACTCAACGGCCTCGAAGCGTTTGGCACGGACGTGAGGATCAGCGGCGACCGCGTGACGTTAACCGTGGCCACGCTGGACGTTTTGCCAGCCGTGAACCGCTATCTCGTCCAGAATAGCGCGGATGTTTACGCGTTGACCCCACAGCGGTACTCTCTGGAAGACCTGTTCATCAGAATTGTGGGCTCCGAGTCCGCCGTCAGCGGCGGGTCCCACCGGCGTATTCGATGAGGTGCCGATGAGAAGACCGCCTGCGTTGGTCATCGCCCGGCTCACGCTGAGGGAGGCAGCGCGGCGCCGGATCCTTCTGGCCGCCGTCGCCCTGGGCCTCGTCTTCCTGGCGACGTACGGGCTCGGCGTTCACTTCATCCGCCGGGACATGGCGCAGCAGCACCTCCAGCGCGTCGTCTCCGTCCCGATGTACAGTTTTCTGGCCAACAGCGGCCTCTACGTGGTCAACTTCTTGACCCTCACGCTGACGGTGCTGACCTCGGTCGATACCATCGCTGGGGAGATCGACAGTGGGACCGTCCACGTGGTGGCAACAAAACCCATCCAGCGCCGTGACATTCTCTTGGGTAAGTGGTTGGGCTTTGTCACAATGATCACGGTGTATCTCCTCTTGATGGCCGGTGGCGTCATTGGGCTGACTCGCGTGGTGCTCGACTACGGTGTCCGGCACCCGGTGCTTGGGGTGGCCCTGGTCTGGTTGAACCAGGTGCTGATCCTCAACGTCACCCTGCTCGGTGGGACGCGCCTCTCCGCACTGGCCAACGGCGTGCTGGCCTTCGCTGCGTATGGCGTGGCCTTCATCGGCGGGTGGATCGAGCAGATTGGCGCCTTTCTGGGGAACGAGACCACGGTCGTCATCGGCATCCTCTCCAGCCTCCTGATGCCCACGGAAGCGCTGTGGAGGCGTGCGTCCTTCGAGATGCAGTCGGCCCTGGCGGAGGTGGCGCCTCCCACACCATTCACGTCGGTGCTCTCCGTACCAAGTCCCGCGATGATCGTCTATGCCCTCGTCTACGCCGCCGCGGCGTTGGCGGTGGCGGTGGTTAGTTTCGAGCGTCGGGACTTGTAGCGGGCGAGACAGACCTGCCACCGGACGGCACACGAATCGGCTAATCAACCACGCCGCTGCGGGCTACCGCCCGCCCGTGGATCTACCGATCCACGGAGAGCGTGTGGGTACGCCCACCCACCTCCGCCAGCTCCTTGAGGTTGGGGGGATCGCCATCTCCTTGCTTGTGATTCGGCATGAGCCAGGGTATACTGGCGGCGTCTTCCGGATGTTGGACGCCGTGGAAGCCAGGATGCAGGAATCGGAAGACGCGGGTAGTTTGAAACGAGAGAACCGATCTGCCCCATGCCGCGCAAGATCACCCGCGGACAGAGGGCTGTTTGACAGGCTAGGCAAGTATAATGGATCTCAACGAGACAAGAGGACAATGTACCTTCTGCAGCCGCGATATGACCATCGAGGGCATGGTAAGACACCTCCGGACCTGCACGTCGCGCCATCGAGCGGTCGAGCGCGTCGACACGGGCCCGGGAGACGACGAGCAGCTCTATCACCTTCAGGTGCAGGACGAAAGGACCGGCCTCTACTGGCTGCACCTGGAGATGCGCAGTTCAGCCACCCTCAAGGATCTGGATGACTACCTCCGCGCCATCTGGCTCGAGTGCTGTGGTCACCTGAGCCAGTATACGCCCGGGGACTGGCGTGACCCGGAGATTCCCATGGCCACCCGCGCAGAAGACATCTTCGAGCCCGGTACCGTCATCAAGCACATCTACGACTTCGGGGAGACATCCTGGACGAGGATCGAGGCGCTCCATGTGCGCACTGGGAAATCCCTCACAGGGCGCCCGATCTTCCTCATGGCCCGGAACTACCAGCCGGTCTACCCTTGCGCCGTGTGCGGAGAGCGTGCGTACTGGCTTTGTATGGAATGCCTCATCGAAGACGCTGAATGGGTCACGCTGTGCGATCTCCACGCCGCGGAACACCCGTGCGAGATGTACGGCGAGCCAGTGGAGCTCCTCAATTCCCCCCGCACCGGCATGTGTGGGTACTCCGGCCCGGACGAGCCCCCGTACCGGCCTTGAATCGCAACCGGCGCATGGGACTCGACGAAGGGGTGCGCCCGTCGAGTCAGTGTGTTTTCCCGAGCTCGACACCCACTGTGGTGGCGCGCCACGACTGCCACGGAGGAGGCATCGGTGATGCCTTGACGGAGGTCGCGACGGGCACGGGGCGCGACTAGCTATGTCCGCCTCGGATCGAGCGAACGGATCGCGTGGACGACGCCCGGGCTATGAGCCGCTGTGAGAAGAATGGGCTCCAGATGGAGGCACGCGCTGCGCTACGCCTTCCGGAAGCGAGGCCACATCGACGTCTGTGCGTTGCCACGGGTCCGATCCTGCTGGTTCGAGCTGATGATTCCAGGGACCCGGCCGCCATCCCCGCCCTGAGGCCGACACGCACGCAACACTGGGAAGCTCCTAACGTATAGGAGGGTGATTCCCGGCTGTGACGGGACTGTCCGGCGGAGCCGGGTCACTCGTTCAGACCATTGCCAAGGAGGGAGAGATGCGAAATCGATCACTGTGGATCATCGTCGCCCTAGTCGTGGTCGGCACACTACTCTGCTGCTGCATCGCGGCCGGTGCCGCGGGCCTTGCCGCCTACTTGACCGCCGCGCCCACCGTCAGGGAGGGAGGCATCGGGCGCATTGATGAGAGGACGGAGCAGACCTTCGACGTTGGACGGGCACCGATGCTTGAGGTGGATACCTTCGCCGGCAGCATTCGCGTCCTTGCCGGCGGCGGTGGGGAGATCCGGGTCAAGACGACCAAGCAGGCTGGGAACAGCAGCCAGCTGGACGAAATCTCCGTCGACGTCGTCGGGACGGAGGATGGCGTCCGCGTGCGCGCGTCTGCGCCAAGCTACGGCACCGGACGCCGCGCTGTCGATGTCGAGCTGATGGTCCCCCCGGATGCGCGGCTGCGCGTGGACACAGGGGCAGGCAATGTGGAGGTCGAGGGGGTGGTCGGCGAGATCGAAGCCCATACCGGAGCTGGCAACATCGAGGTGGAGGGTGGAGCAGGGCCGGTGAACCTGGACTCAGGTGCCGGCGAGGTGGCGTACACCGGCAGCCCGGAGGGAGGATGTGTCTTCTCAACCGGGGCTGGGAACGTGACCCTCCGGATGCCTGCGGCGCTCGACGCCGAGGTGGAACTCCACACCGGCATTGGGACCATTGAGCTGGACGGCTTCGACGTCGCCGGGGAGGTCAGCGACACGGAGGTCGACGGCGTCATCGGGTCGGGCGAGCGTGCCACCATCGAAGCCCGGACGGGTGCCGGCGACGTCGACCTGGTCCAGCAGTAGCTGTATGGGAGCCGCTTCATCCGCGTGTGCTCCCGAGCCGGACGGAATTCCCATGCCTCCGGCGTGCCGCAGCCGACAGTGAACGCCGGAATCGACAGCTGCTCCCAGCCGCCAGGGACAGTTGGGGATGGAAGTGATCCAGGCGAGCGTGCTCCGACCGTTGGTGCTACGGCCTGGTCGATACGGGGTCCCAAGTAGCATACAGAAGGTGGACGACCGAACAGTGCGAAAGCAACCGACACGGATTAGCTTCCTCGCCACTGCAGCACTTCTCTTGCTCACGGGATGCAGCCTGTTCGCCCGAGAGGTCCCGGCGGGAGAGCCCTTTGATCTATTGCCTGGAGAACGCGTGTCCGTCCAGGGAGCGGGATTGATCATCGAGCTGGGGACCGTCGGTCAGGCATGGACCATGGACGGTGCCGAAATACCTTTCGCAGAGGTGTCCGTCGTGCGCGGCTTCCGCCGGCGCACTCAGGAAATGGAGACAGGGGAGGTGTGGCAGTTAGACAGCACGAGCGTCCACCTCCGTGCAGCCGATCCTTTCGGGGAGAACCGTTGCTCATTCGAGGTGACGACGGACCTCTGACGAAGGACACTGCGCTTCCGCCCTCTCAACATGGGCAAGGACCACAGGAGCGAGACGGGTCGACCTGAGGATGAACCGCCACTCTATGCGCGCCCTGATAGCCACGTGGTATGGCCGGATCCCAAGACGCCCGACCCACCGGCCCTTCTCCAGCTCGTCGTGCCCGCCTCCAAGGCCTTCGGATCGCGGAACAGGCTGTGACGTTGGCATCCGCCGATGGCAGACTTCTTGAAGGAATTCGGCCTCATTCTGGGCGCCACCCTCGTCGCGATGGTGCTATTCCTGGTCGCCACAGCCATCCTTGGTGTCTTCGAAAGAAGGAAGCAGCTGAAAGCGCGCCGCCGCAAGAGCCAAGAGTTGAATCGTATGCTTGACGGACGGTCGTTGGAGGAGGCTCTGGAGGCGTCAGACTATGATTTCGCCCACTTCCAGGGGGAGGACGGCTACCGGATCTTCAAGAAGGGGACAGAGCGCGAATGCTTGGAGTTCGCGAACAGCGCCCTGGACGCTCATCTGCGGATCGTTGAGCGCGCTCGGAGGGAGGGAAACAGGACGCCTCCAGGTCCTGCGGGAGAGACACGATGTCACTGAAGCGCTCAAAGCTCCTCTCGTCCGCGGTGATCATCGTGTCATGCACCGTGGCGTGCGCCAGCCTCTCCTGTCTCCTCTCCTGGGCACGCCAGACGCTGTCTCAAGAGCCCCCCATCCCCCTGCCAGGCCCAGATGAGGCCAAGGCCATCCTAGGCATCGAGACGGAACGCTTCTTCGAGGTGGTGCCCGTCGTCCGCACGTCCGACGGGATGATCTACCACTACGTCTGGTCCGCCGGGAATCGCACATGGGAAGCCGGCAGGCCCCCGGGCCCCACGGAGGACGAACCCTGCCAGCAGGGGCACCGACAGGCGCTTGAGGAGGCCGCCGGCGCCCTCGCGTACTGCCGAGAGGTCCAGCCACCCGCAGAATGGTGCCCGGCACCGGTGTTTGCCTACGCGGTCGACCAGGACGGGCGCGTGTGGCAGCTGGTCGTTGGGCAGCGCTGCTTCCTTGCGACCGGTGTGGCGGTCGTCGTGCTCGGGGTCGTCGGCGCCCTCGCCGGTATGGGCATCGTCTTGATCAGGCTGCTCGCACTCCGCCTCCGCTCCACCTGAGCTTTTCGGTCGACGACCTTCGGAAGGTTCCCCCGGGCAGCACGCATCTCGCCGAGCCGCCCTCCTCTCTCTGACGGGCTCTCCAGCCAGCCCATTCTGCGAGTCCATCCTATTGAAGCACCCGCGGAGCGGAGCCTTACCCGCCGGTAGATTACCCGCGTGGCCCGTGACGGGCCTTCCAAGCCGGGGCTATTTCCCGCTGCCCCCAGCCGACCCATCCAGCTCTGTCCCGCGACGCGCCGCCGCGCATCGGCCTCTCGTCGTCCACAGGAACCGGAGCACGCCGCAGGGCCGGCCCGGATGCCCCTATTGCCGACCAATTTTCCCAATTCATTGACAAACACTTGACAAGTCGCCCATATTATGTTATACTATTTGTAAAGGTAACAAAGCAGACTTGGTAAGGGATAAGAGCGTAGTTTTCGCTAGATCGTAAGGTACGAACTAGGACCCGAAATGGGGGCCGGGGGGCGGGAGCTCACCTGGTGCGTTGAAAGAAGGGGGCAAAGCATCATGAAGACGTTTGGAAGGAATCTGTTGGCCGTTGTAGTTGGACTTCTCCTCGCTGTAGGGCCGGTGGCGGCAGCGGGGCACACCTCGATCGTAGATATCGCTGTGTCCGACGGCAGATTCGATACCTTGGTCGCGGCCGTCCAGTACGCTGGACTGGTGGAGGCTCTTGATGGTGGCGAGTGGACGGTTTTCGCGCCGACGGATGCCGCCTTCGCCAAGCTGGGTCTGAACGAGCAGAACATCGCGGGTGCGTTCTCCAAGGAGGACCTGACCGACATTCTCCTGTATCACGTGCTTCCAGTCAAGGTTGACTCCGGGGAAGCGAAGACGATGCTCGGAGACATCACCATGGCGAATGGACAGCTCGCTGGCCTGAAGGTCTATGAGGGCGACCTCTACCTAAACGACGACTCAAAGGTCGTCATTCCGGACATCATGGCGGCTAACGGCGTCATCCACGTGGTCGACACGGTGATCCTGGGTCCATGGCCACGGACGGAACAGGCACAGTCCACGCAGCCGGCGGCTGGTGGTGGGACGAGCGTCGTGGACGTAGCAGTTTCGGATGGACGCTTCACCACGCTGGTGGCGGCGGTGCAGGCGGCCGGTTTGGTGGACGCCCTCCAGAGTGGAGAATGGACCGTTTTTGCGCCCACAGATGCAGCGTTTGCGAAGCTGGACCTTAATGCACACAACGTGGCGAGCGCCTTCTCGAAGGAGGAGCTGACGGATATCCTCCTCTATCACGTCTTGACGACGGAGGTAAGCTCCGCTGAGGCGAAGGGAATGCAGGGCGACATCACGATGGCGAACGGCGACATCGCCGGGCTGAAGTATTATGATGGTAGCCTTTACGTCAACGATGATTCGAAGGTGATTATCCCCGACATCGCGGTCTCAAACGGGGTCATCCACGTGGTCGACACCGTTATCCTTCCGCCCTGGCCGCGGTAGGACAACCAGGGGCTGCAAGCGCGAACTAGGGCAGTCAGGATGCCTATGGGGCCGCCCAGAGCCTAAACCCGGAAGACGAGGAAGCCGGCCGCTCCCGATGCTGCGGAGCCAGCCGGCTTCTTGCCGTGTGCGACGACATTGCGTACACTCTGGCCTCACCCGCTGGCCCCGGCGATCAACCAGACACGCCGCGGCGTCTTGCACCACTTCCTACCCTTCCGCACGTTGTCTCCTGCCGCAACCAGGTGTACAATGCTCAGAGCGCGGCGCTTCACTCAACGACTCCTTCCCCTCCCCCCGAATCTCCCTTAGAGCGCTCAGCAGAGGACCTGAGCGCCGCGCGGCGATCCCACACGCAGCGGCCGGCGACGACCCACGCCGCCGCCGAACAGCTCGCACCGCAGAAGAAGGAGGTCATCGTGAGACGCGCAGTCGTCCTTGCCGCAATCGTCCTGGTAGGGATCCAAACGCTCGCCTGCGGCCTGGCAGGCGGCCGGGCCGACGAACCAACCGCCGCGGTCCTTGGGGCGCCGACGGCGGATCCATCGGACGCGGCCTCTACGCCCACGGCCCGGCCGATCGAAGCCGGGGAGGACAAGCCGGAGACCGCTTTTCGCGCGGCAGACGCAGCGGAGATGGTTCGTATCCCGGCGGGAGCCTTCCTGATGGGCGATGACGCCAGCCCCTTCCCCCCGGAGAAGCCGGCCCACCTCGTTCAACTCGACGACTACTGGATAGATCGCTTGGAGGTGACGAACGGACAGTACGGACGCTGCTTGGATGAGGGGGCGTGCCGTGAGCCCAGGGCATGGCAGGATGCGAACTTCAATGCCGAAGATCAACCGGCGATCGTAGACTGGGAAGGGGCCAATGCGTACTGCAGATGGGCCGGCGTTCGGCTCCCGACAGAGGCCGAGTGGGAAAAGGCCGCTCGCGGGACCGACGGTCGCACGTGGCCGTGGGGAGACGAGTTTCGGGAAAACGCGGCTAATCTGAGCGGGGACGCAGACGGCTATGGGTTCACAGCTCCAGTCGGGAGCTTCCCAGGCGACGCTAGCCCCTACGGCCTCCTCGACGTCGCGGGCAACGCAGCAGAGTGGGTCGCGGATTGGTTTGCGGTCGACGCGTACGCGCGCTCCCCGGCAGCTAACCCTACCGGTCCACCCAGCGGGGAGCAGAAAGTGCATCGGGCACCTATCGCCAACGCCGGAGGGGGCCCAGAGAAGTGCCGCTGCACATCCCGGTACGGGGTGCATCCCAGCTGGACCTACGGCTTTCGCTGCGCGTCCTCAGAAAACCCGGCGGACTGAAACCGCTGGGCATAAATGGAATGCCCCCAGGAGGGCCAGGACGAGGAGTACCGGTGGGGTTCGATACGACCCGGGTCTTCGGCAGCGTTCCAAGCGACCGGCTTCCCCTCGGTGACCTTGCTCTTAAGCCCGCCCTATCTGTTCACCACAGTCAGGTGCTCTTCGACAGGAGCCCCCACGTCTCGACGGCCGGCAGGAGCGAACAAGTTGATCGTGGGAAGAGCAGTGTGGACAAGATCGCCGTGCTCCACCGTCCCCGCCCGGGGTCCGACCCGATAGGCCCCGACAGGCGTCTCAGACCGGCCAGAGCACCGGAACCAGGGCAATGCAGAGACCGTAGATCAGCACTGTGGGTATCGCACCGACTTTCAAGAAGTCCACGAATTTGTACCGACCAGGCCCGTAGACGAGGAGGCACGCCGGCTCCAATGGAGTCAGGAAGGAGCAGCTGGCGGCCAGCGCGATCATCATCGCGAAGCTGCGAGGGTTAAGGCCTAGCTGGTCAGCGGTGCGAACCGCCACCGGCAGGACCACGGCAGCCGCCGCCTGGTTCGACATCGGTTGCGTGAGCAGTACTGTCAACCCGAAGAAAGCCGAGAGGAGCCAGGCTGGGCTGGCGTCTCCAGCCGCGCGTACGATCTGATCCGCAAGGTAACTGGCAGTACCCGTCAGCTCCATCGCGGTTCCAAGGCCCAGCATCGCGGCGATCAGAATCAACACTTGCCATCGGACGCGCCCATACGCCTCCTCCGGCGTGATGCACCGCGTCGCAAAGACCAGCACGGCCCCCAGCAGCATCGCCACCGGCAGAGACAGGATCTTGAAGCTGCCCACCAGTACCGCGCCGAGGAAGATGGACAGTGCGATAGGAGCGCGACGGCGGCGCTTGACGGATACGCCGGGCAGGCTGAGCCGCCGGAAGAGGTTCTGCCGTTCCAGGCGGTCGATCCTGCTCTCCCGCCCTTGTACCACCAGGACGTCGCCCACCTGAAACCGCACACGGCTCATCTTGCGCGCCAGTGTCTCCCCCTGACGGTTAATCGCCAGCACCTGCAGGCCGTACTTATCCCGGAAATCGAGTCCTCGGAGGGTCCGGCCGACCAGCGGGGAATTCGGCAGTACCATCACCTCCGTGAGCCCCATCTCGTCCACATCGACGGCCTCGCTCGGAAACTTCACGTCGGCCTTGATCTCGAGGGCTGCCTCCTCCTTGACGTCCAAGATGCTCTCGCGGCTACCTTCAACCAGCATCACGTCGCCCTCCTCGAGGCGCGTCGAGGCTCGCGGCACCATATGTCGCGTGCTCTCCCGCACAATCCGCAATACCTTCAGGTCCATCTCCGATCCGAGAGCCGATTCCCGCAGGGTCTTGCCCGCCAGCTCGGATTCCGCAGGCACGAGGATCTCCGTCAGATAGAGCCGGACGTTGATCTGCTCGATCTCCTCCGGAGGAATGCGGTCAGGCACCAAGCGCCTGCCCACGAGGTACATGTAGGCAATGCCCACGACGGCAATTGGAATCCCGACGGGGGCAAGCTCGAACATTCCGATCGGCGCCATCTCGAGGTCCTGCATCAGCCCGCTGACGACGATGTTGGTCGACGTACTGATGAGGGAGATGGAGCTCGCCAGGATGGAGGCGAAGGCCAGCGGCATCAGGAAACGCGCCGGGCTCAGGCTGCGCCGTCGGGCCATGGTGATCACGATGGGAAGGAAGAACGCGGTAGCCGTGGTGTTACTCATGAAAGCCCCCACAACGGCGGCAATCACCATCACCGCCAGCAGAAGACCCTGGGGGCTTGCCTCCGTGCGACTGAGAAGGATCCGACCTACCGTGTCCGTGACGCCGGTGCGCGTCAGAGCTGCCACCAAGACCAAGAGACCCAGCATCATGACCACGACTTCGCTGCCGAAGCCCATGAATGCCTCCTCTGGAGGGAGGAGTCTGGTGATGATCAGAAAGAGCAGTATCCCCAGCGCGGTGACGTCGACCGGTATCTTCTCGATAGAGAACAGCACCAAGGCAGCAATGACCGTACCGAGAACGAGCGCAATCTGAATATCCATGCCTTCTCCTGTCGTGGGAGGTAACACCCGCAGGGGTGGACAACCATTACCTGACCATTATACTGACCCACCCGCGGCGCGCCAGCCGGTGACGTCTGCACTCTGAGAGCGCGAGTGCTACCGCGGGTTGATTTTCCCCGCATCTGTTGTAGACTAGCACTTGCGCCGCGTGCCTGGAGCTATGTCGGATTTCGCCTCACCGAAATCCGATACGCTATGCGGGATAGCCGTTTAGGTCGATCGGTACTACCAAGGAGCATCGTGCACACATTCCTCTGGATCGTCCAAGGGGTGCTGGTCCTGAAGCTGCTGACCGCAGCCTCGACCCATGGTGCCCGCCACGGAGAGCCCACACTGGGCCATGGCATGGAGTCTATGGATCGGACGGCCAACCCCGTCCTGGTCGGCTCGTCCATCATGATGCTCGTCGGCGCGCTGAGCTTGTTGACCCCGCTCGTATTGCACGTTCCGCCCTGGGTAGTCCCTTCCGCTGCCTCCGGCCTGGCGGCGTTGCAGCTCATCTCCGTGGTCTTTCATCTGCGCTGCCGAGAGGATCCGAACCTGTTCGTCGCCGTCGTCCTCTTCGCCCTCGCCGCTCTGGTAGCCATCGGGCGATCGACGCTAGCCCCGTTATAGCCGACGCATACCGTGCCAGGGAGGACAGGCATAGCGTGGATAGACAGGAAACCAGCGCCCGCGAGAGACCCTGCTTCGGAGAGAGGGAATTGGTGTGATTCGAATCGCCTTCGGTGCCTTCCTGGCCCTGCACGGCCTGGTCCATCTTCTCTACGCCGCCCACAGCCAGCGTATGCTGGAGCTCCAACCGGATATGAAATGGCCCGATGACTCCTGGGCTTTCTCGGCCCTTATGGGCGACGGCGTCACGAGAGCGCTCGCGACGGGATGTTGCATCTTGGCGACTGCGGGTTTCGTGATCGGCGGCGGGGCGTCTCTTCTGCACCAATCCTGGTGGCGCTCGCCAGTCCTCGCCTCCACTGCCCTTTCGGCGGTCATGGTCCTGATCTTCTGGGACGGACGTCTGCAGCGGTTGAATGATCAGGGCCTGATCGCGCTGCTCCTCAACGCGCTGATCGTGCTTCTGCTCGTCGTCCTTCAGTGGCCCGCATCTCTGTGAGCAGCAGCACCCATGGGCCTACGGCGCCCGGCGAACCCCACACGTTGCCGTTCCCAGAGATCCGACGTATACTTCGGTCTCAGAGTTGCGATTCGGCCCGTCTGTCCCCGCTGAGGCATCAGGGTCATTCTTGCGCGCAAGAACGTGACCCGTCAGTCCTTGCCCACCGCCGTCCGGGGGGGGCCAAGACGCCGTCTTCAGAACAGTTTGAGCGATGCACTGGGGGCCACTCCCTGGCGTGCGGCAGACGCTGTGGCAAGCATCTCGTGACCAGCGCTGCCACGGCAGACACGGGTCCGTGGAGACATGTTGGATCAGACGACAAGACTCGGGACAATCAAGCATACGAGCAGCGGCTCACCAAGGAGGAGGTATGGAGATCGTTACGGACAGCGGGACGGACTTAGGGATGTCCCCGGAGCAACTCGAGGCTCTGGGCATCCACGTCATCCCCCTCGTCGTGACCCTTGACGGTACGAGCTACCGCGAGGGGGTGGACATCGAACCAGACACGTTCTATGCGCACCTTTCGGTGGCAGAGGGCTTACCCACCACATCCCAGCCATCGCCCGGCGACTTCGCCGAGGTCTACGAGCAGATTGCCTCGCGGGGCTCCGAGATTCTCTCAGTCCACATATCCTCGGGGTTGAGCGGAACCCTCGAAGCAGCCAGAACGGGCGCCACGCTGGTGCCTGGGGCGAAGATTACGCACGTTGACACGAAGACACTCTCAGCAGCGTCAGGCTGGCAGGTGGAAGCTGCGGCCAGGGCAGCCCGGGCAGGTTGGGCCAAGGAGCGTATCCTGGCCCTCATGGAGGGTATCTCGGCCGCGACAGAGAGCCTGTACACGCTGAAGGAACTGAAGTATCTCATCCACGGCGGGCGTATCAGCCATATGAAGGGTTTGATCGCGTCGCTCCTCAATATCAAACCCCTCATCGGTGTCGAGAAAGTCCATGGCACGTACGTCCAGCTTGGACAGGCTCGTACTTTCGGCAAGGCAGTCCAGAAGGTCGCCGAGCACGCGACCAGCCAGTTGGCGCCTGGCAGCGCTCTCCGTACCCAGGTGCTCCACTCCAACAACCCGGAGGGGGCAGTCATGCTGCGGGACCACTTGGATCGGCTCTTCGATTGTACGTGGCTTCCGCTGGGTTCGATTTCTCTGGTGCTGGGTGCTCACACGGGGCCCAGCATGGTCGGGGTCGCCTACGGCCCGCTGGAGGCCTTCGCGGCCATCCCCTAGATCCACGAACCGTCCGGCCTGCATGGAGGAGGTATCCTATGGGACAAGGCAGCACAGCCGAGCATATCCTCCACGTTCTGCTGCGCCCCGGATTCGGATTGGCCCTGCTGGCAGCCCAGTTCGTGTCCGGGAGGGAGGGATTCTTCGCCCAGAGTGTGCTCGTGCTTGCCGCCGGAGGCGCGTGCCTTTGCGGTGCCATTGCGCTCTGGATCTCCGCTAGCATAGTATGTACGAAGGCAACTGATGCCGGCCGGATGGCGACCACTGGCCCCTATGCCGTCATCCGACACCCCATCTACGCCAGCGCCCTCCTGCTGGCTCTGGGCCTTGGGCTGGTTTTTTTCAGCTGGGTCCACCTGGCAGTTCTAGGCGCTTTCGTGCCGCTCTGGTGGCTTGAGTCCAAGAGCGAGGAGAGGTCGATGAGAGAGAAGTTCGGCCGCCTGTACCAGGAGTATCGCAAGGGAAAAGCCATGCTCATACCCGGCATCCTTTGACCCTTTCTCTTGGGGACGACAGGGCGGTTGGCCACTCACAACCTGCTAGGGAGGAAACGCTATGACGCGTGACCTATACACCGGTCGGCTGGATCGGTTGAGAGCTGAGATGGCCCGGGCCGGAGTTGGATTGACCGCCATCGCGCCCACGTCCAATATGCGCTACCTGCTGGGGTTTTCGCCGCTGGCGGACGAACGGCTGTGCCTACTCCTGATCACCCAGGAAGGCACAAGGCTCGTCGTTCCAGAGTTGAACGCCGAGCAAATGGAGGCCCGGACGGGTGTAATAGGCACAGCCTGGAAGGACGATCAGGGGCCGGGAGAGGCCCTCGAGCAGGCCCTGGACGCACTGGGCGGCGTGGGGCAAGCTCTGCTCGCCGCTGATGGAGCGATGCGAGCCGATGCGCTCTTGCCCTTGCAGGAGGCAGCGACCCCGGATCGAGTTACCACGGCCAGCGATCTGATGGGCTCGCTGCGCGCACGGAAGTCGGCAGAGGAGATCGAAGCCCTGGCACGCGCCGCGGCCCAGGCAGACCGGGCAATGATGGTGGGGATTGAACGCTGCGATCCCGGGGTCAAGGAGCGGGAGGTGGGCGAGAGCATCGCCCGCTACTTCCGTGAGGATGGGGCCGAGGAGGTCCACGCCACCCTGGTCGCCTCCGGGCCCAACAGCGGCTTCCCCCATCATCAGGCCGGCGAGCGCAGGTTGGCCGTGGGGGATACCATCGTGCTGGATATCGTCGCCACGCTGGATGGGTACAATTCGGATATCACGCGGATGGTGCATCTTGGCGAACCATCGGCCGAGGTGCGAAGCGTGTACGAGACCGTGCTTGAGGCGAATAGGCGCGGCCGAGAAGCTGCACGGGCGGGGGCACACGCGTGTGATGTGGATCGCGCGGCACGGTCCGTGATCCACGAAGCGGGATACGGGCCCTATTTCGTGCACCGGACCGGCCACGGTCTGGGTATGGACGTTCACGAACGACCCTGGATCTCGGCGGTGAATACGGAGGTGTTGGAGCCGGGCATGGTCTTTTCGGTGGAACCGGGGATCTATCTGCCCGGTCGTTTTGGCGTGAGGATTGAGGATATCGTTGTGGTGACGGAGGGCGCGTGCCGTTGCCTGACCGGACTGAGTCGAGATTTGGTGGTGAAGACCTAGCTGCACCCCGCTGTGAGGCTCACCCAGTGGATGAACGTCGGTCGGTGACGGTCGGACCCGGTTCGACGGTGCTGAGCACGTCCTGAGGGTTAGCCCTCCAGCGGACGTGAGGTGGTTTTGGTACCCGCCGCTCGGCCGAGGGCGGATCTGTCGGGTACAGAGACCGAACCGACCTCTGCGATCCCTGTATGTGACACGTAGGGCAGGTTACGTACCTGACGGCCCAGGCGGGCCCATCTACCCTCGTTTTCGATGCCTCTCACGCAGCAACCAAGGTCGCCGCTACGACCTCCCCATCACCGCCGGCGCCCTGGCAGTGACCGTTTCAGCAATTCCGTCAGCATCCACGTCCCGCCCAGCCTCCAACGCGAATCGACTGGCGGGCCTGACCGACGTCGTGTACCATGGTCGAGCACGTCCCGGGTCCACTCGTCGCAACCTCAGCCGCGAAGGGGCGCGTGACACCAAGTCCAAGACACCCACTGAAAGGAAGGCAGCACAACAAACCGATGGCAAAGAAGAGACTCTACGTCGTCGTCAGAGGCGACAGACCAGGCGTCTATCGAACGTGGTCCGGCGAGGAGGGCGCTGCCAAGCACGTCCAGGGCTATCCAGGCGCCGTCTTCAAGGGATTCACTCGACGGGAGGAAGCCGCCACCTGGGTTCGTTCGCTGGACCCCCAGGTTCTGCCAGTCGCGCGACGAGCCCGGCTACTCGATGCCCTGGAGACCCCCGCGGGAGAGACAGGGATCGGCCTGTCGGCCCGCGGAGAGGAGGATGACCGGGTCGTCATCTACACGGACGGTGGTGCTATCAAGAACCCCGGACCGGGAGGCTACGGTGTCGTCCTCCGCCAGGGCAAGCACCACAAGGAGTTGTCCGGTGGTTATCGACGGACCACGAACAATCGTATGGAACTCATGGCCTGCATCGTGGCCCTGGAGACCCTGAAGCGGCCCTACTCCGCCGTCCTCTACAGCGATTCGGCCTACGTTGTGAACGGCATCACGGAGGGCTGGGCAAAGCGGTGGCGCCGGCACGGCTGGGAGCGAGCAAACGGGCAGATGGCAGAGAATATCGATCTTTGGCAGCGTCTCCTGGAGCTGAACGAGAAGCATGACGTTGAGTTCCGCTGGGTCAAGGGACACGCCGGCCTCCCCGGAAACGAGCGCGCCGATCAACTGGCTAGCGAGGCCGCCCGCCGCAAGAACCTGCCGCCGGATACCGCCTATGAGAGGGGCGAGACTAACACGGTATCCCCGCGCCTACTCTAGCCTCACCTCCCCGCCTCCAGAACGACGACCTCCGACCCACCCTACGTACTGGTCGGCAGCGCCGCGAGCCTCGTCCTGACCCGAGGGGACGGGAGTGGGAGCTATCAGATGCCACCAAGGCTACCGGCATAGCCCGCCCCCACGGGGCCGCCCACGTCTACAATCGACCGTCTTCCTGCCTCCCAGTGGAACCCTGGCTGCCCGAAGAACGTCTAGGAAGATGAGTAGGACCAAGGTTTGAACTGGTTTCGGATGGTTCCGAGTGGTAGAAAGTCATGGGAGGTAAGATCATGTCTGGGAAAGACTTGCTTTGGATACTAGGCGCTGGGGTCATTTTGGTGACCCTGTTGGTCGGCTGCGGCACGTCGGGACCGGTCGAGACACCCGGCAGCGTGATTCGCGGTAAGGCAGAGGTCGACGAGATCACCCTGATGATTATGGAATCCTTCCCGGTGCAAGTAAGCGCCGTGGCGAAGGGCAATTTGAGGGACGGCTGCACGGAGATTGACGAAATCCGCACGTCCTTCGACGAGGACAGCAACACCTTCGACGTGGAGATCACCACCGTGCGCGACGCCGAAGCCACCTGTACGCAGGCACTGGTTCCCTTCGAGGAACGCGTAGAGCTCGATGTGCGGGGCCTTCCGGCGGGTACCTACACGGTAGACGTCAACGGCCTGCGTGAGACGTTCACGCTCGACGTCGACAATGAGATCCCCGAGGCTGCGGAGACCAGGATTCCGTGGGCGGAGGCTCAGGAGCTGATTCGGTCCGGTCAGGTAGTTCAGCTCACGCAGCTTCATTCGCTGGAGGTCACCTTGGATCTGGCGGAGGGCACGCGTTTGATGACCATCGAGCCGGAGATCGACGCAGTCTTCGACGTGGTAGATGCCTGCGGCGAGCCCTGCGCGGACATCGTATTGGCGACGGAGTAATCTCCAGGGTTAAGCGAGACGCGGAAGCTGACGCGTCAATAGACACCTTGGAGACGTCGACTTGGAGCGCCCCGAGCCCCGTGCTCGGGGCGTTCAACGAAGATTGCCATCTGCCCCACCCGCTGCTACCATGGGGGCGCGCACACTACCAACGTAAGATCGCTTCAAGGAGCATAGATTCATGCCAAGCAAACAACTGTCCCTTCGACGCACTGTGTGGATCCCACCGCTGATTCTGGCGATCGCGATGGGCTGTGTCGCAATCCCCACGCCGGCCCCATCGCCCACGCCTCTTCCTCCGCCGGAGACACGAGCTGGAGCGGCGCCGACACCGGTCCCACCGACGGCGACGCCCGCGCCCACCAGCAGACCAACGGCTGTCCCACCGGCAACGACCGACGCTCCGCCAAGCCCAGCGGCCTCGCCCACCCCCCAGCCAACGCCACCCGGGGAGGCCCTCGTCCCCCAGGGACAGATCACGCCGCCCCCGGAGGGCTTCGCACCTACGCCCCCTCCCCCGCCCGAGATGGGAGTCGACGAGTCCGACAGTTGGGTGAGGGACTACGTGGCGCTGGTCACGGCGATGCTCAACAGCGGGCGCGGCGTGGATGAGGTCCTGAACACCCTCACTGAGTGGTCGTCTCTCGCGGACGACTCCATGGGCAACCCATCCGCCGTCGTCTGGGCCGAGCCGGCAGATATCGATGCGGACGGCGCTGATGAATGGGTCATGAGTGTACCGGTACCGGGGCGTGGATGCGGCGTGACCTCGTGTCCCTCCTATCTCATCCTCTTTGAGGTGAAGGACGACCTTTTCGTGCCCGGTCACGTTGTACGCGGTTCGCCGCCCTACGAGATTCAGTTCCAGAACGCGGAGCTTCGGCAGATCAACGACATCAACGCCGACGGACAGACAGAAGTTCTCCTCCAGCAGCTGTGGTGCGGGGCCCACACGTGCTTCATCGGACTCACCGTCGGCCGCTGGGATGGGGCACGCTGGCACGATCTCGCTGATGGTCCCATCAGCCAGGCTTACACCGAGTTGACGGTCGAGGACTCCGACGATGACGGAGCCTTGGAGTTCTCGTTCTTCGGCGGCACGTTCGGGTCGGTGGGCGCTGGCCTCCAGCGGCCGCACCGGCTCCTCTTCGATTGGAGAGACGACGCCTACCGCCTCGTGGAGGACGAGCCGGCCCCGTCGGACCATCCCTATTACCTCATGCTGGACGCTAACTCGGCGCTTGCAGACAGCGACTGGGACCGAGCGCTGGCGCTTGCCCGCGCCGTCGTCCAAGATCCGGACTTCAGCGATTCCATGGTGCCTATCGAGGAGGTCGGGAAGGAGCGCATCGTGAGCTACACCGCCGTGGAGGCTATGCTGGTGCACGCCCAGCGCGGCGACGTGGAGGCCATGGAAGCCGTCTTGGCCCAGGCGCGCGCCCACGATTTCGTCGTGCCGAACATCTACACCGAGGCTGCTCAGCGACTGATCGGCGTCTACGAGGAGACCGGCGACGTCGTCGCTGCCTGTGCAGCTATGGAGGACGTGGTGGCAGAGCGTCCGGACGAGGCTGTCTTCTTCGAGTGGTACGGGTACAACACCGCTCGGATAACGGTCGACCAGATCTGCCCCCTCGACGAGCCGCAGGACGGTGAGTCGCCGGACCTGTAGGGCGCCCTGCCCCAAGCCTTCTCACGTGCGACGCACGTGCAGAGTGCGTCGCACCACCTCCCCCACCGGTTCCACCGCCAACCACGCCGCGGTCCGGGCCTGCGGCGGGTATGGAGACCCGCCCTGGGTCAGCATACGACCCGCTCTCGGCCTTCGCGTCCTTCGTGATCTTTGTGTCCTTGGTGGTGCGCACACTGTCCAGACTCCTGATACTGTTGCCTGTCTATTGACAAATTACACATAGCGTGCTATACTCTCAGCACAAGGAGGAAACGATATGACACGACGGAGGAGAACATGATGCCCGGACGAGGTCGAGGACGCGGTCGCCGCTGGCGACAGCGCGGCTACTCGCGCCGTGCCGTACGATTTCTCGAGCCGACCCTCCTGCTCCTGCTCCATCACGGCCCGGGGCACGGTTACACGCTGATTGACGGCCTGGAGGAGTACGGCCTTCATGAAGTCGACACCAGCGCCGTCTACCGCGCTCTCAGGGGTATGGAGGAGAAGGGTTGGGTGGTCTCCACGTGGGACGAGGAGCAGACGCAAGGGCCACCGCGCCGCGTCTACCAGCTGACGGAGCTCGGCGACGAGGTGCTCCGCTGGTGGATCCGGGACCTGGAGGAAACCCAGTCTATGATCAACAACGTGCTTGAGACGTATCAGCGGCATATGGAGGAGGGCGAGGGTGAACACCACTGACGCTTGCTGTGGCAGGAGGGAGGCTTGCGTCCCCTGCCACGAAGGCGATTGTTGGCTGTCCAATCCCACGGGACTGCGGACGGCTTTGCGAGGGAGCCTATGACACTCGAAGAACGCATCTGGGACGCGCTGCGCAGGGTACAGCATCCGGAGATAGGTCGCAGCCTAGTTGAGCTGGGCATGGTAACCGACGTCACGTCGGGCGACGGGCAGGTTTGTGTCACCGTCGCGCTGCCCTTCAAGGAGATTCCCATCAAGGAGGACCTCCTTGGAAGCGTCCGCGGCGCCCTACGGCCGATCGAGCCCGAGCTTGAGGTAGACGTGCGACTGGTCGAGATGGACCAGCAACAACGCGCAGCCTTCATGGCAGAAGCCGAGGGCGGCCCAAGACCCGCCCAGGCTGGCAACGATATTGCGCACGTGGTGGCCGTCTTGAGCGGAAAGGGCGGTGTAGGGAAATCTTCGGTGACTGCCTTGCTGGCCGTCGCGCTGAATCGGCAGGGATACCGCGTCGGCGTCCTCGATGCGGACATCACGGGGCCCAGCCAGCCGAAGATGTTCGGGTTGCGCCAGCGTCCGATCGGCGGGGCGGGAGGCATCCTCCCGGTGGAGACCGATGGGGGTATCAAGCTGATGTCGATCAACCTGCTTCTCGCGGACGAGGACCAGGCCGTGATCTGGCGCGGGCCCCTGATCAGTGGCGCGATCAAGCAGTTCTGGGACGAGGTCGTCTGGGGCACCCTGGACTACCTGGTGGTCGACCTCCCGCCGGGCACGTCGGATGCCTCCTTGACAGTCATGCAGTCTATCCCGCTGAGCGGCGTCGTCCTGGTCACGTCCCCGCAGGATCTGGCGGGTATGGTCGTGCGTAAGGCCGCGCGTATGGCGGAGCAGATGAAGGCCCCCATCCTCGGACTGGTCGAGAACATGAGCTACGCCACCTGCCCCGACTGTGGGGCGCGGCTGGAGGTCTTCGGGCCCAGCCAGGCCGCCTACACTGCGACCGAGCTCGGGGTGCCGCTCCTGGGTCGACTTCCGCTCGATCCTGAGCTCTCACACCATTGTGATGTGGGGCAGATCGAGGCATACGGCGGAGAGGCCTTCGAGCCGATCGCCGTGCAGTTGGTCGAACGTGTGGCGGCAGATGAACCTACGGAAGAGGACGGAGTATGAGGACCTATCTGGACTGCTACCCCTGTTTCCTCGGCCAGGCCCTGGAGGCCTCGCGCATGGCTGGTGCGGACGAGGCGCAACAGCGGGCCATCGTCCACAGCGTGCTCGTCAAGTTACAGCACGTGAAACCCTCCAGCATGCCTCCACGGATGGGGCAGAATGTGCACCGGATCGTCAGAGAGCAGACGGGCAACGCGGACCCGTATCGAGCAACGAAGGCGAGAAGCACAAAAGAAGCCCTGGAGCTCCTCCCGTGGATGAACGACCTGGTGGATAGGGCCTCAGACCCGCTGGAGACCGCCGTACGGCTCAGCATCGCCGGAAACATCATCGACGCGATTCCGGGCAGACAGGTCGATCTCCAAGAGGAAATGGACCGGGCGCTCAGTCGCCCGCTGACCGTGAACGACGTCGACGCTCTACGAGCCGCACTGGATGACGCGGACTGGGTGCTCTTTCTTGCGGACAATGCCGGTGAGACGGTCTGTGATCGACCATTGATCAACCTCATCGAGGCACCGGTCACCTATGTGGTGAAGGGATCCCCTATCGCGAACGACGCGACGATGGAGGACGCCCTGGCTGCCGGCGTGGACGAAGAAGCCGAGGTCGTGGCTAACGGGTCCGACGCTGCAGGGACGCTCTTGGCGACGTGCTCAAGGGCTTTTCGAGAGACGTTCCGGAAAGCTCCTCTGATCATCGCCAAGGGACAGGCGAACTATGAGTGCCTCAGCGAGGCCGGACGGCGCGTCTTCTTCCTGCTTCAGACCAAGTGCCCGGTCGTTGCAAGGGACGTCGGCGTGCCCCAGGGGAGTACGATTCTCCGACAGGGGCAAGACTCGCAGGCTACGGAACTGAACCTTGGAGAGAACCCATCATGACACGCATCGGCATCATCATCTGTCACCGATACCATACCTGCGCCGGGGGGAAGTGCTTGCGATCCCTCCATAACCGGGAAGGAGCCTTCGCGCGGTACAAGGGCGAGGAAGTGGAGCTCGTAGGTTACGCCACCTGCGGGGGCTGCCCAGGCGGTAACGTCGAGTACGCGCCAGCCGAGATGAAAAAGAACGGTGCTGAGGTGATCCACCTGGCAACCGGCCTGGTGGTTGGCTACCCCCCGTGTCCGCGTATCCAGGCGTTCTGCGACTTCATCCCGGAAAAGTACGATTTGGAGGTCGTCGTAGGGACCCATCCCATCCCGCAGAGCTATTACGATACCCACAACGAGCTCGGGACTTGGAGGTCCCCTGCCTGGAGGGAGAGGATTCAACCGACGCTGGCGGACGAGAGGACGCGGCTTTCCTACAACTGACGAGAGTCGAGAGAAGACCGCTACCAGGGAGGAGATGACGACCATGCCGAGATTCGACGGGACAGGACCCAGAGGCGAAGGCCCCTTCACGGGCCGCGGCGAGGGTTACTGCGTCATGAGGCTGCCCGACGAGGGTAACGAGTCCGCCGTCGGCCATCCGGACCGGGCACCCCGTGCCCGGGAAAAACACGTCATCCTGGGTGGGCCCAGCGACGGCTTCACCCCTATCCAGCCCGGACCTCGGGTGGCCCCGTGGCGCCAGGGTCCTGCTCGCGCCTGGGCCCGACCCAGCTTGTGGCAGCTGCATCGAATGGAGCGGCCCGCGCGTCCGTGCCCGGGGAGGGCCGTCCAGCCATCAGGGGCAAGGAGGCGCACTCTGCGCAGATTCAGCGGGCGATGGCCCGGTAGCCGGCCTCGACGACGACTCTGAAGAGGGACGGAGAACGATGCAAGTCAATGAACCGGCACCACAGGACACACGGTGCTGGCGCCCAGATAGGAACAGGAGGTAAGACAGCATGCCAGGATTCGACGGAACTGGACCAAGCGGTAATGGACCCATGACCGGTGGTGGACGCGGGCCCTGCAGCCCGTACGGCCCCGAGGCTCAAACCTATGGGCCGTCCCAGACGCCCGCAAGTGGGGCGAGGCGCCCCTTCTTCGGGCGCATCCGCCCCCGCTTGGGTCTCGGACGAGGCCCATTCGGCGCAGGGTTCCGAGGCGGTCGCGGTCGCCGCCGCGGCCGAGGTCGGGGCTAGATCAGCGACCGCCGTGATGGGAGGGATAGACGCTAGGGTCACCTACCCGGCGGCGGGCACAATCAACTGCTCTTAGGGCCCAATGTGGGGCCGGAGAGCCGAGGATCCTACGCAGCAGCGACAGGTTAGCCTACGAAAGCAAGGAGGAAACGTAAGATGCCAGCAGGAGATCGAACAGGACCGATGGGCATGGGCCCTATGACGGGACGCGGTGCCGGGTACTGTTCCGGCTACGATGCTCCCGGCTACGCCACTCCAGGCCCGCGTTGGGGCTTGGGCTGGGCCCGTGGCCGGGCCGGTGGATGGGGCGGAGGCTGGGGTCGCGGACGGGGATTCCGGTACGGCTACCGAGCCACCGGGATGCCCCTCTGGGCGCGTCACGGTTACGCCCCAGCAGCTGGTCCGCCGCGTGCCGGGTACGCGCCCTTCGGCGCACCGGCGGGAGCGGAGGACGAGGTCGCGTATCTTCGAGAGCAGGCCGAGTGGCTTCGTGAGTCGCTAGAGGCCATCACAGACCGCATCGAGGAGCTAGAGCAGGGTGAGGCCTAGGGCGAGACCTAACGCGATACATGGAGCGGCGCATACGCTGAATCACGACCGCTAGTATCCTTCGGGGCGGGTGGACTCGCGACAGACGTTGTCACCCGCCCCGAGCGCCCAACCGGGCGGCGGACCACGCATCCGCCGCCGGAAGGCCGACGCATTATACGCGCCGCCGACCGGAGCGCAACTCTCGCCGGTCGCCATCCAGGCGCGGCCGCGTCACAGCTGGCTGCCGGCGGTGCCAGGAACAAACCGACGCCCTGCACCCGGCATCCCTTGTCTTGACCGACCGGGATGCGCACGGGGATGGTCGCTCTGAACCCCGCCCCGGGTCCGACATCACATCACTTCCCAAGGAGCAGACTATGAAGCGGGCCGATATCGTCGTCGTCGGAGGCAGTGCCGCAGGCCTCACAGCAGCCATCACCGCACGCCGCCACTACCCGGACAAATCGGTGCTGGTGATACGAAAGGAGGAACAGGTCCTCATCCCCTGTGGGATTCCGTACATCTTCGGCACGGTGGGCGCGCCGGAGAAGAACTTGATCCCCGATAGCGTGCTGGAAAAGCACAGCATTGATCTGCTGGTCAGCGGAGCAGAGAGCCTGAATCTTGACGAGAGGATTCTGGAGACGGAGACGGACCAGGTCAGCTACCAGCGACTGATCCTCGCCACCGGATCCGACCCAGCTATGCCCCCCATTCCTGGCAAGGATCTCAACGGCGTCTACGCAGTGGTCAAGGATGTTGACTACCTCAAAGACCTGCAGGAGCAACTGGAGGCCGCCGAGGATGTAGTGGTGATAGGCGGCGGATTCATCGGCATCGAGTTCGGTGACGAGATCAACAAGACCGGCGACAAGAACGTGAGCATCGTCGAAATGATGCCGCACTGCCTGATGTTGGCCTACGACGAGGAATTCTGCGTCACGATGGAGGAAGTACTCGCATCCCGCGGTGTCAACGTCAGCGCCCCGGCACGCGTGCAGAGCATCGCTGGCAACGGCCGGGTTGAGCGGGTGGAGCTTGCGGACGGCTCATCCATCGACGCAGATACGGTCATCGTCGGCGTGGGAGCTGTGGCAAACATCGATCTGGCCAAGGACGCCGGCCTTGAGATCGGCCCAACCGGCGGCGTGCAGGTAGACCGGACGATGAAGACATCGGCCGACGGCGTATTCGCATGCGGAGACTGCGCGGAGAAGATCTCTTTCTTCGGTGGAAAGCCGTCCAGGCTGAAGTTGGCCTCAATCGCCGCCACCGAGGCCCGCATTGCCGGGGCCAATCTCTTCGGGATCAAGCGCGAGAACGTGGGGACGGTCGGCGTCTGGTCCACCGCGGTCGGTGACCACGCCCTGGCGACCGCCGGCCTCACCGAGTCGATGGCGGAGGACATGGGATACGACGTCATCCCGGTGTCTATGGAGGGCGTCAACCGCCACCCGGGTCTCATGCCGGGTGCTACGAACACCAAGGTGAAGATGGTTTTCGAGCGAAACTCTGGCGTGGCACTCGGTGGGCAAGTCATGGGCGACGCCACGGCGGGTGAGATCATCAACGCCATTTCAGCCTGCGTACAGAGCCGCATGACGGCCGAGCAGATGGCGACATTCCAGATCGGCACCCATCCAGCGCTCACGGCGTCACCGATCGCATACCACGTGCTCAACGCGGCGGAGATGGCACTGGCGAAGATGCGCTCCTAGCGCGTCAAGGAGGCGGCAGTCCGAGGTTCCGTGAGTACAGGCCATCTCTGTGAGGCTCACGTGCCGTTTTGCACAGCAGGCACGCATTGTCTCCGCCATCCACAGGGGAGAGACGGCGCTGCCGAGAGGTAGTTCCCGGACGGAGGAGACGTTCCACTGCACCACGACCCCCCGGACTTGATGGGACGGGCCCGCTGGACGGTACCCGGGGAGCGTCTACGGCGCAAGACTCGCCTGCAGACGATGACCCTTCGGAGTGGCGCAGGCCCGGCGCCGGCAGGCGGCTGTCGCCCACTGCACCTCGCGACGGTGGGCCACTACGACCTGCCCCGCGCGACCGGGTACTCAACTGGGTCACGACGCTCTACCCGGCCGCCTGGCCCTTCAACCAGCCATGGGGACGGTGGGGCGGATTTATCGCGATGGCTGTGGGGCTGGACGAACCTCGGGAGGCAGCGGCATCCCCACCGCACAGAGATCACACGATACCGATCTCATAGGGAGGCTTAGATGAATGACAACGCCAGTGTCTGGGTGGATGTGGAGCGCTGCACCGGCTGTGGAGCATGCGTCGACGCCTGCCCGGTTGGAGCCATAGCTCTCATCGACGATGTGGCACACGTGGACAGCACCGTTTGCTCAGGCTGCCTGGCGTGTGTCGACACCTGCCATCAGGACGCGATTCAGCCGGTGATGGAAGGCGAGCTCGTACCTTCAGGGGCTCGACCCACACCCGCTGTACGGGAGGCATCGCCCATCGTACCGAGGGTCGCGCCGGTGGTCGCGGTAGTGGGCGCCGGGTTGGTGGCGCAGGCTGCCGGGGCCCTGGCCCGCCTGGTCGGCCACTGGTTGACGCAGAGCGGGCAGGTTGACCAGATTCAGGATAGAAACCGAACGGAGATAACCGGGACCGGACAGGCCAACGGACGCGGTCGCCGAGAGAGACGCCGGCGGCGCGGACGCTGAACCCGCCCAGCCTTGCGCCGAGCGAACGCCGCACTCCGACGGATGGTGGTGGAGACACTCTGGTCGGATTTCGTGCGAGGCCAGCCAATTGGGGAGGATACCATGCCGATCTATGCGTATCGCTGCGCTACCTGCGGACAGACCTTTGAGGCCCTCGTCCGAGCCGACCGCACAGTGCGCTGTCCTGACTGCGGGGGCAGCGCACTGGACAAGTTGCTGACCGCAGCGACCGTGCTGAGCGGGCGGACGTCCCGGCCTGCGGGCAGTACGTGCTGTGGTCGCTCGGATCGCTGCACCACCCCGCCCTGCTCGAATGGGAGCGCATGTCACAGAGACACGGGTTCGTAGCGTTCACTTCGGGAACCCTCGTCGTGGGACAACCGTACGCGGCCCCGTCTCCTCGTGAGGGTTCTCATCTGCTCCGTGCCAGGAGCTTCTGCAGCAAGAACCAGGATCTCAACGCGATCAGGATTAAGGTTCCGGGCCTTGAGCGGGGGCGGCTCGAATCGACCGTCGGCCTCTCTGAGCGAAAGGACTTATGAGCATGATAGCCTTTGGACCCGTGCCCTCGAGGCGCCTCGGTCGTAGCATGGGCATCAACAACATCCCGCCGAAGATCTGCACGTACGCCTGCGTCTATTGCCAGTTGGAGCGTCCGAGCACGCTTCGCCTAGAGCGACAGGTCTTCTATCGACCGGAACGCATCCTTGAGGAGATCCGGGCCAAGGTGGAGAAAGCCCGTGCCGGGGGTGAACATATCGATTACCTAACCTTTGTCCCAGATGGAGAGCCAACCCTTGACGTGAACCTGGGGCGGGAAATCGAGATGCTCAGCCCGCTCGGTATCCAAACAGCGGTGATCACCAATGGCTCTCTGTTGACCGATGTGGAAGTGAGGGAGGATTTGGGGAAGGCCAACTGGGTCTCGGTCAAAGTTGATGCTGCCTCGGAATCCGTCTGGCGGAAGGTGAATCGGCCTCACGGCAAGCTGGATCTCGACGCTATCCAGAAAGGTACGCTCGCCTTCGCCAGCAACTACCGGGGCCTGCTAGCCACTGAGACCCTGCTGGTGCACGGCTTGAACGATGGCGACGACTCCTTGAAGCGCATCGCGGACCGCCTCGGCTTGATTGCGCCGGATGTAGCCTATCTAGCGATCCCCACCCGCCCGCCTTCGGTGGACTGGGTACGCGCCCCGGGCGAGGAACGGATCAATCGCGCATACCAGATCATCACCGAGCGGGTCGATCGCGTAGAGTACTTGATCGGGTACGAGGGGAACGCCTTCGCGTTCACCGGGGACGTAGAGGAGGACCTCTTGAGCATCACCGCGGTCCACCCCATGCGGGAGGATGCCGTGTGCGAGTTCCTCCAGCGAGCCGACGCAGCTTGGGACGTCGTCGAACGGCTCCTCCAGGAAGACCAGTTGGTTCGGGCCGAGTATGGTGAGCATACGTTCTACTTGCGGCGCCTGAATCGTCACGTGGACGAAGAGTCGTGACTGAGGACAGCTCTAGGTCGAAATCGTCGGTGAGATAGTGAACCAATTCTGCCGTCAGTGGATGGATCTTCGGGTTGCCGGTCACGGGAGGTAGCGACTGTGGCGGTTAGGAACATCGTCATCTATCCGGAGGGGCGGGAGATCCTTCGTGCAC
>Ga0180435_10001054_pt1 | contig 28925 bp, 29 predicted proteins | sample SS_ome_3_FD_132467 | JGI IMG/M metagenome (GOLD analysis project Ga0180435, IMG submission 132467) | Hypersaline lake sediment archaeal communities from the Salton Sea, California, USA - SS_3_S_1 metaG | ecosystem: Environmental > Aquatic > Non-marine Saline and Alkaline > Hypersaline >... | reverse complement strand
TGTCAACATGGATGCTTTGGACTTAAAAACAGATCCGGAATCAAAATTAGAGAGCCTGGAAAATGTGCCAAAGGCTGGGTTGGTCATAATGCTGGTTGACGCAGAAACCGGCTTCGTAAACTGGGTATCTGTTGCTACTGCGGAAATGAAAAACGCTGACCAGGAAACCCAGAAGAAGAGGCTCGAGTACACAATAAATACTATGTTTAAAGACCTGCCTAAATAGAGGAGTCGTCATGAACTTAAGAAAATTTAAATTAATAACTGTTTGTTTAACCGGGTTGTTTGTTGGCATGCCTGCCGTTGCCGTAGCAGGCGCCGAAAGTGGTTTCTTTTTAGGTATCGGTGCGGGTGATGCCACAGTAAAGAGTGATGAGGTGGATTTTGACGAGAGTGATTCGGCATATAAGGTACTTGCCGGGTATAACTTCGGTGTTGTCCCCTTTATCGATCTGGCGGTAGAGGCTTCATATGCGCATTTTGGTAATCCCAGTTCGGGCGCCTACGATGCCGAGGTAACAGGACTGGATGCTTTCGGTCTGGCGGGGCTCAGTTTTGGGCCTTTCGGTATATTTGTAAAAGCTGGCGTGATTGACTGGGCGTTGGATACTAATGATGGTACCGTCACTAATAGTGAATCAGGAACAGACCCTGCTTACGGTGTGGGTGCAAGACTGGCATTTGGTTCTTTCTCTGTACGTGCAGAATACGAGTACTTTGATCTTGATTCTGACGTCGAACTTGGAATGGCCTCGGTCAGTGCCATCTACACATTTTAAGTAAGACTGTTATCGTACAATTAAATCCAGTATTAAAACGGCGGTCATTATGGCTGCCGTTTTTTATGCGATGTTGTTAGCCTACTGCTACGATTCTCTGAAAGCCGATAACGATTTTGTCCATATGATGTCTGCTTTTTTCCACGATTACTGTCCTGTAAACTGTGGGGGCTATGCAAACGATGAGTGTCACCGTACAGTCTGGACGTCCCTCCAGTAAGATTTCTATCAGTCCTGAAGCCCGACAGGATGTTCATCGTGCTTACCTGGAATCACAGCGGCATCGGTTCAAGGTCGAGATAATCCGTCTGACAGGTGGCGGTATGCGTACGCTTCTGCAGCGAAAATCGAACGCCGGCGATGATGCCGACCGACTCAGTTTCCTCATGAGTTACGTCTATGCCTGGTACTGGCTGCAGCAGAATGTCCATGCAGAATATCAGCATGAAGTACTAGCCGCTTTCACCAAAGGGGCGCAGGGGTTCCTCATCGAGATGCTAAAGACTAGTGATAGTGCCGCGGCATTTGTAAGACAGTATGCGAATTACTGGTTAAATTATCAGGGCGCCCCACAGCTGCAGCAGCAGAACTGTCTTTCATTGCTGCAGGATCGTAACCCGGCAACGCCTGATGTCGAGGCGCTGGTCGACTACGTCGAGTCTGTCTGGTCGTCGATGTCGCTGCTGGAGAAGAGTTTTGCGACAGGGTATAAAGACCTGGCCAGGCAGGAGAAAGAACGTTATGCCGAGATGCTGGGTGAAGATGACAAAGTGCGATTGGTGCTGGTTGATGAGTTACCTGATACCGGGCCGCTGACGAAATTCAGCAAGCTGGGCATCATCCCGGCGATGGGCTGTCCGCAGACCTGCCGTCATTGCATGTTCATCTTCCGGCCGCTGATGAAGAATACAGATGAACCGGAAACCCTGTACCAGATGATCGATGAACTGACGACCTCGGTGTTGTTCACCGGCGGTGACCTCAGCAGGCAGCTCGATCATTTCTATGATGCGATCTCGCAAATGAAACACGTTACCACCTTCGCCATCCTGTTGAATGGTGATTTTGCTGACAGTATTGATGATACCCGGGAAGTGATGGGTAAGATGGCGGCGGCTATCCGTCGGCGTCTGGTGACCTGGCCGAAAGCGAAAGTCATGCTGCAGATCAGCTTCGATGAGTTCCACCAGGAGGTCGTGGTCGATAAGAAAGGCAGTCTTACCGAGCGTATACCGGTGACCAAGATCGCCAATATCGTCGAGACCGCGCCGAAGTATAAAGACGAGATACAGCTCTGCCTGTTGCATAAGCAGGGGCACCTGAACTTCTCCATGGAGCTGTTCGAAAAAGGCGTATTTGCACGCCTGGCCCGTGAGCTGGGTCGACGTGGTCACCAGCTGCAGGTTCTGTCTTCTGCGCCATCGTCACGTCTGAAACGAAATCCCTTGAGTCCGGAGACGCCGACGCAGTTGATCAAGGATGCCACCTTCGTGTTAACCAGGTATCCAGATGCTCACATGTTGTTGACCAGTACCACTATCGATGCCTATGGGCGGGCCAACATGATGGAGTTGCATGAGGCGGTCAACGAGCGCGATCTGTTGCAGCAGGTGCTTGCCGGTCAGGGGGCTGGCGGTGAGACCTTCGATAAGGACCTGATGTTCTGGTTTAACGGCTGGGCGACACTGTTTTCTGCCGTACATGTGTGCCTGGGCAATGTGTTTGAAGAAGGGATGGAGACCATCCGTAAGCGCCAGTTGAAAGATCCGCTGAGTAATGCACTCAACCGTTTCGACCTGCGCCTGCTGGATTACTATCGGGAGAAGATGGATGATCTCGATGAGATCATCGAGCATTCGACCAGTCCGCATCATCTTTTTCATACCATCACAGAAGATGGCGCCATGCGCCTGCATATGACCAGGCGTTTAATCGAAGCCGGGGCCTGATCGAGATGGACGCCTGCTTATCCGCTGCTGTTAGAAGTGATACTGCAGGTACATCGAGTTGTAGTTACTGCCGCCCTTGATACGTCCGAAGGCGGAGGATGATTCAAAGATCGACGAGCGGTGATGGATGCCGATGCCGAAGAACATGTCATCCAGCGAACGCGCGTTGAACAGCTCGCCGATGCTGATATCTGCTGTCACATCGAGGTAATTCATCAGGTTGCTGGAGCGGTAGCCTTTCTTGTCCATTTCTCTTTGCTCGATATTGCTCACTGTCTCGATGTAAGACAGGCCTTCGGCAAAACCGAAACGCCAATGGGTTGGCCAGCTGACATTCAGATAAGCCTTGATTGCCAGTACATACTCATTGGTCGGCTGTAAATCATAGGTGATGGTGCAGGGGTCGGCGCCATTACATGGGTTGTCACCGAGGCTGGCCATGTCTGCGGTGTTGATGCCTTCACCGGGGTTTAATGTCTGGCTATAAGGATCTGAACTATGATGGTAGACGTAACCCGTGGTGAGGTAGATATCCAGTGGCTCATAACCAAACAGGCTGTCCGCCAGTGGGTGGCCGTAGAAGATCGAAGTTAACTGGTTGTTCTGTTCATCATCCTCCCAGTCCAGGGTGAGAATGTCGCCCATGTTCGATGGTGTGGCCCAGCCATGTGCAACACGCACATAAGGTTTCGCCTTGAGAGAAGGCGATTTCTTTTTCGTCTTGTCGTTGAAGAAGGCGATACCCAGATAGACTTCACCATAGGTGCCATCCTCGATGGTGAGTGAATCGCGCGTTTTGCTGTCCAGCGTTGTGAACTGTGCTCGACCGAGCAGGTAGAAGTTGCTCGCTACGTGGTAGCGGATCTCACTACCGATGGTCAGGTCGGCGGCGCTGCCGATCTTGTTATCGATCGTGTTCGAAGTATCATTTGGGTCGGTAAAACCATCGAGGCCAAAGTAGTGATCGTTGAAATCGGCGCTCTTCAGACGTAAGGTGGCGTAGGGGAACAACTCCCATGAGCCGGACTCCCAGTGATATCGTGCATCGAGCGCAGAATAATACCGGCCTTCATCATCGGTCATCAGTTCGAAGTTGGACTCGAGATCATCGTTGATCCGGTATTTTAACTGTACACCGGCATCCAGCGCGTTACCCTGCACCAGGTTCTGGTACTCGGCCGGGATGTCGAAATAACGATAACGACCCAGCAGGCTGAACTGTATCTTATCCCTGTTATATAACTTGGCGCCGCCGGTAAGTCCGCGGATGAAGAAGATGTCGCCATCATAGAACATCAGTGGGATGAAGTCCTGTACTGTGCGTTCTTCAGAAGGGTAAGGGATCTTGGCAGTACGAATGCCAGCGGCGATGCCCCAGTCTTTCTCTTCCACGGCATGCGCGGAAGAGGTTAGTACGAAGACAGAGAGTAAAAGCGCAGAGACTGTTTTTTTCATAATTTTTTCGGAGGAGTACTACTGTTTCGATAAAAAGTTTATTTCCCATTGCCATGCGGTCTTTACGATATCCTGCAGCTCGGCAAATTTCGGCTGCCAGTTTAACTCTTTTTTTGCCAGTGTGGCATCGGCGACCAGTACTGCCGGGTCGCCGGCACGTCGCGGTTCGATTGTTACCTTGAAATCATTACCTGATACTTCCGTGGCGATATCGATGACCTGTTTAACGGAGAAGCCCTTGCCGTTGCCGAGATTATAACGCGCGCTTTTATCATCTCTTATCATCTTCTCCAGGGCGAGTGAGTGTGCGTCACACAGGTCGTTGATATGGATGTAGTCGCGTACACAGGTGCCATCATCGGTCGGGTAATCATCGCCGAATACTTTTATATCTTCACGACGACCGGAAGCTGCCTGCAGGATCAGTGGTATCAGGTGGGTTTCAGGTACATGGCGTTCGCCGAGCTCGCCATCGGGGTCGGCACCAGCTGCATTGAAATAGCGCAGGCAGGTAGAGCGCAGGCCATAGGCTTTGTCGTAGTCGTCGAGCACCTGTTCTATCATCAGCTTGGAATGGCCGTATGGATTGATCGGCTGTTTGCTGTGTTTCTCGTCGATAGGTGTGTATTCGGGCTCGCCGAATATGGCAGCGGTTGATGAGAAGATAAAGTTCTTAACATTATGCTGCAGCATGGCATCGAGAAGTGTATGCGTATTGACCACGTTGTTGAGGTAGTACATCGATGGCTTCTCGACGGATTCACCGACCTGGATGAAGCCGGCGAAGTGCATGACGGCATCGACATCGCCGGCAGCGAAAATCTTATTCAGTACAGTAGCGTCTCCGAGATCACCTTCGACGAATTCACCATACTTCACCGCATCGCGGTAACCATAACTCAGGTTATCCAGGGTGATGACATCATGACCGGCCAGCGCCAGTTGTTTGACCATGTGTGAGCCGATGTAACCGGCACCGCCTACGACGAGTATCTTCATATTCTATATAGCTTTGTATTGAAAAAATCAGGAGAGTTATTTTTCTTCGACTATTTTACTTCTATAGGGGGCGGCCGTCAGAGATTTGTTTACTCAGTTCGATCAGCACACATGAGGTATTGCCGCCTTATTTCACGGTTATTAGACCGGTTGCCGGGGTAGAGCCGTGAACACCATAGAAAGTTATATGCATCTAAATTTCGATTTATTTTATACAATATGTTTACCCTACATCGTATATATCGGGTAAACAAGAATGTTTTATTTGGATGAATTCCAGAATCGAGAAATAAAGCTTATAAAAAAATGTTTATCATGTTATAAATGAACGCTAAAAAGATATATAAAGCAATAAATACAAAATATTAAAAACAATAATAAACAAAGGGCTACAGCCTTAAGGATATATTAATGCTGCCAAGAGTGTTATATGAATTATTGCCGTATATATATTTCAGTATTGGTCTGGGCAGCGGGATCACCATCAACACTGCAATCGTGTTTATTGCGTCAGCGATATTGATGGCGGCAGGCATCCTGATCCTGACTATGCGTATCTCATACCGGCGGGCGTATCGCCGATCTGTCCGGCAAGCCCAACGGGCTGCTGAGCAGGCAGCTAGTCAGATACCGAATAAGGCAATTGAGAGCTCCGAGTAGCCGTCAAGCAAGGCTGATTACTTGTTTAAGATGTCTGTTCGTCCAGGTATTGTGACCAGTCGTGACTGTCGTCACCGAAGACGAAAAAGAAAGGATTTGTCAGGCTGTCCCTGGTGTTGTATTCCAGTGGGCTCATGTCAGTCCTGGTGATGTAACCACCGGCCTGTTCGACGATGCAGTGAGCAGCTGCAGAATCCCACTCCGATGTCAGACTAAGGCGAGGGTAGAGGTCAGCACGCCCTTCAGCCACCAGGCAGAATTTGAGAGAGCTGCCCATTCTCAGCGTCTCTACCTCGCCAAGCTTCGCCATGTACTGCTGCAGCATCACCGAGCCGTGAGAACGGCTGCCGACGATGGTAAGTTTTTCATCTGAGCTGATCTTCTTAACCGAGATGCTGTTTGCTTCACCGCCGTTCTCAGCTTTGAAGCTACCGCCATCCTGCCAGCCGTAGTAGTCGACATTCGGCACCGGCACGTTGATGACGCCGATGATGCTCCTGTGCTGGTGGATCAGGGCGATGTTCACGGTGAACTCGCCATTGCGCTTGATGAACTCACGGGTGCCATCCAGCGGATCAACCAGCCAGTAGGTCTCCCAGCTGGCACGTTCTTCGAAAGACGGCCTGGGTGACTCTTCGGAGAGGATCGGGACATCAGGCGTCAGCATACTGAGTCGTTCGATGATCAGGTTATGTGAGGCCATGTCGGCATCAGTAAGCGGTGACTTGTCTTCTTTTTCTTTGATATTGAAGCCGGCCTCATAGATAGTGAGGATGGCCTTGCCGGCATCGCGGGCAATGTCGACACATTCGAGGCAGAGTTTTTCAAGGTCTAGAGAATGGCTCATAGTGTTCTTTGTTCTTGGCAACTTAGTCAAGATTGTAATACATCCAGGATACATTCCCGGGACCGTTGCAAGGAGTGCATTGTATAATATAAAAATGACTATAGAACTTGATGATAAAAAAAATACAGATAAGGTGAATTCGAAGCTGTGTCCGCCGTGGAATGAGATAGAGACCGTGCTGCTCGATATGGATGGTACTCTGCTCGATCTGCATTTCGATAATTACTTCTGGCTGCAGCATGTGCCGCTCAGCTATGCGGAAAAACACGACATGCCGCATGAAGAAGCGCACGAAGAGCTGATGGGCAGGTTCTCGGCTGCACGCGGTACGCTGGACTGGTACTGCATCGATTTCTGGACCAAAGAGCTGTCGCTCGATATCGCGCAGCTGAAGAATGATGTTGCCGAGAAGATCGCCATCCGTCCCGAGGTGGTCGAGTTCCTCGCCTGGCTGAACGAGCATAAAAAGCGTGTAGTACTGGTTACCAATGCCCACCCGGTCAGCCTGGATCTGAAAATGCAGAAGACGGGGCTGCACGTCCACTTCGATAACATCATCAATTCGCACGAGATTGGCCTGGCGAAAGAGAACGAAGGTTTCTGGGAGAAACTGCAGTCATCCGAACCGTATCATCGAGAAAGCACCATGCTGATCGACGACAATATGGAAGTGCTCGATTGTGCACACCACTACGGTATCGCTTACTGTTATGGTATCGCCCAGCCTGACAGCCAGGCGGGAATCGTTGAAAGTGCCGGTTACCCGGTCATTCATAGTTTCAATGAGATAACTTGTTAAAAGGTATTCAGATAGGCATAAGATTTGAAGGCCTGTTAATAACTTATGAAACACATTTCGAAACTGCTGGCTGATACTGGCATTTTCCTCTCAAAATTGTCGCATTCACTCTATACTCGGTTTTTCTAAAAATACTTATTTGTCATACTAAATTATCGTACTTATGAAATATTTTGATGTGTTCAATGGTGATGCGGATGGTATCTGTGCCTTGCATCAGCTGCGCTTGGCCAACCCGGTCGATAGCACCCTGGTTACCGGAGTGAAGAGAGATATCAGCCTGTTGAAGCAGGTTAAGGTAGAAGAGGGTGACCGTGTCACCGTGCTGGATATCTCGCTGGATAAAAACCGGGATGACCTTGTGCGTGTGCTCGATGAAGGCGCCAGTGTGATCTATTTTGATCATCACTTCGCTGGTGAGATTCCCCGGAGCGATTCCCTCGAGTGTCATATCGATACCGATGCCAATGTTTGCAGTAGCCTGCTGGTCAATCACTATCTGGATGGAAAGTACCTGCCGTGGGCGGTGACTGCTGCCTATGGTGATAACTTATTCAGTTCTGCTGAGCAGGCGGCTGGGTCTTTGAACCTGGGCCAAGATGAACTTGAGGCGCTGAAACTGCTGGGCACCTGTATCAATTATAACGGCTATGGCTCATCACTCGATGATCTCATCTTTGCACCAGCCGAACTGTATCGCTTGATCAGCACCTACGAAGATCCGTTTGACTTCATAAACAATGAGCCTGGTTACCAGACCTTGCTCAACGGCTACCGTGAGGATATGGCAAAAGCGTCCGGGTTGTCGGCAGCCTATAGTGATGACGGCCATGCGCTGTTTATTCTCCCTGATGAAAAATGGGCGCGTCGCGTCAGTGGTATATATGCCAATGATCTCGCGCAGCAACATCCTGACCGAGGTCACGCGATGCTGACGGAGAAACCTGGCGGTGGTTACCTGGTGAGTGTGCGTGCACCGCTAAATAACAAAACTGGCGCGGATGAGTTATGTCGCCAGTTTGATACCGGTGGTGGTCGTAAGGCGGCTGCAGGTATCAACCATCTTGCGGAAGATCAATACCAGAGGTTTGTTGACCTGTTCAGGCAGTCGTTCTGATTGCAGGAGAACTGTTCGTTAATATCCGGTTCGACAGTAAGGGCTATCTATCGGTTGACCCGGAAGTCCAGAGCAGGTGTTCAAGTTTAGTTTGGTCCCGATTGCTTATCGTAGGTTATTTTTCTGGATTATTTATTCTGAATCACTTATCCCAGGACTTAAATCGTTTCTTGCAGTATTTCAGCAGGTCGAAATAATCCTGAAAGTAGAGTTCGAAGCCGTCTTCGGAGGGTGAGTCGAATTCGCAGTAGTCGTTGGTGTGCTCGCGGCAGATGTCTGGACGTTCATCGTAGATGCCGCAGTCACCGTTCGCCTGCAGGTGCTGGCAGTGACCGTCGACCAGCATGGTCCAGCCGTCTTCGTCTTTATAGATCTTCACGTTTTTGTGAGATACCTGCCACAGCAACTGGCGAAAATCTTCTTTCGAGCGAGGTGTATCGAGGTGCTGGGTAACATAGGTGCAGCAGGTCGAGCCGGTGCAGAATGAGCATTTGTTTTCGCTGGTTACTTTTATGCCGTTGATTGTTTGGGTCATTTATCGCGTCTCTAAGAAATCATTATCCCGGATGTCATTAATCAGGATGTTATTATCAGGGCTGTCATAACATAAGACCAAGACTGCTGAGTGGTCCTGATTTTTTAATATTATATTCACCGTTGGGCTGGCGTTTTGCAAACATTTCCAGACTCTGTCTGACATTGCTGCTTGCTGAAGCATTCGGGGCAAGTGTTATGTCTGCTGCATAATCAGACTCTGCGACAAGTTCAGCATTGCCGCTGATACTGATATCACCACCGTCGTTCTTTATGTCTGCGTTGAGCAGCTGCTGGTCTGATTCGCTCAGCAGGATGAGTACGTTGCCGAGTGAAGCGGTCTCTGCAACGGTGACGCTCGCATCGTTCCACTTTATCGAACCGGATGCCAGTGGCAGTTCCCCCTGTTTCCATTGTGCATGCTGTATATCGAGTATGATCGGGCCATCCAGCTTTGCGATCGGGATATTGGCCAGGCGAGTGACTTCACTTGCTGCCACGGTCGCTCTCAGGTCGTTGATAAAAACTCGTCCCAGGAATGAACTGCCGGCTTCGGCGCTGATGGCTTCATCGAGAAAAGAGCTATCGATGTTCAGTGATAGCTGTCCGATCAGCAGTTTCCATAAGTTGAATGACCAGCGCGTCTGATCGAGCTGGATGTTGTTGTCGATCCGGATCAGGTGAGCCTGGCCATCCCAAAGCGTACCGCTGACACCGGCGATAGAGACAGGGGCGTTGTCGCTGACCAGGTCAGTGATCGGTTTTGCAGGGATGGTCGCCAGCAGTATCAGCAGGTAGGCAGCGATAGCCGTGATGAAATAATATCGTTTCTTCATGAATCAGCTGTAATAGATATTTTAGGGGCGTTCGAAGGTGAGGCGTGCATCGACACGTCCAGGTTTTTCACTGCGTTCCATGTTAGCACTGACGACCTGTATGCCGTTATGAGTAGAGAGTGTATTCAGCCAGACCACGATCTGGTTGAATGATGCTTCATTCAGGATAACCCTGGCACCGTTGTTGCCCGAGGATTCTATCTTCTTCACCGAGGGTTTCAGTCCGGCATTATTGATCGCCTGTTCGATGACCAGTGTTGTCGGTTTATCTCTGTCGCGGATGGTTTTACCGCCACCGGAGCGACGCAGAGACTGTACCTCTGTGGCTGCCAGCTGCATCCATAGCATGATCTCCTGTTGCGACTGCTGATTCTGCTGTTCCTGCTCAAGTCCCAGATGCAGCGGTTCCCATACCAGCAGATAGAACAATGTGATGACGATGAGTACGCTGGTGCCCGAGACCATCCACTGTTCTTTGCTCGGTAATGCGCGGTACCACTGTTTGAGTTGCTGTAACTGGTCCATTAGCTTCGGCTCTCGATGCGCAGGTTGCCCTTAACCCTGTTCTTCTCGGAGGAAGATGAACTGATCTCGGACTTGATGCTGGTGTTCTTGTTGAGATTTTTATTCAGGTTCTCTATGGCCTGAAGATTGGTGCCTTCGAGGCCGATATCCATACGGTTGTTCCTGAAGCTGAGTGTCTTCAGCTCGATGTTGTTTTTATCCGGCCCCAGTGTGCCGAATGATTCTGCCAGCAGGAAGATGAGGCCTTGATTGCTGTTGCCTGAGCCGCTCTTCAATTCTTTTAGTTTCTGTTCCATCTGAACGCGCGGGTTCACGATCTTGCGGCTCTGTGGAAATGCTTTCTTGTAGATCTCCTCTATCTTCGCTTTTGTTTGCTGGTTTTCGGCTTTGAGCTGTGACAGCTGGAACGCCCCCAGTCCCAGGTGCAGTACCAGCCACACGGCGGCGAGTGAGGCCGCGAGACGCCAGTGATGCCAGTAGCCGGATGTCTTCCGCTTCGGTTTAAATTTGTTCTGTAGCAGGTTGAGTGGCAATGCCTGTTTGTAATTGCCGCAGAAGACGACCAGCGGATGCGTATTATAGCTAACGTTGACGGTCTCTATCTCGTCGTCATCGATTTCGTCGGCCAGTTTATTACACACATCGGTGCTTTCCTGTTCGCAGAACGCGAGGACTTTTGCCGGTGGCGTGTGTTGCTCGTCTTCGAGTTTGCAGCGGATGACATAGGGCAGGATGTCATTATTGATCAGCATGCCGTTGAGCGGATCAGTCTGCAGGTAAGACTCATCCTTATAGTTAAGGCAGGCCCACTGCCCGCTGCGGGAGTCGCTGTCCGGGCTGGCAGGTACCGCCGCAAGGCATAGCGCATCCGGGATAATCCTTTCAACGCTGATTCCTGCCTGCTGGAAGTTGTCGATGATGTTCTGTAATACTGTTCGATCGATGCCGACGACAGCGGTGTTATCGGCATGTTTATTCTTTGCGATGACGAAGTGGAAATTTTCGATGTCATCCGCAATAAATTCTTCGATAGCAAAAGGAACCGCCTTCAGCATCTTCTGCAGATTCTGTGTCGGTAGCTTGAGCTGGTTGATATGCAGGCACTGGCTGTTGAGCAAAACGATCACGGCATGAGTGGATGCTGCTTCAGACAGCTCCGTCAACGTACCAGCCGTAATCTTTCCGGTCAGTTCGCCGGCGTCATTGCACAGCGACCACGTCGCACGGTGTGGGTCGTCTATATTGTAATGGATGAGTAAGGTATCACTCATTATCTATTCTCTTGCCCGGGTTTAATTGCCGAGTTCTCATCTACTTGCTAGTGCGATATCAGCCTATGTAATATCATTAGGCCATTCTACAGTGTTCGTTGTGTGCGATAAACGACTTCTGCCTTGCCGGAAGCATCTCTATGTATGATGCTGTACATTATCATGTTGGCCGAGCCGATCTCGGCCCTTGTCCTGAGCAGGAAATATTCGCTCTCAGTGACCAGGTAATCAGTATTCTTAATGATAGTCGCAAGATTGGAAGAACTGGTGAAATCACCGATGTTATTGTAAGGCGATTGTATTCGCTGCTGAATGATGTTTTCGACGATCGATGGCGTCATGCCGCTATCAAGCGATTGTAGCACCTCGGCTGTGGCGGTGTTGACATTGATCGACTTGCTGTCTGCGGTGAGTGCACACAGAGAAGGGGCTGCTGGAAATTTCTCATTGGCACTGAAGTTCTTCGATAGTCTTAGTGCGGCATCGTAGCTTTCATTGTCTTCAAAGCCTCTCACCAGCCGGAGTTCACTCACGCTGTATAGCGGTGAATTGGCGGTACGGTACGGTTTTTCCAGGTTCAGGTAATAACCGTCTTCGGCACCATCGGGTGTCGTGGTAGTGTCAGTTACTCCGCTGTCGATCCAGTCCGCAATCGCCTGGGTGGGGTTGCCGCTTATACCTGCGTTGTTGAGCAACCTCTTTAAGCGATCTTCTGTGACAGGGTCTACAGCAGCTCCATTCATCAAGGCATTGATATTGATACAGGAATTCAGGTCGGTGACCTTGCCTTCGACCGTGCCGCCTTCGACCGGAAACACCTGTTTGAAGTGGCCGAACTCCCGCAGGTTGTCGACGAGTACATTGAGTTTATCCTGGTCCTTGATCAGGGTTAGTGAGTAGTCTTCTGCAAACAGTGCGTAGTAATAGCCCTGATCGATGGTGATCAGGTTGCCGGTGCGGCGCACATCGAGCTGCAGACGGGTGCTGATGGTGACACTGATGGTCGCTGCAATAGTGACGACTAACAACGCCGTGATGATAGCAACACCGCGCTGTTTCCTGGCTGGCGGTGATGGTGCTCTGCGACTGAGTTTTGACCTGTTTAGCAACATGACTACAACCGGATCTCGTAAAGGCGACGGATGTCACCCCAGTCTTTCAGTTGCAGGACGATCTCGATGGCGACCGGCCCGATAGCCGTACCAACGGTACCGCCTGGAGTGCCGCTGGCGGTTGGTGCCGATGCTTGAGTATTCAGCGGCGGCCAATATTCCTGCCACTCATTATTCTGATCGAGGAAACGGATGCTGACCTGTTCTACCTCGTCGATGAGTACGCTCTGTTTCGCTTCCATCTCCTGGCTACGATCCAGCTGCGGCCACTGCAGGCGGACCAGTTTGTCTTCATCGAATCGGTAGGCGACACGCTGCAGTGTGCTGCGGATCAGTCGCCCCGGGTTTACTCGTCCGCTGCGGGTAAACTCGATCAGGTTGTCGACATCGCTGCCCGCCATCAGGTAAGGCTGCGTGGTGCCGAAGCCATCGCGGATATCTCGTTGTACCAGCTGGTTCATGTCCCGGTTTAATATGGTGACGGTATGCTGCGCCTGCTTGAGCCGGTTGAGTGCCTGCTGTGATGCTTCGCTGTTATCCATCACATTGTCCAGTCCACCATAGGCCATGATTGCCATGATGGCGAAGATGATACTGGCGATCATCAGTTCCAGCAGGGTGAAGCCTCGCTGTTTTTTCTGTGTAGCCATGCCGGATGATAGTGTTTGGCGTTTCACGGCCTATGGAACCTCACGTGTGATATAAGCTATTAGCGAAGTCAGGTTCTGCTCGTATTCTTCATCGGCATACATGGTGAAACTGACCTGGCGTGCATTTTCATCGGCTGTCTTCTTCGTGGTACGGATCCAGTACCATTGCTTGTTAGCCATCTCGGTCGAACCCTGTTTATCACCGATATCGGGAAATTCCTTGCTGATGCGGATCTGGGTGAGTTCGTTAGCTGCAACCCAGTGAGCCAGGGTTTTCTGTTTGAGGTAAAAGGCGCTGCTAGCCTGCGTGCCCGAAGTGTTGAGCAGGGCGCCGAGCGCGATAGCAATGATGGTAAGCGCGACCATGACTTCGATCAGGGTGAAGCCGGATTGTAAGTTTTGTGTGCGCCCGGTACCTAAAACGGGTTTGTCATTTCGACCGTTTTTACCGGCAGAAATCTTTTCTCGATATCTGTTGTGGGAGGGTCGCATAAGATCTCTCGATAATTGTTCGACTTGGTCTCCTGAGTCGTTCTACCACTTACATCCATGTAAGTGTCCTGCATTATTCTATTTACCTGTTTCCATGCAGGCATCACCTTCGTTCGAGATGGCAGGGGGAATCTGTCCTGCAGTTGTTGCGGTATATTTTCATACTAGAGGATCAATCATTCTACAGGTCACTGATCTCGGTGTTGAGCGTACCGTCGAACACACCGGTGACCAGGTAACTGGTTTCTACCCCCAGTATATAGAAACGTATCTCGAATTCAGGCGTAATCTCTCCGCTGGAGAGAATATAGATGTGCGGCGATATCTTTTCCTGTTGCTCTTCGTCGCTAACCTCTTCCGCTTCGTTCAGTTCGACCTCATTATCTGACATCGGCTCGCTGGCCAGGTTGATGACGATATCGGTCTCCTCCAGTCGCATCTCCAGCTCCATGTCAGCTGGCAGTTCACGGTCACGCAGTATGCGGTCATCGTCCAGTGTCACCCATTGGTCATCACTGAAACGGACGAAGCGGTAGCCATCCTGGAAAACTTCGATGCCGTACTCCTCACCACGAAGGATGGATTCTTCCATCACCAGCTCGGTCAGGGTCTGCAGGCGGAGTGCCTCTTCTCTGATCAGATCTTCGGGTGAAGTGCCGCGGATGGCGAGGGTGCTGTAGGTAACTAATATCGAAACGATGACGATCACTACCAGCAGTTCCAGCAGGGTGAACCCTGCGGCGCTGGTCTTATGTGGTCGTGTAATGAAGTTTGCCTGCATGATTTTGTGCAAACTCCCTGAGTTATATCCCAGGGTTATACGCTGTGCCTGTTTACAGCCGTTATTAAGAGAGTGCTTATCAATCGTGTATCAGTGCCGGGTGACAGTCAGGGTTGCCTTCGATTACTCTGCGTCCCATGAACCGATGTCTTTGGCCGGGCCATCACCACCGGGCGCTCCATCCGCACCGAGAGAATAGATATCGATCTCGCCATGTTCACCCGGGTTCAGGTACATGTACTCGTTGCCCCATGGATCTTTACTCAGCTTCTTGATGTAGCCGCCCTGTTTCCAGTTCGGTGGCTCAGGCGCAGACGTCGGTTTGCTGACCAGTGCTTCGAGGCCCTGGTCGGTGGTAGGGTAGACATAGTTGTCCAGGCGGTAGATGTCGAGCGCGCTTTCCAGTGCGCGGAGATCATTCTTGGCTTTGGCGGTGCGCGCCTTGTCCGGGTTGTCCATGATGCGCGGTACCACCACACTCGCCAGGATACCGATGATGACGACCACGACCATGATCTCGATTAAGGTGAAACCTGACTGTCTGTTCTTTCTCTGATTAAACACGTAAAACTCCAAATGTGTGCATCTGACTATATTGCACGGGTTAATTTCTTTAAACTGTCTATCTCTCGTGAGCCTGCTTCTTGTAAGCCCGTTGCTCTCGGGAGATTGTATCAGGCTGATGTGTCATAGCTATGACCATAGCCTGTCACCCCTGTAGATAACCTGCAGAATAATAACAAAAAGCCGGACTTGATGCCTATATACAACTTTCTGTGAAGCTGGGCTACCTATACTGACTGTGATGAGCACCACAAAGTTTCAATATCGTTACCATCCCAGCCACCTGCTGTGGCTGCTGCTGTTCGTGGTCTCTTTTTCGCTGCACGCATTCGACTGGATCGACAGCTGGCGATTCAAACGTGAGCTGGTCGAGCAGGGCGATGTCTGGCTGCTGCTCAGTGGCCATATCGCGCACCTTAACTGGTCGCACTGGGCGTTGAACATGGCTGGGCTGGGTATCGTGGCTTTCTTCTTCAGTACGCATGCCAGCGTTAAACAGTGGTTGCTGGTCATCCTGGTTTCCGCCTGTGTGATCAATATTGGCCTGTGGTTCTGGATGACCGAGATCCGTTCCTATGTCGGGCTTTCCGGGGTGCTGCATGGCCTGTTCCTCTACGGGGCCCTGAGAGAGATACGTTACTACCCGGCCAGCGGTTATGTGCTGACGGCGGTACTCATCGGCAAGCTGATCTGGGAAGCGGTCAACGGTGCGCTGCCGGGCTCCGAAGATATGACTGGCGGTCGTGTACTCACCGAGGCGCATCTGCTGGGCGCCATCGGTGGTGTACTGGTCTGGCTGGCTGAGTGGCTCACTGGCTGGCTAAGGAGCAGGCAGGTGTGATCATGAATGTATCTGTAGATTGCATCTTTGTATGTCACAAATTACACTGCACCATATATTAAAGAGTCAACATAAGCTAAATGCCAGAGACAATCCCAGATGATTCGGTAGGAATCGTCGAAACACAAATTATCCACTTTTCCGAGCCCCTGACGCTGGAATGCGGCAAGACGCTGAGCGAGTACGATATCGCCTATGAGACCTATGGCGAACTCAATGCTGATGCCAGTAATGCTATCCTGATCTGCCATGCGCTGTCCGGTGACCAGCACGCGGCTGGCTATAACAGCATGGAAGACCGTAAACCGGGCTGGTGGGAGAGTGCGATCGGGCCGGGCAAGCCGATCGATACCAATACCTTCTTCGTGGTCAGCATCAATAATCTCGGCGGCTGCAAGGGTTCGACCGGACCCAATACGATCAACCCGGAGACGGGTAAATACTGGGGACCGGACTTTCCTATCGTTACGGTAAAAGACTGGATCCTCTGCCAGCACCGTTTCATGCACGCGCTGAATATCGAGAAGTGGTGTGCGATGATCGGTGGCAGTCTCGGTGGTATGCAGGTGTTGCAGTGGACCATCGATTACCCGGACCTGCTCGATCATGCCATCGTCATCGCCGCGGCACCGAAGCTCTCGGCGCAGAATATTGCCTTCAATGAGGTCGCACGTCAGTCGATCATGTCGGATCCGGATTTCTGTGAAGGATATTACCTGGAGAAGAGCACGGTGCCGCGTCGCGGCCTGATGCTGGCGAGGATGCTGGGACATATCACCTACCTGTCGGACGATTCCATGCGTGACAAGTTTGGCCGCGAGCTGCGTGAAGGCAAGCTGAACTTCGGTTTCGATGTCGACTTCCAGGTCGAGAGTTACCTGCGCTACCAGGGAAGTTCTTTCGTCGACCGTTTCGATGCGAACACCTACCTGCTGATGACCAAGGTGCTGGATTACTTCGATCCTGCAGGTGACTTCGATGATGATCTGGCTAAAGCACTGCAGAAGACCAGTGCAAAATTCATGGTCATCTCCTTCACTTCGGACTGGCGTTTTGCCCCGGAGCGCTCGCAGGAGATCGTCAAGGCGCTGCTGCAGGCAGAGAAGCCGGTGAGTTATGTCGAGGTTGAAGCCAGCCAGGGGCATGATGCATTCCTGATCCCGATCCCGCATTACATGAATGTTTTTGGCTCACACATGCGAAATATCGCCCGTGACCTGCCTGCCCGGGAAGTTGGCAATAAAGCTGAGGTGGCATCATGAGTCAGCAGGGCAGCCAGCATGAAAGGGCGATGTCAGTCAGTGCCAGCACCTACACTGGTGAGGCGCTGCGTGCGGATCTCGCTATCATTGCTGAGTGGATCAAGCCGGACAGCAAGGTCCTCGACCTGGGGTGTGGGGATGGTACCCTGCTGGCCTACCTGCGTGATGAGCGCAACGTGACAGGCTATGGCCTCGAGATTAGCCCTTTCAACGTTGAAGAGTGTGTCGACAAGCAGATCAACGTCATCCAGGCCAACCTGAATGATGGACTGAAGGCCTATTTTGTGGACAACAGTTTCGATTATGTCATCATGAGTCAGACCTTGCAGGCGACGGAGCAGCCGGATGCGCTGATCGAAGAGATGCTGCGTGTCGGCGACGAAGGCATCGTCACCTTCCCCAACTTTGCGCACTGGAGTGCGCGCGTACAGCTGGCGCTGCAGGGTATCATGCCGGTAACGAAAAACCTTCCAAATCAATGGTTTAATACGCCTAACGTGCATCTGTGCACACTCAACGATTTCGAGGTGTTATGCGCCAGGCACGGTATCGAGATCCTGCAGCGTACGGTGGTCGATCGCAGCCATCGCAAGGGCAGCTGGCTGATGAAGCTGTTTCCGAATCTGCTGGGTGAGATCGCAATCTACCGTTTCCGCCGAAATCGTTAAAGGCAGAAACCGGCAGGCGAGTCTATTAGATCACGCAATAACCCTGCCTTCGGTTCGGGGTGAATGCGTGTCGATATTAGCGTTACCAGATGCAACTTAACGCTCTATATCCGTCTAATGATATAGGCTTGACTACTGATTGATACTCCCCAGCCTGATTTTGAGCATACCCCTTATCCTGATAAATATTAAGATATTAAGAAGATTGGCCGAATTTGACTGCAGTTAAGCTCATAGGCTGCTAGAATTCGGTTATCTATGCGTTTTAAAAAATTATTTCAAATTAATGGGTAACACACTGATTGCACAGCTAAACAGTCCGGCGATGCTGCAGCAGTTAAACCGGAAAATAGCCACGGTCTTCAGCCTGTTGCTCGTCATCGCCTGTGCTTACCTGCTGGTCGAGATTACCTGGATGTTTTTGCCGCAGGATGATGCCAGCATGGCACCGGTGCAGAGCAGGAAACAGCCGGTCGTTAATACTCCCCGGCAGCAGGACAGTTTTAGAAAACTGACCAGCGCCAATATCTTCGGTGTCACTGAGACGGCAGCACCTCAGCAACCGAGCAAGGCGCCTGAGACCAAGCTGAACCTGACATTGAAAGGCGTGCTTGCAGCGACCCCGATGGAGCTGGCGAGTGCCATCATCGCACAGGGCAAATCGGGGAGAGAAGAGATATATAGCGTCGGCGACAGGATGCCGGGTAATGTGCTGATCAAGGAGATTCACCCTGAATACGTGGTACTGGAAAGAAATGGCCGCCTGGAGACATTGAAGCTGCAGAAGATCAGCGGTGTTGCCGGTGTTGAGACAAGGAGTTCTTCGTCGACGAGTAATCGTCGCCTGAGCGCAAGTGCAGGCCATGCGAGAGAACTGAAACAGATTCGCAGTAACATCATCAAGAACCCGACCTCTTTTGGTGAATACGCACTGCCTGTCGTCGTTAAAGAGAATGGCAAACAGATCGGTTACCGCCTGAAGGCGCAGAAGAAGGGGGATCTGCTGGCCAAACTCGGTATCCAGAGTAGCGACGTGATCACGCAGATAAACGGCGTAAAGCTGGATCAGCCGCAGAATGGTATCAGTGCGCTGCGCAAGTTGAGCACAGCGACGAACCTGGATATCGTTGTGCGACGCAACGGTGCTGAAGTACCGCTGAATATATCGTTACAATAATCAGCTAGTCAGGCTGGATACAGGGTCAAGAAGAAGGTTGCATACTAAAAGGTTGTATAGGCAGGAATAATTGCATGACCATGGTTTCACTATTTACAGACAAATCAACAGCAGGACTGCGCGTACTGCGCAGCATACTGTTGTCACTATTCCTGATGATGAGCCTGTCTGCACCGGTAAATGCTGACGAGATTACACTTAACCTGAAAGATGCCGATATCCGAGCGCTGATCAGCACGGTTTCTAAATTCACCGGTAAGAACTTCATCATCGATCCGCGCGTAAAAGCCAAGGTCACCGTGATCTCGGCCAATACGTTGTCACCTGAAGCGGTCTACGAAGTGTTTCTCTCAGTATTACAGGTCCATGGTTATGCCGCGGTGCCTACCGGTTCAGTCATCAAGATCGTGCCACAGGTGAATGCCAAGCAGGGGCCGTTGCCGCTGGCGAACAGTAAGCAAACTTACCCGCAGGATGAACTGGTCACCAAGATCATCCAGCTGGATCACGTACCGGCATCCCAGTTAGTTCCTATACTGCGCCCATTGGTGCCTCAGCAGGGCCATCTTGCGGCATACAACCCGACCAATACGCTGATCATTACCGATCATGCCGGCAACATCCTGCGTCTGATGAGCATCATCTCCGGCGTTGACCGTCCAGACAGCGATGAGCTCGAGATCATCCCGCTAAAACATGCCTCGGCATCAGAGCTGGTGCGCATCCTGAATTCACTGAATACTACGGGTGCCGGTAAAGATGCGACCAAGAAGGTGAAACTGGCTGCAGATGATCGTACCAATAGCGTTCTGGTCACCGGTGATCGTGCCTCTCGTTTGAAGACGCGTGCCACTATCTCTTACCTCGATACCCCTCTGGAAGATGGTGGTGGTAATACGCATGTCATCTACCTGAAATATGCCAAGGCAGAAAACCTGGTCACCATCCTCACCGGGCTGAAAGAGCAGAGTAATACCAAGGGTGTAGTGAGCAAGGGTAAACCGGTTCCTGCCAAGGCAATCTCCGGCAACATGATCAGCCAGAATGCCATCATCCAGGCGGATGAGGAAACCAATGCACTGATCATCACTGCAGACCCGAATACACTGAAAAATCTGAAGGCAGTCATCCGGCAGCTGGATATCCGCCGCGCACAGGTGCTGATCGAAGCAATCATCGCCGAGATTACCACCAGTAACGATAAAGAGATCGGTGTCGGTATTGCCGTCGATGGTAGCCAGAAAACGGATGGAGCTCTGCCAGTAGGCCTTAGTAATTTCGCCGGTATCGGTGATCTGCTGCTTTCCACCATCGGTGGCACTACACCGACGTCTTTACCAGGGGGGTTATCTTTCGGTATCGGTGATGAGCGCAGTAACGGTGTGCGTTATGGTATGTTGCTGCGTGCACTGCAGACTGATCAGAATACCAATATCCTGTCGACGCCGAACATCGTCACCCTTGATAACGAGGAAGCTGAACTGATCGTCGGTCAGAACCTGCCCTTCGTCACCGGCAGCTTTACCGGCACCGGCAGTACCGACCCGGCCAACCCGTTCCAGACTATCGAGCGTCAGGACGTCGGTCTGACGTTGAAAGTGACGCCGCAGATCAACGAAGGCGATACCGTCAAACTGGTGCTGGAGCAGGAAACATCGAGTGTTATACCGGGTACCGTGGAACTGGGTATCGCGACGCGTAAACGTTCGATCAAGACCAGTGTTCTGGTCGATGATGGCGGCATCCTCATTCTCGGTGGCCTGATTCAGGAAGAGGTGACCGATACCGAGAGTAAGGTACCGCTGCTGGGTGATATCCCACTGCTGGGTGCACTGTTCCGTTCTCAGGATACCACCAAGTCGAAACAGAATCTGATGGTGTTCCTGCGCCCGAGCATCCTGCGTGACCACAAAGATGCGACCTTTGTCACCAACGAGAAATATAACTATCTGCGTGGTCTGGAAAGCGAAGCTTATGATGAAGAGAACGAAAGTTTCGGGCTGCTGAAAGGAGCTGAGCCCAGACTGCCGCCGATCGAAAATATCGACCGCTCCAAGCAGACCACTGAAAAGTCACAAACGAATCTCGAAACAATCGACGACGATGACGACTGGGATGAGGATAACAATGGCTTCATCTGATCCTGTGCCGGCTTTGGATGAAACCCTTGAGCAGGGTACGATCGAAGCGGCAGGTCATAGCTTCGACGAAGAGGATAATTTACTAGACACCACACCTGCGGCCACCCCCGTGGTAACCGCGCAGTCATTACCCTATGCTTTTGCCAAGCGTCATGGCGTGCTGCTTGGCCAGATCGGTGATGACGAAGTTGATGTTATCTATCATGGTAAATTGTCGCCGATCATCCTCGCAGAGATCGGCCGCAAGACTCACCGTAAGCTCTCGCTGAAAAAAGTACCGCAAGACCAGTTTGCCGCGCTGCTGGCACAGACCTATGAGCGGGGCAGTGACCAGGCGATGGCGATGATGGAAGGCGTCGGTGACGAGCTGAATCTCAATGAACTGGCTGAAACACTGGAGCCGGAAGACCTGATGGAGGCAGACGATGATGCGCCTATCATCCGTCTGATCAATGCTCTGCTCAGTGAAGCGATCAAGTTGGGTGCATCGGACGTGCATATCGAACCCTTCGAAAACCGTATGCGCGTCCGTTTCCGTGTCGACGGCATGCTGCGCGAGATCCTGCAGCCGCCGGGCAATATCGCGCCGCTGGTCATCTCGCGTATCAAGGTGATGGCGAAACTCGACATCGCCGAAAAACGCCTGCCGCAGGATGGCCGTATCTCGCTGCGCGTCGCCGGGCGTGCTGTTGATGTACGTGTGTCGACATTACCTTCCGGCTACGGTGAACGCGTGGTGATGCGTCTGCTGGACAAACAGGCCGGCCGTCTGGACCTCGAACAGCTGGGCATGTCGAAGAAAGTTTACACGCGTTTTCAGGAACTATTGCATAAACCGCATGGCATCATCCTGGTAACGGGCCCGACCGGTTCCGGTAAGACCACGACACTGTATGCCGGCCTCAGTATCCTAAATGAAAAATCCCGCAACATCCTCACGGTGGAAGACCCGATCGAGTATTACATCGATGGTATCGGTCAGACACAGGTGAACACCAAGGTCGACATGTCCTTTGCCCGCGGCCTGCGTTCGATCCTGCGCCAGGACCCTGACGTGGTGATGATCGGTGAGATCCGTGACCTGGAGACTGCATCGATCGCGGTGCAGGCGAGTTTGACCGGTCACCTGGTGCTGTCGACGCTGCATACCAACAGCGCCATCGGTGCTATTACCCGTCTGCGTGATATGGGCGTCGAACCGTTCCTGCTCGCTTCCAGCCTGATCGGTGTCATGGCGCAGCGGCTGGTGAGGAACCTGTGCCCACACTGTAAGGAGCCGCACCAGATCACAGAGAAAGAGCGTGAATGGCTGGGTATGCAAGAGGATGATACGACCATCATCTATTCAGCCGTCGGCTGTGAAAAATGTAACCACCTCGGCTATGTCGGCCGTAGCGGTCTCTATGAATTTGTTCCTATCGATCACACATTGCACAGCATGATTCATGAGGGAGCGGGTGAGCAGGCGATGGAAGACTATGCACGTACCATCTCGAAGAGCATCACGCAGGATGGCAAGCGCATCGTGCTTAAAGGCCGAACCTCGCTGGAAGAAGTGCTGCGTGTCAGCAGTGACGAATGATGAATCAAGTGAAAAGTGAAAAGAATAAAATACACGATAAGTTAAACGAAGCGGCGACGCCGCGATCGTTCAATACTTTTCGTTTTTCGTTTTTCACTTTTCACTGCTTCTAAAGATGGCGGCATTCGAATACATCGTCCTCGACGAGAAAGGTAAAGAACGAAAAGGTGTCATCGAAGGTGATACCGCCCGTCAGGTACGCCAGCTGCTCCGCGACAAGGGGCTCATGCCGCTGGAGATCAGTGAGAGCCGGCAGCAAGCCAAAGAGAGGCAGGGTGGCAAATCACCGGGTATCGGCAGACCGAAATTCCTTCAGCGTGGCATCAGTTCGACCGAACTGGCACTGCTGACGAGGCAGCTGGCTACCTTGATCCAGGCCGCGCTTCCACTGGATGAGACCCTGGCCGCCGTTGCCAACCAGACCGAGAAGCAGCGCATCAAGAGCATGGTATTCGCCATCCGTTCACGTGTGCTCGAAGGGCATTCACTCGCCGTCGGTCTGACCGACTACCCAAAAGTCTTTCCAGAGCTGTACCGGGCGACCGTCGATGCCGGGGAACAATCGGGGCATCTTGATACCGTACTGGAAAGGCTGGCCGATTATACAGAGAGCCGGCAGGAGATCCAGGGCAAGGTCCGACAGGCGTTGATCTACCCGGCGTTCCTTTCAATGTTCGCTGTCGCCATCGTCATCTTCATGATGACCAGTATCGTGCCACAGGTGGTTGCGGTGTTTGAAGATACCGGCCAGGACCTGCCGGGTCTGACTATCTCGCTGATAGCGATGAGTGACTTCGTCGTTGATTACGGTATATTCCTGCTGATTGTCCTGGTGGCGTTATTTATCGGCTTCCAGGTATTGCTGACCCGTGAAAAATTCCTCATGCGATATCACATGTTCCTGTTCAGGCTGCCGGTCATAGGCCGACTGGTGCGTGGACTCAATGCTGCATTGTTTACCCGTACCTTCAGCATCCTTACTGGCAGCGGCGTCAACGTGCTCGAATCGATGAAGATTTCAGCCAAGGTGGTAGGTAACCTGCCGATGCGCAAAGCCATCCTCGAAGCGACTGACCGTGTACGAGAAGGTACCGGCATCAAGAACGCGCTCGAACACAGCAAGCTGTTCCCGCCGATGACATTGCAGTTGATCGCCAGTGGTGAAAACAGCGGTCAACTGGAAGATATGCTCGAACGCGCCGCAACACAACTCGAGCGTGAGCAGGTGACGCTCATCGCCTATATCGTCGGCATCCTCGAGCCCGTCATCATCCTCGCCATGGGGTTGATGGTGCTGTTGATCGTAATGGGTATCCTGCTACCGATCTTCGATATGAACTCTTTGGTAAAATAGCGACTGTTATTATTTTCTCAAGCAAAAAACACAGCAGCTTTAATGACCTTTAAAGCGTATATCTGCCACGATCATTGAATGATCTGACAGGGTATATGGCAATACCTCGTAATTTACAAATTCCATATCTTTTGTTATCAGTATCCAGTCGAGACGTTTGTCTTTGTAAGAGTCATAGTCGCCAGATTCAGGTCTGTAGGTTATAAAGTGCATCTCTGTGGCAAGTTCTCTGATGACCGATTTCCTGGCCAGCCACTCGCTGTTGAAATCGCCCATGATGATCGTCGGGTTCATGCGTGATGACAGTATTTCAACCATTTCTTTGATCTGTATATCACGGACATCCTGTCTCGAGAAATCCAGATGTACTGAAATGAGATCGACTTTACGCGGCTTAGCTTCTTTGCCTGAAGGCCATACAATCTGTGCGAGCACAAAACCTTTATCAAGTGTCGGCGGCGATGATGCAAAGGTGTGATTTATTGTTTCATTAATCGGCACAGCAGACAGCAGGGCTGTGCCGAATGAGAACAGCCAGCTCTGTGCGTTACTAACATGTGTGCGCCACGGGTACCCGGCAGCTGATGCAAGGTAGGCTACATGATCAAAGCTTCCGCTCCAGCGAGATTTTGCATCGGCTTCCTGTAGCGCCACCACATGCGGTCTATACCGGCCGAGCACCTCTGCAATATCATCAAGATTTTCTTTATGTGTTTCTTCTCCGACAAGCAACTGGTTTAAGCTGTCTTTTCTGCCGTGAGCCATATTGACTGTCGCAACACGCAATGCTGGGACTGGATAACCCTGGTTGATGCGGATAGTAGTATCCGGTTGGATATCCGAACTATAGATGGTGCGCTGCTGCTTCTCTACAGTCGCGCATGAGACGAGAACAGCTACATTGATGAGAAGCAGAAATAGCAGCGACTTTTTAAACATATTTCTAATGGTCGTCAAACAGGTGATTGTCTACATCAGGTACTCTAAGCCGAGTGTACGGAGTGTCTTGTAGATACTGCGTTGTTTACGCGCGGGTCCGGCTTTACTGCTGTTACCCTGCATAACTTTTCTGCGCATTTCCAGCCACTCAGGCGTGCCCCAACGGTAAGAAGTCGCTTTCAGCCATTCGAAAACTTCTGCCAGCTCATCACGGACTTCATCACCATGGAAAAAGAATCCCAGCTCGTTGTTATACAGGTTTGAGCGGTAATCAAAATTACTGGTTCCGACGAAACCGCCTTCGTTGCCATAGATAAACTTGGCATGCAGTTTTCCATAATGGGTATCACCACCAAGGATGTCTGAATCTGTCCCGCCGGTCTGATAGATGAAGACCTGCGGATGATCGATGAGGCGCTTCCATTCGTCACTTCCGACGATATCTTGATTGAACTCACCATTCTCCACGCTGGACTGCCAGGCTTGCTGCAGCTCAGGAGTCAGTAAAAAGCGTGGTGTCATACCCATATCAATGATCGCCTGGGTGAAAAAGTTATCACTGGTCAGTACTGAATTGGTGATGATCTCTAGTCTGAAGTCAGGATTCTGGCTTAACCATTCGAGCGTCTCTGCTGCGCCATCGTAGATCAGTTCACCGTCTTCATCGTAATATTCGCCACTGAACAGATAGGGAGAGACGATATGCAGCGAACCACTGCTTACACCCTGAGCTTTCGCATCTTCCAGGATTTTGCTGATTATATACAGGATAGAGTTCGGGTTACGCTCCAGGTTTTCAACGACATTCGTCGTCACATTAGTGCTGGTAAGATTGCCGAGCTGATGCGACAGCATCACATCTGTTTCATGGAAATCCTCGCTCATATAACGTTCCATATTTTCCATACGCTCCTTCATGTCGGGAAAGGCTTTCAGCGTCGCCAGGCTCTGCTGGGCTCTGTTACGGTGTTTTATATAACGATCATCATACTCACCCTCATCATACTCACTCTCTGCCTCATAAGGGTATATCCGGCGGTTTCCCTCGTGCACGAATAACAAGGAATAGTAGATTTCACTCACCATACCGACGGTGTATTCTTCATCACTGCTCTGATTGCCAGACCTGATGAGGATTTCAAGATCACGAAATGCATCGAGGTCTTCTGCACCATGCTTATCGATACCGTAATAATCCAGCGAGATGTTACGGCCGCCGGTCATGATGGCAGCCTTATCCTTGAATGAGCCATCGACAACCAGGAGCTTGTCATGAGAGCGTCGGTTGAACTGAAGCTTGGTTAAGGCGTTAAATATCACCACCTGCACGCGTGCCTTTTTAGTGGTTAACTGGCCATCGGCATTACGCATAAATCCGGCATCGGCTGCACAGGTCTCAACGGCCCTGAATGCGGAATGACCGGGGCTGAAAGAGCCGATGGAATCAACCATGATGCGCACATCAACACCACGTTTTACAGCGTTACACAGGGCACCGAGCATCGAATAGCCAACGAGATCCGGCTTGAAAATGTAATAAGCAACATCGACGGTATGCTGCGCATTTTCGATCAGCCAGATCTTGGCTGCCAGCGAATCCATAGCCTCGGCATGTGATGGACCGATAATTTTTGCTTGACTGGAGTTGATCGGAATCTGTGCCTCTTTACCGAGTGCGATAGGATCGATGGTTAACCTGGATGGCGGAAGCCATGTTCGTATCTCAAAAATCTCATTGATCTTTTCATCATCGACAGCTCCTGCAGGTGGGCAGTCAGGCAAATCCAGTGTGCCATCCGGGCATTCTTGTTGCTGCACACTGGCGCATGCATTCATCAGTACGGCCAGTAAAACGATTAGTAAACAATTAGTGTATTTCATGCTGTTTCCTGATTCAGATTAATCCCTAAGTCATGTTCTTTACTGTGAGGTATCGATATGAGATGACATGCCGTATGCTCATATTTGTCTTGTTGGCAGACATATACACTGAGTTTTTATCATAACAAACACACTGATTACTGTTAATCAGTTAAACCCTGCACAATCACCACCTCCCACGTAGAATTTAACTTCTCAGATTATGAGAGCTTTACGTATAAGGATGATATATTTCATGATTCTTGATATGTATCAGTGCTGGTAATGTACGGCTGAAATAGATTAGCAATACGATATAATATTTTCAGGGTGATTAAAGATGAAAAAGCATTCATTTAGAGCTTCACTTTTCTCCAGACTCCTTCTGATATTACTCCTGCCTTACCGAAGGCTGGAATTACGTGGTGTGCCTGTATCAACTTCGACAGGAAATCATCGGCGACTCATGGATGCTCCCTGGTGTTGAAAAGGTAAAATAATACCTTCAAGTATTCAATAATATATGAATAAATGTCATCTCTTAAGATCGCTGGCTCTGCTGATTACTGTGTCTGTGCAGGCATGCACTGTGAATGCAGATCAGCTGCAAACCGAATTATATAAAGATACCAGGTTTGCCCTCGGTGTCGGCGCGGCCATCGTAAGATTTGATACCAACATCAAGGTTGCCGATAAGCAGACAGGAAGAAAAACCTATCTTGACCTGGAAGGCAACCTTGATCTGCCCGAGGTGTCAGCAGTGACAACCCTCTATGGTGCATACCAGTTCAAGCCGAAGCACCGACTTGGGTTTTCATTTTTCAGCGTAAATCGTGAATCTGAAATCTATAATATAGATAAAACATTTGAAGATGTAAGGGTCGAGGGTCAGGCGAGTTTCACTGATACGACGAATTTCTACCGGCTGGATTATGGCTATAACCTGTTCAAGGATAGGCACAGTAAAATAGACTTTTTAGCAGGTGTATACGGGCTCGACCTCAAATATGTTTTCAAGGCAGAGGGAAGTGTCACAGAGGATGGCGTGACGACGCCGGGATCTATCGAAGATGTCTCTGACGTATTTGCGCCGCTCCCGCTTATCGGGCTTGATTTTAACTTCAGGATTACTGACAGCTGGAGTTTTGCGACCAAGGTGGCGTTTATCAGCGGCTCATACGATGATCTAAGCGCGTCTGTTTCTCATACATCCATCCAAGCGCTGTACAGGATCAACCGAAATATTGGCGTCGTTATGGGGCTGACTTATTTTGATGCAGATATCATCATCGAAAGTAATTCAAAAAAGCAAGATATCTCCTATGGCTATGATGGTGCTTACATTGGCATGCACTTTTACCTGTAGCTGATTTTGTTTATAGTAATAAGGTGCAATGTACCCCATCGCGTTCAACTATCATGACAGGCCGTTATGCCGTCAGGAGTGGCAATGGCACTGTTCCACTCTGCGAAGGTGTTTTATGGCCTGGTTCAATATCCTCGCCATGGGCCTCATGGTCCTGCTGATCGTGATGGGCATGCTGTTGCCTATCTTCGATATAAACTCACTAGTATAATAGCAGCAGCTATTCTTCTCTACCAAAAAAACACAGAAGCTTTAATTATCTTTAAAGCGTATATCTGCCACGATCATTGAATGATCTGACAGGGTATCTGGTAGTACCTCGTAACTTGCAAATTCCATATCTTTTGTTATCAGTATCCAGACGA
>Ga0180435_10001053_pt1 | contig 28960 bp, 18 predicted proteins | sample SS_ome_3_FD_132467 | JGI IMG/M metagenome (GOLD analysis project Ga0180435, IMG submission 132467) | Hypersaline lake sediment archaeal communities from the Salton Sea, California, USA - SS_3_S_1 metaG | ecosystem: Environmental > Aquatic > Non-marine Saline and Alkaline > Hypersaline >... | reverse complement strand
TTCACCTTCACCCTGTAACTGCCTTTCATCAACAGGTAGAGCTGGTAAAGCACCGCAATGCCCCTTCCGATATTGGTGGCAATGGCCGCTCCCTTTATCCCGAGCTCGGGAAACGGACCCCACCCGAAGATCAGCAGCGGATCCAGCGCAATATTCAGCAGGTTGGCAATCCACAGTACCCGCATGGAAATCGCGGCATCACCGGAACTGCGGAAAACGGCATTGATGACAAACAGCAGCATGATCACCGCATTCCCTCCCAGCATGATCATCGGGTACTGGTATCCCATTTCAATGGTTGCCTCGGAAGCCCCCATGAAACGCAACAGGTCTTTGGCATAGATTATGCCTATGACGCTGAATACCAATGATATTGCAACGGAAGCAATGATCGCCTGGACCGCAGCCTGGGCAGCCTCACGCGGACGCTTCTGCCCGATCCGTCTGGATACAAGTGCAGTAGTACCCACACCAAGACCCATCCCGATGGCGTATACGATGGTCATGAGCGACTCGGTAATGCCCACCACAGCCACCTCCTGGGGCCCGAGACGGGAAACAAAGTAAATATCCGCAAGCGCAAAAACAGATTCCATGATCATTTCCAGGACCATGGGAATACTCAGCAGGATGATGGCCTTGCTGATGGGTATCTTTGTGAAATCCTTTTCCGTGCCACGGATGGCCTCTTTAAGATCTGACCACAGCTCACGGGAAAACAGGTTTCTTCTTATAGATAGTAATGAATTATTTAACATGATTTGAGAATTACGAAACGAACAAGAAAGGAAAGTTCACGGGTGCTATTTTGTGTGCACCAAAAATGAAAGACTGGCCGTATTAACAATTGTAATTCTCATGTTTTCTGAATTGCAGGTCACAAATATAGGACGTTTTGCTTTTCGGAACAATAAAAAAACTGCTTTTTCACAGGAAGTGATCATTGTGCATGGTAAAATGCAGGAAACAGCACGTGAACGGGAAAGAAATGGTAGTTGGTTGTCGGCAAGTAACAGAGGTACTTATAACGTGCGTTGAAAGATCCGGTAGCGTTTATATACTTCGCCGCCCATGTATTCCATCTCGGCGCGGACCTTCGTGTTGGTTTCCATCTCGAGGTGACTGTCCATATAGGTCTTCCCGGCTTTGCGTGCCGATTCCAGCATGGCCCTGCCGAGGATGGTATCCAGTCCTTTCCCCTGGTAAGCGGGATCGACCGCTCCCAGCATCAGGTTCAACTGGGGGGATTTTCTTCCTGAAGTAAGCACCGGGATGAACCCGATCGGGAACAGGTAGCCCCTCGATTTTTTTATTCCCTTTGAAATATCCGGCATACCCACCACGAACGCGACGACTTTGTTCTGCTTGTTGACGATCGCCTTGATAAAGCGCGGATCCAGCACCAGGATGTACCGGTTGGCAAAGTCGTCCATCTCCTCCGGGGTGAAGGGAGTGAACCCGTAGATGCTGGTAAACGTATCATTGACGAGGGTAAGGATGGGCCGGATGTACCTGCGCAACTGCAGTTTCGTGCGAAACTCAATAAGGCGGAGATCCGGATTATTCCGTTCAGCGCGCTCAGCGATTTTCAGATACAGTTCCGGTGTCTCTTCCGGTACCGGGACTTTATACACCACCAGGTCGAGTTCCTTCTCAAATCCCATTTCCGCGAGATGCTCCGTAATATATTTAAAATTACAGTGAGAGGCGATCACTACCGGTTCGTCAAACCCCTCTACCAGGTAGCCCTGCGGATCCTTGTCGGAAAACGCCAGGGGTCCCACAAGCTTTTCCGTCCCTTTCTCACGTGCCCAGTCAGCCACTGCCCCGATCAGTGCTTCGATCACCTCCCTGTCATCCCAGGCTTCCAGGAAATTGAACCGCGCATTGTTCTCATGCTTGTCACGGTTGTAGTCGCGGTGGATAATCCCCATGATCCTTCCGACAAGCTGCTTCTCACGGTAAGCCAGGTAGAGCACCGTATCGCAATGTGAAAAGGATTTGTTCTTTTTTTCGCTGAAAAACACCCACTCATCGCCATACAGTGGCGGGATCCAGTTGTGATGGTCCTTATGTATCTTCGCAGGAAGATGAATGAATTTTTTCAGTTCTTGTTTCGTGGTTACAGGGCGGATGGAAATAGCCATGCAGTTCGTCTGGTTGGTTTGTGGAGCAATGTAGCGCTTTTTTCGGAATACCTAAAACCTCCCTGCCAGCTCATCGAGGTCTTCCCCTGCCACGCGGGTAATGATCCACTCCTTCATCTGCCTGGCTCCGAGCGAATTGTAAAACTCAATGGCCGGCGTGTTCCAATCCAGCACCACCCATTCGAACCGGGCACATTCGCGTTTTTTTGCCAGTGTAGCAAGGTACAGCAGCAATACCTTGCCATATCCCTTTCCACGATATTCCTCATATACGAACAGATCTTCCAGGTATATTCCGGGTCGGCCCGTGAACGTGGAAAAATTATGAAAGAACAGTGCAAAACCTACGGGGGTATCTCCTTCATACCCCAAAACCACCTCTGCAAAACGCTGCTTCCCAAAGAGGTTTTTTTTCAGCAGCTCCTCGGTGGCAACCACTTCGTGTGACAGTTTTTCATATGCGGCAATTCCCCTGATAAGGTCGAGGATCAGCGGCACATCGCTTTCTTCAGCATGCCTGAGCTGAAAACCGGGTATGGATGTTTTGATCATGGTATACATATTGATGAATGCATAAAGATATAAAAAGTGCATCCGGGTACAAGGGAGATTGATACGACATTTTCAATATACTGATCCTGGTCCGGGGGTGTGCACATGTCGCTGGTCATTTGCTTTAAAACAATTGTACAGGGACGCTGCCTGAACCAGCACCAAGTATAGCAGCACAGTGGAAGATGCTTAGAATATTTGTGCCGCAGCACGTTGGAGTAATTGTAAAATTTGCATTCCTAGGTATTGTCGTAAATCGAAATATAAGCCGGACGGGCGGCGACTTCTGCCTTCTCCACTTCCGGGAAGGCATAGAACCTGGTGTAAAATCCGGCTTCAAAGGATCCCAGGATTGTATTCACCGGACCCAGCCGCTTATGCGACGCAAAATTGATATATTCAGGTGCACGGGTATCCATGATCATCAGCGCCAGGTAGTGGTCCTTCCGGGCCAGCACCCCTTCCAGCAAGCGGTATACCGCATCGCCGCGTCCTTCTTTGAACCAGATTCCCTCGATCCCGAGAAATTTCATTGCTTCATACCTGAACCGTCTGCCTATGAAGGGAATGCGCGTCAGCAACTTAACAAAACGGTCCAGTGTGGCATTCCCGATGGTACTGATCTCCCACATCTCCTCATTGGCCTGCAATCCGGCAATAATCTCACCATTTTCACGGAGCACAAAGTAATTGTCATCCAGGAACAGGTTGTCCTCAAAATAAAATGCATGTCCACTGTAAAAATCACGCAGCAACGACCGCATGAGTGGCAAGTCAGAGCCCGCCAGCTGTTCCACTTCAATCTTGTTGCGTTTTCTTAACCTGCTGAACATGAATGAAACCACATCGCCGGTCTTTTCATACCCGCCGATTTCAGCAAAATTCCGCGACCGCTCATTGTTTTTTTCCACAAGACTGTACAAAATCGCTTTGGGAGTTTCCTGTACATCCGGATCAATCAGCCGCTCGGGATTATCGTGAAAAAAATTGGCCACGTCCTTGATCAGCGAGACCGAACGGTCCCGGATGGGACGCTGCTTTACCTGCCGCCTGGTCTGCTGATTGGTCCGCAAGGGTGCCTTGATGGAAAAATAGCGTACCAACCAGCTTTTGTAGCTCTGCTCCCCTGCCGTTGTCTCCCGCAATGCATACCCGATCGACCCGAGCATGTTCCCGGAACGTCGCAGGAACACGAAATAACAGTTCCGTATCTCCTTCAGTTTCGGAATCCCCGTGGTATGGTGGTATTGCAACCCCCCGGGTGTCCCCAGGTAAGTGGTCCCGATATGGTCGATCAGCTCCGGTGGAGGAACGGTTTCCAGGGTAGTGGACATGGCACCCTGTTGCCAGACAGTCTTTACAGTGGACATGGATATGGGTTGTTACAAATCGTTCTGTGTCTGTGGATCATATGCTTGTTCAGGATCGTCACGATGTTTTGTGCTGTCCTGTTGTTAGAGTTCGTTCCCTTGTTAAAGATCGTTCCCTTGTTAAAGATGTTTCCTTTGTCAGAGTTCGTTCCCTTATTAAAGATCGTTCCCTTGTTAAAGATGTTTCCTTTGTTAGAGATCATTCCTTTGTTAGAGGCCATATTGTTGTTATAGATCATGTTTCGGCACAAATGTACCGTTGATTCATTACAATTTCGTACTTTCAAAAATAAATACTTGCACATGATTCACAAAAAATATGTATTATCCCTCGACCAGGGGACGACCAGTTCGAGGGCCATTTTGTTTGATCACGACGGACGGATCCTCGGCCAGGCGCAAAAGGAATTCAGGCAGATCTTCCCGAAACCCGGGTGGGTCGAGCACGATCCGGAAGAGATCTGGTCCAGCCAGTCATCCGTCACCGCGGAGGTGATCGCCAAAGCGGGAGTGCGTTCTGAAGAGATCTCCTCCATCGGTATCACCAACCAGCGGGAAACTGTGGTGGTGTGGGACAGGGAGACGGGCAAGCCGGTGCACAACGCGATCGTGTGGCAAGACCGGCGCACTTCGGAATACTGCAGCAGGCTGGTGGAAGAAGGAAGATCCGAAATGGTGCGCAGCAAGACGGGGTTGATCATCGATGCCTATTTTTCCGCCACGAAGGTCAGGTGGATCCTCGACAATATAGAAGGCGCCAGGGAAAAGGCTGAACAGGGCCGGCTCTGCTTCGGAACCATCGACAGCTGGCTGATCTGGAAATTCACCCGCGGAAAAACCCATGTAACAGACATCACCAACGCGAGCAGGACCATGCTGTTCAATATATACGAGGATCAATGGGACCAGGAACTGTTGCAGCTGTTCAATATCCCGGCATCGATGCTCCCGGAGGTAAAAGGTTCTTCTGAACTTTTTGCCGAGACTTCGGGCGACACCACAGGCTTCAGCTTGCCGATCATGGGTGTGGCTGGCGACCAGCAGGCTGCCCTGTTCGGTCAGCTCTGCCTGGAACCGGGGATGGTCAAGAACACCTATGGAACAGGCTGTTTCCTGGTAATGAACCTGGGCGGGGAACCGGTTACCTCGAAATCCAACCTGCTCACCACCGTGGCCTGGAAACTGGACGGAAAAATATCGTACGCCCTGGAAGGAAGCATATTTGTTGCCGGGGCGATCATACAATGGATCCGTGATGAACTCGGTCTGATCGGGTCGGCCGCCGAAACAGAAAAGATAGCCCGTTCAGTGGCCGACAACGGGGGCGTCTACCTGGTACCGGCCCTCACCGGACTGGGAGCTCCGCACTGGGACCAATTTGCACGGGGTACGATCATGGGACTGACCCGGGGATCGGGAAAGGCGCACATTATACGGGCTGCACTGGAGAGCATTGCCTACCAGGTGACCGACGTTGTCCAGGCCATGCAGGAAGATGCAGGGGAAACCATCGCCGAACTCCGGGTGGATGGCGGTGCATCGTCCAACGATTTCCTGATGCAGTTCCAGTCCGACATGCTGAATACGACGGTCACCCGGCCCGGGATCATGGAGACCACCGCATTGGGTGCAGCGTACCTGGCAGGACTGGCATCCGGATTCTGGAAAGACACGGACGAACTGCAAAAGCAGTGGATGGCCGATAAGCACTATCGTCCGGACATGGATGAACACCACCGCAACGAATTGCTTAAAAACTGGCAGAAAGCGGTGAGCAGGGCCCTTAACTGGCTGGACCGGGAATAGTTTCCGGAAATATTTTCCGGTAATTTTCAACCACTTCGAATACCATTTCCAACATGCAACAAAGCAGTCCGACAAGTAGCAGGAAAACAAGTAGCAGTGCAGCAAGTAGCAGTGCAGCAAGTTGCAGAGCAGCAAGTATCAGTAAAACAAGGAGCAGTGCAGCAAGTATCAATGCAGCAAGTATCAGTAAAACAAGGAGCAGTGCAGCAAGGAGCAGTGCAGCGACTAGCAGTGCAGCAAGTATAAATGCAGCAAGTAGCAGTGCAGCGACTAGCAGTGCAGCAAGGAGCAGTGCAGCAAGTATCAATGCAGCAGGCAACGGACCAGTAAACACCCTGAAACAATACCCATGATGAGAGAAAGAAATGCAGTTATTGATGAGATCAGGAACAGGCACCAGTATGATGTAATCGTGATTGGTGGGGGCGCATCCGGTATCGGGGCCGCTGTAGAAGCATGCCTGCGTGGTTACACAACCTTGCTCCTGGAAAAACATGATTTCACCAAGGGGACCTCGAGCAAAAGCACCAAGCTGATCCACGGCGGGGTGCGCTACATGGCCCAGGGTGACCTGAAGATGGTGCGGGAGGCACTCCGGGAACGTGGCTACCTGGTGAAAAATGCCCCGCATATTGTGCACGACCAGCCATTCATCATTCCCAACTACCGCTGGTGGGAGGGTGCATTTTATGGCATCGGACTGAAATTCTACGACTTGCTGGCGGGCAAATTCAGCCTGGGAAAATCGGTCCACCTGGGAAAAAAGGAAGTGCTGCAAAAACTGCCCGGCATATCGCCTCATAAGCTGCGGGGTGGCGTATTGTATCACGACGGACAATTTGATGATTCGAGGTTGGCCATGGATCTCCTGCATGTGCTGGGAAATAACGGCGGAAGTGCCCTGAACTATGCAGAAGTGATGGCCCTGGAGAAGGAAAACGACAAGGTAACCGGAGTGGTATTCAGGGACAACCATGCAAACAAGCAGTTCGCAGTGCGGGCTTCAGCGGTACTGAATGCCACCGGGGTTTGGGTAGATGATATCATGAAAATGGATCAGCCGGGACACCGCAAGACCATCCGTCCCAGCCAGGGCATCCACCTGGTACTGAAAAAAGAATTCCTGCCGGGAGACCACGCGCTGATGATCCCGAAAACCAGCGACGGCAGGGTGCTGTTTGCCGTACCCTGGCACGACCACCTGGTTGTGGGCACCACCGATACCCCCATCAACACAAGCAGTGCCGAGCCCGTCGCCCTGGAAGAGGAGATCCGGTTTATCCTGGATACTGCCTCGGCCTACCTGGAAAAGAAAGTGGAACGTTCCGACGTGCTTTCGGTTTTTGCAGGGTTGCGCCCGCTGGCCGCTCCAAAGGACGACAGTTCCAAAACAAAGGAGATCAGCCGCAACCACAAGATCATTGTCTCAAAAAGCAAGCTTATCACCATCATCGGCGGGAAGTGGACCACCTACCGCAAGATGGCCGAGGATATGATCAATGCGGCGATCAGCACCGGGTTGCTCCCTCCTTCCGTCAGCAATACAAAAAAATACCCGGTGATGAAATCCCATGCTGATGAGGGACCCTACCTGCTGTATGGTGAAAATGGAACGGAGATCGCTGTCATCGCGGAGCAGGTCCCCCGGAATAAGGCCCTCATCCATCCCGACCTCCCCTACTCCTGGGCCGAAGTGGAATGGATCTGCAAAAATGAAATGGTACTGCACCTGGAGGATTTGATGGCCAGAAGGTTGCGGGCATTGTTGCTGAACGCCCGGGCAACCTCCGAAATCGCCCAAGAAGTGGCCGAAAGGTCAGCTCCATGGCTGGGCTGGACGCCTGAACAGGCAGCAGCCGAAACCGTTGCATTCCGGGAAATGGCCGATAGTTATATACTGAATTAGCGCTGTCGGAAACAACAATAAGGCTTTCGCAACAGCTGCTGACGTAGCCTGAAATACTTGGGGGCGGTGCCTGAAATACTTACTGGCTGTGCCTGGAATACTTGCATGCGCTGACTGAAATACTTGGGGGCTACGCCTGGAATACTTACTGGCTGTGCCTGGAATACTTGCATGCGCTGACTGAAATACTTGGGGGCGGTGCCTGGAATACCTGCGGACGGTGCCTGGTGTATTCTGCATACAGTATTATTGCATTACGCTGTTTGTTGGTTTGCTGTGTTCCGCATATGGTGTTTAAGGCAATATGGGCTTTGTTGTTTTGCTTTATTCGGTTATTTTTGTGCATACATTATCATGTTATCAACCATTCAAACCCATAAAAATGAGCAAAAAAAACACATTTTCAAGGAGAGCGTTCCTGGGCACTTCCATTCTTGGTGTCGCAGGTCTGACCCTCATTCCGGGATGTAAAATCACTCCTCCTTCTGACACCCTCAGGATCGGATTCATCGGCCTTGGCCGGCAGGCCATCTACCTGTTAAGCAGTTTTATAAAAATTGACGGAGTGAAAGTCGTCGCCGGGGCAGATGTCTACATCCGCAAAAATGAAAGGTTCCTGCAGTATGTCACTGCTCATTATGAAGAACTGGGAGAGAAAGCGGATGTTAAGGTATATGAAAATTACAAGGAACTGCTGGAGCGCAAGGACATTGACGCAGTGGTGATTGCGTCACCTGACCACTGGCACTATCACATGGCCACGGATGCCGTGAGTGCCGGGAAGGATGTGTACCTGGAAAAACCGCTGACCTTCACCATTGCCGAAGGACAGAAACTGGTGGAAGCGGTGCGGAATGCTGATGCAATTCTGGGCGTGGGAAGCCAGCAGCGTTCAGACGTCAATTTTGAGTATGCCGTGAAGATGGCACGCGGAGGCAACCTGGGAAAAATCGAAAAAGTGGATGTGTTCGTCGGCACCGATCCGCACCCGTTTCCCTACAACGAACCCGAAGAGGAGGTTCCTGCAGACCTGCAATGGAATGCCTGGCTGGGACCAAATCCCTACGTGCATTACAACCACGTGCTGAATCCTCCGATTTCACTGAATCCTCTGCAGGATGAAAAGATATGGGGTGCCTGGAGATGGTACAAGGAAACAGGGGGCGGTCTGATGACCGACTGGGGAGCCCATATGTTCGATATTGCACAATGGGGCCTGGACATGGATGACTCAGGTCCGGCAAAAATCATACCCGCAGGATTTGAAGACGCAGCATACCTGAAGTATATTTATGACAGCGGACTGGAAATGGAAGTAAAACCTTTTAACGGTGAAACGCGAGGAGTGAAATTCTGGGGCAGTGACGGCTGGATTGAGATCTCAAGGGATGCGTTCAATGCATCAGACGAGTCACTGAAACCGGTCGTGAACGAAACCGACGTGCCCTACGAAGCACGTGCAGGTCACCACGAAAATTTTGTCCAGGCAGTAAAGGACAAAGTGGACCCGGCGGTATCGGTAGAGACCGGTCACCGGACCAATACGATCTGCGTACTGGGGAACATTGCCCACGAACTGGGAAGGCCCCTGGAATGGGATCCGGTTTCGGAATCATTCAAGGATGGCACCGACCCGATCCACCTGACCCGGGAATACAACAATGACTTTACCCTGTAAAACGGCAAATCCACAAAAATGAAAAAAGACCCCGTGATTATCAAGCAGGCTGAATTCAATGAAAGGATCCGGAAATATATTTTCTGGGTCGTGATGTTCTACATGTTCATATCTGTTGCGGGTATTCCGCTGATCTTCCTGTGGGTGGCCGGACTGGGAAAGCTTATCAGCCGCAGGTACTATGAACGGCTGGAGTGCCAGTTGACTGAAACGCACCTGGAGTTTAAAAAAGGGGTGATGTTTCGCGTCGAGAAGACCATTCCGCTGGAAAATATCCAGGACCTCACCTTCCTGGACAATCCGTTTCTCAGGTGGTTCGACCTTCGGATCCTGAAAATAGAGACTGCCGGGGGGAGCAATCCACAGGGCAGCGACATGAAACTGATCGGGATCATCGATACCCCGGCATTCAAGAAAATGGTGCTGGAACAACGTTCCGTCATCAGGAACAAAAACCTGTCAGAAAGCACCGGCTCTTCAACGGCACTTGGCGATGAAAGCATTGCCCTGTTGAAGGAAATCCGTGACCTGTTGAAAGAGATCAAAGCTAAATAAAGCTTATTACAGCCATTTTGAGGGTGGCTGCGGCGTCAGCGCCCTCTCTAATCAATACGCTTGATGATACTTGCACTGCGATGGCCATAGGGCAAGGATCCCCCTTCGTCCTCCTTCAGTTTTTTCCATGCCCTGGAAATAATGATCTCGTCCACATCTTCCTTTTTGCAAGGGAGTTCCACCACGTATTCCTCCCCGGCATATGTGGCGATATTCAGTTTTACGATTGCTTTTCCCATGGTAGCTGTTAAATGAATATAAATGTAATGAATTTTTGTTTTGTATAAAACAATTGCATCATCCCCAGGTGCTCTGCCGGGATAAACTGTTACACTGCCAGGAAAAATTACTGATCTGAACCTCCTGTCATGGGAAATAATGCCCGCATTCTGTTACGTCAATCAGCTGAAGATTATGGATTCCTGGTGTACATTTGATAAAAAGTCCACCATATGAAAAAAGCGATCATTCTCATGCTTGCATGCCTCTTCGCAGCGTGCAATACTGCCGACAACAGCAGGAAAGAAAAAGCCGGCCCGGTGTGGGCAACGCGGATGGCAGATGCGGTGATGCATGCATCCGACAGCCTGGTCTATTACCAGCGCGACAATCCCAAATACGAATATGACTTTGCATTCCTGGCTTCTGCCATTGACCGGTTGGGAGACAAGGATAAAAAATATTCGGATTACGCGCGGGCGTACATCGATTATTTTGTCAGGGAAGACGGCAGTATCAAAGGTTATAAATACTCCGATTTTAACATCGACAGGGTGCGACCCGGTCTGAATATCCTCAGGCTCTACCAGCAAACGGGTGAGGAAAAATACCGCACTGCTGCCGACACCCTGGCAGCGCAGATGCGGGAACATCCCCGGACCCGGAGCAATGGCTTCTGGCACAAGAAAATATATCCCTGGCAGATGTGGCTGGATGGAATCTACATGGCGCATCCCTTCCTTACCGCGTATGCAAAGGAATTCAACCAGGAAGAATGGTACGACAAAGTTGCGTTCCAGATCAAGCTGATCTATGAGAAGACACGCGATCCGGAAACCGGCCTTTTATACCACGGATGGGATGAAAGCAGGGAGCAGGCATGGTGCAACCCGGAAACCGGGCAATCGCAACACTTCTGGAGCAGGGCGATGGGTTGGTACCTGATGGGCATTGTTGACGTGCTGGACAATTTCCCGGAAGATCATCCGGAACGGGGCGACCTGATAAAGATCCTGTATGAAACAAGTGAAGCACTCCTGGAAGTGAGGGACAAGGAAACAGGACTCTGGTACCAGGTACTGGACATGGGTGGCAAGGAGGGCAATTACATTGAGGGATCAGGCTCCTCCATGTTTACCTACACTTTTGCCAAAGCTGCAAAAAAAGGATACCTGCCCGAAAAATACCTGGGGATCGCCGAAGCATCTTTTGACAGTATCCTGAAAGTACTGGTGGTGGAAGACAAAGAAGGCTATCCGGTGCTGACCAATGTGTGCGGGGCGGCAGGACTGGGTGGCAATCCTTACCGTATGGGGGATTATGACTATTACATCAATGAAAAAAAGGTAAACAACGACCGGAAAGGCGTGGCACCCTTTATTTTGGCTGCCATTGAACTGGACAGGTGAAACCTGTTTATAAAAACGTTCCTGTTCCGTTGCGCTGTTATTCAGATAAAAACCATGAATGCATTTCTACATCCAACTGTAGTCATTTTGCTGCTGATCATACCCCCGGTGGTCCTGGGGCAGGAAGTAAGCGATATACCCAGGGACACCACCTACAACTTACGGAGCGCCACGCTGAAGATCAGCAAGCAATATCCATTTGCAATACCGGTAGCAATGGCCAGTGATCGCGACGACCAGGAAGTAACAGAAATTGTTTACCGGACCCTGGGCGACCGGAAGTTGCATATGGATATATACAAACCATTGGCTTCTGCCGGTGAAAAATCCCCAACCATCCTTTGTATTCACGGGGGAGGATGGGCATCCGGGAGCAAAGCGCTGCTTGCTCCTCTTGCGCAGGCACTGGCCAGCAATGGCTACCTGGCAGCAACGGTTGAATACCGCCTTTCGCCCGAGGCACACTACCCTGCAGGCGTCATAGATGTGAAATCGGCCGTTCGATGGATGAAAAGGAACGCAGCATCCTACCAAGTTGACACCAGCCGTATTGCTCTACTTGGCACATCCGCCGGTGCCACCATTGCTACCCTGGTAGGCAATACACCCGGACATCCCCTTTACCATGTTGCGGAGGCGGATGCAGAGCAAGGTTCCGATTGTGTGCATGCGATCATCAACATCGACGGAATTCTTGATTTTTCGGATCCGGCTGAAAGTGGCAAGGATACGGATCCGGACAAACCCTCTGCAGCAACCAGGTGGCTGGGTGCAACCTTCAGGGAAAACCCGGACACCTGGATGGAAGCGTCGCCACTTACATACGCAGGCCGGCAATCTCCGCCTACCCTCTTTATCAACAGTGCCATACCCAGGTTTCATGCCGGCAGGGATGCATACACCAGGATCCTGGATCATCATGGAATTACCAACCAGGTGCATACCATCCCCGATTCCCCGCATTCCTTCTGGTTATTTCATCCCTGGTTCGACAGCACGGTCAAGTATACACTGAATTTTACAGACAATGCATTATCCATGCCTTCAACATGCACTCAATAATGGTATTACCGGGATCAACGTTCGATTTGGGAAAATTAACCCGCTTTTTGATACGCTTTCATCCAACTGAGAAGCCTATCCCTCGATTTGAGAAGTAAGGATAAACCGTTACGACAGAGATAAACTAATTTTATACTGAGACAAATCAAAATATAAAATGACCATATCTAATCTTAAATTAAAACTACTGCTTATGAGAAAATTTACATTACACGGAATCGTTGTTGTGCTTGCCCTGTTCATCTCAGCACAGGCCCATGCACAGGACGTAATTGATCTGACGGCTGTTGACAATCCGGATATACTGGCAGACACCCTGCCGGATCTGACCAGTGGATCAATAGTGCTTTTAAAGCCAGGTATGACGTACAATGCAGGTGGCTATGCCTTTGATAAATCACTTACACTTCAAAACAGTGAACCTTCAAATCTGAACCGTCCGAAAATTAATGTCAGCGAAAATTTCAATTTTGGCGACGGTGCCACAGTAGATTCCATCGTTTTCCGCAACCTCGAAATGTCAGGAAGCTATGCCGATCATTATGTGATCAATTCCAATGTTGCGGCCACCATCGGGAAATTATTGTTTGATGGTTGCTATATCCATGACCTGAGGGGAGTCGTTCGCACGAAAGATACCGGACCCGGGACCATTGATGACTTTGTTTTTGAAAATTGCATGATTACCATGGTAAGGGATTACGGCCTGTTAACGGTGGATATAAACACCTGGGCTGTTAACAATATAGTGATCAGCAACTCAACTGTCGCCAAAACACGGGGTTTCATTACCAGTAAAAACAATTCTGAAACGGTGACCATCGAAGGATGTACCTTTAGTGAAACCCCGGCTGCAGGACAGCGAATGTTCCGTTGGAGGGAAACCGGACAGGACAATGTTACCGGCGGAATCATGGTGAAAAACACACTCTGGGGAACCGGTTGGGATGAAGAAGCTTCCGGAACCACTGCCTATGACGGTTATGACGGCCTGGGCACCACCACCTGGACGTTCGAAAATACCTATGTTACCAGTGACCTGGATATTGCCGATGGTGCTGATTCAATTGAAGGATTTAACTTTGTATACAATGATCTGTCCACCGACCTCTGGCTGAACCCGGCATCCGGGAACCTGCACTATGCCGACACAACCTTTGATGGCATAGGCAATGCAGGGGACCAGCGCTGGGCCATTGCTGCCGCAGATGGATCCCTCGAATGGAACATGAGCGGGGCTGCCTATAAATACCTTGGCACCATTGAGGCCACGCAAAAAGTCGCCGGACTCACGGTTCATGCAGCCAGCGATAAATCCGTCACTATTGACGCCAATAATAAAACGGTGGATGAAATGAGTTTCACCAATCGTTTAAAGCTGGGCGGAAGCGGTGACTTTGACGAAAATGGCCAGCCCCTTGCAAGGGTGCTTGCCATCGATGTGAAAGGAAGCACGGATATCACAGTGATGGCCATGTCATCGTCCAGCGGAGAAGACAGGACACTGAATATCGCGGCCGGAAGGTCAGACAACCTGATCGCAGAATTTCCGGCACTGGGTGCTTCACTTACCAAAGGCGAATATACGTACACCGGTGATGCGAACACATTGTTTTTCTATTCTCCCAGCAGCGGTGTGAACGTATATTATATTACAACCAAACACATTGCAAGTAATGATGCCACGCTCACAGGAATTGATGTCAGTGGGGGTGCACTCACTCCGGCCTTCGATCCTGCGGTGACAACCTATGCGGTTGAAGTTCCGTTTGGAACTGCCAGTGTGGCTGTAAGTGCAACTGCCAGTGATCCGCTTGCAACAGTGGCCGGCGATGGCATTATCAATGTTTCCGAAGGAAGCGGAACTGCAACGCTGGTTGTTACCGCAGAAGATGGTGTAACTACCCAAACCTATACTGTGAATATTACGGTCCTGCCAAGTACCGGCGAGGAGCCGGAAATCATTGATCTGACCGGGATCGATAATATCAATATCCTGGGGGATACTTTGCCTGACCTGATCAGTGGATCGACAATACTGCTGGAACCGGGAAGGGTATATAATACAGGAAGCTATGCCTTTGATAAGTCATTTACGATTCAAAGCAGCGATCCTTCGAACCTCAATCGTCCAAAAATCGATTGTTCAGATAATTTCAATTTCGGAGAATTTGCAACTGTTGATTCCATCATTTTCAGGAACCTGGAATTCTTCGGGGAATATGATGCACGGTATGTGCTTAATTCCGATGTTGCTGCGACCATTGGCAAACTGATGTTCGACGGATGCTACATCCATGACCTGAGAGGTGTATTGCGCATGAAGGACGCCGGTCCGGGATTACTGGAACACTTTGTGATTCATAACAGCGAGGTGAAGATGATCCGGGATTACGGGATCATTACTGTGGACAGGAATGACTGGAATGTCAACCACATCACCCTCCAGCACTCTACCTTTTCGAAAACAAGGTCCTTCCTTGTATCAAGAAGCAATTCTGTTTCACTGCTCATTGACGGGTGTACCCTGAATGAAGCCACGGCAACAGGCAGGGAAATGTTCAGGTGGCGTACAAATGACTTCGATGAAATCACCGACGGCATCACAGTCCGCAATACCATCTGGGGACCCGGCTGGGATGAAACAGGCGTGGACTCAACAAATATCATTGCATACGACGGACTGGACTCAACAAGCTGGAGCTTTGAGAACACCTATGCCACCAGCGAACTGAGTTTTGTTACGGGTTCTGAACCGATTTCAGGCTTCAACCATACCTATAGCGGACTTTCCTCTGAGCTCTGGTACGATGTTGCCACCAGCGATTTCAATTATGCAGATACCACCTTCAATGGCATCGGAAATGCAGGTGACCAGCGCTGGTCGATTGCCACAGCAACGGGTGGTCGTGAATGGAATATCAGTGCTGATGCCTATAAATACCTGGGCACACTGGAAGCAACACAGAAAGTGGCCGGTCTGAACATATTTGCGGAACCGGGTAAAAGTGTTGCAATTGATGCGAACAATAAAACGGTAGATGAGATGAGCTTCACACATCGCCTGAAGCTGGGTGGAAGCGGATCCTTTGACGATGACGGTCAGCCGATTGCAAGGGTGCTTGGCATTGATGTGAAAGGGAATACAGGGATTACTGTTGCAGCAATGTCATCCTCAGGCAGTTCCGATCGCATACTGAATATTGCGGCCGGACACAAGGACAGCATTATCGCTGAGTTTCCAGCGCTGGGCGCGTCACTTACCAAGGGAGTGTACACGTATGAAGGGGATGCCACAACGCTCTATTTCTATTCACCGAGCAGCGGTGTGAATGTATACTATATCAGCACAGGGTATATTGTGAGCGATGATGCAACACTTTCCGGAATAAGTTTAAGTAGTGGAACGCTTAGCCCGGAATTTGATCCTGGAGTTAATGCATATACTGCCGAAGTGCCGGTGGGCACAACATCAGTTACGGTCAGTGCCTTTGCAAACAATGCCTTTGCCTCTGTTGAAGGTGATGGAGACATCGACGTGTCTTCCGGAAGTGGTACAGCGACCATTACTGTTACTGCAGAAGATGGCTCAACCACAGAAACGTATACCATTACTTTCAGTGTGGCGAAAAGCAACGATGCAACGCTCTCCAACCTGGCGGTAAGTGCCGGTATCCTGAGTCCGTTCTTTGATGCAGGCACCTTTGCCTACAGTGTTGTATTGCCGGCAGGCACCACCAGTGTCACTGTTACAGCTGTCGCAAACAATGCAAATGCCACCATTACGGGTGCTGGCGACATTGATGTTTCATCCGGCGAAGGCACAGCTACAGTTGTGGTTACTGCAGAAGACGGGACTACCACGGAAACCTATACCATCAGCTTCACCGTGATTACCGGTATCCATGATGCGCAGCAGCAGTCCATGTCTGTCTACCCGACGGTTACCAGCGGGCATTTCAATGTCGACTTTGCAGGCAACCCGGGTGTGATCACTGTTTTCGATCTCACGGGCAAACACATATTACAGAAGACTGCATCCTCTGATATAGAAGCAGTCTACCTGGAAGAGGAGGGAATGTACCTGTTCAGATTAGAAAATGAAAGAGGTACAAGTGTAGTGAAAGTAGTTAAACTGAAATAGTCATCAAGTGTGTGTTGATAAAAGGGGTTGCCTTATACAGGCAGCCTCTTTTTTTTTCTCTGTGTTGTCCCTTTCTGAAACTGCATTTTCAGCCTGGAGGAAACGGCAAAAGCAGGTATGGATTTCATGCCGATGATGCCCATAACAATCAGCAGTTGTTTTATATCGTACAATTGTTGGAAAGGTTAATAGATGACCGGGACCTTTCTTAAGAACATGGACCTGTGCTCATCTTCAATTCTGAGATAAAATATTCCGGACTGCAAGGAAGGAATCTGCCACCTGATCTCCGGAGCATTGAAGCGCTGGTTTGCAACCTGTACTCCTGAGACGGAATACACCACAACATTTTTGATGGCCGCATCATGTCTTACCAGCAATTCGTTCGTCGTTACATCAAAATACAAACGAATATCATTATCGTCGTCTGCAATAAACTTACCTGGTCCGTTTCCGTTTGGATTTGAGGCAGTATCTTCCGGTGGTTCACCTTCGTTCTGATAGGCTACGATATGTTCTACAAGTGATTGCAGGTACACCTCCAGGTTCGGGTAGAATCCATCGACTGTTTTCAGCTGTGCATCCCCGCTGTTATCCGGGTTTAACCCGTTTTCCTCCTCCCAGGCATCAGGCATCCCGTCGCGATCCGTATCAATCGGCGCAGGAGCAGGTGATAAAACGGGCCAGCCCCCCACTGCATCCTGTGTGTCAATAATCCCATCGGTGCTTCCATTTCCGCCGTCCATGTAAGTTGCCGTCCCGGTCGATACTTCATGTACAATCCGCTTGTCGACCGTGTCCCTGGCGAGGCTTGCCCCGGCATAAAGCAAAACCCGCTCGTAAGCTTCCTCGGCAGGGTGGGTATATACTTCACCGGGGTCGAGTTCCCCGGACAGGCGCATGTTCTCCTTATCAGCCTCGGTTACAATATATTTTGCATTGAACTGGTTATAGACGCCATAGGTCCAGTTGTCATTTGTAGCCCGGGCAGAGGCGGAAAGTACATTGCCGTTAATGTAAAATTTACCCCAGATATCTGTAATGGCATACCCTGTCTCCAGCAGTTTATCGATAGATATAATGCGCTCTGTCTTGGTTGTTGCCGGTCCTGGTTTGTAATAGCAGTTGACGATATTGACATTCATTGCTTCCCCGCCATAGGCACTGTTTCCTTTCCAGTTATAAATTACATTGTTCCGCAGGTCCACCAGGTCGGACAGCGCAAAAATATCACCCTTCGCCTCACCCAGCCTGGGATTACGGCTGTCGTGGTGTGCCAGCAGGTTATGGTGGAAAGATGCCCTCCTCCCTCCCCAAATCCCCCCGTAACCGTGCGACCCTTTGTCATGAACAGAGTTCCGGAGGCTCTCGGAGATGATGCTCCATTGCAGGGTAAAATCTTCATTGTGGTAAAATGAGACACATTCGTCTGTTGACCAGCTCATGGAGCAATGGTCAACGATAATACCCCTGTGAAACCTCCCTCCCAGTGCATCTCCTTCCTGTTGGGCGGCATCTCCCATCCTGAAACGCAGAAACCTGATGATGACATTATCTGCATCGACAACCACAGGATAATCGCGTAGCGTGATTCCATCACCAGGGGCTGTTTGCCCTGCAATGGTGATGTTGCCATTTGAAATGTTCAGCCTGGATTTTAATTGTATTGTGCCCGATACATTGAACAGCACGGTCCTGGCTCCCGACTGGTTAATGGCGTATCGCAGTGAACCCGGGTTGTTATGATCTTCAAGGGTCGTTACATAATATACTTCACCGCCCCTGCCGCCTGTAACATATTTGCCATGACCTTCGGCTCCGGGAAATGCAGGCGGCTGATCGACAGGGATCGTACCGCCGCCCGACGCTCCGACAATGATTTTTCCGTTCCCATCAAAGAGCTCCGGGTGCGAAGCTGCAGAATATACCCCTGAATCCACGGGCGTACCGTTCAGAACCAACTTCCTGACTTCCACATCCGCATTCAGGATTGCCTTTGCAGATTCACTCAGCGTGAGCAAAAGAGAATCTCCCGCTGCCTTCGGATGACTGAATATCACCCTGTTATCAACCCCGGCCTTGACATGACCCTTCCCGAATGCATTTTCTGATTTTCCTTCAATGATGGAAATATAACCGTCTGTTGAAGGGTATTTGGAGGTATACTGTGTCGCGTCCCATGTACCGGAAAAATTGCTATTGTCACCTGTGAGCAACAAAGTGCCCGTGTTGGGCTCTCCTTTGCCGTTGTTCAGGGAGGTTACACGATTTGAGCCGCTGATCGGACCAGCAAGGGTCATGGCACTGCCGGAAGAATTCCCGCTTTCCATGACCATTGTCACATTTCCCAGTAGCACAACTGGCGCATTGAGATACATGCCCGATCCGCTCGTATTGTAACGAAACGTTGAGCCCTCATGCATAAAGATGGTTCCCGTGCAGGTGTGGTCCTTGCCCGGCTCTCCCCTGAGCCGCAGGGCACCCCCGTTCTGAAGTATGATATCGGCAGCAAATGGCGTTGAGGTAGTCTCCATTTCCTCCTCGCAAAGAACGGTCTCTCCGGCCACGGGCAATAAAGCCGGCGTATAATGTTCAGGCACATCCCAGTTTCCATTTGCCCCGCGGTGAAAAATGAAGGTATCCGGACGTCCGATTACCACTCTGCCGGATCCGGAGATCAGGTCAGGATGCGTGGAAGATGAATATTCACCGATGGACTGCAGTACCTCGTCGATATAGAATTCACTGATGGTGATGTCTCCTTCGAGCTGAAGCGCTGATCCGTTTTGCACGGCAAGAATGGCTTTGGCATACATGGCATTGTCGTTCCCGACTGCCAGGGTGGCTCCTGCATCCACCTGCACAGTGCTCCGGCCCAGGGACCCGGAAAGAGCTGCGTCCAGCGTGCCCTCCACGACCGTTATAATTCCTGAAAAACCACTGTTGTCTGCATTAAGAATAAGAGTCCCGTCACCGGATTTTTGCAGCGGATGGACCCCTGTCAGGTCTGCATTCAGCGTAAGGGATCCCGGAATTTCAGCAAACAACGAATCCTTCGTAGCGATCCTGCCATCGAGGGTTACATCAGCCGAAGTTGTCAGTCCTGCACGTGCCACAGAAACATAGGTGGCGGTGCAAGAAGCTGCCAGGTCCAGTTGTGCGCGGTTCTTCAGTACCAGGTCGGCAGCAAACGTTCCTCCATCTGCAACAAGGGTGAAAGCACCGTCGGCGATTCCCATCTCACCTGCAGCGGGAATTCCTTGCGGATCCCAGTTCTGCGGGATCATCCAGCCGGGCTGGTCACCCGCTCCTGTCCAGGCATAATTCTGAACAACAGGGGCAGCAGCGGCCGGATCCCAGTTATCACTGCCGCCCAGTACTTTTACCACGGTATATTCCAGTGCCTCAACATCTGTTAAGGCCTTCAGTCCCGCCCAGTCTGCCCGGTTGTCCATATCAGCGCCCGGTCCGGAATTGTTATACTCATACAGGTGCAGTTCCTCACTTGTTGCTGCATAATCCATGTTCCAGGTATCACCCCATCCCGCAGCATGGATCATTCCCGTCATTTCACATCCGAGCCATGCCACTTTTGGATAATTGTGCCAGGGCCTGCCCAGGCGGATCGAGTCCCCGTCGTCACCTCCCCGCGGACTGTTGTATGCATAGGTAATGTCGCATGCACTGAATACGAATCCGTAAGGCTGGTCCAGTGCTGTTGAAGGCGCTGTGATCCAGCCCCCTCCCCAGCTCCGTATCTCACAGGCATCAAAGAACACCGTTCCCGATCCATAAATATAATCTGTCCTGCCCACCACCAGGCACTCTTTAAAATAGCTCCTGTTGCCGTCGCTCCAGAAGTACATTGTGTCCTGGTACCCGTAGAAATCCACACGTATAAAAACGCATTTATCCGCCCTGACCGTCACCGCCTGTGCCTGTCCCACGGGTCCGGCTGTATTCTGTATGGTCAGGTTCTCGGCCCTGAACCCGTCGCCCAGGATGGTGAGTGTGGCTGACGTCCTGATATTGTCGCCGGTCCATAGCGCCGCATCTTCCGCGGGACATTTGGAATCGCCGCAATCATAGATATGGTAGCTGATCACCGTCTCCTGCCGGCTCTCCCCGACCAGGGTCACATTGGTCCTGTCCCCTGGCACTATCAATTTTTCGGTGTTGTACAGACCACGTTTGATGTAGATCACCGTCGTTCTGTCATCATTTGCAGGAACGGCATTGATGGCTGCCTGGATAGAGGTAAAATCCCCGGAACCGTCCAGGGCCACCACCATATCTGCATTCACCGGGTTCTCCTGTGCAACCCCTGTCTCCATCACCATCATGACTGCAACCAGCATAAGCAGTCTCCCAGTTTTTTTCATTCCGTATCGTTTAGTTAGTTAGTACTTCTTGCTCTGCAGGATCTGAATCGGTAAACCCGGTTTTCCCGGCAGCCATATCTGCCCCCTTTTTCAGAATGAAATCTCACCGGCGTCTACTTCCCCACCAACAAATACATGCGAACCAAGCTCCTGGTCAGCACCGGGCTGAATGGAGATTCGCCTGCTTCTTTCACCAAGCACAATGATTTCATTTTCAGTTTTGTACTCATAATCAAGCTGAGCTACCTCGATTTCAGAGGAATTTATGATGCTCAGGGCATTTCCTTCTCCTGTTATTAAATCAACATGCTCGATCCTGATGTTCGTAGCATCGGAAATCAGGATTCCGTTTTCGGCTTCCAGCAACATGTTGCTGAGCGTGACATTTTCCAGGTTCATTTCCGGCAAACCCTGCAGAACGACCGCCTGCATCGCCCCTTTCACGGTAATATTCCTGATGTGGATATTTTTGAATTGTGGTGTTTCCTCTGTCACCGGCTCGGGAGCTGCGAATGCATTCGAACCTCCTTCTTCGAGCATTTCCGAAACGGAGAGTCCACCGTAATACAGGTTAAATGAGATCGCATTGGTTGGGATATCTGTCATCCTGATGTCAGAAATATAAATGTCTTCCACAACGCCTCCCCTTCCGCGGTTGCTTTTAAACCGCAATCCCACATCCGTGCCCATAAAAGTACATTTTGAAACATGCACATTCCTGACTCCTCCCGACATTTCACTGCCCACAGTTACTCCTCCGTGACCATGGTATACGATATTATTTGTAATGATGAGGTTCTCGCTTGGAATGCCCCGCGCCCGCCCCTGCTCATCCTTTCCTGATTTGATGCAGATCGCATCATCGCCGACATCAAAATTACAGTTGGTCACGATCACATTCTTACAGGATTCAATATCAATTCCATCACCGTTTTGTGAAAACCACGGGTTGCGAACCGTGATGTTTTTTACAATCAGGTCCTCAACAACCAGGGGGTGTATGCACCATGCAGGTGAATTCTGAAATACGGGACCATCCAGCATTACGCTTTTACTGTTCTGAATGCTGACCATTACCGGGCGGAGAAAATCCCGTATTGCTTCATAATCTTCCTTTGTTTCAAGGTGCATTGGAACATTCATGTTTGCGTTCTGTGCCGCCTCCAGGTATTGCTCCGAGGGATACCATTCTGTTCCTGCTTCATTCACCACACCTCCTGAAGCGACAAGTTCGTTCCATTGATTACTGGTGAGCTTGAATTTTTTCACGTAGCGCCAGACATGCCCTGATCCGTCCCAAACACCGCTCCCCGTAAAGGCAATATTCTCCAGGTTCTTTCCGTATATAGGCGAGATACAACGCCATGTATTCAATCCCTCGAAGGAAGTTTCGACGAGCGGATAGTGGTCCTTGTTTTCCGAGAAAATGATCAACGCACCGCTCTCCGCGTGAAGCTCCAGGTTGCTTTTCAGAATAACAGGCCCTGTAAGCCAGATGCCGGCCGGGATGGTGACTTTGCCCCCTCCTTTTTCCGTCACCGCATCTATTGCATCTGCAAAGGCCTGTGTATTCAGGACCTGGCCCCCCGGAACTGCACCAAAATCTGTAATGGAAACCGCAAAGTCCGGAATGACTGGCTCCCGTATCATGGGCATATCGAATTCCAGTCCTTCATACAGATCTGAAAGATTGTTTTCTGCTTGTGGTTGGACACAGGCGCCGCTGATCATGATCAGAAATGCCAGTATGACTTTTGTAAGAAGATTTTTTGTGCTCACTTGTGTGTTTTTTTGATCACGTTTAACAGTCCGGGTCCGATGTGCCGCATCCCCAGCCACCTAAATATCAGTTTACATCTTTTCCCTGTACAGACCGTATTTCATTATTCAATCCTGATCCAGTCAACATCCACCGTACCGGAATCATTTGTTATACCTTCCCTGACTGCGAAGTAGCCTAATTTTGCCCCGATCCATCGCCCGGGTTTGGCCTGGAATGTGTCGCCCACATCTTTGTATCTTTTTCCGTCCAGGCTATACCCAAAGGTGCAGATGGCTCCTTCCCCGACCCGGATCCTGAAAAAGACTTTATTCTGACCGACCGGTTCAGAGAACAATTCAGTCTCCGCTCCTCCTGTCCTGGCATCCTCGCATCTCACTACGCGGAGGTGGTAACTCCCATCAATACATTGCAGGGAAATGTACTGGTAGTCCTCACCCATAACAGCAAACCCTGCCTCCTCCGTACCTTTGTAACTATTGAATGTCAGGCTGGTGGTTGCTGTAAATTCCTCCGCGGGGAATTTCTGAAGCAGGAGGTTGGGCCTGTTCCATAATCCCTCCTCGTGTTCCGGACGGGGGATACAATTCAGGCGTAAAAAACCGAGGTTCCCTGACGGAAATCCATAGTAGAGGTCAGGATTCGCATGCCACTGCCATTGCAGCCCCAATGCATCACCGTCGAATTCATCACTCTCCGGGGGGGAAACAGGAGCGAAATCTGTTGCAATATCCGGCTTCCTGAATGAAAGTACCGGTTCCCCGATTCCGTCTCCATCCTCATCGGAACCGATTACCGGCCATCCATTGACCCACTTCATCGGCTGCAGGTGAACAATCCTTCCGTACGCTTCCTTGTCCTGGAAATGAATGAACCAGTGCTCTTCCCCTGAAGGTGTATCAATCCATGCGCCCTGGTGCGGACCATTGATTTCGGTTGAACCCTGGGCCAGGACCACTTTTTCCTCGTATGGACCATATATGTCCGTTGAGCGAAGCACCAGTTGCCAGCCATGTGAAACACCTCCTGCAGGTGCAAAAATGTAATAATATCCATTCCGCTTGTAGAACTTGGGGCCCTCCACGGTGGGGTGTTCACCATGACCGTCGAATACCATGACATCCTCCCCGGTTTGCCGTGTTCCGTCAGCGCTGAGTTCCGTTACCATGATGACACTTTTAATACCTGCCCGGCTTCCTGCAAAAGCATACGTAAGGTATGCCCTTCCATCCTCGTCCCACAGCGGAGAAGGATCGATCAGTCCTTTCCCCCCTTTTACAAGTAACGGCTCAGACCATGGGCCATGCGGATCTGTGGCTTTTACCATATAGATCCCGAAATCCGGATCGGGGTAATAGATATAGTATTCCTTGTTGTGATAACGGATACACGGTGCCCATACCCCGTTCCCGTGCTGCGGCACACTGAACACATCTTCCGGGACAAGCCTGTCAAGTGCATGTCCGATCAGTTCCCAGTGGACAAGATCCCTGGAGTGCAGGACAGGCAGTCCGGGAACACAGTTAAAGGAAGAAGCGGTCATATAATAATCCTCACCCACCCGCACAACATCCGGATCAGAATAGTCGGCATGCAATATGGGGTTGTTGCAGGTACCGTCACCGTTGTCGGGTGTACGGACTTTTACAACGCTACTTTGTGAAAGTGCCTTTAAAGGGATGAGCAGCACCAGGAGCAGGAGACAAGTTTGACAGAAGTATTTCACAAGTATCGGCTTTTAATTAAAGTTTTGTTATTTAAAGCGTTACAAATTGCATTTTCACTCAATGTGCGATTTCCGTTCACCATTTATTCCCGGATATAATCTTTCACCAGGTCGTTGATATACACTTCGATATTGGTGTACTGAGCATCCAGGGTATATGCATTGTTGTCCCGGACCAGCGGATCCAGGTCATGTTTCTTTTCCCAGGCATCGGGCATACCATCCAGGTCCGTATCTTTTGGTGGTGCTGAAGACGCCAGCAAGGGCCATCCGCCGACATCTGCCGCGGAATCGATGATCCCGTTGCTTCCTCCCTCGTAACTTGCACCATAGGTCTCCCTCCCGCTGCGTACCTCTTTGATGATCCGTTGATCAATGGCATCCGGCACCTTATTCGCACCGGCAAACTGAAGTACATCATGATACGCGGAGCAGGCATCGCTGGTTGGCATTTCCATATGCTCCACCGGCATCTCCAACCTGGCGTGCTGCATTGCTTTTTGATCCACCCCTTTGCCCTGCACTCCGCCATTCCAGTTGTTTCTAGTGATTTCAGGGTCGCCTTCCATGAAATTTCCCTCGATGAAAAACCTGCCATGGTACAATGTATCCTTATTGATCGAAGGATTATAAAACACCTGCGTCAGGTCCAGGATCCTGTCCTTTACCTTTTCCCTGGTGGCGGGTCCCGGTTTAAAATAGTTATTCACCAGGTTGTAGTTTCCTTCTTCGCCACCGTAAATACTGTTGTAGCCCCAGTTATAAATAAGATTGTTCCTGAAATCCACTATCTCCTGCTCAAGACCACCTTCATACCGTGCACCATTCAACCGGGGATTCCTGCTGGAATGATCGGAGAGCAGGTTGTGATGGAAAGAAGCATTGTATCCTCCCCAGATGCCTCCGAATCCATGTGCTCCCTTATGATGGCTGGACTGGTAAAGGCTTTCACTGATGATACACCATTGCATGGTAAAATTTTCATTGTCGTAGAATGATGCCACCTCATCGTTGGCCCAGCTGAAGCTGCAATGGTCGATGATAATGTTTTTATTCCGGGTCCCTGAGATCGCATCGTTTTCTTCATCCTCCAGTGCTCCGGGACGCACCCGGATGAACCGGATGATCACATTGTCGGCGTCGACCCTGATCCCGTAATTCTTCAGGCAGATCCCGGCTCCGGGCGCTGTCTGCCCCGCAATGGTAAGGTCACCGTTTTTAATATGAATATCCTTCTCCAGTTCAATGGTTCCTGAAACATTGAATACAATGATTCTCGGACCTTCTGCTTCGATGGCATCCCTGAAACTTCCATCCCCTTTATTGTTCAGGTTTTCGACAAAAAGGACCCGGCCTCCCCTTCCGCCGGTACAGTATTTCCCCCCTCCTTCCGCACCTGGAAATGCCGGTACCTGGGGGTATACGTGTAAGCTGGTAATAAATAAAAGTATTGTAAGAAAAACCCTCATCTGCATGATCCTTTCCGTTAAAAGCAAACCCAACTATAACCCAATACGCCACCGCGGGTCGCCGGCATCTCCTTTCCCTGCAAAACCCGGGTCTTTAATCTCAAATACAGCATTATAGGGATCTGTCCACAAATCGGTAACCAGTCCGGAATAGGTTGCAGACGGGAATCCTGCCAGTGCATCTTTACCTCCTTCAGTATCAAACCCAAATTCACTGGTGGCATAATTATTTGAGAGGATAAAGGTCGTGGTACCCAGGCCGTCGTATGCGTCGATCAGGTAGATTCCTTCATTCGCCACATCCCAGGCGTGACCCCAGATTGTATTTGATATGGTAATCCCGTTCAGCACGTTGTCCTGTCCTGGTTCCCTGTACCGGAACATCCTTCTGCCGGTCTGGGGAGATTCATTGATGGTGCAACCATCAATCTTCAATGTATTGGAATTGTTCCTGCTCTGAATAAAAGCAACAGTTTTACTTATGGTTGAATTTTCAATAAGAATATCATCGCATTGCCAGGTATTGATATCAACGGTGAGCAGTCCATAGTCCCTGATGCTGTCTACCTGGCAGTTGCTTATCGTATAAGATTCCAGGGTACCGGCTCCTTCCTTCATTCTGCAGATACCCCGCAGCGTTCTGATTACGCAGGATTCAAATTTCAGTTCTCCCAATGTCGCGGATTTATCCATATTAAAAACATACCGGGAATTGAATCCATCATCGGCAGCAGTGATGTGAATATCTTTGAAAGTTACATAGCCAACATTGCTGCCTTCCTTAAGGTTAAAATTGGATGAGCAGTCGATCACCGGCAGGGCGGGCACAAAACTGTATCCGCTGATAAATGAAATCGATTTATCAAATACAAATCCTGCTGCCATGTATGTTTTACCCCCCTCCAGGATAATGATACTCCCATCATCAACCTGGGCCAGGCGTTGGCGCAGTACGATGACCGAAGAATCGATGCCGGTGAGATTGACAACGTTGGGACCAGAGACCAATGCTTCCCTGGTGGTATAGATTTCCCAGCCCCTGAGCACATCACCACTGTAGATGGCGATCTGGTAGGTTGTGCTGGCCTGTAACCCCTGGATGATCAACATGTTGGTATCTATCTGTGGCTGAGTCAGTGCCAGGGTAAGCAGTGGCGTTCTCAGCCGAAGGTCGTTCCCTGAAAATATTTTCACATGGGTAATCGGGTCCCCGGCAGGATCCCACTGCACTTTTGCACGCGTATCAAGCACGTCGAAAAAAGTAGGCGCATGCATATTGGAAGGGTATTTCTGTGTTCTGACACTTCCCAGGAGAGAAGGCAGGCTGTTGTATTCCGAGTCGTCTGCATAGGCGGTTACCTGCACCTGGTAGATGGTAAACCATAACAATTCCTCTCCCAGTGTCTCCTCATTCAGGACCACGAAATTAGTATCGATCTCCAGTGAATAATCCACTGTTTCAAAACTGTCGCGGCTTACTTCGACGAGATAACCTGTTGCCGCTTTCAGGTTACCCAGGTTCACGACGATCGTATTCTCCACTGAATAGAGATCTTCGTTCAACACCGGTTGAAAAAGCCTGGTCCTGGGATAATTCTCCTCAGGTTCACAGGACTGGAGGACAGATATGACCATCAATATTATGATCATCCATATGCTGCTGCATGTTTTTATTCCTTTCATCATTGTCATTTTTTCTTATTTCCGGGAATGTTTAAAATCCAAAATTGTATCCATCATTTGTCAGCAGTCCTTTGCTGTTGTCGATTCCAATCGTGGGAATCGGGAATATATAGCGGATGACACCATCGGGGACACCAATATTGGAAGGATTCACATAATTAGCATAATTGCTTGTAATCCATTCTGCATATCCATCGGCTTCATTTTCATCGTACATGCTGATGAGCCAGGTTTGCCGTTCCCATGTATCATCGGGAGGAGCAGCAACCTTCTCATGGGTATTCAGTATCAGCAGATCTCCGTTGTCGGCCAGTTTGGTATAGACATAATCTGGCAGGACCCCTGTCCCGGCAAATGCACTATCTGCCAATGCTTTGCAGCCCTCAACTGTTTCTTGTACCTTTTCATAGTAAAGGTTCCAGCGGATCAGTTCATATTTCCTGATCATTTCCCCGCCGAATTCCCAGGCCCGTTCATCCACAAGCGCATCAAAAAAATCTTGTTTGCTTCCTGATCTTCCGGCGACATATGCATCCACTTTTGTACCCTGGTCTGCTGCGTCAAAAGCCCGCCTGCGCACTCTTTTCAGTGCTTCCCGGGCTTCTGCGGTGGGACCGTTCAGCTCATTCTCTGCTTCAGCAAACATGAGCAATACATCAGAATACCTGAGCATTGGCCAGTTGATGCCGGTACCCTTGTTGGTTGAGGGTCCTGGAGGATTGTCGAGAAAATGCCGGCTCCATTTTCCCTGGGAGATATTCATATCACCGCTGCTCACCAGCTCCTGGACAAATTCATCATTGATGGTGTACAGTCCACAGGTCACTTCCCTTCGTTGATCCTGCAGGTCGAATGAGTAATAATAGGTAGGTGGCATGGCCATGTAATTGCTTCCCTGTCCGTAAGGATGATTTCCCGGGTCAACGCGTATGCCGATATTCCAGCCCACGTCGCCTTCACCCAATGCAAAGGGAACCTCGAACAGGATATCGTCATTCACGGGAGATATAAATTTGCACTGGTTCATAAAGACCTGTCTGAAATCCTGTGGAAATGGACGGTCCTTCAGTGT
>Ga0180435_10001051_pt1 | contig 28962 bp, 25 predicted proteins | sample SS_ome_3_FD_132467 | JGI IMG/M metagenome (GOLD analysis project Ga0180435, IMG submission 132467) | Hypersaline lake sediment archaeal communities from the Salton Sea, California, USA - SS_3_S_1 metaG | ecosystem: Environmental > Aquatic > Non-marine Saline and Alkaline > Hypersaline >... | reverse complement strand
TGCCGTGGATGCGTATTACCGATTGGCACCGCGACTGGATGTGGAAGCAGAACAGGTAAACGGCATGTTCAACGGACTGGTCTTGCCCAGCCGCGATTTCAATAAACGGCTGTTGGCTGGCAGCTCAGCGAGGATGCAGAAACATGCCCAACAGCTGCTCGGAATCATGCGCGCGGCAAATATGCTCACTTCCGAGCACGACCATCAGAATACTTTGTTCGATGGGCAGTTCGTAAGCAACAGCGAACCATGAAACCGCAGCTACTCGTTGCTTTGGCGTTCCTGTTCGCCCTCACTCCAGGCTATTCCGATGCCGGCAGTGGGCAGGCCCCCTTCCCCGTACGGATTGGCATACTCAACTACGAGACGACCGAAATACTCGGTAGCCAATGGCAGGATTTTGAAGACGTGCTCGAAGGGCATCTACCCGAATACGACTTCCACATAAGCCTCTTGGACAATCAACAACTCAACGAAGCAGTCGCCAGCCGAAATCTGGATTTTGTCCTCACCACCTCGGGTAATTACGTCCTGCTGCACTATCAGTACGGGCTCTCATCGCCCCTGGCCTCCCTCGTTCGTCAACACCAAGGCAAACCATTGCGCGCCTATGGGGCTGTCATCTTCACTCGCAGCGATCGACAGGACATCCAACAACTGAGCGACTTGTCCGACAAGCGCATCGCCACGATCGGCACAGGTGGTTTTGCCGGCTACCAGGTCCAGGCACACACGATTCTGCAGGCCACTGGAAACAAGCTCACCGAGCAACAACTCCTTGTGACTGGCCAGCCGCAAGCGAAGGTCATTCAAGCAGTAATGGAAGGCGAGGCCGATGTGGGTTTTGTCCGTAGCGGTCTCCTCGAAACGCGCGCCGCCAAAGGCCATCTGGATCTTCAACAGCTAAAGGTTCTGAATGCACAGCTACTCCCAGGTTATCCTTTCCAGACCTCCACCCTGCTGTACCCGGAATGGCCCATCGCCGCGATGCCGCATACTGACCGCTCCCTCACCAACAAGGTGGCCGGCATCCTGCTTTCACTCAGCCGAGATGGCAAACCCGTGACCGAGCGAATTTTCGGTTTCGATATTCCCGCTGACTACCTGGCCACCGAGCAGCTGTTGCGCGAACTCAGGGCAGCCCCATTCGATACGCCGATCAAGGTTACTTTTGCTGACGTCTGGTCCAGCTACAAGCCCCATGCGATCGCAATCATCGTCATTACACTGATTTTGTTGACAGGCATCGCTGTTTTTGCCCGCTTGAGCCAGGCGCTTGCGAACGCACGCGATACCATCGAACAGGAGCACGACCGACTCGCGAACATCTTGTGGGGCACCAACGCCGGCACCTGGGAATGGGATGTACCAAGTGGCACCGTTGAGTTCAACGAACGCTGGGCAGAAATCATCGGATACCGGCTGGATGAGCTGCAGCCATTATCAATCGATACCTGGACCAGCCGCGCCCACCCCGAGGACCTGCAACGTTCAAACGACGAACTGCAAAAGGCCTTCGAGAAAAAAGCTTCTGCCTACGAATGCGAAGTCAGGATGAAACACAAGGATGGCCGCTGGGTTTGGGTTCTGGATCGTGGCAGGGTGACAGAATGGTCGACTGAAGGCAGGCCACTCAAAATGGCGGGCACGCATACCGATATTACTGATCTAAAAGACTACGAAAAGAAACTGGAACGCATTGCAACCTCTGACTCGTTAACCGGCCTACATAACCGTTATGCCTTGATGGACCGCCTCAGGCATGCCCTGGCCGTTCAACGCCGCCGTGGAGGCTACCTGGCAATCGTCTTCCTGGACCTGGATGGCTTCAAAGCAGTCAACGACACCTATGGGCATGAAGCGGGTGACCAACTACTCGTACAGATAGGGGAGCGCTTCAAAAACAATGTCAGAGAAGAAGACACCGTCGCCAGGATGGGGGGCGACGAGTTTGTAGTCTTGATCAGTGGTCTGCAGGAGCCCGACGCATGTTTTCCCCAGGTTGAGCGCCTGCTGGCTGCTGCCTCTGAAGACGCCAGGATAAACGGCGCTACTGTCAACGTGTCTGCCAGCGCTGGCATCACGATCGCTCCCCAAGCGAGCAGCCCGGATAGCTCAGAGCTTTTGCGTCAGGCCGATTCGGCCATGTATGACGCCAAAAAGCGCGGTAAAAACACCTACGCCTTCGCCGAAGAGATTGATCAGAGCAAACAGGCATCTGTAGATTAATATTGCCGCCGGGCTGGTCAAACACGGTTTTCTGATCCAGCTCATCACCACCTCAACCTTGAAGTGCTAAAAACGCGCCGTTCCCATAACGACATCAAGACAGGTTGACGCATGCACACCGAGCGATTCGAACAGGCTATCGAACTCATCGACGCCGCCAACGAGCAGGACCCGAACACCGTCGTGGCCGACGGCAAGAACTGGCCCAAAGAGCGCCTGTACTCCGAACGCATGAGCGAGATGCTGAAGCGCTTTGCCCCGGATGCCGACGAGGCCATGCAGATCGCCATCCGCGCTCAGCACATCCAGCGATGGAAATCGCCGCGCAGCAACTTCCCCGAAGGCCGCCAGGGTTACCTGCAGTGGCGCACCAACCTGTACAAGTTCCATGCAGAGACCACCGGCGCACTGATGTCCCAGGCCGGTTACGACGATGACACCGTCGAACGGGTCAAAAAAGCAGTCGGCAAAAAGGCTCTCAAGGTCAACAAGGACACGCAACTGCTGGAAGACGTGGTCGACCTGGTTTTCATCGAACACTACATGCTGGAATTCGCCCAAAAGCACCCCGAGTACTCGGAAGACAAGTGGCTGGACATCATCCGCAAGACATGGAAGAAGATGTCCGAGTCGGCCCAGCAGTTTGCCCTGTCGGGCAAGGTCACCCTGCCCGAACCCTTGGTACCGCTGATACAGAAGGCGCTGGCCTGACCCACCAAGCCCTTCCTCCCCAGCAGCAATCGCCCGTAAAAACCCTCCTGTTCAAAGGCTTTCCACTATCGTTCAAGCGGCGGTTTGCCCACCATCAAGGACAATTCCCGGTTTGGGGACTTTAATATAGATATGGAGTGTGTGTACGAGCCAGGTTTTTCCGTACACGGATGAACGAACCTGGCACAGAAAAGGAGGGACAAGTGATGAGCAACTGGATTGTCGTAGCCAACGCCACCCGCGCACGTATCTTTGAAGCCTCTGCTTCGGATAGCGAAATGCGCGAAATTGAAACCCTGGTCCATCCTGAATCTCGACAACACGAAGGGGATTTGATCTCGGACCATGCCGGACATGTCTACAATGGAACGACAGGCGGTCACAGCATTGACCGTCTGCACACCGCCAAGCAGCAGGAGGCAGATGAGTTTGCCCGCAACCTGTGCGACACATTGGAACATGGCCGAAACAGCGGGCGTTTCCACAAGCTCTACCTGATTGCCGCGCCGCAGTTTCTGGGTCTGTTGCGCAAACACATGGGTAAGCCACTGCAAGATACGGTAGGTCACGAGTTCGCCAAGGACCTCACCATGGCGGGCGAAGCACAAATTCGCTCCATGATGAGATAGGCGGATAAGACGCGGGGTCGTCGGAAGCTGGCCCCGCCCATGGCCGGCAGAAAATGGGGCCTTGCCTACGCAGAGCGAAATAATGAACCAGAAAAAAAACGCCTCGTTCTCTCAACAAGGGTTCCGCCGGTGATCGACAAGCGTTCACCTTATCTCCTTGTGCCGGAAGAGCTCTATCGCCCCGCTGACTTACAGCGTTTCGATTTCGAATCGACTGCCGACCTCACCCCCCTGTCAACCACGATTGGGCAGGAACGTGCTCTCGAGGCAATCAAGTTCGGGGTGGAAATGTCGCAGGGCAGTTTCAACCTCTACGTCATGGGCTCCACCGGGCTCGGCCGACACACCCTGGTCCACGAAGCGCTGAAAGAAAGAGCGGAAAACGCCGCCCGCCCTGTCGACTGGTGTTATGTCGCCAATTTCCAACAGCCTCATCGACCACGCGTTCTCGGTGTTCCTGCCGGCACAGCGCGCAATCTGCGCAGTGACCTCCGCCAACTCATCGAAAACCTGTTGATCGCGATTCCGGCGACTTTCCAAGGCGACGAATACCAGCGCCGTCGCAAGGAGATCATGGAACATCTCAAGCGCCAGGAAGACGAGGCCGCCCAGGAACTGGGCAAGCTCGCCGCTGAACGCAACATCGTCCTGGTGCGCGGTCCCGCCGGCTTCACCCTGACACCACAGAAAGACAACAAGCCGCTTTCGCCGGAGGCCTTCAACGCGCTGCCGCAAAAGGAGCAGGACCAGTTTCGTCACTCGATGGCGGAGATGAAGGACAAGCTCAAAGACACCATGAGCAAGGTCCCCGAATGGCAGCACGAAATTCAGGACAGCCTGCGCGAGCTTGACCGCGAAGCCATGACGCTGACGGTCACGCAGTTCCTGGCCGGGCTGGAGAACAAGTACCAGCAGTATCCGCAGGTCATCGAATACCTTTCAGCAGTCAAAGCTGACATCATCGAAAACGTGGAGCAGTTTCGCAGGCTGGATACAGAGGGTGACCAGACGGTCAGTGCCGATGACGCGGTCTTCAATCGCTACAACGTCAACGTGCTGGTCGACAATGCTGACACCCACGGCGCCCCCATCGTGTTCGAGGACAACCCTACCTACCAGAACCTGATTGGCCGGGTTGAACATGTCTCGCACATGGGCACTCTCATGACGGATTTCACCCTGATCAAGGCCGGCGCCCTGCACCGTGCAAACGGTGGCTTCCTGATTCTGGATGCAGAGAAGGCGCTGACCAACCCGTTTGCCTGGGATGCGCTGAAACGGGTACTCACCGCACAGGAAATCCGCATCGAATCCGTAGAGCGCCAGTTAAGCCTGGTCAGCACGATCTCCCTCGAACCTCAAGCTATCCCGATTGACTTGAAAGTCGTTCTGGTCGGTGGTCGCCGGCTCTTCTACCTGCTGAAGGAATTCGATCCCGAATTCGGACTGCTGTTCAAAGTGGCCGCCGACTTTTCAGAGGAATTACCCCGTGGCGACGACAACGAATTGCTGTATGCGCGTCTGATCGCCACTTTGCAACACCGCGAGGGTCTACGGGAAATCACCACCGATGGTGTGGCTCGGGTCATCGAATACAGTGCACGCAGGGCATGGGACAACGAAAAGCTGTCCCTGCACATGGGCAGCCTGCTCGACCTGCTACGCGAAGCCGATTATCAGGCCAGGCAACATGACCGCAAGACGGTACGACGCGAAGACATTCAGGCCGCAATCGATGCCCAGGCGCATCGCGCTGGCCAGGTACAGGAACAGCTGCAGGAGGAAATGCTCAACGATGTGCTACGCATCGATACGTCCGGCAGTCAGCTGGCGCAAGTCAACGGCCTGACCTTCCTGCAATTGGGTGACTACGCGTTCGGCGCACCGACCCGCATTTCCGCTACCGCTCGCCTGGGCGCAGGTGAGTTGATCGACATCGAACGCGAATCTGAACAGGGCGGCCCGATCCACTCCAAGGGCGTGTTGATCCTGACATCGTACCTCGGCGAGCGTTACGCGAAACATCACCCGTTATCACTGTCCGCCAGCCTGGTGTTTGAACAGACCTACAGCCACATCGAGGGTGACAGCGCCTCCGCGGCGGAGCTATGTGCACTGATCTCCGCGCTTGCCGACATACCCATAAAGCAATCGCTGGCGATCACCGGCTCGATCAACCAGCATGGCCAGTTACAGGCCATTGGTGGCGCATGCGAAAAAATCGAAGGTTTCTTCGATCTGTGTAACAAGCGCGGACTAACCGGCGACCAGGGTGTAATCATCCCCCGCTCCAACGTGCGCCACCTGATGCTGAAACAGGCAGTGGTGGATGCAGCAGCCGATGGAGAGTTTCATATCTATGCCGTCGACCACGTGGAACAGGCGCTGGAACTACTGACCGGGATGCCGGCCGGGCAGCCGGACGCTGACGGCATTTACTCCAGTGGCACCATCAACCACCTCGTGCAACTGCGCCTGGCCGAGTGGATCTCGTTGCGACAACATTATGCCAACCCACCCAGGCAGCAGGAATAGCCGATTCCGCCAGCTTAGTTCGCCAGGACAACCCTTCCACGACCCTCGCCCTTGGCACGGTACATGGCCTTGTCTGCCTCGTAGCGAAGCTTCTCAGCGCTGACAGCGTGATCCGGATAAACCGCAACACCGATACTCGCGCTCACCAACAGGTTTTCCCCGGCACAATTCACCGGTTGTTGCAAAGCGTTCAACAAGGACTCTGCCACCCCATGCGCACGTTCCAGAGACGGCAACCGGTCGACAATTACCAGAAACTCGTCGCCACCGATGCGCGCAACGGTATCTTCGGTGCGTACCACCTTCGACATACGATCACTGACCTCACACAGGCAACGGTCACCGGCATCATGCCCATAGCGATCATTGATCATCTTGAAATTATCCAGATCGACGAATAGCACTGCAGCGCGCTGGCCCGTTCGATGTGCCCGTTTCAACGCCATTTCCAGCCGGTCCTCCGCCAGGCGCAATGTCGGCAAGCCTGTCAAATGATCGTGGTTGGCCAAATGCTGGATCTCATCACGTTGCCTCTCCACTTGGCTGACCAGATCGAGCAGGGTGTCACGGTAGTTCAGCATGGTAATCGCGCTAACAATAAGGAAGAAAGTCAAGCCAACCCCGTACGCGAGCCAATGAGAAGGTGACGTCATCAAGAGCTGAAATTCTGCTTGCGGTTGCAGGCTTCCCTCGACAAAGCCCAACCCCACCAGTGCCAGATAGGCGATTGCTATGATGCCAAACAAGACAAACAGTTCACGATTGCAGAACAAGGTCAGCATCACCGCGGCCAATGCCAGGAAGAACACGCCACCTGCCGCCAGGCCAAGGGCCAACTGCCCCGCCATCGCCACCGACAGGCTCAGCAGAATCAAGACAGCAACCTTGAGGTGAGTCTGCAGCTGGTAACGAAAAACCGTGACCAACAGTACGATGCCAAGAATCGCCAGGTGTGTTGAATACAGGTTCAACCAACCTGTCTCAAACACGCGCAGCAAAGAAAGCAGCAGCGCAACCGCTCCTGCATAAGAACAAATCAACAACAGACGGTTGATCAATGCATCGTGCAGGCTGGTCTCGGTTAGTGATCCGGCCGACCAGCGTTTGGTCTGCAACTCCGCTTCGCTACCCAACATTGTTTTCTTCTCATTTCAAGTTACGGGCGGAAGGTATGACTGGCCAACTGACGTCTTGGTTTCAATCCTTTGTGACAAGGCAGTTTCCCAGCCAAAGTCGGACTCGATATGACCAGCAACCTCTCCTCGATATGAGGAAATAATGCGTTTTTGCCCCAGATCACGTCAAATCGAGCATCATACTTCCCGCTCTACGCCGGCACGCTGCATGATCTCTATCGCCAGTTCTTCGATCGACATCGAAGTACTATCGACATAAGGAATGCCTCTGTTGCGGTAGAGGTTTTCTGCTGCCGTAATCTCGTTACGGCACTGTGCCATGCTCGCATAGCCTGAACCGGGGCGACGTTCCGAACGGATCTGGTGCAGCCGCTCAGGCGTGATGCTCAACCCAAACAGGCGATCCTGATGCTCTTTCAACGGTTCGGGCAAGCGCCCCTGCATGTAATCGTCTTCGGTGAGGGGATAATTCGCAGCCATCACCTTGTATTGCATCGCCAGGTAAAGACAGGTTGGTGTTTTGCCGGTGCGCGACACCCCAACCAGTATCAGGTCGGCCTTTTCCAGGCCCCGCACGCGCGCACCGTCATCAAATGTCAGGGCAAAGTTGACCGCATCCACGCGCGCATCGTAGTCGTGCATGTTGCTGATGCCATGCGCCCGACCGACGTGATCGGCACTCTGCAGGTGCAATCCCTGCGACATGGCAGGTAGGAACTCGTCAAAAATATCGAATACCTGGCCATTGCACCGCTTCAGCTGGGTTCGCAACTCACTGTCGACAATGCTTGAGTAGACAAGTGGCGGCATTGAATCGGCGCCTGCTGCAGCGTTGATCTCTTCAACCATCGCAGCAATTTTCTCGGGCGTATCGAGAAACGGCCGAACAATCCGTTCCGCCGGCATGCTGTCGAACTGGGTCAATAGCGTATGCACCAGCTTTTCCACCGTGATACCGGTACGGTCTGAAACCACGAATATCGTACTGTGCTCGTTCATCCGCCACTCAACAGGTCCAATTTCGAGGTGGTTATATTAGCCCGCTTTCTGCCAAAATCGACGTATGCCAAACGAGAACCTCGACTCCCTGCGCGACCGCCTGGCCGGCCAGTTTCAAAAGATCATCGCCAGCGAGTTCATCCTGACTCGCGAAGAAGAGCTTCGCCCTTACGAATGCGACGGCCTGTCGGCCTACCGGCACCTGCCCCTGATCGTGGTGTTACCGGGCGATATCGCCGAAGTCCGGGCAGTGATGCGCATCTGTCATCGGGAGAAGGTACCCGTGGTTGCACGTGGCGCAGGCACTGGCCTGTCCGGTGGGGCATTGCCACTGGAAAACGGTGTGCTGCTCAGTCTGGCCCGTTTCAGTCGAATTCTGGATATCGACGCCGAGAATCTGGTCGCGCGTGTTCAGCCCGGCGTGCGCAACCTTGCTATCAGCGAAGCCGCCAAGCCTTATGGCTTGTACTACGCGCCGGATCCCTCATCACAGATTGCCTGCTCCATAGGTGGCAACGTCGCGGAGAATGCCGGCGGTGTGCACTGCCTCAAGTACGGTCTCACCGTGAATAACCTGCAGGCACTCAAAATTGTTACCGTCGATGGCGAATTGCTCGAGATCGGCGGCAGCGGTCTGGACAGCCCCGGCTTCGACTTGCTGGCGTTAATGACAGGCTCCGAGGGCATGCTCGGTATCGTGGTGGAAGTCAGCGTCAGGCTGTTGCCCATCCCCCAGCGCGCACAGGTTGCCATGGCGGCATTCGACAGTGTCGAGAAGGCGGGTCAGGCGGTGGCCGACATCATCGCTGAAGGCATTCTGCCGGCAGGTCTTGAAATGATGGATAAGCCCTCCCTGCGTGCCGCCGAGGATTTCGTGCACGCCGGTTACCCTACCGAAGCCGCGGCCATCCTGCTGTGTGAGGTCGATGGCGACAACGAGGAAGTCAGCGAGGAAATCGCGCGGGTGCGCCAGCGCCTGCTCAAATCCGGCGCCACCGAAGTACGCACCGCCAATGACGACGAGGAACGCGCACGCTTCTGGGCCGGACGCAAGGCAGCCTTCCCGGCGGTCGGTCGCATCTCCCCTGACTATTACTGCATGGATGGCACCATCCCGCGCAAGCACCTACCGCGCGTGCTCCGCGAAATCGCGCGCATGAGTGAAGAATTCAAGCTGAGCGCAGCCAACGTATTCCACGCTGGCGACGGCAATCTGCACCCGCTGATCCTGTACAACGGTAACGAACCGGGCGAGCTGGAGCGCGCCGAGAAGTTCGGTGGCAAGATACTGGAACTGTGCGTCGAAGTTGGCGGCACTATCACCGGCGAACACGGTGTTGGCCTGGAGAAGATCAACCAGATGTGTGCGCAGTTTCCCCCGGAAGAACTGAACTTTTTCCATGCCATCAAGGCCGCTTTTGACCCGCTGGCCCTGCTCAACCCTGGCAAGGCAATTCCCACCCTGAACCGCTGTGCCGAATTTGGTGCTATGCACGTCAAGGCCGGCGACCTGCGCTTTCCCCACCTGGAACGATTTTGATGGCCGATATCTCTGATCAGCTGCAACAACAGGTGCAAACGGCGCATGCCGGGCGCACACCGCTGCGTATCCAGGGCGGCAACAGCAAGCACTTCTACGGCAACCCGGTTGAAGGCGAGGTGTTGGATATCAGTGGGCACAGCGGCATCGTCAGTCACGAGCCCACCGAGTTGGTGCTCACCGCACGTGCCGGAACACCACTGGATGAAATCGAGGCGACACTGGCACAGAGCGGGCAGATGCTCAGCTTCGAACCGCCCCACTTCAACGGCGGAGCCACCATTGGCGGTGCAATTGCGGCCGGCTTGGGCGGGCCCCGTCGCCCCTGGGGTGGTGCTCCGCGCGACCTGGTCCTGGGTGTGAAGCTACTCGACGGACAGGGACAGGTGTTGAGCTTCGGCGGCCAGGTAATGAAAAACGTGGCTGGATACGACGTCTCTCGACTGATGGCCGGTAGTTTCGGGGCGCTGGGAGCAATCCTCGAAGTCTCACTGAAGGTACTGCCGGCGCCGGCCAAGACACGTACCCTGGTACTGGACATGAATCGCGATGACGCCGTCCGAGCAATGCGTGAATTCAGCCGTAAACCGTTGCCACTGACGGCTGCCTGCTTCCTGGACGGTCATTTGTACCTGCGCCTTGCCGGCAGCCACGCCAGCGTCAATGCCTGGAAACAACGTATCGGCGGCGAGGAAACGGCTGAACACAACACCTTCTGGCAACGCCTGCGCGATCACCAGCTGGACTACTTTCAGCGTGAACAGACCTTGTGGCGACTGTCACTGGCAGGCAAAGCTCCGCGACTGGCCTGCGAGGAACACAGCCTGCTGGATTGGGCCGGCGCACAGCGCTGGGTCTATACCTCGGCCAGCGCTACGGAAATCCGCGAGGAAGTCGCTGCACAAGGAGGCCATGCCCAGGCGTTTCGCCATGCCGCTGGCATTGATGCCTTTCAGCCGATGGAGCCGTTGCTGCTAAGCCTGCATCAACGCCTGAAACAGCGCTTTGACCCGCACGCCATCTTTAACCGGCAGCGCCTGTTCCAGCATGACTGAGGCGCGTATCAAGCACGCTATACACGCCAGCGAGTTCTTCACCTCGGAGCAGTGTCATATTCGCGAACTCTCCAACAGCCAAGAAGACCCCGGCCTGTCGATCGCACAGGCCCGTGTCGAACCCGGCGTGGCCACCCGCTGGCATCTGCTTGAAGGAATCACCGAGCGTTATTGCATCCAGCAGGGTGCCGGCTTGGTAGAGCTTGGTGAACTGCCGGCAACAGAGGTGAGGCCCGGCGACGTGGTGATCATCCCGCCCGGGATGCGCCAACGCATACGCAACACTGGCAAGAACGACCTGCTGTTCCTGGCCTTGTGTACCCCGAGGTTCCGCCCTGAGGCCTATCAGGAGCTGGAGTAAAACCGCTCTGGACACGCCTTCTTTCTCAGCGCACCTGGGGTAAAATCCCGCCCACTCACAAACTATCCACGGAGTTGCACGTGCAAGAAGAACGTCAAGTTGATGTGGCCATCATCGGCTGCGGTAGTGCTGGCCTGTACACCCTGAGCAAGGTACGCCCCGCCGGCAAGAGCGTGGTCATGATCGACGGCGGTGAGCTGGGTACCACCTGCGCACGCGTCGGCTGCATGCCCTCCAAGGCCGCCATTCAGGTTGCCGAGGATCGTCATCGCAGTGGCATGTATGACCGTTTCGGTATCGAGGGCGCCGATTCACTGCAACTGGACGTTCCCGAGGCCATGGAATACGTGCGCGACCTGCGCGACAACTTCGTCGACCGGGTGCTTTCCAACAGCTCCGACAACTTCCCGGAAGGCATGCTGATCGAAAGCTATGCCCGTTTCCTGGAACCCAACCTCTTGGAGACCGACGATGGCCAGCGTATCCGCGCCAACGCCGTGGTCATAGCGACGGGCTCGCGCCCGCTGATCCCGGATGCCTGGGAAGAATTCCGTGACGACATCATCACCACCGACCAGTTTTTCGAGCAGGAGGAACTGCCCGCCTCTGTTGCCGTCATCGGCCTGGGTGTGATCGGGCTGGAGATCGGCCAGTCCATGAAGCGCATGGGTGTCGAAGTCACTGGTGTCGACGTGGCCCAGCAGATCGGTGGCATCAGCGATCCGGAGGTCAACAAGCACGCCGTTGACATCATCGGCAAGGAGATCCCGCTGTGGCTGGGCCACCCGGCCGAACTGTCCCGCGAGGAGGACGGTCGCATCAAGGTGACCGCGGGTGAAAAAAGCGTGGTGGTAGACAAGATCTTTGCCAGTCTGGGACGGACACCCAATGTCGACAAGCTCAACCTTGAGGCGATCGGCGTGGAACTGGATATGCGCGGCATACCGGTGCATAACCGCAACACGATGCAGGTCGGTGACCTGCCGATCTACATTGCTGGCGACGTCAATGCGGAGCGCCCGCTACTGCATGAGGCCGGTGACGAGGGCCGCATCGCTGGCTACAACGCAGCCACCGGCAGCAATACTGCGTTCAAGCGTAAAACCCCACTGAACATTGTCTTCTCCGACCCGAATGTCGTGCACGTGGGCAAGCGCTACAGCGAACTCGATCTGGATACGGCCGCTATCGGCGAAATGCCTATTGCCCCTGTCGGTCGGGCCCTGATCATGGCAAAGAACCGCGGCATCATCCGCGTGTATGCGGACAAGGCCAGCGGCAAGATGCTGGGAGCCGAAATGATCTGCGTACGTGGCGAGAACCTCGGGCACCTGCTGGCCTGGTGTATTCAGAAGGAAATGACCGTTGGCGAACTGCTCCAGATGCCTTTCTACCACCCGGTCATGGAAGAAGCCCTGCAAGCGGCACTGAACGATCTGTATGCCAAGGTCGATATGAAAAACGATACTCCAATCACCGAGTTGGTACCCACCTGATTGGCATTAAGACTGAAAAACCCGGCTGCTACAAAACAGCCGGGCTTTTTGGAACAGCTTTGCTCGGATTATGGCGCCAGGCCAGATCAGGCCGGACCCTCGCTGACCCGCTCCACCGAGATCGCCATACGTACCAGTTCCGCCAGCGAACCGGCCTGCATCTTCTCCATTACCCGAGCGCGATGGGCTTCCACAGTCTTGGCCGACACCCCGAGGGTATTGGCAATCTCCTTGTTGGACATGCCCTCTGTCACCATGTGCATGACCTCATGCTCACGCGGCGTCAGGTTGGAAAGGCGTTCCGCAACATCAGCCACGCCGGCAGACATGTCCCGACGGTGCTCCTCGATCGCCAGGGCGCGACGAATGGAATCTAGCAATACTTCGTCGTTGAACGGTTTTTCGATGAAATCCACCGCACCGTTTTTCATGGCACGCACTGCCATGGGGACATCACCATGGCCAGTGATGATGATCGTGGGCGGTATCATCTGTTGTTCTCTCAGGTGTTCCAGTAGCTCCAGGCCACTCATACCCGGCATCCGCACATCCAGCAACAAACAACCAAAACGTCCCGGATAATGCGCCTGCAGAAAGGCATTCGCGGAGTCGTGGCTTTCGACCCGCATTCCAACCGATTCGATTAACCATTTCAGGGAACTCCGCATGGCTTCGTCGTCATCGACGATCCATACCACAGGGTCCGGTCCGATCCTTTCGCTCACGAGGCCAAGCTCTCCGCAGTTTCTAAGTTAGGGGGTAGTTCGATGGTAAAGGTGCTGCCTTTTCCAGGCCAGGAATCAGCGTGAATCTTACCACGATGATGTTCGACAATCGTTTGGGTAATAGCGAGCCCCATACCCATGCCTGTCTCCTTGGTGGTAAAGAACGCGTCGAACAGGTGTTCCATATCCGCAGGCTTGATTCCGCTACCGTTATCGGTGACTGAAACGAAGACCAAACCATCTTCCTTAACACCAGAGACGATTTTCAGGCGACGCTCCAGGGGAATCCGGTCATGCATGCTGTCCAGAGCATTCCGCAGGAGGTTCAGCAAGGCCTGTTCAATTTGCACTGCATCGACACGCACGCTCAAAGGCTGTTGAGAGAGACTTTTCTCAATCGAGATTTCATTCTTGCGCAAATCATGCGCCAACAACTTGCATACCTCGTTCACCAGGTGATTCAAGTCCACTTCGTTGCGCACCAGGTGCTGGCGCGTCACCAATGCGCGCAAGCGCTTGATGATCTCGGCAGCGCGATTGGCCTGGGCTGAAATTTGACCCAGAGCACTGAGCAGTTCTTCCTTGCCACCAATATCCAGTCGCAGGCGACGCGCACAACCGTTGGAAAAATTGACGATCGCCGACAGTGGTTGGTTGAGTTCATGGGCAATGCCGGTGGACATCTCACCCATGGTGCTCAGGCGCGCCACGTGAACCAGTTCTGCCTGCCGTTGCTGCAAGGCATCCTCGGCACGCCTCTGGTCAGAGATGTCGCGCGCATAGATGTTCACGTACCCGAGATCGGGCACCGGGGTCAGCAGCAAGGAATAGAGACCGCTTCGCGTGTTGACCTCCAACTCGCGATCCTGGCCACTGTGCAATACAGTTTCGACCTGCTCTCGCCAGTACACCGGCAACGTCTGCATTGGCTGGCATTTCCAATAGTCGAGCAAAGCAAAGCTTGGCGCATTCGCATAGGTAATCACACCGCGCGCGTTCACACGCATGACCGGACTCGGACTTTCTTCCGGGAATGCGGCCAAGGCACGGATCTCCGCTTCGCGCGCTTTCCTTTCGGCGATGTCTCTTATGTAAACGGTGAACAACAGTTCCTCGCCAAGCAACACAGGCTTGATCGCCACTTCCACCGAAAGTTCGCGATCATCCGGCCCTATCGCATTCAGTTCATGGCGCAGCGGTGCATCCTCGCTGCGCGGTTCTTCCCGACACTGGTACAACAATTCGTTAAAACGCTCAGCAGACATTTCGTCGAAAACGAAATCTGCCAGCTTCAGGCCAACGACGTCCCGCAGACTCCTGCCGAAGGTTGCCTGGGCCGTCGGGTTGAAATCGATGATCATTCCACGGGCATCGATAGTCGCAATACTGTCTACCGAAGCTTCCATTACACCGGCACGCAGGGATTCCAGGTGTTGCACTTCTGTTTCGTGTCGGGTGCGCGTCTCATCACGCGCGCGCAAAACCAGCTCGATCACTTCACGAACCCGGTCCTCCAGCATCAGCAACTGGTTGCCCGAGGAGGATTCCACCTTTTCACCCAGCGCGCGGCGCGCAAAATCCTGTAACCGTTTCAACAACCGGTTGATCCGACTGGACAGGACGATGAAGGTGATAACAAACACAGCAACAATCCCGCCAGCGCCTGCGGCACGCTGCCTGCGCTCCAGGTCCAGCACTGCCTGGCCCGTCTGCCGATAAGCCGACTTCGGCATCAATGTTGTGTACAAAAGATTCAGATCGCTACCTTCGTAATCGAAGAAAGACTGGGTGCTGACGACATAGTCCTCATTCAAACGATCCAATGTGGTGCCCACCTCGATTTGCAGAGGGTCGCTACTTGAAAGGATGGTTTGACCCGTTGGATCGAGAATCGCCGCGACGCTTTGCGCCGATTGCACGGACTGTTGAGAAGCTGCCAGGAAGGCGCCATCAACCGGAACCAGCATCACAAGGCTACCCATGCTGTAGTGGTAGCTGTCCTCGATCGGAGTCGCCGCCAGCAGGAACAGCTGACCGTCAAGCATGGTCATGTAGGCTCGTTGGCGACTTGCCTCGAGGTAGTGGGAAGGGTCTTCACGCAGGCTCGAAGGAAGCGGGTCACCGGAAAGACTGTACACTTCACGCAAGCGCCCCGAGGTATCGACCAGTATCAGGTGCCCGGGCTGGGCAATATCGCGCCAAATACGTTCCCGCGGCAACCAGGGGGGCTGCTGTAACCAATAGTTGCGCACTTCCGTGTGCGCGTCCGAATCCGACCATATGATGGGTTCAAGGTAACCGGCCATACGCCGGTGGTTAGCCAGCAGGCGCACCAGAAATTCAAAAGAGCCCCGGTGTTGGTCAAAGCGGATCAGCGATTCACGGGCCACCTGGTGCAATTGATCGGCCAGCGCCTCATCAAAAATCTCGCTGAGCGCCCGGGTCTGCACTTTGTCGATAACGACCCAAGCCATACCACCAACGGCGAGCCCCAGCACCAGGGCGATTCCCGGCAATGGAATACGGCTAAGAAAACGACGCAGGAAAGAGCTATTGTGCGATGCCATGGTCCTCATTATGGCATGGCAACGTTATGCAACAGGAGGGGGAACGTTCCCGCCAGGGAACCGGTGAACACGCGGTTCAGACAGCCAGGCGACCAGATTCCAAAGCACCCTCGCCCGTTTCAGGAACATCATCAAGCAACCCAATCAGCGCCTGTTGGCATTCGCCTTTCAGGTTCGCGAACCGGATTCCAAAACCGTTGCGATCCTGGTGCACCACCACTCCACCGGCATGACAATTTCTCAGCGGCCGTTCAGGCTCAGGCTGGAAAGTCACGGTGACCGGGGCATTCACGCAGATCGCCACGTTCGTGGTCCGTACATACATCCCCTGTAAACTGAGATTCTCAATCTGGCCGCGAAACAACCCAAATTGCGGACAGGAAACCACGGCCCCTAAATCGGCCGGTTTGCGCACTTGGCTTCGCTGCTCCATCCTCAATCCTCCGTGTGTTGGTGTAAGAACCAGTATCCACTTCTTCGAGCGGCTTATAGCGGTCGGGGACCCAATTATGGAAAAATGCGCTTCCAATGAAATTGGGGCGACTCCTCCCTCTGCTAGTAGATACCCTATCTCTTTATGCCTAACCCCTTGTATTCCAAAGACTTTCTGCAGACAGCGGTCAAACCCGGGGTTCTGCGAATTCTCGCCGCCATTTTCTACGATATCTGGCTGATCGCCGCGCTTTGGTTACTTGGCACCACGGTCGATACTTTCGTGCGCCAAGCCATCAACGTGAACGTCACTGAAGGAACCCACCTCCCCCTGCAGGCATGGTTCCTGTTGTCCCCCCTGCTCTTCTTCGGCTGGTTCTGGACGCATGGCGGCCAATCGCTGGGCATGCGTGCCTGGCGAATTCGCGTGGTCGACAAAAACGGTGAACCAATCAACTGGCGACAGTCGGTAACACGATACTTTGCCGCGGCGCTTTCCTGGGGGGCTCTCGGTCTCGGCTTCCTGTGGGTACTGTTCGACCGCGACCACTGTAGCTGGCACGATCGGCTCTCCAACACCTACCTTGTCATGACCGAAAAACGCAAGAAACCGAACGGTAGTTCAACGCACTCTGCGTAACATGAAGATTGTTATGGCGACCACCAGCCCCGCCGGCAGCGCCGCCGAGAACGCAGGGTTGAGACTGTAAACCACGGAAACGTATGACATCGCCCTGGTCAGCAGGAAAAACCCCGTACCGATGACTGCCCCAAGGAAAATGCGTTGCCCCATACTGGTACTGCGCTGATTGCCCAGAACGAAGGGCACCGCCAAAAACAGCATGACCAGGGTCGCTATTGGGTTCGCCACCTTCAACCAGTAAGCGACCTGGTAATCGATCGCAGACTGACCGTTGGCCTGCATGAATTCTATGTACTGGCTTAGCCCCCAGATGGGGAGCATCGTCGGCCGGATAACGACTACGCCCAGTAGATCGGGATCTAGCAACGAATCCCAGCGCGCTTGATCGAGACGCCGGGTCTCTATTCCGGTTTCATCGATTTGTGATTGGGAGATACGGTGCAGGGTCCAGTGGTCACCCTGGTAGTTTGCCTCTTCTGCATGGGAAGCGAGCTTGAGACGCTCCTGATCATCGAACTCGTAAATGTAGATATCTTTGAGGTGCACCCCGCTGGCGATGGTGCGTATGTTGATAAAAGCCTGCCCGTCACGCGCCCAGAAACCGTATCGCGAGCTGAGCACCGCATGACCCGATTGCTTTTCAGCCCGTATCTGTTGCGCCAGGCGCTCACTGGGCGGCGCCACCAGCTCCCCGAATGCCAGGGCGACCAACATCATCAACAGCCCGGCCTTGAGCACTGCGAGAACGATGAAACGCAATGAAACCCCGGCCGTACGCATCGCCAGCAGCTCGCTGTGGGAGGCCAACGTACCCAAGCTAATCAGGCTTCCCAGCAAAGCGGCAACAGGGAACACCTCGAACAGGTAACGTGGCGCGATCAGAATCGCGACGAGGAAGGCATCCAACGCCTGGTAATCACCCAGGCCGACATCGTCCAATTCGTCGGCGAAATTAAAAAAAACCAACAGGATGACCAATGCCATCAACGTGATAGCCGTTGCTCTCACCATGCTGCCGGCAATGTAGCGCTGCAGCAAATCCATCAATCACCGGTCCTCAGGCGATAAGCACGCAGCTTGGCCGCAAGCCAATGCGAGTCAAGCAGTACGATGGCTCCGGCGACGCAGAGCATGGCAAGCGAAACCCACCACATACCCAACCAGGCGGGAGTCGCTCCAACTTCCATCCAGCGTTCCGCAACACGTTGCAAGTTCATAAACACGAAGTACACCAGAATCGCCAGAACGATACGACCATAGATATCCTTGCGTGGCTGCGCACGGGCCAGCGGGACAGCCAGCACCGCAAACACAAAGACTGCCAGGGGAGCCGCGATGCGCGATTGCAGTTCCGCGCGCGCCTTCAGGTCGTCGGAAAGCCACAACAACGCCGAGGGCTGTGCCTTGGCCCGCAGGGAAAAACCACCCAGATCCAGTTGCGGCACCCTTATCGCGTATTCGCCAAAACTGGAGATTGCGTAGTCAGCCTGTCCCGGAAGGCCTTGGTAACGGGTGCCGTTCTTCAACACGATAAAGCGCTCGCCGCTGCTCCCATCCACGCTTTGGGTCGCTCCTCCGGCCAAGACGACATCCAACTTGTCCTTGCCCCTGTTCTGCACAAACACCTGTGCCAGGCTGGCGTCGCTGCCTTGCTGTGCGAAGACGACCAGGTTTCCCTGGCGATACTCATTGAACTTCCCGGCCCGAACACCGGAAATGTCGCTAGTGTCCGCTTGTTGGAACTTGATCCGCTCGATACTGCTGTTCGCCCAGGGGTTGAGAAACAGCATCAGTACCGCCGCCAAAAAAGCCACTGGCAGCGCAACCGTCATCACAACGCGAAAGATTCGCCTGATTCCTATCCCGCTGGCTTGCAGCGCAACCATCTCGCTATCGCGATACATGCCGCTAAGGACCCAGAGTATGGAAAAGAAAAAAGCCGGGGGCATCAGCACGCCCAGCACCTTGATTGCCTGCAGCCCCACGAGTGTCAGCACCACATCGGGACTCAAATTACCCTGTGCTGCCTTGCCCAACAGTTTCACCAGGTGGCTCGCCAGCAAGATCAGCAAAAGAATGATCAGCACCAGCGCCAAGGTTTTCAGCACTTCGCGAAATAACAAACGGTCGATAATATTCACGCAGGTTCTATTCTTGCTGGCTTTGGTTAAACTCTGGCCTTTGGGGCGCGTTACCGCCCCCCGAGTGGCTGTTGATGCTAGCAAAAGCAAGCCACTATCGCCGCCTTTTCGATCCGTATATTACGCACTCCTTGGTGCACAACTGCGAGGATGTCAATGAACTACCAAAGCAAGTCCGCCGATCCGACTACATTGAAAACCGCCTGCCTGGTGGTCGGTGTCTATCCTGGAAACCAACAGGACGACGTTTTTGGTCGGCTGGACAACGCCAGCGGTGGTCAACTAAGCCGCGTACTGCGGGCTAACGATTTCTCCAGAGATCCTGGTGACACGCAACTGCTCTACGACATCGATGGCGTTTCTGCTACACGCCTGCTTCTTGTCGGGCTGGGCAAAAAACAGGGATTCAATGCCGCATCTTTTGCCAAGGCGATCGGAGCCGCAGCTCAAATCCTGCAAGACGCAGCTGCGACCGAGGCGAGCATTCTGCTGCCCGACAGCGAAAACCTCTACGCCCTGACCCGTGAGGCGGTGATCAGCGCAGAAGGAACCACCTATCGCTTCGACAAATGCAAAAGTGACGCCAAGCCCCCGAAACGCCCTCTGCGCAAACTGACCTTTGTCGCTGCAAAGCGTTCTGACGTGAAGGTGATCAATAAAGCCTTGGCTCACGGCAGCGCCATCGGGAAAGGCAGCTCACTGGCCAAGGATCTCGCAAACCTGCCGGGCAACATCTGCACCCCCACCTACCTCGCTGAGCAGGCGCGCAAACTCGGGCGCGGCAACCGCAAGATGAAAGTGACGGTGCTGGAAGAAAAACAGATGCAGAAACTCGGTATGGGTGCGCTGCTGTCTGTTTCCCGTGGCAGCCGTCAACCGGCCAAGTTGATCGTAATGGAATACAAAGGCGGTAAAGCCGATGCGAAGCCGGTGGCCCTGGTCGGAAAAGGTCTCACCTTCGATGCCGGAGGCATCTCGATCAAACCGGCGGCCAACATGGACGAAATGAAATACGACATGTGTGGCGCCGCCAGCGTTTTTGGCGCCCTTTCAGCCTGCGCGGAACTGGAGTTGCCAATCAACGTGGTCGGCGTGGTCCCTTCTTCCGAAAACCTCCCGGACGGTGATGCCAACAAGCCTGGCGACATCGTGACCTCCATGTCGGGCCAGACCATCGAGGTACTGAACACCGATGCCGAAGGCCGACTCATTCTCTGCGATGCGCTGACTTACACGGAACGCTTCAAACCGGCGGCGGTGATCGATATCGCCACCCTCACCGGCGCCTGCATTATCGCGTTGGGCCACCACGCCAGCGGCCTGCTGGCCAATGATGACAAGCTGGCAGACGAAATACTCGTCGCCGGCGAAGCCAGTGGCGACCGCGCCTGGCGCCTGCCGATCTGGGAAGACTACCAGTCGCAGCTCAATTCCAATTTCGCCGACATCGCTAATATCGGTGGCCGTTCTGCAGGAACCATCACGGCAGCCTGTTTCCTGTCACGCTTCACCAAGTCCTTTAAGTGGGCCCATTTGGACATAGCGGGCACGGCCTGGAAGTCCGGCGCAGACAAGGGCGCAACGGGCCGCCCAGTCCCAATGTTGATGCAATTTCTCATGAAACGTTGCAAAGCCACTGATTTATGAACTACTATTTCCGGGAATAAAGAGTTTTCTAAAAAGAAGACATAAAATAATAGTGCCGTGACTCAAGTGGATTTCTACATTTCGTCGGGGGACAGCAGATCGGATCGCTACCGGCTTGCATGTCGAATCGCTGACAAGGCACATGCCGTGGGGCATCGTGTGGTTATTCACACGCGCTCAGCGGAGGAAGCAAGACACGTGGATCGCCTGCTCTGGACCTTTCAGGAACAGAGCTTCGTGCCGCACGGGCTGCTAGGTGAATGCGAATCGGAAATCACGCCGATTCTCATTGGAGATGCAGAACAGGCACATGACGAACACGATGTCCTGATCAATTTGGCGATGGAAGTGCCAACTTTTTTCAGCCGATTTTCACGTTTGGCTGAATGCGTTGATAACGACGATGTTGCACGAACCGCAAGCCGGGAACGCTATCGCTTTTACCGCGACAGGGGTTACCCGTTGAGCTTGCACGAAATTGCTTGATCAGGGGGCTATCATGCTAAAAAAAATGGGTATTCCACTTCTGGGGGATACAGGTAAAGAAACACTGCAATTTGGCAGTAGCGCGGTGCTCGATCCGGCACGCGCCGAACTTCTCGCCCAATCACTCGAAGAACAAATGAGCCCGATCATCAAGGAAGCCATCCGCGATGCGGTCAAGGATGGGGCTCGCCGGCTTGCCAGGGACCTGCGCAAACGCCTGGACGCTGAACTCGCCCTGATGGTGCGTGAAGCAGTCGACGATGCCATACACAACGAGATGCTGAGACGTCGCGACAGCGCCTGAGCTCCCCCCAAGGGCTCCCATCTTTCTTCTCCCCACCAGCTGGCGTCATTTCAAACATGACACACACGCGCTATAAATGACGGGCACAAAAAAGGGGCCTCAAGGCCCCTTTTTTAGGCAAGCCTGAGGCAATCAGGCTTCGGCGTCCTCGGCTACAGCCTTCATACTCAGACGGATACGCCCCTGCTTGTCGACTTCCAGGACCTTGACCTTGATCACGTCGCCTTCCGCCAGCTTGTCACTGACCTTCTCGACCCGCTCTTCGCAGATCTGGGAGATGTGCACCAAGCCATCTTTACCCGGCAGGATGTTAACGAAGGCACCGAAGTCCATCAGGCGGGCAACCTTGCCCTCGTAGATAGCGCCAACCTCAACATCGGCAGTGATCAACTCGACTCGCTTGCGCGCATCGTCACCGGCCGCCTTGTCAACAGAGAAGATTTTTACCGTACCGTCGTCGGTAATGTCGACGGTAGCACCGGTCTCTTCAGTGATGGAACGAATGGTGGCACCGCCCTTGCCGATCACGTCACGGATCTTGTCCGGGTTTATCTTGAAGGTCATGATGCGCGGTGCGTGCTCAGACATCTCCTCACGCGGCGCATTGATCGCCTTACCCATCTCTTCGAGGATGTGCAAACGACCGGCCTTGGCCTGATCCAGGGCGATCTCCATGATCTCCTTGGTGATGCCATTGATCTTGATGTCCATCTGCAGGGCATTGATACCCTCGGTGGTACCGGCCACTTTGAAGTCCATGTCACCGAGGTGATCCTCGTCACCCAGGATATCGGTGAGGACGGCAAAATCGTCACCTTCCTTGATCAGACCCATGGCAACACCGGCAACCGGCGCCTTGATCGTCACACCGGCATCCATTAGCGACAGCGACGTGCCACACACAGAAGCCATGGAAGAAGAGCCGTTGGATTCGGTGATCTCGGAAACCACGCGAATGGAGTACGGGAATTCGTCCATGCTCGGCATGCACGCCAGCACACCACGCTTGGCCAGGCGACCATGACCGATCTCGCGACGCTTCGGGCTACCCACACGACCCATCTCACCGACACAGAATGGCGGGAAATTATAGTGCAGCATGAACGGGTCCTTGTAGGAACCGCTCAGGGCATCGATGATCTGGGAGTCACGCTCGGTGCCGAGGGTGGTCACAACCAGTGCCTGGGTCTCACCACGGGTGAACAGTGCAGAGCCATGGGTACGCGGCAGCACGCCGGTGCGCACGGTGATCGGGCGCACGGTCTTGGTATCGCGACCGTCGATACGCGGCTCGCCCGCGAGGATACGGCCACGCACGATGGTTTTCTTCAGCTTGTCGATGGCACCGAGAACATCTGCCTCGCTGAACTCAGGATCGTCGCCGCCACACAGCTTTTCCTTGGCTTCCGCCTTCGCGGCATCGATGACCGCGTAACGGTCCATCTTGTTTGCAATCTTGTAAGCGGCACGCATCGCATCACCACATGCGCCTTCAACGGCTGCTTTCAGGTTTTCATCAACCGGAACCGCTTCGACTTCCAAGACCGGATTGCCAACTTCGGCAGCCAGCTCTTCGATAGCGTTGATCGCAACCTGCATCTTCTCGTGACCGAACAGCACAGCACCCAGCATGATCTCTTCGGACAACTCACGTGCCTCGGATTCGACCATCAGGACGGCATCCTTGGTACCTGAAACCACCAGGTCCAGATCCGAGCTGTCGCACAGGCCGGTATGGATATGGTTGAGCAGGTAGTTACCGTCCTTGTAGCCAACGCGGGCGGCGCCGATCGGGCCATCGAACGGCAGTCCGGAAATAGCCAGTGCGGCGGAAACACCCAACAGGGAGGGGATTTCCGGGTCAACCGCAGGGTTCAGGGACATCACAGTACAGATGATCTGCACTTCCTTGGTGAAACCCTTCGGGAAAAGCGGACGGACCGGACGGTCGATCAGGCGAGCGGTGAGGATTTCCTTTTCCGACGGGCGGCCTTCACGGCGGAAGAAACCACCCGGAATGATGCCGGCGGAATAGGTCTTCTCCTGATAATCGACGGTCATCGGGAAGAAGTCACGGTCCTGACCTTCGCCCTTTTCAGCCACAACGGTGCATTGCACCACGGTGTCGTCCATGTCGATCATGATCGCCGCGTCTGCCTGACGGGCTATCTCGCCGGTTTCCATGACGACCTTGTGGTCGCCAAACTGGAATTCTTTTCTAATCGGGTTCACGTGGAAATCCTCAACCTTTGGTGTGGTGGTGCGTTTTTAGCGACGCAGACCGAGTTTCTTGATCAGGTCGCGGTATGCTTCCACGTCCTTGCCTTTGAGGTAATCCAGCAGCTTGCGGCGCTGGTTAACCAGACGCACCAGGCCCTGGCGGGAGTGGTGATCTTTTTTGTGTTCCTGGAAATGCGGGGTCAGATCCGCAATACGTGCAGAAAGCAGCGCAACCTGTACTTCGGTGGAACCGGTGTCGTTCGGGCCTTTACCGTACTCTGCGACGATAGCAGCTTTCTGTTCAGCACTCATTGACATGATATTTCTCCAGTCATTGTGACCTTTCTCAGACCTGGGCTGAGAGAACCCCCGACAATGACTTCAGGTGGTTCCGGTCAGTTGAAAAATAAACCCGCCGAGTCAAAAGGCGGATTCACGAAAAATTGGTGCCGCATTCTGCCGGAAAAGCGGCAGAAAGTCAGCTGTTTGTGGCGATTTTGAACGAACCAGCCGGCAATCCCGTGCAATTTCCCACTCAAGCCGCAAAAACCGACTCAGACATTCGTCGCCATCAGGCGTTTCGGAGCAATCTTGCCGTCATCCTGCACCAGGCCGACGCCAATGAATGCATCCTCGCCCTCGTACAGGCGCACCCAGCCCTCGGTCGGCGCCTTTGGCACCAGCACCGGCTGCCCCATCTTCAGGTAATACGCGGAGTCCTTGGTCAAATTGATCGCAGGCCATTCCCCGAGCGCGGTATCAATCGGCAACAACAGGGCGTCGAGCGCCTCAATGCCCTGCTCCGCCTTTTCCTGCAGTTGCTGCAGGGTGAACATGGTCATGCCGGTGTAGGGGCCGACGCCGCAACGACGCAGTTCCACTACGTGGGCTCCGCAGCCCAGCGCCTCCCCGATATCCTCGGCCAGGGTGCGCACATAGGTACCCTTGGAGCAGTGCACGCCGAGCTCGAACAGATCGCCCTCGACCTCACCAAGTTGCAACCCGTGGATGGTGATCTCGCGCGGCTCACGCTCCACTTCGACGCCTTCGCGCGCCAGCTTGTACAGGCGCTGTCCATTGTGCTTGAGCGCGGAGTACATGGGCGGGAGTTGCGAGATGAGACCGGTAAACTGAGGCAGCACCGCTTCGATCTGCTCCCGGCCGACACCATCAGTCGGGCGCTTTTGCAGTATCTCGCCCTCGGTATCGCCAGTGGCCGTGGTCTCACCCAGCTTGACCCGCACCTGGTAACGCTTGTCTGAATCCAGCAGGAAGGCCGAAAGCTTGGTCGCGGCACCGAAGCAAATCGGCAGCATGCCGTCGGCGAGGGGATCCAGGCTACCGGTATGGCCTGCCTTTTGCGCCTTGTAGAGGTGCTTGACCTTTTGCAGCGCATCGTTGGAACTGATACCCAGCGGCTTGTCGAGCAGAAGGATACCGTCGACCGGGCGGCCACGGGGACGTCTACGCCGACCCATCGATCAGCTCTCCTCTTGTTCGTCGTCTGGGGATTTCTTGGCTTCGCTGGCAACCGCCTTGTCGATCAGTGACGACAGGCGCAGGCCATGCTCCAGAGACTGGTCATATTCGAAATGCAGTTGCGGAATGGTACGCAGCTTGACCACCTCGCCAAGGCGACGGCGCAGGAAGGAAGCAGCCTTATTCAGCGCCTGCTCGGTTTTCCTGGCCTGGTCACGATCCATGAGCGTGAAGAACACCCGCGCATGCGACAGGTCACGCACCACCCGCACCTCCTGGATCGTGACCTGGTTGAGGCGCGGGTCGCGCACCTCGTCACGCAGGATCAACGCGAGCTCACGGTGCAACTCGGCACCGACACGCTCTTCACGACCAAACTCGCGCATACTGACTACCCCACCCGAAACCGCGATCAGATCTCGCGCGCCACTTCGACGCGCTCGAAGACCTCGATCTGGTCACCTTCCTTGACGTCGTTGTAGTTCTTCACGCCGATACCGCACTCGGTGCCTGCCTTGACCTCGTTGACGTCATCCTTGTGGCGGCGCAGGGATTCCAGCTCGCCCTCGTAGATGACCACGTTGTCACGCAGTACACGGATCGGGTTGGAACGCTTGACCGCACCCTCGACCACCATGCAACCAGCGATGGCGCCGAGCTTGGAGGAACGGAACACGCCGCGTACCTCGGCCAACCCGATGATCTCTTCCTTGACCTCGGGCGAAAGCAGACCGGAGATGGCCTTCTTAACGTCGTCGATGACTTCGTAGATGATGCTGTAGTAGCGCAGGTCGATGCCGTTTTCTTCGATCACGCGACGGGCGGAAGCATCTGCACGGACGTTGAAGCCGATCACAGCAGCGCCGGACGTCATCGCCAGGTTGGCATCGGATTCGTTGATACCGCCAACCCCAGCGGCCACGATCTTGACCTTGGCCTCGTCAGTCTGGATCTTCATCAGCGACTCTTTCAGCGCCTCAACCGAGCCCTGCACATCGGCCTTGATGATCAGGTTTACGTAAGAAACTTCACCCTCGGCCATGCGCGAGAACATCTGGTCCAGCTTGGCGGCCTTCTGCTCGGCGATGCGGCCTTCGCGCAGACGCTCGCGACGCAGCTCGGCCACTTCGCGCGCCTTCTTCTCGTCAGCCACCACGACCATGTCGTCACCGGCATGTGGTGCCGCAGAAAGCCCGAGCACCTGTACTGGAATGGAGGGGCCGGCCTGCTTGGCTGCCTTACCGTTCTCATCGAACATGGCACGCACGCGGCCAAACTCGGAACCGGAAACGATCGGATCACCCTGCTTCAGGGTACCGGACTGCACCAGCACGGTTGCAACGGGACCGCGCCCCTTGTCCAGGCTGGACTCAACAATGATGCCCTTGGCAGGACCGTCTGCAACCACATCCAGCTCCAGCACCTCTGCCTGCAGCAACACCGCCTCGAGTAACTCGTCGATACCCAGGCCCGTGTGTGCCGAAACCTTGATAAATTGCGTGTCGCCACCCCAATCTTCAGGAACGACCTCTTCGGACACCAATTCCTGCATGACGCGGTCTGGATTGGCTTCGGGCTTATCCATCTTGTTGATGGCGATAATCAAAGGCACTTCAGCGGCACGCGCATGCTGGATAGCCTCCTTGGTCTGAGGCATTACGCCGTCATCCGCAGCCACCACCAGAATGATGATGTCGGTCGCCTTGGCACCACGTGCGCGCATTGCTGAGAATGCCGCGTGGCCCGGGGTGTCGAGGAAGGTAATCATGCCGTGGTCGGTATCCACGTGGTACGCGCCAATGTGCTGGGTAATACCGCCCGCCTCACCGGAGGCTACGCGGCTCTCACGGATGTGGTCGAGCAACGAGGTCTTACCGTGGTCTACGTGACCCATGATGGTCACCACCGGTGCACGCGGCACGCGCTCACCCGACTCCAGCTCCTCGTCAACCGCGGCCAGGATTTCTTCCTCTGCATCCTCTGCCTTGGCAACCACCGCTTCATGGCCCATTTCCTCGACCACCAGCATGGCGGTCTCCTGGTCCAACGGCTGGTTGATGGTCACCATCATGCCCATGCCCATCATTACCTTGATGACCTCGGCTGCCTTGATTGCCATCCTCTGGGCCAGTTCAGCCACGGTGATGGTGTCAGGCACTTCGACGGTCAGCATCTTCGGCTCGACCGGTTTCTGGAAACCGTGCTGTGCATCGGCGGAAGCCGCTTCACGAGCGCGGCGTCCACCCTTGCCCCGCTTGCCACGTTTCGCGTCGGCAACGTGGAGTTCACGCCGACGACCAGCGCCGCCTCGACGGTTACCACCACGGGAATCTTCGCTGCTACGGGTTTCAGTTGGCGCGGCACGCATACGCTTGGGCTTCTTCGCGCCCTTGTCAGCCTGTGGCGCAGCGGCGGGCGCCGCCTCAGGCTCGCTAGCAACCGCCTGCTCGGCCTCTACCACTTGGCGCTTGGCTTCGGCTTCTGCCGCCTTACGTGCCTCTTCGGCGCGCGCGCGTTCCTCTTCTTCCTGGCGGCGCATCTCCTCTACCGCCTTGAGGCGCGCCTCTTCCTGTGCGGCCGTGGCATCGCGTTGCGCCTGCTGTTCCGCCAGTGCAGCCTTGGCCGCTTCCAGTTCCTTCAACGCCTGCTCTTTGTCGTCAGGCGCCGCAGCCGCATCCTTCTTGACGATGGTGCGCTTGCGGCGCACTTCAACGCTCACCGTCTTGCCAGCACGTGCAGCCGGGCCACGCGCTGTTGCACGCCCACCACCGGAGGAAGGCACCCGCAGTTCGGTAGTGGTACGGCGCTTGAGGGTGACCTTCTTGGCGCCACCATCACCCAGGTTCTTTTCGTCCTTACCGTGGCTGCGGCGCAAATGATTCAACAACGTGACCTTTTCATTCTCGGTGATCACATCTTCGGCAGCCTGCTTGGGAACCCCGGCATCGCTCAATTGTTTGAGCAGGCGATCGACAGGGATCCCCACGTCCGAGGCGAGTTGACTGACTGTTACTTCGCTCATGTCTACTACCTCTCTTAATCTTCCTCTCCGGCGAACCATGGAGCACGCGCTTCCATGATCAAGTCACCGGCACGCTTCTCTTCCATCCCATCTATGTCCATCAACTCATCGATGGAGCACTCCGCCAGGTCTTCCATGGTGACCACGCTGCGCGCTGCCAATTGATGGGCAAGCTTATCGTCCATCCCTTCCATGCCGAGCAGGTCCTCCGCCGGCTGCGCATCACCGAGAACCTCTTCCTTGGCAATGGCCTTGGTCAGCAGCGCATCATTGGCACGGTTGCGCAACTCGTCCACGATCTCTTCGTCGAACTCCTCGATGCCCAGCATTTCAGCCACATCGACGTAGGCGACCTCCTCTACCGAGGTAAATCCCTCCTGGACCAGGATAGCGGCCACTTCCTCGTCGACATCCAGGTCCTGCATGAACTTCTGAATATAAACCTGGGCTTCTTCCTCGCTCTTTTCCTGGGCCTGCTCTTCACTCATCACGTTGAGTTCCCAGCCGGTCAACTGGCTGGCCAGGCGCACGTTCTGCCCGCCACGCCCAATCGCCTGCGAAAGGTTCTCATCCTTCACCGCAATATCCATGCTGTGATTGTCCTC
>Ga0180435_10001050_pt1 | contig 28964 bp, 14 predicted proteins | sample SS_ome_3_FD_132467 | JGI IMG/M metagenome (GOLD analysis project Ga0180435, IMG submission 132467) | Hypersaline lake sediment archaeal communities from the Salton Sea, California, USA - SS_3_S_1 metaG | ecosystem: Environmental > Aquatic > Non-marine Saline and Alkaline > Hypersaline >... | reverse complement strand
CGTGCAGAGGTCCTCGGGCAGGTCGCCGGCGGCCTCGCCGACCACCGAGACGGCGTCGCCGGTGGCCCCGGGCGACCGGGGCGCGAAACCGCCCCGCCGCGGGTCGAGGACGAGGTCTGCGCCGAGCTGGTAGGGGATGTCGTGGGCCGGCTTGGCCCGGCTGCAGGACACGGCGATGTCGGCGCGCAGGCGGGTCGAACCGTCCCCGTTCGCGAAGGTCATGCCGGCGAGGGCCCCGTCGCGGCCCCGGGCCCGTTGCGGATCGAGGCCGAGGTGCAGGGCCCAACCCAGGTCGCGGGCGGCGACCAGGGCCCGGCCGTCCGCATCGCCCGCGGCGTCCAGCACGAGGGTCACGCGCGCGCCCATGGCATGGAGGAGGGCCGCCGAGAGCCAGAGATCGAGGCCCTGGCCGAAGACGACGACACCGGAGCCGGCGACCCGGAGCCCCTGGATCGCCACCAGCCTGTACAGGGCGCGGGGCCCCATCAGGCCGGGCAGGTCGTTGTTCTCGAAATCGCCGATGCGGTCCCAGGCGCCGCCCGCCCAGACGATGGAATCGGCGCGGACCGGGACCAGGCCCGACGCGTCCTTCAGCAGCAGCATGTCGGGCTGGTAGCCGCCCACGACACGCGTCTCGGGGCGGATCTCGATCGGGTCGGCCGCGGCGACACGCCGCACGTCGTTCTCCAGCCGCTCGCGCAGATCGGAGAGGCGGGGAAAACGTTCGATGAGGCCGTCGCCGGCGCCGGCCACCCGGTCGAGGGCGGAGCGCCGATGGCCGCCGCAGGCGGGAAGGTCGTCGACCAGGAGCACGGGCCCCGGGGCCGATAGGGCGGCACGCAGGCCAGCCGCGCCGGCCCCGACCACCAGGGTGTCGACGGCGGCGGGTGCGGGGACGGGCGCCCCGTCGGTGAGCCGGGCGGGACGCGGCCGGTCCGGGATCCTCCCGACGCCGGTCAGGGGCCGCAGGCTGCCCAGGAACGCCTTCCGCAACCAGTCCGGTCGCGTGAACCACTTGAAATAGAAGCCCACCGGCAGGAGGTGGCCGCCGGTGTCGAGGACCTTGTGGAGGACAGGGCCGTGGGGGGCGCCGCTGCCCTGGCGGGCGACGACCATCCCCTCGCGCACGGGCGTCCGGCAGGCGCGGACGTTGGGCTCCCCGTCGATTCGCATGAGACAGCCCATGCAGTGGCCGCGGGCGCAGGTCAGGCCGCGCGGGCGGCCGAACTTGTGGCTGTGGGAAAGCACCTTGATCCCGTTCTCCCAGAGGGCGACGGCCACGTTCAGGCCGGCGCGGCAGGCCAGGGGGCGGCCCTCGAAGACGATGGTATGAGTTACGTCGCCCAAGCGCGTCATCCTCCGGGAACGGGGGCGGGATCTCCCCCGCCATGGTACTCCGTTTTCCCTTTCGCCGCAGCGGGATGATTGACATATTTGACGGTGCGGATTCAACGTCAACAGGAAGTCGAGGGAAACGGTCATGTCCAGCGATACCTTTGCCGCGGTGCGCAACGACGCCATCGCCCAGAACATGGAATTCGTCGATCTCAAGGTGCTCGACCTCGTGGGGCGCCTGCACCACATCACCTTCCCCTTCGAGCGCTTCACGCTGGAGACCATGAAAGAGGGCATCGGCTTCGACGGGTCCAGCTACGGGTTCTTGAAGGTCGAGAACAGCGACATGGTGCTGATTCCGGACCTGTCGACGGCCCACGCGGATCCCTTCCGCGACCGGCCCACCCTGACCATGTTCGCCGAGGTCCGGCACGTGGACGCCGAGCGCACGCCCTTCGCCCAGGACGGCCGCACCATCGTGCGCCGCGCCGAGCAGGCCCTGCGCGACCTGGACATCGCCGATTCCACGCGCTGGATTCCCGAGTACGAGTTCCACATCTTCGACGACGCCCAGTACGAGTCCCACGTCACGCGGTCGAGCTACACCATGACCAGCAACGAGCAGTTCTTCCAGAACGCCTATCACGCCTGCAATCCCCACGACCACTACGACGATTTCCGCGACGAGGCCTGCGCCCTGATGCGCGACTTCAACATCGAGACGCGCTACCACCACCACGAGGTGGGCGACAAGGCGCAGCAGGAGATCGAGGGCTGGCTGTCGGACCTGCCGACCACATGCGACAACGCGGTGCTCGCCAAGTACATCCTCTTCAACCTGGCCGACCGGAACGACCTGAAGGTGACCTTCATGCCCAAGCCGCTCCTGGACAACGCCGGCAGCGGCTGGCACCTGCACCAGCTCCTGCTCGGGGCGGACGGCACGAATCTCTTCGACGATCCCGAGGGCTACGCCAGCCTGAGCCGGTTGGCGCTGCACTACATCGGCGGCGTGCTGAAGCACAGCCCCGCCCTCTGCGCGCTGACCAACCCCAGCACCAACTCCTACAAGCGACTGGTGCCGGGCTTCGAGGCGCCGACGGCCATCACCTACGGGCGCAGCAACCGTGGCGCGGCCATCCGGATCCCCAGCTACGTCGCCGATCCCGCCCACCGGCGCGTCGAATACCGGCCGCCGGACTTCACCTGCAATCCCTACCTGGCCGCCTCGGCGGTCCTCATGGCGGGCATCGACGGCATCGTCAACGAGATCGATCCGGACGCCGAGGGATTCCAGCCCGAGGACGCCCCCTCACGGGACGCCCGCGACGAAGTGCAGTTCCTGCCCCGTTCACTGGACGACGCCCTCGACGCCCTGGAGTCGGACCACGAGTTCCTGCTGCGCAACGACGTCTTCCCCCAGGTGCTGATCCGGCGCTGGCTGGAGATCAAGCGCAACGAGATCCGCGCCATCAACCGGCGGCCGCATCCCTACGAGTTCACGATGTACTTTGACTTATAGGTCGGGGTGGGGAATACTGTGACCCGCATCCCGGACCGACGCGCCACGGTCCGGGATGCGGGTCACAGTATTCCCCGGCACGACGAGGGTGATCATGGGCGAGTTCTCGGTCAAAACACGGGGGAGGACGGACTTCGTGGACATCACGGGGGAGGTCCAGGCCGCCGTTTCGGAACTGGGCGTGGTCGACGGCGCCGTGCTGGTGTGGGTGCCGCACACGACGGCCGCGGTGACCGTCAACGAGGGCGCCGATCCGGACGTGGTCCGCGATCTGGCCGACGCCCTGGACCGCATGGCGCCGTGGTCGGCGGGATACCGGCATGCCGAGGGCAACGCCGCGGCCCACGTCAAGTCCAGCCTCTTCGGTTGCGACCAGGTGGTGCCGGTCGTCGCGGGGCGCCTGTCGCTGGGGACCTGGCAGACCGTCTGGTTCTGCGAGTTCGATGGACCGCGCCGCCGCAAGGTGCGCGTGAGCGCCCTGACCGCGACGGAGCGCGGCGACTGAACGTCGGGGCGCCTCCGGACGCGGACCCGCGCGGGTCCTCCCGTCTCATCGCCTTGCATCCCGGATCGGACGCATGAAGGATCACATCTACTACCACCGGGCCTACAAGAAGCTCGCCCGCATACAGCGCGGGCCGGCCGCACTGCTGTTCCTGCTCGTGGTTCTGCTGGACGGATGCATCGCCTACTGGCACGAGCCGATCCTGGCGCGTTTCGTCGGCGTCGTCGCGTGGATTCTCGACTGGTGCGGCATCCCCGTGACCGTGACGACCTGGACCTTCCTGCCCACCTGGGTCACCCGCATGCCCGTCCTCGACGCGGCGGGGGGCTTCCCGTCGCACCGCTTCGCGCTGACCGCTTTCGTGGTCAGCGTCCTGATCGTGGCGATCATGCCGCGGATCCGGCCCCTGCCCAAGGCCATCCGCGTCTACGTGGTGTTCCTGGCCCTGCTGAACTCGGTTTCGGCGGCCTTCTTCGTCGTGGCGCCGCACCTGTTCCCCTACGACGTGCTCGACTTCTCCCTGCTCTACATGGGCACGCAGTTCGGCATGTGGCTGCTGCTGCCGGTGGTGATGGGCGTGGCCCTCGCGCCGCTGCCCGCTCCCACGGCGGAGAAGTTCCTGGTCATCGTGCTGACGGTCTGCTACGCGGCGCTCTTCGGCGCCGTCCGCTACGCCAGCTTCCTGTACCTGCTGGACGCCACCACCGTCCTGCACATGGCGGCCATGTTCTTCGCCCTGGGGCCCCTGATCGACTTCGTCTACATGGTGTCCATCTACGCCATCTACGTGAACATCGTCGCCCTGCGTCTGGGGGACAGACCGGAGATCTGGCGATGGTCGTTCTGATCCTCAAGCTGTACGTGGTGCTGGTCGTGCTGATCATGGGGATCTACGCCGTGCGGCACTACCTGTTCACCGTCAACCGCCTGACCGGCGACCAGCGCCTCTTCTACCACGACATCGTCGACGACGAGCTGCCGCGGGTGTCGGTGCTGATCCCCATGCACAACGAGGAACGGGTCGCGCGCCAGTCCCTCGAATCGCTGCTGCGCTGCGACTATCCGCGGGAGTTGCTGGAGATCATTCCGATCGACGATCACTCGGACGACGGCACCGGCGCGATCCTCGACGAGATGGCCGCCGAACATCCGGTGATCCGGCCCCTGCACCGGCACGAGGGCCTGCGCGGCAAGCCGGCGGCCCTGAACGACGCCCTGCTGGTCGCCGCCGGCGAGATCATCATCTGCTTCGACGCGGACTACCTGCCCGGACAGGGCTGTCTGCGGGACCTGAGCATCTCCTTCAAGGATCCGGAGGTGGGCGCCGTGATGGGCCGCGTGGTGCCCGTGAACACGCGCAGCAACCTGCTGACCCGGCTGCTGGACCTCGAGCGCAGCGGCGGCTACCAGGTGGACCAGCAGGCGCGCCACAATCTCCACCTCATGCCCCAGTACGGGGGCACCGTGGGCGGTTTCCGCCGCGACCTGGCGCTGAGCTTCGGCGGCTTCGATCCGCGGGTCCTGGCCGAGGACACGGACCTCACCTACCGCCTCTACATCGGCGGCTGGAAGGTGGCCTACGCCAACAAGGTCGAGTGCTACGAGGAGGTGCCCGAGACCTGGAGCGTCCGGTCGCGACAGATCCGGCGCTGGTCCCGCGGCCACAACTACACCATGTTCAAGCATATCGGGGCCCTGCTGAGGTCCCGCTTCCTGTCCCGCGCCGAGAAGCTCGACGGCCTGCTGCTGCTGCATATCTACCTGCTGCCGGTCTTCCTCTTCACCGGCATCATCGATTCGGTGGCCCTGTTCTTCATGGGCGAGATGCAGATCCTGGACAGCCTGCTGGTCTTTCTGTTCGTGGCGACCTACAGCGCCTTCGGCAACTTCGCGCCCTTCTACCAGATCGCCACGGCCAGCCTCCTGGACGGCGTCACCCACCGCATCCGGCTGCTGCCTTTTTTGATGTTCTACTTCCTGCTGAACATCTGGACCATCACGACGGGTTTCTTCCAGGCCCTGACCGACCGTTTCATGCACAGGCGCGCCGGCTGGGACAAGACGAGCCGTTTCCGCCGGGAGGAGCCGGCATGAGTGCGCGCCGCCGTATCGCGTCGCTGTTGGTGCTGGCGTCGATCCTGATCGTCGCGGTCGCTCCCGCCCCGGCAGAAGCCGCCGAGACGGACGGAGCGCTGACGTTGGATCCGTCCCTGCAGGAGATCCCGCCGGCGGCCGGAGGGGCGCGGCCGGGCGCGGCGGCGCTCCTGCTGCTGGTCTTCGCGCTGCTGATCGTGCTGCCCTTCGTGCCGGGGCTGTTCGAGGTCTACAGGCCGCGGGACCGTTATCCCCTGCCCATCGACACGATCTACACCAAGGATCCCCGCTTCTTCGGCATATCGGCGCGCCGCCTGCTCGCCGAGGCCCTCGATGTCGACGGCGTGGCGCCCGGCGTCCACGAGGCGACGCTTTCCCGCCCCGAGTCCATCGAGGTGCGGGACGACCACGCCCTGCCCCGCGGGACCGGGCAGGAAGCCGTCCTCGTGGCGCGCGGCACGCTGGAGATCGGCGCCGGGGCCGCCTGTTCGCGCGAGGTCTACGTTCGGGGCGAGGCGAAGGTGGGGGAGGGCGCGGAGCTGCGCGCCCTGTCCTGCGAGGGCGACGTGGAGCTGGCGGCCCGCGTGATGCTGAGACGCTGGCTGGACGCCGACGGGAACGTCGCGGCGGGGCCGGACTGCGTGCTGGGCAACAGCGTCGCGGCCGGCGGCCGTCTGACCCTGGCCGACGGCGTCGCCTTCTCCCGGCTCTACGGTTCCCCCGTGGTCACGGCCGGCGGCGTCCCGGGCGGGGCGGACGCGGCCGAGGTCGAGCCGGAGCGAGCGCCGCTCTACGGGGACATCGACGAGATCCGCACCATCGAGGACCTGGCCCACGTCTTCCGCGGCGACACGACCGTCTCGCCGGGCGAGTCGTTCCGGCGGCCGCTCGTGGTCAAGGGCGACCTCGTCGTCGCCGCCGGTGCGAGCCTGCCCTACGCCGCCCGGGTCTACGGCGACCTGAGGGTGGAGAGGGGAGCGACGATCCACGGCGACGCCTTCGTCGAGGGCGATGTGTACCTGGACGAGGGTGCGGCGGTGCGCGGCAACGTCTTTTCCCAGGCGAGGATCCGCCTGGCCCCGGGCGCGCGGGTGGGCCGGCCCGACGCGCGGAAGTCGCTGATCGGCAAGACGGGAGTCGAGTTGGGCGCGGGCGTCGTCGTGCACGGCTACATCCTCACCGACGGACGGGGGCGCGTCTCATGCGCTGGTTCTTCCTGACCCTCGCCGTGCTCGCCTGTGCCGCCGTCCTGTTCAGCGGCGTGCTCTCCGGACAGAAGGCGGCGCGCGTCTCCGACTCGTCGGCGCTGCGCGTGGCGATCGCCCACAATCCGGCTCTCGCCGACGCGCACGGCTACGTACTCGAGGCCTACCGCAGCGTGCTGGCGGAGGAGGGCATTCCCCACGAGGCGGTCGACCTCTACACGCTGCGCAACGTGCCGCCGCGGGCGTTCGCCGCCACCGCGCCGGCGCTGATCCTGCCGGACGGCCTGTGCCGACGGCTCCATTCCTCCTTCGCCTCCTGGCTGGAGGCCTACCTGGCGGCCGGGGGCGCCCTGGCCGTGATCCACGACGCCGGCATCATGAGCCAGACCGGCGCGCTCCTGCCCCGCAGTCTGCTGAGCCGGTATACGGGCGTGGACCACGTCGCCGCCGCCGACGCCGGCGGGCGCACGCACGCCGAGGGCGGCCTGCGCTTCGTCGATCCGGCGGCCGCCGCCCTCTGCCAGATCCCGCCGGGAAAGCTGGACGACGATCTGCAGCTGGCCGGCTACGGGTACGGGCGGCTGGTCTATCCCATCTCCCTCGGCCGCCTGCTGCCGACCGGCGAGGGCGATGCCCCCCGCGTCCTGGCCCGGACCACGGGTGCATCGACCGGCGGCCATCCGGCCGTCACGATCCGTGGCGCGGGGCCCGGCGCGGTCATGTACGTGAACCTGCCGCTGGGCCACCTGAAGGCCCACGGGGACGACCTGCCCCTGCGCGCCCTGATGCGTACCTTCGCGAACCGGATCGTCGGACTGCCCCACCTGGTGCCGTCCCCCGACGGGGTGGGCAGCATCGTGATCAACTGGCACCTGGACTTCGAGGACGACCGGGCCGCCCTCGACGACATGGCCGCCCACGGCCTGCTCCGAGAGGACCTGCCTTGCTCCTACCATGTCTGCGCGGGGCCGGACGTCAATCGGCCCGGCGACGATCAGGGGTTCGAGGCCTGCGGGAAGGGGCGGCCGCAAATCGAGCGATTGCAGGCGATGGGCGAGATCGGCTCCCACGGCGGCTGGATCCACAACCGCTTCGCCGCCGCGGTGGACGAGGGGATCTGGGACGCCGATTCCGTGGCGACCTACGTGGACCGCAACAGCGCCTGTCTGCGCGGGATCACGGGCCGGCCCGTGCGCGAGTATTCCGCGCCGGCCGGGGTCCACCCCCCGGCGATCATGTCGCCGCTGCTCGAGGAACTCGGCTTCGACTGCTACTACTACACGGGCGATTCCGGCAGCGCGCCCAACCGTTCCTTCCACGGCGGCGAGAGGCTGTCGGAGCGGCTGATCGCCTTCCCGGTGATGCCGCGCGGCGGGCTGGCCTCGCTGGCGGAGATGGACGACCGTCTGGCCCTGCCGGCGGACTCGGTCCTGGCCTGGCTCTCCGCCACCAGCGACTACTGTCGGCGGGAGCGGACCGTCCGCATGGTCTATTCGCATCCCTACAACCTGATCAAGTACACGCACGACCTCGACTACCGACCGGCGCTGACGGCCTGGTACGAAGAGCTCGCGGCCCTGCAGGCGGCCGGCCGGCTTTACGTGCGCACCATGGCCGACTGCGCCGATTTCCTGGACCGGGCCTGGGAGACCGATTTCACGGTCACTCTCGCCGACGGGGAGGCGCGGGTGCGCCTGAACAACGGGCGTGGCCTGGCGGGCGTGGCGGTGGCCTTGCCGAGGACGCGCTGGACCGTCGAGACGCCGACGGGCTGCCGCCGGCTCGCGGACGAGCGAGAGACGGTGCTCGTGGTCACGGAGGACCTGGATGAGATCGAGTTCACGGCGACCTGGCGCTGAGCGCGCGGTGTGGATCGCGTTGCTGGTCCTGCTGGCCGGCTGCGCGGCCGGACCGCCGCGCCACGCCGCCCTGGCGGTGGTGGCCCGCTTCGAGCCCGTCGGCCCGAGCCCCCAGGACGTGCAACCCTACTTCGCCAATCTCTACGCCGTGTCCCTCTGTCGCCACGGGCGCCACCTGGACGAGGTCGCCCGCTACATCGCGTGGTATCTGGACCATCTCAACGATGCCGAGAGCGACGGGCTCGCCGGCACGATCGACGACTACCGCGTGCATCACGGCAATCGTGAGCATAGTCTGGGGGGGTACGACTCGGCGGACGGCTACGCCGGCACCTTCCTGATCCTGCTCGACGCCTACGAGCAGGCCACCGGCGACGAGGCGCTGCTGGTCGCGCGCCTGCCGGAGGTCGAGACCGTCGCCGGATTGCTGCTGTCGCTCCAGGACGAGGACGGTCTGGTGCGGGTCTCCCCGGAGGACGGCACGCACTACCTGATGGACAACTGCGAGGCCTACGGCGGCCTGCTGGCCTGGTCCGCGCTCGAAAGGCGCCTCGGGCGTGACGTGGGGCCGCGCTACCTGGCGGCGGCCGAGCGCCTGCGCCAGGCCATCATGACGCGGCTCTACGATCCGGTCACGCACCGCTTCCACTGGGCCGAGAGCGACCGCGCGGTCCACGCCTCGTCGTGGAATACGTACTATCCGGACGCCCTCGCCCAGCTCTTCCCCGTTCTCTACGGGGTGATCCCGGCCGGGGAGGAGCCGGCCCTGTCCTTGTGGCGCGAGTTCGCCGCGAGGTACGATCCGCGCCGGGGCGGCGACATGTCCCCCAGCGAACGCACGCTCATCGAACTGACGCGGGAACGGGTGATGCAGTGATGGACACCACACGCAGGGGATCGACGCCGGTGACGCTTGTCGTGCTGGCGCTGGCGGCCACCCTGGCCGCCACGGCCGCGGCCGAGACCGCGACGGACTGGGTGCAGGCCAGGGGCGACCCGGATTACCGCCTGGACCTGGACCTGGCCGCGGACCTCCTCAGCCCGGGCGATCTCTACGGCAACTGGCACACGGCCACGGTCACCCTCTACGTGCGGACCCTGCCGCGGCTGACGCCCTTCGTCTCGGTCGGCCTGTTCGAGCGCGAGGACGCCGACGGCGGCCTGACCGTCGGCACCTATGCGGACTGGACGGCGCGGCTCTACACCTACACCGCCTTCACCCGGGGCGGCCGCTCCCATTATCTCCAGCGGCAGCGTTGGGACCACGCCTTCCACCTGAACACCGGGTCCGTGATCGCGGTGCTGGCCGCCGGCTGGCTCGCCGACTACGACGAACACGAGGACTGGTACGTGGCGGCGGGGCCGCGCATCTGGCGCGGCAAGCTCATCGCGGAGTACCGGCTGACCCGGACGGTGAGCGATCCGGGAGGCCGCGTGGGCTGGAAGCACCTCTTCTCCTGCGGCTGGGGGGAGGAGGGTCGGTCCTGGCTTTTCGCCAACCTCACGCTCGGCCAGGAACGCTACACCGCCACCTGGGTCGCGCCCCGCGAGCCCGTCGACCACGACTTCGTGGAGCTGGCCGTCAGCTACCAGCGCTGGCTGCGCCCGCGCCTGGGCGTGAAGCTCCGGGCCGGTTATCTCGATCTGGGCGAGGGATTGGACGGCTACGAGAAGGTGGGGCTGGGCGCGGGCGCCTTCCTGGAATTCTGATCCAGGATCAAGTCAGGTAGTCCCGGCAGATCCCGGCGATCCGGCCCGCCGCGGCGCCGTCCCCGTAGGGACTGACAGCCCGCGCCATGTCGGCGCGGGCGTCCTCGTCGGTGAGCAGGCGCGCGGCCTCGGCGAAGACGGTTTCCTCGTCCGTTCCCACCAGCCGCACCGTGCCGGCCTCGACGGCCTCGGGCCGTTCCGTCTTGTCGCGCGTCACCAGCACCGGCCTGCCGAGGCCGGGCGCCTCCTCCTGCACCCCGCCGGAGTCGGTGACGACCAGTCGGCAGCGGTCCAGCAGGCGCACGAAGGGGAGGTAGGGCACCGGGTCGATCAGGCGGAAATTGTCGTGCGTCCCGAGCAGGCGCCGCACCGGTTCCTGCACGCGGGGATTCAGGTGGACCGGGTAGACGAAGAAGTGGTCGGGGAATCCGTCCGCCAGACGCGAGAGGGCGCGGCAGACCGACTCGAAGCCCGCGCCGAAGTTCTCGCGACGATGTCCGGTGACCAGGACCAGCGGGCGGTCGCCCTCGAGATCCTCCGGGGCGAGCCCCGGCACGTCGGGCGGCGCGCGGCGCACGCGGTCGACCGCCATGTGCAGGGCGTCGATCACCGTGTTGCCCGTGACGTGGACCCGCTCCGGCGGCAGGCCTTCGCGCAGCAGGTTGTCGCGGGCGGTCGCGGTGGGTGCGAAGTGGAGGTCGGCCAGACGCGAGGTCAGCACGCGGTTGGCTTCCTCGGGGAAGGGGGCGCGCAGGTCGCCCGTGCGCAGGCCGGCTTCCACGTGTCCCACGGGGATGCCCAGGTAGAAGGCGGCCTGGGCAGCGCAGAAGACGGTGGTGGTGTCGCCCTGCACCAGGACGAGGTCGGGCCGGTGATCGCGCAGGTAGGCGTCGAGCCCGGCGAGCGCGCGGGCGGCGAAGGCCGCCAGGGACTGGTCCGGGTGCATGAGGTCGAGGTCGACGTCCGGCGCCAGGGAGAAGTCGGCGAGCACCTGGTCGAGCATGCTGCGGTGCTGGGCGGTGACGCAGGCGTGGGGCGCCAGGTCCGGCGCTTCCCGGAGAGCCCGGGCCACCGGGGCCAGCTTGATCGCCTCGGGGCGCGTGCCGAAGATCAGCGATATGGTCCTCAAGACGCCTCCACGCGTGTTGATTTTGGCCGGATGCGTGCTTACAATAGCCGCTCCCGACCGACATGGACAGCACTTTGCCTCCCGCGGCAGACGAGTCGACGGCCGATCCCGTTCACCGGAAGGACACGCGTTGAACGCCCAGCAGATCCGCGCCCGTTTCCTCGAGTTCTTCGCCGAGCGCGGTCACGCCGTGGTCGGGTCCTCGTCCCTCGTGCCCGAGGACGATCCCACCCTGATCTTCGCCAACGCCGGCATGAACCAGTTCAAGGCCGTGTTCCTGGGCATGGAGAAGCGCGACTACGTGCGCGTGGCCACCTGCCAGAAGTGCATGCGCGTCAGCGGCAAGCACAACGACCTGGAGGAGGTGGGCCGCGACGCGCGCCACCACACCTTCTTCGAGATGCTGGGCAACTGGTCCTTCGGCGATTACGGCAAGCGCGAGTCCCTGCTCTGGGGATGGGAGTTCCTCACCAAGGACATGGGGCTCGACCCCGAACACATGTGGGCGTCCGTCTACAAGGACGACGACGAGGCCTACGCCATCTGGCGCGACGAGATCGGTCTGCCCGAGGCCCGCATCGAACGTCTGGGCGACCTCGACAAGGGCGACGACGAGAACTTCTGGTCCATGGGCGACACGGGCCCCTGCGGCCCCTGCTCGGAGATCCACTACGACCAGGGCGCCGACATGGCCTGCGACCATCCCGACGGCTGCGCCCTGGGCGTCTGCGACTGCGACCGCTGGCTGGAGATCTGGAACCACGTCTTCATGGAATTCGACCGGGACGAGACGGGCGCCATGAACCCCCTGCCCATGCTGAGCGTCGATACGGGCATGGGCCTCGAGCGGCTGGTGGCCCTGGTGGAGGGCGTGCGCAGCAATTTCAAGAGTGATCTCTTCACGCCCATCATCGATTTCGTCGCCGAGCTCAGCGGGCGGGCGCCCGATGGCGAGGACCGCGTCTCGATGCAGGTCATCGCCGACCACGCCCGGGCGGTCTGCTTCGCCATCACCGACGGCGCCGCCCCGGGCAACGACGGCCGCGGCTACGTGGTGCGGCGCATCCTGCGCAGGGCCGCGCGGCACGGGCGCAACCTGGGTCTGCGCGAGCCCTTCCTCTGGCGCGCCGCCGAGGTGGTCGTGCGCGAGATGGGTGGCGCTTATCCTGAGCTCCTGGAGCACAAGGATCGCGTGCTGGACGTCATCCGCCGCGAGGAAGAGCGCTTCAACCTGACTCTCGACCGCGGGCTGCAAGTCTATGCCGAAATGAGGGATACGTCGCCCGGGGAGGTGCTGTCCGGAGCAGACGCCTTCAAGCTGCACGATACCTTCGGCTTCCCCCTGGACCTGACCCGCGTGCTGGCCGAGGAGGACGGCCTGACCGTCGACGAGGCGGGATTCGCCGCCTGCATGGAGCGCCAGCGGGCGGCCAGCGGAAAGGAGAGGAAATTCCGGGCGGGCGTCGGGACCTGGCGTCCCGTGCGCGAGGCGGAGGACCCCGCACGTTTCCGGGCCGAGTTCACGGGCTACCGTTCGCGCGAGGAGCGTACCCGCGTGGTCGGCGTGCGCGCCGCCGGCGAGCACGATGCGCAGGTCCTCTTCGAACGCACGCCCTTCTATGCCGAGGCCGGCGGCCAGGTGGGCGACGGTGGCACCCTCGAGACGGCCGACGGCGCCTTACTGGAGATCCTGACCACGATCGCCGACGAGACCGGACCCGTGTCGATCGTCCACGCCGACGCCGACAAGCTCCTGGCCCTGTTCGCCGCCGACGACCGGGTGACCCTGACCGTCTCGCCCGTGCGCGCGGCCACCATGCGCCACCACACCGCCACCCATCTGCTGCACGCGGCGCTGCGCCGGGTGCTCGGCGATCACGTGGCCCAGGCCGGCAGCGAGGTGGGCCCGGACAAGCTCCGATTCGACTTCCACCACGACAAGGCCCTCACGGCCGGCGAGATCGCCGAGATCGAAAGCCTGGTCAACCGCGAGGTGCTGGCCGACGGCGAGGTCCGCGTCCATGAAGACGTGCCCCTGAAGGCGGCCCGCGACCGCGGGGCCATGGCCCTCTTCGGCGAGAAGTACGGCGACACGGTCCGCATGATCGAGATTCCCGGTACCACCGACGGCTTCTCCCTGGAGCTGTGCGGCGGCACCCACGTGGCCCGCACCGGCGAGATCGGTCCCGTGCGCATCGTCGCCGAGGGCAGCAGCGCCGCCGGCGTGCGGCGCATCGAGGCCGTGGCGGGAGAGGTCGCGCTGGCCCTGGCCGCCGACGAGCGCGCCGAACTGGCGGCCGTCCGAGCCGCCCTGCGCCATGACGGGGATCCGGCCGAGCTCGTGACGGCGCTCATGGCAGAGCGGGACGCCCTGTCCCGCGAACTGCGCGACAGCAAGCGGGCCACCGCGGCCGATTCCCTCGACGCCCTGATCGGCTCGGCCGTCGACGTGTCCGGCGTCAAGGTCCTGGCCGCCCGCGTGGACGCCGAAGACCGCGACGCCCTGCTGCAGCTCGGCGACCGCGCCCGCGACCGGCTCGGCAGCGGCGTCGTGGCCCTGGCCGCCGAGTGGGAGGGCAAGGCCACCCTGCTGGTGACCGTCACCGCCGACCGCGTCGAGGCCGGCCTGCACGCCGGCAACCTCGTCAAGTCCGTGGCCGCGGCCGTGGGCGGCCGGGGCGGCGGGCGACCCAACACGGCCCAGGCCGGGCTGCCTGGCGCCGAGGCCATCGACGGCGCTTTGGCGGCCGTACCGGATGCCGTGCGGGACTTTACCGGCCGATAAGGAACCCCTTCTCAAGTCATCTATCTCCTTGTCGATAACCCCTTTGCGATCGACGTGGATTCCCTGTTCCGCCGGGTGAAGTGTCACTCGCCGCGACGAGGAATCTGAATGTACGGCAAGGAGTTATCGAAACGGCTCATTTCCGTGACATACTGCGGCCGAGACGGCGCGCGGCTCTGGTCGGGTTCGGGATCCTCCTGGGCCTGTGCCTCGCCGTGCCTGCCGCCGCCCGCCTGAACACAGGGACCTACACGGGAGACGGTTCATTCAACCGTCTGATCGACGATGTGGGATTCCGTCCTGACGTGGTGATCGTCAAGGCCGACGGCGACAATCCCGCCATGATCACCACCTCGGTCATGTCTCCGGGTTGGGCCAAGCCGATTTCCTGGGATGAATGGGTCGACTGGAATGTCATTGCGGGCCTGGAGGATGATGGCTTCAGGGTCAGCAACGTGGATGAGGTCAACCGGTCCGGCCGACGCTACGACTGGTTCGCCCTGGCCGTAGAACCCGGTTTCTCGACCGTTGGTGACTATACAGGAAACGGACAGAACGGGCGTGAGATCGACATCGGGTTCGCACCCGATTTCGTGATGGTCATACCGACCTTAGATATCCAGTGCTACCATCGCAGTTCGGCCATGTCCGGCGACATATCGTATCCCTTCGACAACCAATCACCGACGAGCAACCGCATCAAAAGCCTGACGGCGTCGGGCTTCACGTTGGGGAACGATGACGCCGTCAACGAGAATTCGGCACATTTCTACTACGTGGCCTGGCGTGAGGAGAACGTCCGCAGCGCCGTGGGAACGTACCGGGGCAACGACACCGACAACCGCAACATCACCGATCCGGGATTTCGGCCCGCCTGGGTCATGACCAAGGCGGACAGCGGCGAGGACGGCATATTCCGAACGGCGTCCCTCGACGGTTCGGGCGAATCCCTCTACTTCGATCACAGGAACAACGACCCGAATCGCATCCAGGCGATGAGAGCCAACGGATTCCAGTTGGGCGACGACAAGGATGTCAACGAGGACAACAAGGACTACTACTGGGCGGCCCTGGGCATCCTGGCCGATCTGGAGTTGAGCCAGGTCGTCGACCGGGATACGGCGCTGGTTGGGGAACAAGTCATCTTCACGGTGACATTGACCAACAACGGTCCGGACCGTATGGACATGGCCGAGATCACCGATCTGCTGCCGTCTGAGCTCGGATATGTCTCGCATGTCGCGAGCGCGGGCACCTACGAGCCGAGTACGGGCCTCTGGAAAATGACCCGCCTGGAACCGGACGAGTCGGCCCAGCTCGAGATCACGAGCGAGGTGCTCGACGGCAGTGCCGGGCGGACCGTGGTCAACACGTCCACGATCACCGACTTCCCCGACAACGATCCTGATCCGATGAACAACGAGGCCGAGGCGTCCGTGACGATACCCCGGACGGCGGATCTCGGTCTCAACGGTTACGTGGACGACGGGTATCCCGAGGTGGGACAGATCGTCGCGCTCAGCGTCGGCGCCCTGAACCAGGGCCCCGACGCCGCCACCGGCGTCCAGGTGACGGGCCTGTTGCCGGTGGGGTTGGAATACGTCTCCCACACCGTGAACGTCGGCAGTTACGATCCCGTGACCGGCGCCTGGAGCATCAACACGCTAGGGGCGATGAATGCGGCGTTGCTGCAGATCAGCGCACGCGTCCTGTCGGGTGCCGCGGGGCAGACGCTCGTCTACACGCCGGTCATCGCCTCCGATGTGAACGATCCCGAGCCGCTGAACGATACGACGACGGTCGAGCTGACCGTTCTCGCCGCGGATCTCGTTTTGACGAAGACGGTCGACGAGCCCGAACCGGCCCCGGGCACGGACATCGTCTTCCGCATCACCCTGCGGAACGACGGCCCCGATCCGGCCATGTCCATCCTGGTGCGGGACCTGCTGCCCGACGGGCTCGAGTACGTGTCGAACACGGCGACCCAGGGCTCCTATGACGCGGGGAGCGGCCTGTGGGATGTCGTGGCTCTGTTCTCGGGCGAGTCGGCCATACTCGATCTCGTCGCCACCGTCGGCGACGGGGCCGCCGGCGTCATCACGAACACCGCGTCGATCCTCGCGTCGAGTCCCATCGATCCGGACACGAACAACAACAGCGCCTCGGCGCAGATCGACGTACAGACCGCCGAGATCCATCTGGACGGGTCCGTGGACGATGATCGACCCGACGTGGGCGGCACCGTCACCTTCTCCATCACGGCGGAGAACACCAGCATCGTCGACGCCACCGACGTGACCGTCGTGGACCGGCTGCCCGATGGTCTGACCTATGTCAACGCCGTGCCCAGCACGGGCACCTACGATCCGGTCACCGGGCACTGGACGATCGCCTCCCTGGCGGGCGGCGCGAGCTGCGTGCTGCAGCTCACGGGGGCGGTGGACGCGGGCACCGGCGGCCAGACCCTGGTGAACGTGGCGACGGTGCTCAACATCGCCCAGATCGATCAGGAGTTCCGCGCCGGCCGGGTCGATATCCCGGTGACGGTGCGCGCCGCGGATCTGCAACTCGTCAAGAACGTCGATGACCCCACGCCGATCCAGGGCGCGCAGGTCGTCTTCTCGGTGCTGGCGACCAACCGGGGGCCAGACGACGCCATCTCGGTGGTGGCCGCCGATACACTGCCGGCCGGTCTGGTGTACATCTCGGACACGGTCGACCGGGGTGCCTTCGATCCCGGCACGGGCCTGTGGACCATCGGCGACGTGCCCGTCGGCGACACCGCGACCCTCGAGATCACAGCCCAGGTCCAGCTCGACGTGGGGGCTGGCGATTCGGCCACCAACACGGCCTGGCTCATCGCCTCCGACCAGGAGGATCCCGATCCCTCCGACAATCACGACAGCGCGTCGCTCACCCAGCAGAGCGCCGACCTGGCCGTGGCCGTGGCGGTCGACGACCCGGCGCCCACGGCCGGCGACACCGTCCTCTACGAGCTGGTGCTGCGCAACGACGGTCCCAGCGCCGCGGGCGGCGTGGCGGCCCTCGACACGTTGCCGACGGGGGCGGACTACGTGTCGCACGATCCGCCGGCGGCCGATTACGATCCCGTCACCGGCCTCTGGACCCTCGGCGCCCTCGCGGCGGGCGAGGCCGATACGCTGCGCATCGCGGCCCTGATCGCTTCAGCCGCCAGCGGCGCGACCCTTGACAACGAGGTGCGCGTCGCCGCCTCCGACCAGGCCGATCCGGACGACTCCGACAACCAGGCCCAGGCCTCCCTGACGGTGCGCGCGGCCGATCTCGCCGTGGCGCTGTCCGTGGACGTCCTCGCGCCCACGGTGGGTGACACGCTGCACGTCGATCTCGAGGCCGCCAACGCCGGCCCGGACACGGCCGAGGCCGCGACTCTCCAGATCGACCGCAGCGCCGGGCTCGAGCTGATCGACTGGAGCGCCTCGGCCGGCGGCTTCGATCCGGTCGGCGGGGGCTGGACGTTGAGCGACCTGTTCGCCGCCGCCGCCGAGACCCTGTCCCTGACCCTGCGCGTCCTGCCGGGGACCGTCGGCACGACTGAATCGGTCGTGGCGGCCGTCGCCGCTGCTACGCCCGGTGATCCCGGTCCCGAGGACGATGCCGATGTCCTGGAGTGGATCGTGCGCGGCGCGGACCTGGTCCTGGACAAGGCGGTCAACAACCCGGCGCCGTATGTGGGCGAGAGCGTCCTCTACACCCTGACCCTGCGCAACGACGGCCCCGACGACGTCGCGGCGGCCGAGGTCGTCGACCTGTTGCCGGAGGGACTGGTCTACGTGTCCCACACGCCCGCCTGGGCCGACTACGACCCGGTCAGCGGCCTGTGGGTGGCGGGCCCGGTCGCCGACGACCAGACCGTCACCCTCTTCCTCCAGGCCCTGGTGTCGGCGGGGGAGGCGGGGGAGACCATCGTCAACACGGCGACCGTGAGCGCGTCCGATCTCGCCGATCCTGATCCCGACGACAACGAGAGCACGGCCTCCATCACCATTCCCGCCGCCGACCTGGTGGTGGGGATCGCGGCGGACGAGACCGCGCCCGCCCTGGGCGAACCCGTGACCCTGACCCTGACGGTCCGCAACGAGGGGCCCGACACGGCGACCGGCGTGGTCCTGCACCAGGACCTCCCCGCCGGACTGGACTACGTCTCGTCCATGCCCGGCGGCTACGATCCCGCCACAGGCCGGTGGGTCGTGGGTGAACTGGCCGCGGGGGAGAGCGCCGAACTCGTGGTGGTCGTCGAGGTGGAAGAGGCCGCCATCGGCGAGACGCTGACGGTGACCCTTGCCGTCGCCGAGGTCGATCAGGACGATCCGGACCCCGGCGACGAGAGCGATGCCCTGGTGCTGAACGTGCAGGCGGACGCCGATCTCTCGGTGGCGCTGGACCTGGATCAGAGCTCGGCCAACGTGGGCGAAGAGGTCGTCTGGACGGCCGTCCTGACCAATCAGGGTCCGAGCGTCGCCACGGGCGTGGCCTTGCGGGATACGCTGCCCGACGGCGTGGTCCTGACCGGCTGGTCCGCCACCGGCGGCACCTACGACCCCGGTCTCGGTCTCTGGTCGGTGCCGGTCCTGGCGCCTTCGGAATCCCTCGAGCTGTCCCTGCGGACGGGCGTGCAGGCCGGCCATGCCGGAGCCGACCTGCCTGGATCGATGACCGTCACGGCTACGGACCAGGCGGACCGGGATCCGGGCGACAACCGGGCCCTCGTCTCGTTGCACGTCCTCGGGGCGGATCTCGGGCTGGCCTCCTTCGTCGACGTGTCCACGCCGAACGAGGGAGACGACATCAACGTCACCCTCTCGGTGACCAACTTCGGACCGGACGCAGCCAACGGCGTCACCGTCGTCGACTCCATACCGACGGGTCTTTCGTACGTCTCGCACACACCGCCGTCGGAGTCCTTCACGCAGGCGCGCGACGGGGCCTGGATCTGGGACGTCGATCAGGTGGAATCGCAGACGCCCCGTGTGCTCTTCGTGCGCATGCGGGTGCTGGAGAACACCACCGGACAGGCCCTGCGGCACGCCGCGCGCGTGCTCGCCGGCCAGGAGGAGGATCCCCACCCGGGCAACAATCTGGCGGAGAACCATATCGCCGTGGAGGGCGCCGACCTGGGCCTGACCCTGACGGTCGACGACGCGACGCCGGCCGAGGGCGACACCCTGAGCTACCGGCTCGAGGTCGCCAACCACGGGGCCAACGACGCCACCGGCGTGGCCGTGCGCGACTCGCTCGGGACGGGGCTGACATTCGTCGCGGCCGAGCCGGCCGCCGGCTTCGACGCCGAGACCGGGATCTGGATCGTGGGGGACCTGGACGTCGACGAACGCCGGGAACTCATCCTGACCGTCCTCGTCGACGAACGAACGGGCGGAACCGACCTGCTTCACCACGCCCGTGTCGTCGCCCTGGATCAGGTCGACCCGGAGCCCGGGAACGACATGATCGATCTGGAGGTCGCGGTGGAGGTGCCGGGCGAAGGCCACGTGCTGGCCGCGTCGGTCGCGCTGCCGGACGCCGTCGTGAACCCGCTCGGAGCGGCCGTGGACGTGTTCGCCCTGGACCTCGTCAACTGGTCCATGGTGCCCGACACCCTCGAGACCGTGACCCTCGCCAACGCCACCGTCGGCGTGGGCACGCCGGCGCAGCTCGACGCGTCCTGGGCGGGCCTGTCCCTCTGGCGCCTCGCGGGCGACGAGCGCCAGCTCCTCTCGTCTGCGGACGCCGGCTTCTCCGACGGCACCGTCGTCTTCGCCGATCTGGGGCTCGCGCTGGCGCCCGGAGACACGGTCCGGCTTATCGCCGCCGGCGCCGCCTCGGCTGCGGCCCATGACGGCGACAGCTTCGGGCTGTCCCTCAACGAGGCGTCGGATCTCGTTTATTCACGGGATGTTGAGACGAGTGCGAGTTGGCCGCTGGCGACGATCTCCGCACATCTCGTCGACGGATTCGTTGCCGCCCAGGCCTCGGTCGAGTCCGTGGATGCGGGCGTGCTGGCACCGGGCGGCACCCACCATCTGGCGCTCCAGGTGGTGCTGCCCGCCGACGGCTACGTCTCCCACGTCCTCCAGGAACTGGCGGTGGTCAATCTGGGCACCGCGCGACCCGTGTCCGAGATCGCCGCGGTGCGGGCCTGGCTCGACGACGGCGACGGCGTCTTCTCGACCCTCTACGACACGCTGCTCGGCGAACTGGCCTGGACGGGCGACCGCTGGGTGCTGGCGGGGCTCGACACCACGGTGCCCGTCGACGGCGCCCGCGTGATGATCTCCGTCGACGCCGCGCCGTCGGCGGAAGGGCAGCGGAGCGTCCAGCTGGCGATCCCCGTCGGCGGCGTAACGACCGACGGCGGTGCCGACGGCCCTCTCGACGCGCCCCTGATCAACCCCTTCGCCCAGGTCGTCAGCGGAACCGACCGTCTCTGGCTGTCGGCGGCCACGATCCCCTGGCGCAGCGTCCGGCCCGACGGCGGCGAGTCCCTGCTGCTCCATCTCACCGCCACCAACACCTTCGGCGAGCCGCGGATCCTGACCGGACTCAGGGTGACCGGCACGGTGACCTCGCCATACACGGTCGAGCCGTCTGTCCTGGACGAGGTGGTCTCTCAACTCCTGCTCCGTGACGATGCGGACGGGGACGGATCCTACACCGAGGCCGACGGGGACGAGGTGCTGGGCGCCACCAGCCTGATCGACGGCACGGCCGTGTTCGGCGGTCTCGAGTGGACGGTGCCGCCCTCGACGACCCAGCACCTCTTCGTCACGGCGCGCCTGTCGTCGGGCCATGCCGCCGACGGGGACAACGTCGCCGCGTCCGTCGCCAGCGCCGTGGACATCCAGTTCGATGGCAACGCCGAGCTGGCGGGCAACTGGCCCCTGGGGTCGGGGGGACTCGTGGTGGACGGCATGCTCGCGTCGGCCGTCGCGGCGACGCCCGTGCCCTCGCGATCGGTCGCGCCCGGCGAGGGTCCCGTGGCGGCCCTCGATCTGACGGTGCCGCGCAACGGGCATGCCGATGACGTCCTCGAACGCGTCGTCGTCGTCAATCGCGGGTCCGCCGCGCCATCCGATCTCGACGATGTCCGCCTCTGGCGGGACGGGGGCGACGGCGTCTTCGACGGGGGCGCAGGGGCCGGCGCGGACGATCTCGATCTCGGCGCGCTCATTCCCCAGGACGACGCCTGGATCGTCGACGATCTGGGCGAGACGGTCGGCGCCGCCGGCGCCCGCCTCTTCGTGGGCGTCACGGGTGCCGCGAGCCTGACGGATTCGACCACCGTCCTGATGGCGCTTCCGATCGACGGTCTGCAGTACGCCTCGGCCAACGACGGTCCTCTAGATATGGAGGTCGTTCCCGGCGGGACGCTGCTGCTCAGCCGGGCGCCCCTGCAGGTCACGCTCGTGGCCGCGCCCGACGAGGTGATCGCGGGCCAGCAGGTGGACATCCTCATGACCGTCCGCAATGCGGGCATCGTCGACGCGGAGGGCATCGTTCCCTCGGCTCTGGTGCCGGCGGGCGACGGCGGACTGGCCCTGTCGACGGGGCCGTCGCCCGTCTCGTTCGATCTGGCGCCCGGCGCGGTCGACACGTTCGCCTGGACCTACACGGCCGAGACCATCGGTACGGCGACGCTCACGGGCACGGCGAGCGGCACGGCGCCGGGCGGGATGCCCCTGTCGTCGTTGCCCATCTCGACGGGCTCGATCCTGGTGGTCGCGCCGGCCCCGAGCCTGGTCCTGACGCCCCTGTCCCAGCTCCCCTTCGCGGTCAACGGCGGGCAGACGGGCGTCAACGCCCTGACGCTCGATCTGGACCACCCCGGCGGCGCGGGTTCGGCCGCGGTGCGCGTCGACAGCCTCGTCGTCGGCCTGGAGGACGGCGAAGGCCAGCCGGTTCCGGCCGGCGGGCTGCTCGACGGCGTCAAGATGCGGGGCGACGGCGTGTTGCTCCAGGCCCGGCCCATCGCCGGCGACGACGGCCCGGACATCCTGATGACGCCCTCGGACGACCTGGTCCTCCAGGCGGGCGGGGGCAGCGTGATCACCCTCGATCTGGACATCGCGACCGGGGCGGCCGGGACGGAGTTCCGTCTCGTTCTGGCGCAGGACGGCCTCTCGGTCAGCGACGTGGTGGTGGGCGACGATGTCGAGGTCGTGCTGGCGACCGGCGCGTTTCCCGTCATGTCGGAGCTGACCCGGGTCGTGGACGGGGCGGAGGCCCTGCTCGTCGAGCCCGGCGCTCCGGGCGATCCCGAGGCCAGCCGGGGCCAGGCCGGCGTGCGATTGGCCGGCCTGCACGCGATCAATCCCGGGGCCGTCGAACTCGACGCGAGCATCCAGCTCGGCGTGGTCTCGGTCACGCTGCTCGGCGAAAATGACCAGCCCCTGGACGTTCCGGCCGTGGTGCTGGAAGGACTGGGCGTGTGGGTCGACGGCGTCCAGCTGTCCTGGCTGGCGGTCGGACCCAGCCTGGAGCAGCCCTTCTCCCTGCCGCTGAGTACGCCGGTGGCCGTGGAAGGCGGCCAGACGGTGGCGCTGGAAATCCGCGGCGATCTGCGCCCGGAGGCGCCCATCGGCGCCTGCCGTCTCGCGGTCGACGACGTGGAGCTCTGGGACGCGCGCGATGCGAATTCGGGCGTTCCGGTGCCGGTGATCGCCGAACCGGCCCCGCTGCTCTCTGAGCGCTTCGAGATCGTCGAACCGGCGTCCCTGATCCATCTGGGCGGCATCCCGAGCGGCACCTACGCGTTGACCGAAGGCGCGACGGATCAGCCGGTGCTCGAGATCGGCCTGCGCCATCCGGCCGGGGCCGGCACGGCGCCGGTGGCGGTCGATACCCTGCGCTTCCGCTGCGTGGACGAGGCGGGCGCCGGGCTGCGGACGGACAGCTTCATGAGCCGTCTCACGGTGCGCGCGGGCGGCGCGACGGTGGGCGCGGCCCTGACCGACGGCAACGCGGAGGGCTACCTCTCGGTGCCCGTCGTGGGCCCGGTCGTGTCCCCGGCGGGCGTCCTGGCGCTCGATGTCTCCGTCGACGTGCTGGGCGGCACCGACGTCGATCGATTCACGCTGCTGCTCGCTCCTGAGGATGTCCGGGCGGTGGACGCGTATCTGCGCACGCCGGTCGCCGTCACCGCCGACGCCGGCATGGTCATGCCCCTCTCCAGCGGCCCGCGCGAGATCCGGATCGCGTCGGACGAATTGATCGTGTCGGCCGAGGACCTGATGCCGGCCGCGATCTCGGCCCTGGCCGGGGAGACCGCCGTCATGCGGCTCGACCTCGCCAACCCGGCCCCGGCCAACGCCGGGGACCTGGTGGTCGACGGGCTCACCCTGCGGGCCCGCGGCGCGGCCAAGGCGGAAATCTCGCTCGGCGATCTCGCCGGAGAGATCCTGGCCTACCTGAACGACGTTCCCTGGGGTACGAGCGGTCCCCTGTCCCGCAGCGATACGACGGCCGTGATCACGCCCCATGAGGTGCTCGATCTCGGGCCCGGCACCACGGGCACGCTCGAGATCCGCATGGTCCTGGTGGAGGAGCCCGCCGCCGAGTCGATCTCGCTGGGGCTCACCCTCGACGACATCTCGGCCCGTCAGCCCGAGGGCGAACTGGTGACCGTCCGGGTCCTGCCGGCGGCGGGCCAGGTGTTCCCGTTCTGGACGGCGTCCGGAACCATGACGGCGGCGTCGCTGGAGGAGAGCTACAGCAACTTCCCCAATCCCTTCGCGGCGGGCCGCGAGGGGACGACCTTCGTCTTCGCCCTGGACGGCGCCGCCACGGTGGACCTGCGCCTCTATACGCCGCGCGGCGAACTGGTCCGCACCCTGCTCGCCGGCGCGTCGCTGGGGGCGGGGCTCCACCAGGACATCGTCTGGGACGGTCGCAACGGCCGGGGCGACACGGTGCGCAACGGCGTCTACGTGGCCGAACTGTCGGTCCGGGGCGACGACGGCTCGTCGGCGCAGCTGCGGCGGAAAGTGGCGGTGGTGCGATGAGACGCCGACGCCACATCCTCATCACGCTGCTGGCCGCACTGATCTGCGCCTGCGCGCTCCCGGCCTTCGCCGCGTCCGATGACGGCGGGCTGCGGTCCGTCTTCGCCCTGGGCGCGGGGAATCGCGCGCTCGGCCTCGGCGGCGCCTACGTGGCCGTCGCCGACGACGCCAGCGCCGCGCTCTGGAATCCGGCCGGTCTGGGGCAGCTCGAACGCAGGCGCGCGGAATTCACCAACACGAACCTCTTCGGCATGGGCTTCTCGGAGAAGTACCTGGCCGTGGCCTATCCCCACTGGCGGCTGGGAAACGCCTCGTTGACCATACGCACCTTCGGCGTGGACGGCATCGAGTCCCGCGACGACCGCAACGTCCTGCTGGGTGATGATCTCAAGGATCAGGAGCTCGAGATCCTCCTCGCCTACGCCCGCGTCCTGGGTCCGGGTCTGAGCGTCGGCGGCGGCTTCAAACTGCAGCGCCAGAGCCTGGCGGGCTATGCCGGCGGCGGCATCGGGCTGGACGCCGGCGTGCTCGTGTACCCGCTCGTCCTGCGTGGCGCCGCGTCGCCCGCGGCCCGCGCCTGGAGCCTGGGGCTGGCGATCCGCAACATGGTCGAGCCGTCGATCCGGCTCGACGCGGAGAGCGTGCCGGATCCGAGGGCCTTGCGTCTCGGGACGGCCTGGCGCCGCCCGTTCGGCGAGACCCTGAAGGGCCTGGTGGCCCTGGATCTGGAGAAGACCGCGGGGATGGACACGCGACTGCACCTGGGCGCCGAGGTGGACTACCGCGATCAGGCCGCGTTGCGCCTGGGCGTGCTGGCCGGCTCCCTGACCGCCGGTCTCGGGCTGCGCTGGCGCGACGTGATCGTCGATTTCGCCTTCGAGGACCATCCCCTGGGCGCAGTGAAGCGGCTCGGGGTGAGCTTCTTGCACGGGCCTCCCGTGGACCAGGTCCGCGCGGACGCCCTGGCGCGGGCCACGGCCGAGCGACGCCGGCAGATGGAACGGGCCTTCGCCGAGAGCGAGCGCGCGCGACGCGAGCAGCTCCTGGTCTCCGCGCGCCAGGTCCACCGGGACGGCGATCATGCCGCCGCCCTGGACCGTATCGCCATGCTCCACATGCTCGATCCCGGCAACGCCGAGAACGAGGCGTTGGAGCGGGAGGTTCTCGGAGACCTGGCCCGCCAGCAGGAGGCGGCGGGCGATCTGGCCTCGGCCGCACTGACGCTCGGTCGTCTCGCGGCCTCGGCGCCGGCGGGGGCGCCCGTCCACGCCGAGTTGAAGCGCCTGCGCGGACAGAGCGCCGTCAGCGCCAAGCGCTCCAGGGACATCGATGCGCTCTATGCGCGCGGGCTCGACGCCTTCGTCGCCGACGAGCTCGACGTGGCCCACAGGCTCTTGAGCGAGGCCCTGGAACTCGCGCCCCAGGACGCGGACATCCTGTCCATGCTCGATCGGATCCGTCTCAAGCGCGAGCAGCAGCTGACGACGGTCTGTGGCGAGGCCCGGAGCCTGGTGCGAGTGGGGCTGATCGAGGAGGCCGAGGCGGCGATCGGGCGGGCCTCCGCGATGGGCGCCCCGGCCGACACGCTGTCCGGCCTGCGGGCGGCCGTCCGCGAGCGACAGCAGCAGCTCGACTACGAGCGTGAGCGTCGTCGACAGGAACAGGAGATGGCGGCGCAGCTGGCGGCCATCAATCGGGACGCGCCGCAGCCATCAGAGCCCGAGGTCGAGACGACGACGTCGCAGCCGCAGCTCAGCGCCGGTCGCCGCCAGGAGCTCGCGGCCCTCTCGAGCCGCGCCCGTGAGCTCTTCGACGCGGGACAGACCGACGAGGCCGTGCGCCTCTGGGAGATGGTGTGGTCCGAGAACCCCGACGATCCGGAAGTCCGCGACGCCCTGCGCGAGGAATACCTGACGCGCGGCATGGCGGGCTACGCCGCGGGTGATCTGGCCGGCGCGGTCAGGGTCTGGGAGCAGGCCCTGCGGGTGGCGCCGGACGACCCGCGCACCCAGGGCTACCTGGAACGCGCGCGCCAGCAGCAGGCCAGGATCCGGGCGCTCCAGACGAGCGATGGTAACACCGTCGGAGGTGTGCGATGACGGTGAGAACCGGCCGCACCAAGGCCCGCCGCGTCGTGAGCATGCGTCTGATCGTCAGCACCACGGCGGCGGCCCTGGTCGCGCTCTGCGTCATCGGCGTCGGCGCCGTGTCCGAGAAGAACACGCGTGAAATGCTCGTGTCGGAGGTGGAGGCGCGCCTGATGCTGGAGGCCTCCAACCTGGCGAACCTCAGCGCCGACGCCCTGCTGGACGACTTCCCCGAACTCACCCTGAATCCCGTGGTCACGGATATCCAGGAGAAGCGGCCGGACCTGGTCGTGGTCACGGTCCTGGACCACCAGGAGCGGATCAAGGGGCATGCCGACGTCCGGATGCACGGCAAGGGGTTGGCCCTGCTCGACAGCCTGGCCCCGGTCGAGACCCGTCTGGAACTGGATGCGGGGGAGGACTTCCTGGGCAACGGTCATCTGCTGGTCGCGGCGGTGGACGCGCGCCACGCCGACGGCCAGCGATTGGGCCGGGCCGTCGTCGGCCTCCGCCGCGCCACCCTGGAGGCATTGGTCATGCAGGCCCGGCGGCAGCTTCTCATGGTGTCGGCCGTGTTGCTGGGCATCAGCCTGCTGGCGTCCGTGCTGCTGATGCGTCAGCTCCTGCGGCCGGTCGATACCCTGCGCAAGGGGCTCGAGCGGATCGGACACGGCGATCTGAACAGTCCCATGCACATGAACGACCGCACGGAGCTGGGTCTGCTGGCCGACACCGTCGACGACATGGCCGCCCGCATCCGGGACTCCCAGCGGGACATGGTGGAGAAGGAGCGTCTGGCGCACGAGATGGATCTGGCGCGGGACATCCAGCTCTCGCTGCTCCCCAAGACACACGCCGTGGCCGGCGATTTCGTCATCGAGGGCGCCTACCAGGCCGCCGCGGAGGTCGGCGGCGACTTCTTCGACGTGTTCGAGCTGCCCGACGGACGCTTCGGCTGCTTCATCGCGGACGTGGCCGGCAAGGGGCTCGGCGGATGCCTCGTGACGTCCATGATGGCCGTGCTGACGCGCTCCCAGCGCGACCGCTACGCCTCGCCCCGCGACCTGCTCATCGCCCTCGAGGAGGGCCTGGTCCCCCAGTTGGCGCCGGGCGTCTTCGTGACCGCCTTCTACGGCATCCTCGACGCCGACAGCGGCGTTCTCAGCTATGCGTCGGCGGCCCACAGCCCGCTGCTCGTGTACCGGGCGGAGAACGGCGCGGTGGAGCGCTTCGAGACCCGGGGCATTCCCATCGGCGCCGTGCGCGGGGGCGCGCTCGCCGCCACGCTGCAGGACGAGGAGATCGTCCTGGCGCCCGGCGACCTGGCCCTGCAGTACACGGACGGCCTGAACGAGGCGCCGCAGGCGCACACCCAGGAGGAGTTCGGTTTCGACCGCATCGTCACGGCCATGACCGAGACATCGGGGGCGGGTCGCAGCAAGCTGCTCAACGCCCTTCAGATGCAGACGACGCGCTGGTGCGGCCATCAGCCCCAGAGCGACGATCTCACGTTGCTGGCCATCAGCCGCGAGGGCGCGGTGCACAAGCGCGTGACCGACCGTCTCTCCGGCTTCAGCAGCGACGAGGATCTCCTGGACAATCTGCTGCATGCCCTGCACCTGAAGCTGAACGCCGATCTCGACCACATGGACGAGATCGGCCGCTGGATCGAGACGACGCCCGGTCTCGCGGGGATACCCGATGAGGAGAAGACCCTGCTGGAGACCGGCCTGTTCGAGATCTGCGCGAACATCGCCGAGCACGGCTACGGCGGAGACACGCATCGGTCCCTCGACATCTGGTGGCAGCCGGACGCCGAGGCGGAGGTCAGCGGCGAGGCGGACAGATCGCTGCTGCAGGGCCACTTCCTGATCCGCGACCGGGGGGCGCCCTTCGACCCCTCGGACTGGTCGCCGCCGGACCTCGAGGACAAGGCCAATCGGCTCAAGGGCCGCGGGCTCGGCATGCTGGTCGTCGACAAGCTGGCCAGCGACAAGACCTACCTGCCGGGGACGGCGGTGGGCAATCTCTACCTGGTCAGGTTCCGTTCGCTGGCCGACAGCGAGAAAGGCGAGGAGATATATGTCTAGTCAGATGAACATGGAACTGATCAAGGATCAGTTCTCCACCCCCGTGCTGTTCGTCAGCGGGCGGATCGACGCCGCGGCGGCGCAGGTCCTGAAGGCCGAATGCGCCGCCAGCAGGGACACCGGCTGCCAGCGGCTGGTGGTTTCGCTGGCGGACGTCACCTTCGTGTCCTCCAGCGGCCTGGGGAGCTTCCTGGTCATCAGCGAGGAGTTCAAGGACGCCGGAGGCAGCGTGGTCTTCGCGGCGCCGGTCCGTTCGGTCCGTCACGTCCTGAAGCTGCTCAATCTGGACCAGTTCCTGGACCTCGCGCCGGACGTCGAATCGGCGCTGGATCTGGTGCCCGCCTGATCGCCCAGCTCGGGCGACAGCGTTCCGGACACGGCGGCGGCCCCTCCGCGGGGGAGGGGCCGCGCCGGCGCGTAGGTTCGAGACCGGGCTAGCGGTAGCGCGATTTCAGGCCGCTCCAACTCAGGCTCTCGTTCGGGATGGGCTCGCAGGACTGGTTGTTGCTGACGCCCGGCGAGGCCAGGAACTGGTAGATGCTGGACGTGACGCGGGCGCCGCCGCTGCCGTCGGGGCAGCGCATGTTGGCGTGGGTGTCCTTGTTG
>Ga0180435_10001048_pt1 | contig 28977 bp, 19 predicted proteins | sample SS_ome_3_FD_132467 | JGI IMG/M metagenome (GOLD analysis project Ga0180435, IMG submission 132467) | Hypersaline lake sediment archaeal communities from the Salton Sea, California, USA - SS_3_S_1 metaG | ecosystem: Environmental > Aquatic > Non-marine Saline and Alkaline > Hypersaline >... | reverse complement strand
TCTCGTAGGCACGGCGTCGTTCGGGAGCGACGACCCCGTCGCCCACCCCGTCGAGACGGACGCCATCGCATCGGAGACGACGCGGGCCGACGTCGAGGCCGAACTCGACGCCATCCACGCCGCGCTCGTCAGCGCGGGACTTGCGGAGACCCATGAGCTGTGCTGGCGCCTGGTCCGACTCGTTCTGCCGCGACGGCTCGGCGCACTCTCCGATCACCGCGCCCGCCTCGAGGGCACGATCGCCGCGCTCGTCGCGAGGGAACGAGTCTTCCTCGAGGCGAGCGGGTCGCCGGCACTGCCTCTCGCTGCGGACACGCTTTGGAGCGTCGTGGTCGCGCTCGCGCCCGCCGTCGAGGACGGGATCCCGACGCACGTGGAGTGGTCGGTGAGCCATCTGTTCGCGGCCGGTGTCGCGATCGAATCCGGTCGACTGGACGACGCAGCGCTCGTGCTCGAGTCCTGGGACCGGGGCGAGATCGAGGACGTCGAGTGGGCGGGTTGGAACGACTTCATGTGGTGCCTCGTCGACCTCGATCGAGCTGCTCACACGCGCGCACACGCGCGCTGTTCGAGCCTGCTCGCCCTCGTCGACGGGTGGCTCGGGCAGAGTTTGACGGAGGGGCAGATCGCCCTCGCGATCGCGGCCGTCCAGGTGACGCGGAAGCTCGGTCGTGCAGCCGATTTCATCGATCTCATCACACGCCTCGGCGACTACTCACTGGACGCCGAGATCGCTGCGACCCTGCGCGTTGAGCACGCCGCGTTCGCCTCCTACCTCGACAATCCGCTGGTCGCCTTCGAACTCGCGTCGGAGGTCCTCGAGCTGCTCGAGGGCGCCGACGCGACGAACGACGACGTGGCGGCCGCGACGATCCACCGCGCCTACGCTCTCCTCCAAGTGGGCGACCTCGAGTCGGCGCGCGAGTCGTACCAGCTGATCCTGGAGACGGAAGGGATGGAGCCGCGCTACCTCGCGCCCGCGCACGAAGGCCTCGCACTCCTCGCGTCGAGATCGGGCGATCACGACGAGGCCGAGCGCGCGATCGAGGCGGCGCTCGACATCCTGCGTTCCACCGGACGGTTGACGAGCGAGCAGGTGGTCCTCAGCGCGAAGGCCGAGGTGCTCGGAGCGCGCGGACGCTGGGCGGAAGCGTGGCAGTTGGTCGCGGACGCCGAGGCGTTCCTCGCGAGCGCACCTGTCGACGAACTCGGGGCGGAGGGCGCCGCCAGGCTACGGCGCCTCCTCCGCGCGTGGAGTCACGCGACGCAGGACCTGGTCGCGGGCGAGCACGCCGCGGCGTCCACCGAGGCGCGCGGCGAGATCGCCGCTCGCGGGCTGAGAGAGATCGTCGGCTGGTCCGGGCGTTCGCTCGCGGTCGCGTTGGGACACGCCGATCTCTTCGAACGGCGCGCCGAGGAACTCGTCGAGCGCATCCAGGCCGAGCTCGAGGACGACGAGACGCTCGTGCACTTCGCGGCTGGGACCTTGCGCCTCTACGCCTACGTCCTGACGGACGACTCGATCCGCTTCGTGGACCTCGGTCCACGCTACGCACTCGAGAACGCCGCGTGGAGGCTCGCGCAGGAGGGCTTCATCCGCGGCGGTGAAGGTCGCCCCGCGCGCGACTCCGTCCGTTCGTACTGCGAGCTCGCCGCGCCGCTGTATCGCGACCTGATCGAGCCCCTCGGCCTCGACCGATCGGAGGACGCCACGCTCGGCCTTTTGGTGGTCGCCACTCCGATGCTGTCGTCACTGCCCCTCGAGGCCCTCGTCCGTTCGGTCGGAGAGGACGCCAATTGGTTCGGCGAGGTCGAGTTCCTGTGCGACGACCACGACGTCACCTACCTCACGACGGCGACGCAGTTACTCGCCTCGTCGGACGCGCGAGCCGATGCGAGCGACGATGCGAGGCCGCTGCTCATCCTCGGAGACGTCATCCCGGCGGAGACCGTCGAAGAGCCCGAGCTGATCCAGGCCCGACAGGCGTTCGAGCCGTTCGCCCGACTCGACCACGACCGCAACGAAGTCTTCGGTGTCGCGGCATCGCTCCTGGACTACGACGACGAGGATGCACCGACGAGGCGTCGACTCGATCGACTCCGCCGGGAGTCCGAGACCATGGTCGCATTGACCGATCACCCGGGCTTCCATCTGTTCACGGGCAAGCACGCGACCGCCGACCGCCTCGCGGAGGCCGGCGCCCGCTATCGCGGCCTGCACGTGGTCGCGCACGGCGCCTATCTCGACCTTCAGCCCGAGCGCACGGCCCTCGCGCTGTGGCCGAGCGCCGACGGGAGTCCGCTGCTCACGCTCGACGAGATCCGCGCGATGGACCTCGAGCTCGACTTCGTGGTCCTCTCCGCGTGTTCGTCGGGTGAGGCGTCGCCTCTGCCCGGCGACGGCACGAGGTCGCTGGCCGCTGCGTTCATGGAGTCGGGTGCGCGCCGCGTGCTCGCGACGCTCAGCCCCGTGCGCGATGCCGAGACGCACGACCTCATGCTCACCTTCTACGACGCTCTCGCCAGGGGCGCGTCCGTGGAGGACGCCCTGCGAGCGGCGCGGATCCGGATTCGAACCGACGGCGCCGAGTCGATGCGAGGCATCGAGTCCGAAGAGGAGCAGTCGGACCTCACCGACTACGGCCACCCGGCCTACTGGGCGCCCGTCGTGATCTTCGGCGGTTGACCCGAGCGAACGAGCGCTACTCGAACACGATCGGGTCGCCGACGACGACGAGCGCCGTCTCGTCGAGGACGAGTTCGTGCTCGTCATCCTTCACCAAGAACGGCCCGCACTTGTAGTACCAGCTCGTCTCGCTGTCGGCGCCGTGTACGCGCACGACCAACCAGGCGTAGACGTCGTCGTCGTTGGTGACCATCGCCGTCGACGGGTTGTTGAAGGCCTCGACGGTGTGCGACGGCGCGGGGGAGAACACCTTCGAGTGGCAGGGCGCCCACGAGGGGATCGAGCCGTCGGGCGGGTAGACCTCACCGACCCAGAACTCGACCTGGTCGATCGCTTCCTCGGTCGAAGTGATCGTGACGGATTCGCCCTTCGGCACGTACAGCTCACGCTTGCCGCGGAGTCCGCGCCGAAACCCGATCTTGCCGCCCACCGTGGGGCGCGACTCGGCCTTCTCGTCGTCGTCCTTGTCGCCGATCGGCACCAAGGTGCCGTACTTCGAGGCGTCGACCCAAGCGACCGCGAACCGCCCACCGCTCGCCACGTCGCCCGTAACGGCGTCGAAGGTCAGCTCGGTCCGGGCCAGGAAGTCGCCGATCTCCGTCTCGAACTTCATGACGAGGTGGACCGGGCCCGTTCCGTCGAGCGCCAGGCGCATCGACGCCGGGACGGGATCCACGACGCGCCGCGTCACCTGTCGCGTGCTGCGCTCCGCCGGCCGACGCTCGACCCTCCCGTCGTCCGTCGTGACCAGGATGCTCGACCAGGGCGTGACGATCGCTTCGTCGAGCGTGGGGGTGGCGTCCAGGATCCGAAGAAGCGGGTACGGCCCGGGGCGATCCTGCTGGAAGAGCCACAGTTTCAGCGTCCCAGGGACGGCCTCGCCCCATCCCGCGACCTGGAGGTCGCAGGTCACGACGCGCTGGCCCCCGTCGCGTACGACGTAGAACGCCCCCCGTGCGAACGGACGCCCCATGACCTGACCCGGAACGACACGACCCTAGGCGTCCTTTCCGATCGTGGGGGACTTGTACCCGTCGCGCGGCGACGGACGATCGACCGGGGTCGTGCAGGAGACGAGCGGGCCGAGCAGAGCGAGGATGGCGAGGTGCGCGAGCTTCATGGTTGAACGGGCGGTGGCTTCACTTCGAGGAAGGGGGCGAAGGCGAGTCCAGAACGAGATAGCTCCAGCCGTCGTTCATGCCTCTACCGTCCGGAATCGTGTGCTCGTACCGGAGCGGGTAGTGCCAGCGCTCCGCGAAGGGGTTGCTGCTCGCAGCGGTCGTCACGTGCAGCTCGATGATGACGTCGTTCGAATTCCAGTCGAACACCGAACGCTTGTTGGAGACCGAGATGGTGGAGCCGCCGTTCGGCACCTCCGGATACCCGAGGCTCCGAAGGCCCCGGCCGGCGCCGGGCTGCTGATCGCCGATCCAGAAGGTCACGCTCTCGAGCGGCAGGTCTCCGTTCTTCGCATCGGGCTCGATGACGACCTTCTCCTTGTGGGCTCCCCCACCTCCGACGCTGACCTCGAGCGACCCGCTCGCGCTGCGACGGAACCCGATCTTCCCGGACACCGTCGGCGCCCCGACGAAGGGATCCTGGCGCTCCGTCGACTGGCTACCTGGCGCGATGCACCCCGACGTGACCGAGACGACGAGACAGATCAGCGCGAACGGAACGAGAGCACGGAACCACATGGCAGCAACGAGGTCGGTGGTCAGGGGTGGACGGCGTCGCCGCGGCGCGCGGGCCGACGGCGGACCGGGGGACGTCCGGACAAGGACCCATGAGGATAGGTCTCCCCGTGAATCCCGTGTGTCCGTGCCGCGGGTGGGCCCCTTTCCGCGCTGCGGGCCGCGTATCATCCGGGCATGAGCGCCGTGCTCCGCACCACCATCACCCTGGACGGCCGCGAGGTCGACTTCACCGACGGCGAGACCCTGTACGAGATCGCGGCGCGAGTGCGCGGCTCGCGGGGCGGGGCCGAGGACCGCAGCGATCCGGACGGGATCCCCGCGCTGTGCTACGACCCGCGGCTCGAGCCCTTCGGCTCGTGCCGGCTGTGCGTCGTCGAGGTCGAGGGCGTCCGCAACCCCGTCGCCTCGTGCACGACGAAGGCCGCGGCGGGGATGGTCGTTCACACGAAGTCCGCGCGCGTCGAGCAACACCGTCGGACGCTCGTCGAGATGGTCGTGTCGGAGAACCCGAGCACGGACGCGATCGACCCGCTGCGCGGATTCGCGTCGCAGGAGCTGAAGGCGCTGGCCGCGCGGTACGGCGCCGACGGGACGCGGTTCGCCGGTGCCCGCTCGGGTGCGTCGATGCCCGACGACGGCAACCCGATGATCGGGCGCGACTACGACCACTGCATCTCGTGCTACCGCTGCGTGCGCGTCTGCGCCGAGCAGGAGGGCGACTACGCGATCAGCGTCGCGAACCGCGGGTTCCACACCCGGATCACGACCGAGTTCGGCGGCACGCTGCGCGACAGCGAGTGCACGTTCTGCGGTCAGTGCGTGCAGACCTGTCCGACGGGCGCGCTCGGCGACCTGCGCGCGCAGCGCTTCACCGAGCTCGAGGAGCCGATCGAGCGGACGCGCACGATCTGCCCGTACTGCGGCGTCGGTTGCTCGGTCGACCTGTTGACCAAGGGCGACACGCTCGTCGGCGTGCAGCCGGCCATGGACGGCCCCGCCAACGAGGGCGCGCTGTGCGTCAAGGGCCAGTTCTCGTGGGACTGGGTCCAGCACGCCGACCGCCTGACGACGCCGCTCGTGCGCAAGGACGGCGAGCTGGTCGAGGCGACCTGGGAAGAGGCGTGGGAACGCGCGGGCGCCGGCTTCGCGAAGGCGCGCGACGAGCACGGGCGGCACTCGATCTACGCCGTGGCGTCGGGCCGCGCGCCGCACGAGTCCGCGTACACGACGCAGAAATTCGTGCGGGTGGGCTTCCAGTCGAACCACGTCGACAACTGCTCACGGTCGTGACACGCCCCCACGGTGGCCGGTCTGGCCGCCACCCTCGGACGCGGTGCGATGAGCAACCCGCTGCGCGACATGGACAAGCCCGACGTCGTGTTCTGCATCGGCACGAACATGACCGAGGCGCACCCCGTGGCCGCGACGCGCATCAAACGCGCGCTGCGGCGCGGCGCGACGCTGATCGTCGCCGACCCGCGCCTCATCCCGCTCGCGAAGAAGGCGCACCGACACCTGCGGCTCCGGGTCGGATCGGACGTCGCGTTGCTCAGCGCGATGGCCCACGTCATCGTGCGCGACGGCCTCGTCGACGAGCGGTTCGTGGCCGAGCGCACCGAGAACTACGAGGAACTCGCGCGCCACGTGGCGAAGTTCACGCCCGAGTGGGCCGAGTCGATCTGCGGCGTCCCCGCCGCGGACATCGAATGGGCCGCCCGCGCGTACGCGCAAGCCGAGCGCGGCGCGATCTACTACACGCTCGGCATCACCGAGCACATCTGCGGCGTCGACAACGTCCAGAGCCTGTCCAACCTCGCGCTCCTCACCGGCCACATCGGTCGCGAAGGAACCGGCATCAACCCGATGCGCGGACAGAACAACATCCAGGGCGCGGGTGACTGCGGCGCGCTCCCGAACAACTTCCCCGGCTTCCAGCCGGTGACCGATCCGGCCAGCGTCGACAAGTTCGAGAAGGCGTGGGGCGTGCGGGTCGACGGCGAGAAGGGCATCACGAAGGTGCGCGCACTCGAGCAGTGCGGCGAAGAGACGCGCGCGATGCTCATCGTCGGCGAGAACACCGTCGTCTCCGACCCCGACCGCGAGCACTGCGAGCACGCGTTGCGTTCGCTCGACCACCTCGTCGTCGTCGACATGTTCCTGACGGAGACGGCGCAGCTCGCCGACGTGGTCTTCCCCGCGACGGGCTGGGCCGAGACCGACGGCGTGTTCACGAACACCGAGCGCCGCCCCCAGCGCGTGCGCGCCGCCGTGCCGCCGCCCGGCACCGCGAAGCCGGACTGGGAGATCATCGCCGGCATCGCCAAGGCGATGGGGCTCGAGGGCTTCGGCTGGTCGAGCGCACAGGAGGTGTTCGACGAGTTCTGTTCGCTCGCGTCGACCTACGCGGGCCTCGACTGGGAGCTCGTCGGCACGGGCCGCTTCCACTGGCCGGTGCCCGAGAAGGGGCACCCGGGGACGCCGATGCTGCACGAGGGCGAATTCCCGCGCGGCCGCGGCCTGTTCACGACGCCGAGCTACCGCGATCCCGCCGAAGTCGTCGACGACGACTACCCGGTGTGGCTCACGACCGGTCGTCGCCTGGCGCACTACCACACGCGCACGATGACCGGGCGCTCGGCGGGCAGCGACTGGATGGTGCCCGAGGAACTCGTCGAGATGCATCCCGACGACGGCGCGGCGTGGGACTTCGCCGAGGGCGACCTCGTCGTGATGTCGAGCCGCCGCGGCGACGTGGTGGTCAAGGTGCACCTCACCGAGTGCTCGCCGCGCGGCACCGTCTTCTGCTCGTTCTCGTTCGGCGACGTGCCGGTCAACAACCTGACCGGCGGTGGCTACGACCCGATCACCGACACGGCCGAGCTGAAGGTCTGTCCGGTGCGCCTCGAGAAGGCGAGCGGGGTCCTGGCGTGACGATCGGCGACGGCGTCCTCGACCCGGCCTTCGCGGCCGCCTGCGAGGCCGACAGCGCGGAGGCCTGGTTCGAGGTGGCCGAACTGGTCGCGCCGAACGCCTACCGGCTCCCGCTGATGCGGCCCGAGGCGGCGGCCGATCTGCTCGCCGACATCGACACCGCGCGCGACGAGTACCGCGCCGCCGGCGGCCGCGTCGTGCCGCCGAACTCGATGCACCAGCACGGCGCGGTCCTCGAGGACCTCGACCTGGGCGAGCTGTGCGACGCGTTCCTGCGCGGCGCGGTGCTCCCCGTCTCGCGCCACCTCTTCCGCGACTTCCACGGTGACGAGCTCGACGAGCACCACGGCTACCTCGTCGAGTACGGCCCGAACGAGGACAGCGAGCTCGGCTTCCACGTGGACGACTCCGACGTCACGCTCAACCTCTGCCTGGGCGACGGCGGCGCCGACGGCCGCGGTTTCGACGGCGCGGAGCTCACGCTCATGGGGCTGCGGTGCGAACTCCACCGCCAGACCAGCGTCTTCAACGACGAGATCGTCGAGCTCGACCACCTGCCCGGCACCGCGATCCTGCACGCCGGCGCGCACCGCCATCGCGTCGAGCCGATCCGCAACGGCCGCCGCCGCAACCTGATCCTGTGGTGCCGCGCGTCGCAGCGCCGCAAGGGTCCGCGCAAGCTCGCGTGTGCGCCGTGGTGCGGGATGTACGCCGGAACCGACTGACGACGCTTCGCGTCGCGTGCGCGCCCGGACCTGTGAACAGCGACGCGCCGACGCCGCGCCCGTCGTCAGCGCCCGAGTAACAGGTTGCGATGGATGCGAACGATGCGCCGGGTCGCGTACGTCACCGCCACGTCGGGGAAGGCGTCGCCGTCGAAGTCACCGATCGCGATCTCGCCCGCCCCGGTCGCTGCCGGCGCGAAGCTCTCGGCGGGTGCGTAGACGCCGCCGCCGAGCCCGCGGAAGAGATGGATGGAGCCGCTGTCGGGGCCGTTCCCGTCCGACGTGACGACGTCGAGGACCGCGTCACCGTCGAAGTCCCGCACCGCGATGTCTCGCGGTGCCCTCGGCGCGACGTCCGCGTGGACCTGCGTGAATCCGGCCGGTCCGAGGTTCAGAAGCGCGCGGAACCCACCCGCCGGATCGTTGACCGACACGGCGAGCAGATCGGGAAGTGCATCACCACCGACGTCGGCCACCGCGACGGCACTCGGCGCGAAGTCGAGAGCGAAGACGACGGGCGGTTCGAAGCCACCACCGACCGCTCCATACACCACGGCGATGTCCTCCGAGGCGTTGTTGGCAGCGATCAGGTCCAGCCGACCGTCCGCGTCCATGTCGGCGACGGCGATGTCCACCGTGTCGTTGCCGACCGAGAGCGTCGTCCCCGCGCCGAGCGTTCCGTCGCCGAGTCCGTAGTGGATCGTCACGTCGTCGACCCAGCTCTCCTGGGCCAGACCCGAGTTCAGGACCACGTCCAGAGCGCCGTCGCCGTCCAGGTCCGCGATCCTCATGTCGTCGACGAACCCCGTGGTCGACACCGACACCGGCGAACCGAAGTCGCCGCCACCGAGCCCGGGATACACGCGCAACTCGGGGCCGGCGCTCGCGACGAGGACGATGTCGAGTTCGCCGTCGGAGTCCATGTCGGCGAGCGCACAGGTTCGTGCGCCGACGCCGTCGAGCTCGAACGACGTCTCGAGCGTCGCGCCGCCGTCGCGTGAGAGCAGGACGTCGAGGTTGGCCGTTCCGAGGGAGGTGACGACGAGATCGGCGAGTCCGTCGCGATCGATGTCGCCCGCGGCGATCCGCGACTGTGAGTTGCCGCGATCCTCGAAGAAGCTCGTGAGCCTCGGGAGGCCGACGCCCGGGGTCGAGAGTACGACGGTCACGTCGGACTCGGCGAGTCCCGTCGTCCGCTCCATGAGCACGAGGTCCGCGCTCCCGTCCCCATCGACGTCGGCCGTCAGGCGATCGGTCGAGTAGAAGCCGTAGGCTGGCTCGAACGAACCGAAGCCGTTGACGCCGTCGCCCGGCGCGAACCAGGACGACTCGTTGAGCGCGAAGAGATCGAGGTGCCCGTCGCCGTCGAAGTCGTCCAGGAGCAGGTCGACCGACGACTCGGGGGTCGGCATCGGCGGGAGCGGGAAGGGCCCGATGAAGACCCCGTTCGGCCGCCCGAGGAGGATGCTGATGTCGGGCGCGTCCGAGATTCCGCCGACGACCACATCGGTGAATCCGTCCTCGTCGGCGTCGCCGAGCTCCATGCGCTGGTACTCGCCTCCGAGCGGCGTACCGACGGGAGCTCCGAAGCCGCCGTCCCCATCGCCGAAGTGGACGAAGAACTGCTCGGCGTCGTTCTCGACGTATGCGAGATCGACAGCGCCGTCCTGGTCGAAGTCGTGGAGTTCGAGTTCGCCGAGCGAATCGATGACCGGCACGGCCGATGCGAACGTGAAGGCGCCCGTCCGGCTCCCGAGGTGGACGCGGACCTCGTCGTTCGAGACGTCCAGTACGAGCACATCGTCGATGCCGTCGCCGTCGACATCGCCCGCGCGGAGCAGAGTGAGGCTGCTGCCTGCGCCGAATGGCGTGCCTGCCACGAAGGCGCCGGCGCCGTCGCCGAAGAAGACCTGGACCTCGAATCCGACGATGCAGAGCACGGCCACGTCGAGGAGGCCATCGCCGTTCGCATCGAGCACGACGACGTCGCGCGGAAGGCTGCAGCACGGCATGCGCTGCCCGATAGCAAGACCGCCGGCGCCGTCCGCCAGTGCGACGACGAGCTCGTTCGCGTCACGGTCCACGACGAACGCGTCCTCGTCGCCGTCACCGTCGAGATCGCCCGCCGCGACCGCCGTCGCCTCGACGCCGAAGTCGTAGGTGCGTGCTACGAGACCGGGGCCTCCGGTCGGAAGACCGAGTACGAGTCGCCGCCCGTTCGTGAAGGTCGACCCGCCGATCGCCGCCGGATCGTCGATCATCCCCTGCACCACGAACGACGCGCCGACGAGGTGGGCGCCGACACTCGGCACGTCGAGCACGAGCGGCGAGCGCCCCTGTTCGTCGGTGGTGAACAGCTTCAGCCCGAAGAGCGGGAAGCCCGGATGCACCGTTGCACCGAAGAACGGCAGCGGCACCGGGGTCGCGACGGTGCTGAAGCCGACGCACCCGTGTTCGAGCGGCGCCGCGTTCGTCACCTGCAGCCGCAGCGGGTTGCCGACGATCGGCGAGCCTTCGAGCGTCAAGGTCGGCAGCCCCGCCGAACCGGCCGTCCCACCGCCGAGGTCGACGGATTCGGACCCGGACTGAGCGAAGAGCGGGGCGGGGAGGAGGGAAACGACGGCGAACGCGCGGGCGAGCGAGCCGACGCGATGGACGCGGTGCATGGGGAGTCGGGGTGGGGTCGAGGCGTGGCAGTCCCTTGGAGCCTACGAGGGCCCCGCCGGGAGGGCGGCTGGAGTGGGTCGAATCGGCCAGGCGCTGCAGGGGGCGCGCGCAGCGGGCACCGCGGTGAACGGCGGCAAGAGTCGCCACGCGGGAGGCTTGCAGCGCGCGAAGGACCGGGCGCTCGAGTCCGGGGCCCCACCCCCCCCCCCCACCCCCCTCCTCCTCCCTCCCGCCATCCCGCTCCCTCGTCCGCCGAGAGCGAGAGGCGCGAAGACGACGGCCCGGCGCCACCCCTACCGGCGCCCGCGACACGCGCGCTGGCTCCCCCGCCATCGCCGGCGGGCTCCGCGGAGCCACTCCCGGCGCGACGCGGTCGCGTGGCCGCCGTCCTCGCATGGGGTGGACCGGCTTCGCGGCGCGGCGTTACGGAAGAACCGCGAGAAACTCGCGCGGCGCGCGAACGCGGCCTCTCCGAGATGACGGGAGCGCCCGCCTCGACGGGACGACGAGCGCATCCGCTCTCGCGACCGCGATCACACGAAGCGACACACCATCGAGAACACCCCGTCGCGAACGCGCCGTCGACGGGAAAGAGGGCCGCCGCACTCACCCAGTGCGACGGCCCTTCCGCCATCAGTGCCCGCCCGCCGCTTGCCGTCGACGGGCGGTACGCGTGTGCGCGTCGGTCGAGTCAGACGCGGCGCGCGTGGTCGCGGAGTTCGCCGCCCAGGGTCGCGAGGTCGTCCGCGGCGGCCGACGCCTGGTCGGCGGCTTGGCCGGTCGCGCGAGCGGAGGCGACGACGCGCTCGATCGCCTGTTCGACGGCGCCCGCGTCGCGCGCGGTGTCGGCGACGCTGCGGGCCATCTCCTTGGTCGTCGCGGTCTGCTCCTCGACCGCGCCGGCGATCGTCGACTGCGTGTCGTTGATGCGCTCGACGGTCGCGCCGATGGAGCCGATCGCCGCGATGGCCGTCTCCGTGTCGGACTGGATCGCCACGACGCGCCGTGCGATGTCCTCGGTCGCCGCGGCGGTCGCCTTGGCGAGTTCCTTGACCTCGTTGGCGACGACGGCGAAGCCCTTGCCGGCCGAGCCCGCGCGCGCCGCCTCGATCGTCGCGTTGAGGGCGAGGAGGTTCGTCTGCTCGGCGATGGTCGTGATGACCTTCACGACCTCCCCGATCTCGCTGCTGCTCCGCCCGAGCTCGTGGATCGAAGCGTTCGTGTCGTTGGCGCACTCGACCGCTTCGCGGGCGACGCTCGCGGCGGCTTGTGCGTTGCGAGCGATCTCCGCGATGCTCGTGGTCATCTCCTCGGTCGCGGACGCGAGCGAACGAGCGTTGCAGCCGACGCGAGCGATGGCGTCGCTGACCTCGGTGGCCTCTTCGCCGGTGCCGAGCGCCGCGGCCGACATGGTCGAGCCGAGGGACTGGAGCTGCTCGGACGAGGTCGCGATGCGCTCGGCAGCCGCACCGACGGCGGCGCGCGCGGTCGCCATCTCGGTGACGTCGACCGCGAACTTGACGACCTTGGTGACGACGCCGTCCTCGTCACGGATCGGGTTGTACGAGGCTTGGATCCAGACGCTACTTCCGTCCTGACGCAGTCGCTCGAACTCGCCGACGCAGGCCTCGCCGCGCGCCAGTCGCGCCCAGAACGCGGCGTAGTCGTCGCCCGCCGCCTCGTCGCGCTTGACGAAGATGCGGTGGTGCCGGCCGATCACTTCGTCGGCGCGGTAACCGAGCGCGTCCAGGAAGTTCTGGTTGGCGGCGAGCACCGTTCCGTCGGGCGTGAACTCGATCACGGCCTGGGCACTACTGATCGAGTCGAGCTGGGCGCGTGCGTCGCGCGCGCACTCGAGCACCTCGGTCACGTCGAAGCCGACGAGCTGGAAGCCGCCTTCCGCATCGACGAGCGGCGCGATGCCCCCGCGCAGCCGGACCACCCGGCCTTGCGCGCCCGACAGACGGAACACGTCGTCGACGACGGCTCCGGAGCGGACGCTCGACCACACAGCGTCGAGGTCCCCGAACGCGTCGGAGCACGAGACGAGTTCGGCGAACGCGCGACCGCGCAGCTCGGCGGGGCTGCAGCCGAGCGCGTCGGCGAACACGGCGTTGACGCGGCGCACGTGGCCGTCGCGCGCGAACTCGGCGACGGCGAGGACGTGATCGAGTGCGTCGAGGCGAGCCGCGGGAGCGCGCTCGGCCTCCGTGGACATGGGGTAGGACATGGCGAGGCGAGGAGGTCGTGCGCGAGTCGTGCGGAGCGGGCGCGTCGGAGCGCCCCGTGCTGGAGGTCAGGATCGGACCGACCTCGTCGCCCCCTTGATGCGTCCGATATTTTTCCTGGACGAACAGCCCCGATCCGGCCGTGTGCGGGCCCGGCGGGGGGAGGCGCTCGGTGGAGCTGGAACCCAGCCGGCGACCGAGATCCACCCGACCCGAGGCCCCGGCCCGAATCACCCCTACTCGAATCCCCCGCTCGGAGCGGTGCCCCGAGCCGGTTCGAGAGCATGGTCGGATCGAGCCCGCGGCACGACGGTCCCCACGCACTCGTCCTGTGGCGCCGCGACCCGACGCCGCTCCCGCCCGCCGCGGCCTCCGACCCGCGCCGCTGCGGCCCTTCGACGCGCGGGGCGCGATCGCCCAGCCCGGTCGCCCAGCCCGGTCGCCCAGCCCGGTCGCCCGGCCCGATCGCGACCCGACCTCGATCTTCACCTCGCCGATACCCACCTCGCCGATGCCCACCTCGCCGGTCGCCATCTCGTCGATCGCCACATCGCCGATCGCGATCTCGCTGATCGCCACTTCGTCGATCGCCGCCTCGCCGATCGTCACGCCTCCCGATCGCTGCGCCGGCGATCGTCGGCCGACCTAGCGGTCGCCGTGCGCGACACCGCGTGACGCTTCGACGCGACGCGGCGCACCTCGCGACCCGATGCCGTGCCACGATCCGCGCGACCCCGACCGCCGCAACGGTCGACGACGCGGCCGACTTCGCGATCGACGACGAGGCCGACGACGCGGACAACTCCGCAGTCGACTTCGCAGTCGCGATCGCGATCACCGTCGCGGTCACAGCCACACGCACCGCCTCGATCCCGGTCCCCGTCACACGCACCGTCCCGATCGAGATCGCCCTCATCGGCGCCGTCACCCGCCCTCGCCCCACTTTCCCTCGACGCCCCGCTCGCCGCGGCGACCCCACACCCATGCCGACCGCACCGGACGACGCCACACACGACCACGAGCCGGACCACTCGACCGACCACGCGCCCGACGCCGCCCGCGCCACGCAGGCGGCGACACCCGTCGCGCCGCTCGGATCGACGGCGCGCGCCGCCGCCTACCACCGCTACGGCCCGCCCGAAGAGGTGCTGCGACTCGAGACGCTGCCCACGCCGCACATCGGCGGCGCGCAGGACGTGCTCGTTCGCGTCGAGGCCGCAGTCGTCGGCAGCGGCGACTGGCGGCTGCTCGTCGCCGATCCCTTCGCGGTCCGCTTCTACCAGGGCCTCGCGCGGATCAAGCGGCCGGTGCTCGGGCACGGGATCGCGGGCCGGGTCGCGGCGGTCGGTGACGGCGTCGCGCACCTGCGACCGGGCGATCGCGTGTTCGGCGAGACCGCGGGCGGGGGCGGATTCTGCGAGGTGGTGCGCACGAGCGCGGAGCGCCTCGCACTCGTGCCCGACGGCGTCGATCCCGCAGCCGCGGCCGCCACGCCCGTCGCCGGCTTCACCGCGCTGCAGGCGCTGCGCGACCACGGGCGCCTGCCGGCCGACGGGCGCGTGCTCGTGATCGGCGCCGGCGGGGCGGTCGGCTCGATGGCCGTCGCGATCGCCGCGCACCTGGGCGCTCGGGTGACCGCGGTGGACGGCGCGTCGAAGCACGCGCGCGTGCGCGACCTCGGCGCGGAGACCGTGCACGACCGCCGCGCGTGGAGCCTCGCCGACGCAACCGCAACGGGCGAGCGCTTCGACACCATCGTCGACGTGATCGGCGACGCACCCCTCGCCGCGTGCCGTCGCGCACTCACCGACAGCGGTCGGTACGTCGCCGTCTCGGGGCCGCTGACGCGCACGGCGCGCCTCACGCTGATCGGCGGGCCGCGTCTCGTCGGCATGATCGCGAAGCCGAACCCGGACGACCTCGAACGACTGCGCGGTTGGCTGGCCGGCGGCGTGCTCGCGCCGCGCGTCCAGCATCGGTTCCCGCTCGATGAGACGGCCGCCGCCCTGCGCGCGGTCGGCGACGGCGGACTGCTGGGCGCGGTGGTCGTCGTACCGTGAGCGGCGGTGCCGAGCTGCAGGGCGAGCGAGCTGCGCGTACGGCACGCGCAAGCTGAGCGCGCGAACGAAGCGCGAACGACACGCGCGAACAACGCACGCGAACAACGCACGCGAACGGCACGCGCGAACGACACACGCGAAAGGCACGTGCGAACGACACGCGCGAACGACACGCGCGACCGTCACGTGCGAACGGCATGCGAACGACCACGCGAACACCACGCGCGAACGGAACACGCGCGTCGAACTCCACCGATCAACGCCCGAACCCGATGACGCGACTCGTGAACCTCGCCGCCCTCGCCCTCCTCGCCGTCGCGAGCGCGTGCGCTTCGCCCCGCGACCGCGAGTCCGGTGACGACCGCCACGCGCCGAACGCGCCGTCGCCCGAGCTCCGCGTCCTGGCCTGGAACGTGTGGCACGGCGGACGCGAGGACGGCGACGAGGTCGGCCCCGCGCGCGTGATCGAAGTGATCGCGAACAGCGGCGCCGACCTCGTCGCGATGCAGGAGACCTACGGCTCGGGCGAGCGCATCGCCGAAGCGCTCGGCTTCCACTTCCATCCACGCGGCGCCAACGTGTCGATCCACAGCCGCTGGCCGATCGTGGAGGACCTGTCGGTGCACGATCCGTTCCAGTGCGTCGGCGCCCTGATCGAGCTGCCCCGCGGCGAACGCGTGGCCTTCTTCTCGATCTGGTTGCCCTACAGCGGCGAGATCTGGGCGCCGGGGACGCGCGACACGGACGATCGCGACGCCATGCTCGCCGCGTGCGAGGCGTCGCGCATCGAGCTCGAGACGCTGCTCGCGGCGATCGAGGCTCGTCTCGACGCGCCGCGCTACGCCGGCGTCCCGATCGTGGTCGCGGGCGACTTCAACGCGATGTCGCCGCGCGACTACGACGAAGCGGCGCTCGACCAATACGGCACCGTCGTCGACTGGCCGACGGGACGCCTGCTCACGCGCGCCGGCTTCCGCGACGCGTACCGCGACACGAACCCGACGATCGACCGCGCCGCCGATGCGACCTGGACGCCGCGCTTCACCGACCAGGAACAGGACCGGATCGACTTCGTCCACCTGCGCTCGGCGCCCGACGACGAGGGGCGCGCGTGGCGTCCGCGCGATGCGCGCGTGATCCGCACGCTCGGCGCGCACGGATCGCAGCGCGCGCACGGATCGAAGAGCGCGGACGAAGCGCAGCGCGAAGGCGAATCCGACCTCGCGACCGACGCCTTCCCGTCCGACCACGCCGCCGTGCTGGCGACGCTCGAGCGCCGCGTCGTGCCCCGCGCGCAGGACCTCGACCTCACCGCCGTCACCTACAACCTGCGCCACGGTCGCGGCACGGACGGGCGCGTCGACCTCGCGCGCATCGCCGGCGTGCTGCGCGAGCTCGACCCCGACCTCGTCGGCCTGCAAGAGGTCGACCTCGGCGCAGGCCGCTCGGGCGGCGTGAACCAGGTGCTCGAGCTCTCCGCCGCGCTCGGCCTGCACCCGGCGTTCGGCGGCTTCATGGACCACGACGGCGGGCGCTACGGGATAGCGGTCCTGTCGCGGTACCCGATCGTCCAGGTCGAGCGCTTCGAGCTGCCGACCGGCAACGAGCCGCGCATCGCGCTCCTGGTCGACGTGCGGCTGCCCGACGACACGCTCGTCACGCTCGTGAACGTGCACTTCGACTGGGTCGACGACGACGGCTTCCGGTTCGCCCAGGCGAGCGCGCTCGCCGAACGCCTCCGCGCCCTGCGGACGCCCTTCGTCCTGCTCGGCGACTTCAACGACGGCCCCGACTCGCGCACGCTCGCGCTCTTCCGCGGACTCGCCGACGAGGCGGACAAGCCGGACGACGCGCGGCACACCTGGCCCGCGGACGCGCCCGAGGTCGAGATCGACTTCGTGTTCGCAGGGCCGCGCGGCGCCTTCGAGACGGCGACCGCGCGCGTGGTGGACGAAGCCCTCGCCTCCGACCACCGCCCGGTCACGGCGACGCTGCGCCTGCGGTGAGGCGCGGACCAGCGCTGGCACCGGAACGGCGCGCCGGCTCAGGCCGACGGGGCACGGGACCGATGGGCCCGGTCGATCCCCCACCTTCCTCGTCCGCGACGCCGACGGCGACCCGGACGCGGTCCGCCACCGTCCGTCCCATGCGCCGCACGCCCTTCGTCCACCTCGTCACCCTCGGCCTCTGCGCCGCCGCCCTCACCGCCTGCAACGGCTCCGACTCCGCGCGCACGATCCGCGTGGACTTCGCGGCGTCGTCGAGCGCGACCGGCGACGAGTCCGCCGCCGCGCACTCGGTCGACCTCGTGTTGACGCTGACGGGCGGCGCGACGCTCGACGCGCCGCTCACGGTGGACGTCGCGAGCAGCGACGGGACCGGCGCGGCCGGCAGCGACTTCACGGCCGTCTCGACGACCGTGACCTTCCCGGCGGGCTCGTCGAACGGCGCGACGCGGAGCGTCGAGGTCGGCGTGCTCGCGGATCTGCTCGTCGAAGGGACCGAGGACCTCACGCTCACGCTGTCGAACCCGTCGGCGGGCGCGCTCGGCAGCGGGACGACGCACCGCGTCGACATCACCGACGACGAGAGCGCGACCGTGACCTTCGCGACCGCTTCGAGCGCGAGCGCCGACGAGAGCGCGGGCGCGTTCCAGATCACGGTGACGCTCGACGCGACCGTGGGCGCGACGCTCGCCGACGACGTGACGGTCGACGTGGCACGCACCGGCGGCACCGCGACCGACGCGACCGACTTCACCTTCACCGGCGGCACGCTGACCTTCCCCGCGGGGAGCGCGACCGGCACGACGACCACCGCCGACATCACCGTGCTCGCCGACGCGCTGTCGGAGGGCGACGAGACCGTCGTGCTCGCCATCTCGAACGCCACGGGCCCCGCGACGCTCGGCGCGACCACGACGCACACGGCCACGATCACCGAGGACGACCCGGCGCTCGAGCTCGCCGGCGACCCCGTGTACACGGACGTCGACGGCAGCGGCACCGCGAACGCGGGCGACACGATCACGCTGGCGCTGGCGACGGGCGCCGTCGTCAACGACACCTCGGCCGCCGCGCTCGAGCTGTTCGTCAGCGGCGACGGGTTCGGCAGCGGCGCGACGATCGCGCTCGGCGGCTCGTCCGACGAGCTCGTCGTCACGCTCGGGACGAGCCCGACCCTGCGAGCGCGCGGTGCGTACAGCGCGAGCGCGGTCACGGCGAACGCACCCACCGGCCTCGACTTCTCCGCGTCGCTCACCGCCGACGCGATCGAGACGACCAGCGGGTGGGACGCGCGCCCCTCGGCCGCGCGCGACCTGGTCGCGGGCTTCGCCGACTCGGGCCAGACGCTCGGCAGCGCCGACAGCCGCGACGTCGACCTCGGCGACCTCGACCGCGACGGCGACCTCGACGCGGTCTTCGTGAACGACGGCGGCGCGAACACGGTGTGGACCAACGATGGCGCGGGCGCGCTCACCGACTCGGGCCAGACACTCGGCGCGAGCGACTCGCGCGGCGGTGCGCTCGGCGACCTGGACGGCGACGGTGACCTCGACCTCGTCGTCGCGAACTTCGCGCAGGCCGATCGCGTGTGGCTGAACGACGGCGCGGGCACCTTCACCGACTCGGGCCAGACGCTCGGCAGCTCGAACAGCACCGACGTCGAACTCGCCGATTTGGACGGCGACGGCGACCTCGACGCGGTCTTCGCGAACGACGGCCAGGGCAACACGGTCTGGACGAACGACGGCTCCGGAACCTTCACCGACTCGGGTCAGTCGCTCGGATCGAACGACACGACCTGCCTCTCGATCACCGACACCGACGGCGATGGCGACCTCGACCTCGTCTTCGGCAACCTGATCGCGTCCGCGCGCGTGTGGGAGAACGACGGCAACGGCTTCTTCACCGACTCGGGGCAGAGCCTGTCGGGCATCTCGCGCGACATCGTCACCGGCGACATCGACGGCGACGGCGACGCGGACGTGGTGCGCGCGCGCGACGGCGCGAACACCGTGTGGGTGAACGACGGCAGCGGCACCTACAGCTTCCCCGGGCAGACGCTCGGCGTGGACTCGACGCTGGGTGCGGTGCTCGTCGACCTCGACGGTGACGGCGACCTCGACCTGGCGACGGCCGACGATGCGACCGCGAACAAGGTGTGGTGGAACGACGGCGCGGGCGCCTTCACCGACAGCGGCTTCGAGCTGGGCAGCGCGGACTCCCAGGCGCTCGCGGTCGGCGACATGGACGGCGACGGTGACCTCGACCTCGTCGTCGCCAACGACGGCGCGAACCGCGTGTACACGGGCTCGCTCACCGGCGTGTGGGGTAGCGTCACGCTCGTCGACTCCGGTCAGAGCCTGGCGACCGGCAACTCCACCAATGGCGCGTTCGTCGACGCGGATGTGGACGGCGACCTCGACCTCGTCGTGACGACCACGGCCGGGGCACTGCTCTTCACCAACGACGGTGCGGGCACCTTCACCGACTCCGGCCAGACGATCGGCGCGGCGGCGTACTCGTCGGTCTCCCCCGTCGACGTGAACGGGGACGGCAACCTCGACCTCGCCCTCGCGGCCTCCGGCGGCGCGAACGCGATCTTCAAGAACGACGGCACGGGCACCTTCACCGACTCCGGCCAGGCGCTCGGTAGCGGCGCGACGGACGACCACGCCGTGGGCGACGTGGACGGCGACGGCGACGCCGACATGGTCACCGCGAACAACCTCGGCGCCGCCGACCGCGTGTGGCTCAACGACGGCGGCGGCGTGTTCACCGACTCCGGCCAGACGCTCGGCAGCGCCAACAGCACGAGCTGCGTCCTCGGCGACATCGACGGCGACGGCGACCTCGACCTGGTCGTCGGCGTGAACGGCGCGGCGAACACCGTGTGGACGAACGACGGCTCGGGCACCTTCACCGACTCGGGTCAGACCCTGGGCAGCCAGGTCACCATCGACGTGGCGCTCGCCGATCTGGATCGCGACGGCGACCTCGACCTGATCGAGACGACCTCGGGCGGCGCCGGATCGCGCGTCTGGCTGAACGACGGCGCGGGCGCGTTCACCGACTCGGGTCAGACGTTGGGAGCCGGCGACCAGAGCCGCGTCGCCATCGCGGACGTGGACGCGGACGGCGACCTCGATCTCGCGATCGCCGGCTTCGGCCAGGCCACGCGCCTGTGGCTCAACGACGGAGCGGCGGCGTTCACCGACTCCGGCGCGACCCTGGCGCCGTCGGCGAGCGCGATGGCGGTCGCCTTCGCCGACCTCGACGGGGACGGCGACCGCGACCTGGCGCTCCTGGCGCTGGGGACGGCGGACCTGGTCTTCGACTGCGAGTGAGCCGCGGGGCCGCCAGCGGCGGCGCGCGAGCGATGGAAGGGGACCTAATGGCCCCCTTCTTCATTTCAACATCAGGCCTTTGGTCGCTCGGGGCCGCCCCGAGCGGCGCGCGAGCGGAGCCAGGACAGCGACCGGAGCAGGGGTCCCCTCCCCCGCCCGGGAGCGGGCGAGTCGTCGGCGACGGCGCCCGCTCCGAAACCGACCCACCTCCATGGGCTACAGCGGAACCCCGGGACGGGCGAGGGGGTCCGATCGAACGACGCCCCGGCATTCGCCGCAGGGGGCGGCGGCAGCGTCGAACCGGCGCCTCCGGGTCGCTACTCTCGTCCCCCCACGCGCGGACGCGACCCAGCCTGATCCCCATCCGGCTCGCGCCCGAACCAGACCTTCACGCGACCCCACCACACTCCTGTGCGCCGCAACTTCTCCGCCTTCACCGCCGCTTGCGCCCTGGCCCTGTCGACCCTCACCGCCTGTGGCGGCGACGAGCCGTCCGAGCCGGTGTTCACCGTTCAGTTCCAGAACTCCGCGAGCACGACGGCCAACGAGTCCGCGACGCTGCACTTCGTCACGGTGACCCTCAGCGGGCCGGCGGACGCGTCGCTCGAGCAGCCGCTGTCCTTCAACGTGGTCGGCTCCGATCTGGGTGCCACGGCGGACGTCGACTACCAAGCGGTCAACTACTCGATCAACTTCCCCTTCGGCGCGTCCGACGGCGACACGCGCCAGATCGGCGTCCAGATCCTGGGCGACGCGCAGATCGAGGGGAACGAGGCGCTCACGCTCACCCTGCAGAACGCCAACGGCGGCGTGATCGGGACGCAGAACACCCACCGCGTGACGATCAGCGACGACGACACGGCGTCGATCGGCTTCGTGCTGCCGTCCAGCGCCACGCCGGACGAGGCGGACGGCGTCTCGCAGATCCAGTTGACGCTGTTCACGACGCTCGGCGCGTCGCTGCCGTCGGACGCGACCGTGGACGTGGTGCTCGTCGGCGGGTCGGCGACCGACACGGTCGACTTCACCTTCACGCCGCAGACGATCACCTTCCCCGCGGGCTCGAGCAACGGCACGAACCGCAGCGTCGACGTCACCATCATCGACGACGGCTCCCAGGAGGGCCCGGAGACGGTCGTCCTGGGCCTGACGAACGTCACGGGTCCGGTGCCGGTGGGGACGCCGAACACGCACACGCTGACGATCACCGACGACGAGGTCGCGCTCGGGATCGCGGGCAACGTCGTCTACCGCGACACGAACGCGGACGGCGAGGTGTCGGCCGGTGACACGCTCACCGTTCCGATGACCGAGGACGCGGTCGTGAACGCGGGCAACGCCGCCGCGGCGTTCGACCTGTTCGTCAGCGGGGACAGCCTGGGCACCAACGCGGTCGCCGCCGCCGGTCCCGGCTCCGCCGAGATCACGATCACGCTCGGCACGAACCCGCGCCTGCGCGCGCGCGGCGCCTACACGGGCACCTCGACCACCTCGAACTCGCCCAGCGGCATCGACATCTCGGCGACGCTGCCGGCGGACGCGATCGAGACCACCGACGGCGCCGACGCCGAGACCTCGGGCGTGCGCGACATCGTGGCCGGCTTCGCGGACATCGCCACGGGCTTCGGACCCTCGAACGCGCAGGGGATCGCCACCGGCGACCTCGACGGCGACGGCGACCTCGACGTGTACTTCTCGGTCGACGGCGGAGCGAACCAGTTCTGGCGCAACACCGGCAACGGCACGCTCGTGGTCGGTCAGGCGCTCGGCAGCTCGGACACGCGTCGTTCGGCGATCGGCGACGTGGACGGCGACGCCGACCTCGACATCGTCGACGCGAACTCCGGCCAGGCCAACCTGGTCTGGACGAACGACGGCTCGGGCAGCTTCACGGACTCCGGCCAGACGCTGGGCTCCGCCAACTCGAACGCCGCGGTCCTCGTCGACGTGGACCAGGACGGTGACCTCGACGCGGTCTTCGCCAACGAGAACCAGGGCAACACGGTCTGGACGAACGACGGCAACGGCGTCTTCACCGACTCCGGCCAGTCGCTGGGCACCGCGGACTCGACCTCGGTCGCGGCCGCCGACCTGGACTTCGACGGCGACGTCGACCTGGCCTTCGGCAACGCGCTGGTGGTCTCGCGCGTCTGGGAGAACGACGGCGTCGGGGTCTTCAGCTCCGGTGCGGCTCTGTCCGCCACGACGCTCGGGATCGCGCTCGGCGACGTGGACGGAGACGGCGACGTCGACGCCGCCTGCCTGCGCCTCGGCGCCAACCAGATCTGGAACAACGACGGCGGCGGCGGCTTCACCACCTCGGGTCAGTCGCTCGGCAGCGACGACACCCGCGACGGCCACCTCGTCGACATGGACGCCGACGGCGACCTCGACCTGACCGCGTCGAACGTCGGCGCGATCAACCGCATCTGGCTCAACGACGGCGCCGGTACCTTCGGCGACGGCGGCTACCTGGACCTGGTCGCGGACGATGCCTCCTCCATGCGGCCGGTCGATCTCGACGGCGACGGCGATGCCGACCTCGTGACGGCGACCGCCGCCGCGGGCATCACCACGCAGCGCAGCTTCGTGTCGGCCGCGTGGGGCGAGACGGACCTCGCGGACTCGGGCCAAGCGCTCGGCCCGGTGCCGATGGGCGACGCGGAGCTCGGCGACCTCAACGGCGACGGCGTCCTCGACCTGTTCATCGCGACGAACTCCGCCAACCTGGTCTTCGTCAACGACGGGACCGGGACGATGATCGACACGATGCAGTCGCTCGGCTTCGGCGTGTCGAACGAGGTCGAGCTCGGCGACGTGGACGGCGACGGCGACCTCGACGCGGTGGTCGCGAACCAGCTCACCGCCTCGCTGGTCTGGGTGAACGACGGTCTGGGCAACTTCAGCTCGACCGCCAACGACCTGGGCTCCGGCGCCGCGACGGGCCTCGACCTCGGCGACGTCGACGGCGACGGCGACCTGGACGTGGTCATCAGCAACACGATCGGTCAGCCCGACCGCGTGTACCTGAACAACGGCAGCGGTACGTTCACCAACTCGGGTCAGTCGCTGGGCACCGGCTCGGCGAACGACACGGTCCTCGCCGACTTCGACAAGGACGGCGACCTCGACCAGGCCATCGCCGTGTTCATCTCGGCGAACACGATCTGGAACAACAACGGATCGGGCGTCTTCACCAACTCGGGCCAGGTCCTCGGCGCCACCTCGTCGAACGACCACGGGGTCGCGGACGTGGACCGGGACGGCGACCTCGACCTGATCGAGGTGACGCCGGGCTCGCGCGTGTGGCTGAACAACGGCTCGGGCACCTTCTCCAACTCCGGGCAGATCCTCGGAGCGGGGAACCAGAGCTCGATCGACGTCGGCGACTTCAACGGCGACGGCGCGGTCGACCTCGTGATCGGCACGCGTGCGGGTACCACCGACATCTACCTGAACGACGGTTCGGGCACCTTCACGGCCCTCGGCCTGAACCTCGTTCCCGGCGACCCGACCTCGGTGGTCAAGTTCGGTGACCTCGACAACGACGGCGACCTCGACCTGTTCATCGGCGGAGGTGACTACGGCACCGCGCCCGCGACCGCCGGCACGGGCCGCATCTTCCTCAACGAGTAGGACGCGCCGCCCCTCGAGCGAGGGCCCGCACCGCACGCGTCACGCGCGGCGGTGCGGGCCCTCGCCGTTGGTGGGGCGCGCGGCGTCAGCGACCGTCCGCGCTGGGCCGGTCCGAACGGGCTCCCTACGAGTTGGGCCGCGGGTCGTAGTCGAACAGCGCCTCACGTCCGTCGTCGCCCCCGGTCGCCGCGTTCCACGCACGCCAGACCTTGTTCATCGTGTTCGGCGTGAGGCGGCGGCCCTTCATCGCGCGCGTCACCATGCGGTGCGTCAGCTGCTCGCTCGACGCGCGGACCAGGTCGGCCGGACGCAGGCCACGCGCGGCCATGAGATCGGCCAGGGGCTGCGGCCCGAGGTCGCGCTCGGTACCGGCGGAAGCATCGGGCTCTCGGGGTGCGTCGTCCATGGCACGAGCGTGCCGATCCGCGCGCGCCGCGTCGACGCCCGAGTCCGGTTCCGGTGCGCGAGCCCGGCCCGCGCCAAAGGTCGCGCGCGCGGACCCGGGCGACGCGCGGGCTTGCGCCGCCGCCGTCCCGGCCCAGGATGGGGAGCCCACCAGCCCCCGCCCCGACCCGTGACCGACGCCTCCGCCACCGACGACGCCTCCGCCGCGCCCATCGCGTTCGAGACCACCTTCGCCGACGCGATGGAGGGCTTCTACACCGTCGCCCGTCCCGCTGCCGCGCGCGCGCCGCGCCTCGTCGCCTTCAACCGCGCGCTCGCGCTCGAGCTCGGGATGGACGCCGCGACGCTCGACGGCGAGCGCGGGGCGCGCGTGTTCACCGGGCAGGAGGTGCTCGCCGGTGCGCGACCGATCGCCCAGGCCTACGCCGGGCACCAGTTCGGGCACTTCACCCACCAGCTCGGCGACGGGCGCGCGCTGTTGCTGGGCGAAGTCGTGGCGCGCGACGGGCGACGCTTCGACGTCCAGCTCAAGGGCAGCGGCCCGACGCACTTCTCGCGCGGCGGCGACGGACTGTCGGCGCTCGGGCCGGTGCTGCGCGAGTACCTCGTGAGCGAAGCGATGCACGCCATGGGCATCCGCACGACGCGCGCGCTCGCGGCCGCGACGACGGGCGAAGAGGTCTACCGCGAGGAGCCGTTGCCCGGCGGCGTGTTCACGCGCGTCGCGTCGAGCCACCTGCGCATCGGCTCGTTCCAGTTCTTCGCAGCGCGCGGTGAGTTCGAGCGCGTGCGCCAGCTCCTCGATCACGCGATCGAGCGCCACGACCCGGACCTGGTCGACGCACAGGAGCGCGAGATGCGCTTCCTGGCACGTGTCGTCGACCGCCAGGCCGAGCTCGTCGCGAGCTGGATGGGCGTCGGCTTCGTGCACGGCGTGATGAACACCGACAACACGACGATCAGCGGCGAGACGATCGACTACGGCCCGTGCGCGTTCATGGATCGCTACGACCCGGGGACGGTGTTCAGCTCGATCGATCGCAACGGGCGGTACGCGTACGGACGGCAGCCGCGGCTCGCGCTGTGGAACCTGGCGCGTCTCGCCGAGGCGCTGATCCCGCTCGTCGAAGGCGACAGGGACGCGGCGGTCGAGCGCGCGACGAAGGTCGTCGAGGCCTTCGCACCGCGCTACGAAGCCGCGTGGCTCGCAGTCATGCGGCGCAAGCTCGGCCTGTCGGAGAACGGCGCCGACGCCGCGGCCGACTGGTCGCTCGCCGAGGACTGGCACACGCTCATGCACGCGGCGGAGGCCGACTTCACGAACGCGTTCCGCGCGCTGTGCTCCGCCGTCGACGGCGACGCGGTGCCGATCGAAGCGGAGTTCGCGGGCAGCGACGGCCTGGGCCCGTGGATGCAGCGCTACGAAGCGCGGCTGGCGTCCGAGTCCCGCGACCCCGCCGAGCGCGCGGCCGCGATGCGCGCCGCGAACCCCGCGTTCGTGCCGCGCAACCACAAGGTCGAGGAGGCCCTCGAGGCCGCGGTGCGGCGCGACGACTTCGAACCGTTCCACCGCATGCTCGAAGTGGTCACGAACCCCTTCGTCGAGCAGGCGGGCGCACGCGAGTACGCGGAGCCCGCGCCGAGCGACGCGGAGCCGTACGTGACCTTCTGCGGGACCTGAGGCGCGCGGGGCACGAGTCGAGTCGCGCAGCGCGGTCGCGCACCTCGATCGAGCACGGTGGTCGAACACCTCGCTCGAGGCGAGGAAGCGAGCTCCGTCGTGCTGAACCCGCACGCGCCCCGCGTGCGTCAGTCGCGCTCGCGGCCCGTCGCCCCGACCTCGACCATCCCCGCGTCGGCCGCCTCCGCCGCCTCGCTCACACCCCACGACCGGCCCGCGAAGGCCTCGCGGATCCAACGGTGGAAGAACCAGCGCTCCTCCCCGCGCCGCAGGTCGAGCCACCCCAGGAACGACACGACGAACGCGCCGAGCGTGTCGACGATCAGGTCCCACATCGTGTCGACGAGGCCGCTCTTCTGCATGTTCGTGCCGAAAGCGCTGTCCATCGCGAACTCGAAGATCTCCCACAGCGCGCCGAGGCCCACGGCGAACATGAACGCGAACAGCGCGACGAACGCGGGCCGCAGGTGCAGCGCGACGCGCTCGTGCTCGTTCATCACGTGCACGAGCAGGAAGCCGAAGATGCCGAGCAGCACGCCCGACCCCGTGTGCAGCAGCGCGTCCCACCACCGGAAGCGTTCGTAGTAGCCGTGCACCTCGCCCAGGCCGAGCGACGCGTACACGAACACCACCGCCAGCATCTCCATCTGCGGCGGCAGCGGCACGCGGAACCGCCGCCCGAGCACGTACGGCAACAGCGTCGCGCCGACGATGCCGAGCGTGGTCGCCGCCGCGAGGTAGCGCCCCTGCACGACCGCGAGCCCCGCGCCGACGAGGAGCACGGCGCGCAAGGCGGTGACGACTTTGGTGCTGAGGGGCATGGAGCGGCGGTGGAGACGCCACCTCGGACCCTAGGAGGAGGTCGACACCCGGTCCATCGAAAGCGCGGCCCGCCGCGCCGAGCCTCGCTCCGAGTCCGCCCCCCGGCAGTCGGGCCTCGGTGGCGCCGAGAGGAGGCATGGGGCGAACGCAGTTCGCCCAGGCCGGCCTCATGGACCAACTGGACTAAGTCCGATAGACTCACTCCATGGAGACCGTCAACACCCACGAGGCCAAGACGCACCTCTCGCGCCTCCTCGAGCGCGTCGCGGCCGGCGAGAGCTTCGTGATCGCGAAGGCCGGCCGCCCCATCGCTCGGCTCGTCGCCTACGAACCCGAACCGACCGAGCGCATCGGCGGTGTCTGGAAGGGTCGAGTGCGCATCGGCAAGGACTTCGACGACCCGTTGCCGCTCGACCTCGAGCGCGCCTTCACCGAGCCCGGGGAGTGACGGCGATGGCCAAGCGTCGCTACCTGCTCGACACCCACGCGCTCCTGTGGTGGCTGTCGAACCCCAAGCGCCTTTCGGCGAAGGCCCGCCGTGTGCTGACGGCTGGTGAGAACACGGTCTTCGTCAGCGCGGCCGCTGCCTGGGAGATGTCGATCAAGCGTGCGCTCGGCCGCCTCGACTTCCCGGACGACCTCGAGGACGCACTCGACTCGCAGGCCTTCACCGTCCTCCCGATCGAACTCGACCACGCGCTCGGCGCCGGCGACCTCCCCCTGCATCACGGCGACCCGTTCGACCGGATGCAGATCGCGCAGGCGCTCCTCGAGGATCTGGTCGTGATCACGCGCGACGACGCGTTCGAGGCGTACGGGGTGCGGGTGCTCACCGCGTAGGGTCGCGACGCGCAGCGGCGATCACTCGACCTCACCCAACCGCCGCTGTTCCTCGTCGGTGAACACACGGCCGCGCGTCAGGAAGCGCTTGCCCGTCGGGCCCTCGAGGCTGAAGCCGGCGCCGCGACCGGGCACCGCGTCGATGACGAGCTGCGTGTGCTTCCACAGCTCGAATTGCGCGCGCCCGATGTAGACCGGGCAGCCGTCGATCTCGCCCAACAACACGTCGGACGCGCCGGTCCGGAACTCGCCGAGCGGATAGCACATCGGCGCGCTGCCGTCGCAGCACCCGCCCGACTGGTGGAACATCAGGTCGCCGTGCTGCGCCCGAAGCTCACGGATGAGCTCGAGCGCAGCCTCGGTGACCCGCACGCGCGCGAGATCGACCTCGTTCGCGCCGTCCACGACTAGAAGAAGCCCATCGCGGACTCGGAGTAGCTCACCAGCAGGTTCTTCGTCTGCTGGTAGTGGCGCAGCATCATCAGGTGGTTCTCGCGGCCGATGCCCGAGTGCTTGTAGCCGCCGAACGCCGCGTGCGCCGGGTAGAGGTGGTAGCAGTTCGTCCACACGCGTCCCGCCTCGATCGCGCGACCCGCGCGGTACGCGGTGTTCGTGTTGCGCGTCCAGACGCCCGCTCCGAGGCCGTACAGCGTGTCGTTCGCGATGCGGATCGCGTCGTCGTAGTCCTCGAACGTCGTCGTCGACACGACCGGCCCGAAGATCTCTTCCTGGAAGATGCGCATCGAGTTGTCGCCGCGGAAGATCGTCGGCTGGACGTAGTAGCCGCCGGCGAGGTCGCCCTCCAGCTCGGCGCGGCCACCACCGGTCAGCACCTCGGCGCCCTCACCCTTGCCGATCTCGATGTACGACAGGATCTTCTCGAGCTGATCGTTCGAGGCCTGCGCGCCGATCATCGTGTTCGGATCCAGCGGGTTGCCCTGGACGATCTTGTTCGTGCGTGCGACGGCGGCGTCCATGAAGTCGCCGGCGATCGACTTCTGCACGAGCGCGCGCGACGGGCAGGTGCACACCTCGCCCTGGTTGAGCGCGAACATCGCGAAGCCCTCGAGCGCCTTGTCGCGGAACGCGTCGTCCGCGCTCATCACGTCCTCGAAGAAGGCGTTCGGCGACTTGCCACCGAGCTCGAGCGTGACCGGGATCAGGTTCTCCGACGCGTACTGCATGATCATGCGGCCGGTCGTCGTCTCGCCGGTGAAGGCGACCTTGGCGACGCGCGGGCTCTGCGCGA
>Ga0180435_10001047_pt1 | contig 28998 bp, 32 predicted proteins | sample SS_ome_3_FD_132467 | JGI IMG/M metagenome (GOLD analysis project Ga0180435, IMG submission 132467) | Hypersaline lake sediment archaeal communities from the Salton Sea, California, USA - SS_3_S_1 metaG | ecosystem: Environmental > Aquatic > Non-marine Saline and Alkaline > Hypersaline >... | reverse complement strand
TTCCATCCCGCAATATGATCCCATAGGAAAAATCCATCCCAGCCTGCATTTTCCGCATCCTGAGCCAGATTGGCCAGAACTCGCGCATCTCCATAGGGACCAAAGTTGGGTAAATAAATTCCGAATTTCATAGGATTGTCCTTAAATCAAGCCTTTCAATTCCGATTTACGGATCAATTATAATTTTCCACCAATTACTGTGTTCTGAATTTCCTGGCCGTCAGTGGCGAAAAGGCTAACAGCGCCATAAGCCCAAAAAGAACTCCACCAATCTGATAGATCCCGCCCAGAGACAACCATCCTGCATTCAAGGCGGTGAGCGCAGCAAAGGGGCCGATCGTGGCGCCCAGGTCTCCAGCTGTATTGATCAACCCCAGGGCACGGCTGCGCATATTTTTCGGAACGCAATCTCCTGCAATAGCGGGAATCAGAGTTTCAGTGCTGCTGCCAGCAATCGGTACCAGGAAAGCGCCTACCAAGGCCAGGCTGCGGATATCCCCGCTCATAAGCCATAAACCCAGGCCGCCGATGATCGTTGCCAATCCAATTACCGGCCAGCGCCGGCCCAATTTATCGGATATGGAACCAGCCAGTGGTGTGGTGACAATGCTTGTTAAATTGCTCAAGGCACTATAGAGGCCTGTTAATGTAGCGATAGGGATGAATAAAGCAGATATTAGCAATCCTTCTCCGAACAGATCCGATAGCCACAGGATACTCGTTGCAGCCAATACTCCCCAGGCCAGGAAACGAGTGGCAAATATCGCCATTGAAGTTGTTGCAATGACATTCCAGGGCAGATCCAGTTTTGGTGGCTTTTTAATCTCAGAGACAGAGATCTCACCAGCCGCCTCATTTGCTCTGGTCTCAGGAAGGAAGAAAAACCAGGCCAGGGCAGTTGCAGCGATGACAGCCACGCTGATCCATTGGCTTATGCGGAAACCGAACATATCAGTCAGCAGCGCTCCGGAAAAGGAGGAAGTCGCAACACCGATCACAAACCACATTTGGTAGATGCCGCTGTGCTGCCCGCGGTTTTCTTCCGTAGAGACATCCAATACGACGGTACTCCCCCCTATCCATAATATGGACCAGGCTAAACCCCAGAAGATCCTACCAATCAATAAGAGCCAGAAACCATAACCTATTGCATAAAAGACGCTAGAGACTGCACCAAGAGCCAGCGCTGAGATTAATAGGCCACGCCTTGGAAGGCGATCATACAGCACACCCACAGGGCCATTCAAAATCAACCGCACTGCCCGATTTGCACCTAGCAGCAGCCCAACCATGGAGAGCGTGATTCCAAGTTGAGCGGAAATGTCAGGATGAGGCAGGACAGTGTACAGCGTGGCGTCCCCCAGCAAGGCGACAGCAGTGCCCATTCCGAGTAAGTTCAAAATAAATCTTGATGTTCTTTTTGATTTCATTTGCTTTCTTGTTTTTCTGATTGCTGATTGGCTCTTCTAATAAGTATAAGCGCAGGAGTCAGCAACCCGCCAGAGGTAATCAGCGCAGCCACTACCGAAACCAACTTGGCGATTATCCCAACGCCTGGCCCACCGGCTATTTGGCCTATGGCATCCACCTGGCCCGTGATCGACAGAACGGTAGCCCGAGTTTCGGAATCCAGGTTCTGATTCACCCAGGATGTATACAGCGGGGTGGTGATTGTTCTTAAGACAGAGATCGCCAGATAGATAAGCAGCGATAAGCCAAGAATAGGAGATAGCGCGAAGCCAATCAAACCTGCCGAGAGTACGCCAGTGACCAGGAATAAAGCTCGACCGATAATCCTGGGTTGACTGGTATCGATCTTGTTTTCAACCACATGCATCGCAAAGATGGCCGCCAACGTACTCACTGCTTGCAGAGTACTGAAGAAAGCAACCTGGGAGGTGGCAAATATTCCGGGGAATTCAAAGGTATCGACAATATGTTTGACCCATAAGCGATCAAATCCTTCACTGTACAGGCCATAAATCAAACCAATACCGAGGATGGTCATCAAACGCGGCCTGGAGCGAACCGCGCCAATACCTTCTTTGAAGGTGAATGCCATTTGCTGCCATGAATTTCGGTTCTCCCGGGGCGTTGGTTTAAAACCGGTTTCAGGCATGATGAAGACCAGACTGATCCCTATCGCCATAATCCCCAATCCGCCCCAGCGTATTGGCATGGCAATATTCTCTTCACCCACCAGGGCTGCCAGGGCCATGCCAACCAGTGAAGCGTAAAGTCCAATACGCGTTGACCGCAGGAATAATTGATTGGCGTTCTCCTCCCCGATCTCATCGCTGATCCAGGCTTCCTCTGCCCCGCTGGTAAAGGTATAACCCAATCCCCATATCAGCTGGGCGATCAAGATCGGAACGAACGTGGGGAAGAAACCCATCACCAGGAAACCAACACCCATCAGGATATAACCAATGATGACCGATAATTTACGGGAATAGACATCAGCGATGATCCCGGTCGGGATCTCAAATACAAAGGCGGAAACCTCCAGGGCTGTGCCGATCAAGACCAGCTGCAAAGCCGTCAAATTAGCTACCGTGACTTGATACAGAGAAAAAACCACAAAAATCATCGGAAAGAAAACCGAGGCAGCGATGGTAATGAACAGATAGATTGTGGTTGGCTTGAAATTTATTTTCATCACTTACCAGACAAGATGTGACCGGCTTGTACAGAAGGGCATTCATTGATTATAGGATAAAACGCAATTAAGGAAGCCGCTGTCAGTTGGATAGTCTCAATTCTTTACAGATCAGGCACCTCCCGGTTTCAAATCTCTTGTTTTCCGCCTGTGCTATAATCCTGAACATCAGCCTTGGGAAAATCAGGCAGATCCCTTACGAGTTGTGAGATGACCCTTTAATGGTGTTGATCATGTGCAAATCGTGAGGTTTTTGTTTTAAATGAACGGCCCTCAGAAAACAGGAGAATATCATGGCTGCCAAAGACCTTTATGAAGATCTGATCCGCTATTACGAATTTCAGATGGGGGTCATGCCCCACCGTCAGGAATTCAAGGAAGCTTTGCGAGAAACCTTTCCCGAAGATGACCTGCGAATATTCTTCCTTCTGCCCTACCTGGGCTATATCAGCGAGGAAAAATTCCTTAAGAAGCTGGCAAAAAAGGGAATAACCAAAGCTGATTTCGAAGAGTCTTTGACCCGGCTCATCCCTAAAGGCCTGCTCGACAAATTCCAAAAGAACGGCGAATGGGGTTATGAACGGGCCCCTGTGATCGTAGTCCTCGAAATGGCGGTGAGAGAAGAAGAAGATTCTCATTTTCGGGCCATAACCGCGAAGGTGATGAACGATCTGATCGAAGGCGCCGCAGAGGTCCTTCCCACCCGGACTCCCTATTACCGGGTCCTGCCCGTTCAGGAAACTGTTCAGCGCACACCAACACCCACAAGGATCAAGATAAATGAAGATATCGATATCCCCAATCAGGTTCTGCCGTTGGATGTGATCTCGGAGATGATGAAAACAGTGGATCTGATCGCTCTTTCTGCATGCTACTGCCGGAGCGCGAAAGCAGTCATCGGGGAACCTTGCGACCACCCACTAGAAACATGTTTTTATTTCGATGAGCTGGCCCAAATGAAATTGCAAACGGATTATGCGCGGGAAATCGATTATGACGAAGCCATGGAAATCCTGTACGAATGCGAGGCCCAAGGGCTTGTCCATAATGTCAGCAACTGTGAAGGGAAAATCCAAACTCTATGCAATTGCTGCGAATGTTCCTGTGGTGTGTTAAAGGCATGGACCCGAGGCGTGCGCAATACAACCTCCCCTTCCCGCTATCTGGTGCGCCTCGATCCAACCAGCTGCACATTAGAGAAAGATTGTCTGGAAACCTGTCCTGTTACAGCGCTGTCCGTGGTAGATGACAAACTGGTTATCGATGAGATTGAGTGCTTGGGATGCGGGCTGTGCATTCCTTCCTGTCCGGAAGGCGCTCTGTCCCTGGAGATTCGGGAAGCTCCACCAAAAGTCTATAAAAACAACGATGCCCTTTTCCGCCAGATTTACGCGGAATCAGCCCTGGGACTGATTGGAAGAAAACTCGGGCTGGGAAAATAGGCCTCCTGTATCCAATAAAATGAACTTCCAGCGCCAGGAAGGGTACGAAGCTATAAAAAAGAGCGGCTTTCGCCGCTCTTTTCATTCATTTCCTGATCACCTCTACCAGCATCCAGGCTCCCGCTATTACTAATACAGCTGGAGTAAGATACTTGCCGAAGTCCGTTCCAAGAGAGAAGCCCAAACCCATCAGGGCGATTATCCCTCCCGGAATCAAAGCCCATTTATTTTCCCGATTATGGAAATATACAAAGATGAAGGGGACAGCTATCGCCAGCATGATAAAAGATGGGATGGCCAGGCCAGTGAGCAGGCGGAACTCCAACAGTCCGATCATAGTGGCAATGGCCAGCAGAATATAAGAGGGGATCAAGGCCCACCAGTTCTCCCGGTTGCGGAAATAGACATACAGGAATGGCAGCCCGATCCCACCCACGATTCCCGGAGCGATGATTTCCTCTCCAAGCCTCAGGACTTCATCCATTGTGATCAGGAGGCCAATTAATAGGAAGACATAGGCCGGAATCAAAGCCCACCAACGCTGTTGATTCTTGAAATACACAACCAAAAATGGGAGTGCAAAACCGGGCATCAGGATCAGGGCGATAAATTCATCATCCATCCCCAGCACCTCCGTACAAAGCATGAGCAAAGCGATCAGCAGGAATATATAAGCAGGGATCAAAGCCCACCATTTCTTCCTGTCCTTGAAATAGGTATAAAGGAAAGGAATGGCGAACACCGGAAGAACTGCCACAGCCAGGACATCGTCATTTACCAGATCCCACAAGACAGCGGCAGTGATCAATGCTCCAGCCCATAAGATATAGACCGGGATCAATGCCACCCAGTCTGTCCGGGTTCGGATGTAGAAAACAAACGCGATCAGCCCCGCGGCTGCGAGAACTGGCACCTTATACCAATCCGGGATAGTGAAGTTATCCATTAACGCGATCAAGCCCAGGGAAATTAACAAAGTCCCCCAACCCCCATTGCGGTTATTGACTTTCAGATCCATGATTTCATACTCCTTGATTAAAAAAAAATATACGTAGAAAGAGGTTCAGGGTTTCAAGATAGATCAGCGGCAATACGGTTCTGCGGTCTCTATCCATCGGGAATTATCGACCGTGATATCCTTATCTCCACATAATCTCTCTCAATAATTTATAATACTGCAGTATCCTTCTACCCCTCAGACTGGAGGAAAATCGCTCCAGCACATAAACATCCAGATATCCTCATAGGAAACAATAAATGATGGAAAACAAAAAATCCTCTAACAATCTAAAACGCAAGATCCTGATAGGACTGGCCATTATCCTGGTTGGAACCCTGAGTTGGGGGATCAGCTGGGCAACCTACGCCCGACCGCCGCTTCAGGAAGCCCTGGACGCACTGGAAAGCGATGAACTGGTCGAGGTCAGCCTGGAGCCCTGGTTGGTTTTTGATCCCACAGGTGGAGAAGAACTCACCGGCTTGATCTTCTATCCCGGAGGCAGGATCGATCCCCGGGGCTACTCGAATATGATGCGCGAGATCGCCGAAGCTGGCTACCTGGTGGTTGTTCCCAGCATGCCCATCAATATGGCCATTTTTGACAGCAACGCAGCTGAAGAGATCATCGAACATTTCTCTGGGGTTGAAAACTGGGTGATTGCCGGGCATTCTGTGGGCGGCACATCCGCGGCGATATTCACCTCCAATAATCCGGATATGATCGACGGCCTGGCAATCTGGGCCTCCTACCCGGCGAACAGCGCAGATCTCTCACAAATGGATCTTCCAGTAACTATGATCTACGGGGAGTTGGATGAAGGCGTGGATAAGCCGGTAATTGATGAGAAGAAGGTTCTCCTACCAGCTGATACGGTATACCTTGAGATCCCGGGCGGAGACCACCACCAATTTGGGACATACCTGGTAGATGCTGGTGTAGATAAATCCACAACCCCCAGGGCAACCCAGCAAGAGTTGATCGTCCAGGGCACATTGGATCTGCTCAACACAGTCTCCTACTAAGGAAGCACTCATGAAAGATTTCAAGGACAAGATTATTGTTATCACCGGCGCAAGTTCTGGCCTGGGCCGTGAATTCGCTGTCCAGCTCTACCAAAAAGGTGCCAAACTAGCGCTGTGCGACCTGGACCAGAACGGATTGGAAGGTACCCTCCAGATCACGAAAGATGATGGGCAGAAAGTGAAACTCTTCCAGGTGGATGTGTCAAACCAATCTGCAGTGTTGGGGTTAGCTCAGGATATAGAATCCCAGTTGGGACCAGTTGACCTGCTGATCAATAACGCCGGTATCTGCCTGATTCCCCAGACCTTTGAAGAGACACCAGACGATCAATTCAGAAAAGTGATCGATGTCAACATGTGGGGCGCTTATTATGGGATCCGGGCCTTTCTGCCGCAGCTAAAAACCAGGCCAGAAGCAGGGATCGTCAACATATCCAGCCTGGCTGGCCTGGTCGGCTTGTACGGCCATGCTGCCTACAGCATGAGCAAGTCCGCCCTGCGCGGCCTTTCCGAAGCGCTGGGTGCTGAACTCTCGGGAACCAAAGTGCACGTCTTATTGGTCCACCCCGGTGGAGTGCAAACGGACTTGATCAAGAATGCCCCTAACCTGGAAGAAAAGAAAAGGGAGAACGCCCACAAGAATTTCACAGAGATGTCATACCTGACACCGGAAAAGACCGTTTCCAGGATCATCAAAGCAATTCAGAAAAAGAAAAACCGGGCCATCATTGGATTTGACGCCCGGCTGATCCTGTTCATGAAAGGTTTATTCCCCAGGAGTTTCCCGAAGATTCTGAGGACGATCTTCAGCCAGGCCAATTTCAAGGATGATCCTGTATGGAAAAAAAACAAATAATAAGCAAACATGGATCAAGTCCCTTGGCCGGAAAAGTATGCCTGGTTACCGGGGCCACAGCCGGAATCGGAAAGATCACCGCCACAGCCCTGGCAGCCCAGGGAGCCACGCTGGTGATCCACGGCAGAAACCGCCAGAAAACAGAAGCCACAGTTGATGAAATTCGAACCAAATCTGGAAATGATCAAGTCAGCTGCCTGCTGGCTGATTTCTCAGACCTGGACCAGGTCCGGGACATGGCAAAAACCTTTCAAGAACGTTTCGAAAACCTGCACCTGCTTTTAAATAATGCCGGAGCCTTCTTCAATAAGAGGATCCCAACGCCTTACGGCGTAGAACTTACTTTTCTGGTCAACCATCTGGCTCCATTCTTACTGACCAATTTACTTCTGGACCCACTTAAAGACAGCGCTCCATCCCGGGTCATCAACGTTTCCTCCGAGGCCCATCGCCAGGATCAGATGGATTTTGAGAACCTGGATTTTAAAAAGGGATACTTCGGGATTAAAGCCTATGCCCGATCCAAACTGGCCAACATCCTTTTCACCTATGAACTTGCCCGCCGTTTGGATGGGACAGGGGTGGTCTGCAACGCCGTTCATCCCGGTCATATTGCCACAGATATCTGGAAAACGAATTTTGGCTTGATAGGGCCAGAGTTAAAACGGATCATGGGATTATTTTCGCTGACGCCGGAAGAAGGCGCGGAAAACTCGATCTACCTGGCCTCCTCCCCGAAAGTGGAAGGAATCAGCGGCAAGTATTTTGATAAGACCGAACCCACCCTTTCCTCAGATGTCAGTTATGACGATGAAGTTTCCCGGGCGCTATGGGATCTCAGCGCTGAGTTGACCAGCCTAACAGGAAATCAGATCGAATAACCCTCGTCCTCAAGCGCCTGGAGCAGTTCCAGTCCTTTTTCCGCCTGGCGAATGACATGAGCTGCGGATTCCTCGATCTTTTTGCCATTTTTAAGCAGCTTCAAATCCTGGCGAGTTTGTTCCAGATCCATTTCAGGCCGCGTGGCTAGTTGGGCCGGTTGGGCCGGCAGATTCTGGAAAGTCCTTTCTACTTTGTCCGCTACCAATTTCGCGGTCAGGGTGCTGGTTTTTCCCAATTTCTCCTGGATGCCGCGTGTGGTCCGCAGATCGGCCAGATCTTTGCGCCCTATCAAGAAACAAGACAGGCCCAGTACGATCAAAGCCAGGCCCATTTCGCTGCTTTCGATACTGGCTTCAAAGAACTCGATCAGAAAAGGCTCACTATCCCCCACATCTGGCGGAAGGAAGATCATCACCAGGCCGATCAGTAACAGGGTGAACCCGGTGCCCACCATTAAGTGCCAGAAGCGAATACTTCTTAAAAATTTCATCGCTCCTCCTTAGGATTACTTTGCTTATCCCTCTGGTGATAACAAAAAGGAGGCTCCTAAGAAGCCTCTTATAAACAGGTAACATCCCGGAGTTTCCAAAAAATCCGGGAGGATATCAAAATTGATGGGACCTGACTTCCTGGACCTTGATGCTGGTGACAAAGGGGCAGGCCTGAGCAATCTTCACCGCTTCCTCCAGGCTATCCACTTCAATGATCGTAAACCCGGTGATCACCTGAGTGTCAAACTTGATCTCTGCAACCCCCGCAGAACTGAGCTCTTTCCCAGGTTGCAGGCCAATATTTTCGACTGTAACTTCCTTGATATCCTCAAACCACTTCATCCAGGCAGCCATGATCTCATCAGTAGGTTGCTCAAAACCAATATGGGTCAAAACAAATTTACTCATCGTATCTCCTCCAGACAGCAAACAAAGAATATATATCTTAGTATCTATCTAGATACGCGAGGTTCTGGAATCTTACCAACTGGTGCCAGGTAGATGATATATTCATCATCACCGTCCAGCTCGAATATGGCGTCCATGGCAGCCTGGTCATAAGCTCCAATGGCACAAGTACCAAGGCCCAGAGCTTCCACAGCCAGGTATAAATTCTGGCAGATATGTCCTGCGTCCAGCAGCATATTCTTGTGGGCATATTGCATATAGCGCCATTCAGCCCGATAGGGTATACAGCTCCAGGCAAAAACAACTGCCGAATTCCCCACAAATTTTTGTCCCAAATTGGCGACAGTAAGCGCACCCGGTAAATTCTTCGTCGCTTCAATAAAATACAGCTGATGGCTGAAAGGCAGATATCTGTAAATTCCTGATTCAAGACCTTCTACCCGATTAATCGCCAGGTAGGTCTCAAAAGGATGGCGAGCTCCACCTGATGGCACCGGGCGGCGGCTGGCGTATCCCATTCCGAGCTCTGCGATCACACCCTGGGTAGACCATAATAAGTAGGACAGCTCAGCCATTGATATTGATTCCTTGGTAAACTTTCTGCGGCTCTGGCGTTCCAGGAGCAAGCGGTGAAAATCAGGCTTGCTCATCAGATCCGCATTCGGATCCGGCAGATCGATCAGGGTTAGATCTCCTTCCGGAAGAGGTTTTTGCAGCGGGGGATACGGTACATCATTCGCTTGGTCAGAGACCTTGTGAACCGATTCGGTGAATTCGGATTTCATAAAATTTCGGTTGGATGTGTAATCACTCATAGAATTTTCCTCTCTTTACTACTGATAAATTTCTTCAGCTCTTCTGGGGATTGAAAAAGATAATGCTGAGGTATTATACCCGTTCCACCCATTTCCCAAGTACAATCAGCTTCATGAGCAATAACACACCAACCACCGATTTCGAAAAAGCCTGGCAGGGAAAATTGTCAGCCGGCCTGGACCAATACCTGGAATCTGACCAGCACAGCCAGATCCTGGACGGAGGCGAACAACTGACCATGGAGAGCCCGACCCTGGAAAAGATCATCTGGAGCTGTGAAATGCTGGATAAGCTGGATAAAGCAACGGATGAAAGGTCCCAACAGGAGATCCTCAGCGGCTGCGCCTGCCAATATCCTAAAGAAAACCTGGAAGAGGCCCGGGGGATCTACCTGGAAACTGGTGATGTAGACCAGGTCATCGACCACCTGCAGGTAAAATTCATTGGGTTTCTAAATGAGGTGCTCGAACTGGAAGATCCCTTAATTCAAGAGATCACATCACGGGGATGGGGATTGGCTGGAGTCCGTGATGGAACCCGGATCATTTCCACCAAGATTCCCAAGAGCGGCTATCTGGTAGATTATTTCAAGACCGAGGACCCCCAGGAAAAAAGAAAACTCTACTGCCACTGTCCCCGGGTTCGGGACGGGGTGGGTGATGAACCTCAACTGCCTGAAGTTTACTGCTACTGTGGTGCCGGCTTCTATAAAGGTATCTGGGAAACCATTCTGGATGAGCCCCTCCGGGTCGAAGTGCTGGAAAGTGTCATGGTAGGAGGCGATGTGTGCAAAATCGCTATCCACCTTCCGGAAACCGTCACCATACAGACTAATCCATGAACTTGACAGACCCCAACGAAGGTATCCTCGAGGAAACCCCAGCTGACCCAACCACACAGAAAAAACTCCGCAGCAGTCTACTCTACATCGCGCTGGTCAGTTTGCTGGCACCCTGCATCTTTTGCTGGTACAGCACCCGCGTGCAGTCTATCGAAGGGGTTTTGATCCCCGGCATTTTGGGGCTGGTTATTCTGCTCTACACGATGTATATCCTGTATCAACGGGAGCAGAAACAGGACCTGGCGCCGCCATTATGGCGAGTAAGCCTTGTGCTTGTCTTCCTAATAGTCATTACCACCCTGGCGACAGTTTGGATGATAGCCTCGATCGGCTGGCACAGGATCTCAGGCCCAGCGATCCTGATCATGGGAGCATGGGCTTTCTTCCTGGCTGGCAGGCGAATCTACGAATCGTGGTCTTTTTCAAGCCGCGCTGTACTGGAGAGCACAGACCAGGTTGAATTGGATATGATCAGTATCAGGGGAAGCCATCCGGTCTACCCCCAGCTGGTCTACCGCTACGCAGGGGACTACCGCAGCCAGCTCCGCAATGAACGCATTCACCGCAACGCAGCTGAGATCCGCCAAGCGATCGAGGACGGCCGGTTCAGGGTGATCATCAAATATCTTCCGGACGAACCCAGAGTGCACCGCCTGGAAAGCTGGACAATAGAAAAGACCGGATCCCCATAAGGAGTCCGGTCCTTTTGAACCAAATAAACCATCAGTGAGTACAGCTTTCAGCCTATCGTGTAGCGGTTTTTCCCTTCTTCTTTACTGCGATACATCAGCTCATCTATTCGTTGGAAGATCCCTTCCAGGGTATCTTCTGCCCGGGCCACTGTTGCCCCCATGGATGCTGACACAGACACTTTCTGACCATTCACCATCAAGAAACTCTTTTCTACAATGATTTTGATCCGCTCCAACACATCTCGCAATCCTGGATCGGCCGCGTTCGGAAGGAATAATATGAATTCGTCTCCTCCCCAGCGAACAACAAAATCCAGACTGCGCAAGACGTTCTCGATCGATCGCACTACCATCTGAAGGACCTGGTCACCAATCTTATGGCCGTAGCGGTCATTGATCTCCTTGAAGCCATCCAGATCGATCAAAACCACACTGAAAGGTTCTTGAATAGCGTTCATTTCATGCTGGCGGGATTTAAAGATCACTTCTGCAAAACGCCGATTGCCAATCCCCAGCAAGGGATCGGTGAACTTTTCCTGCTGGCTCAATTCCAGTTCCTGGAGAACATTCTGTTCGCGAGTGTTATCAGAAAAGATTTCCACACTCCCGATGATCTTTCCAGATGAATCCGTGATAGGTGTGATCCGGATATGCACGGGAACACGGTGGCCCTGCTTGTGATGAAGGAACAGATATGCTTCCCGCATCTCTCCATCCCGCAGGGTTTGGTGAAGCGGGCAGCCCTTCAGGCAAAGCTCTTTTCCCGTGGAATCAATATGCCGCAAGATATTATCAGCACAATCGTGGCCCAGCACCTCAGATTCTGAGAAACCTGTGATCCTTTCCGCTGCCCGATTCCAAAAAGTGATCTTCCTTTCGGAATCGACGTAATAGACACCATCAAAGAGATTATTCAGCAGATCATGATAAGGTATTTTCACATCCATAACTTCTCCCACCAATAAGAACAGGGCAAGTTTACCACATCAAAAGCAGGTATAGAATATACATCACCTGATTTTCAATCATGGTTTAGAAAGACATTTGGTCTTCTCAATTCAAAGGGGAAACCGCGTCCTGGTCATCCTTAATGAAAAGAACCTGGAAATGTCTTTCCAGGTTCCTGGGTTGGTGCGTCGGGACACCAGGGTGCATGTTTTAGCGGGCAGCGCACACACCTCGTTACTTCATGAAAACCCGCATCGCGGACCGTTTATCCGGGACCGGGTGAACTGCAACTCTCAATCTCTCCTCGGTACCCAATGCCGGAGCAAACCGTCCTTCCGACGTAAATAAGTAGCCTATTTGTAGCATGAGAATCTGGCCATGTCAATAAGTTTACTCCCCTTCGATTGGTAATTTGTGCTGAGTGTGATAAAAGAGCCACGAAACCGTGATTTTTTCGTAGGGATAGATCCCCATTTCCAGATCCGGATTTGGAAAGGATTCATCCCCGCCAAAATGAGTGATGCCCTTATCTGTAGCATATCCAGCTGCAGAGTCAAAGATCTCCTGGTAATTTAATGGAGGGTTATCCGATGACAGGCCATGCAAGAGAATGCTGTAATAAGGACTCATTGAGTAATCCATAAGTGAGGTCGTTGGTGAACGCTTCCAACGCCAGTACTGAACGCAGCCGCAGATTCGGTGCATCATAAAAAAGCACGGAGCGAGGTTCAATATAATGAGGATCAAGAACCGCCAATCCGATCATAGTGTCTGGCGAAGTGAACTGATCTGCCAAGACAGCTGCCAACCAAACAATCTCATCCTGTGTTCCCCCCATAAACGCTTTCTCACCTTCATCCAGGGAGACTACATCCTGATATGGCGTTAAAGTAGCGTTAAAGAAAGGGATACCCTGGTCTTCGGCGCGGGCTTTAGCAAAACTGCTTGCGTAACCCACGGCATGGACAGGAATCCAGGCGCCCTGATAATCCATGAAGTTGCCGGTAGCAACGCCGTCCCAGGAGGTGAAGTCCTCTCCTCCCACATCAGCGAAAGCTACTGGCTGACCTGCGGGATCGAAGACAAAACCCAATAAGCGGTGCGGCCCACCACCAGCGATCAGGTCCCCCGGAGCTGCGTCGTCCGCACGCCCTCCCCCGGCGCAGCCAGAAATGGAGAGGATAATCAAGAACGAGATCAGTTTAAGAAATGTGGAATGGAATCTGGGGTGCTTCTTCATGATGAACCCCCCTGGTCTCCAGAACGATTGAACCGTACTTTTCATTCTATATTGATGACGGGTGAAAATCAACAATATATGTTGCCATAGTGAACAAGGATAAGAAGGAAGGGCTTTCTTATCCTTGTTTTCCTTTTTTTCACGATGCCTCAGTGCGATCAATCGATCCAATCTTATTCGGCCTTAAGCGGCAATTTTTTAGCAGCGTGGAATAAATTCCAAAATACTATTCCGTTCTCAGCAGGATAGATACCCATCTCTGGGTCAAGACCACTAATACTCTCTTCACCACGAATTCTGTCAAATTCAGGACCAACTCTTAGATTTGTTGTATCCAGGATTTCTACAAAAGACACAAGGGGAGCACCATCAGCGACCCCGTGCGTAAGAAAACTGTGAAAAGGAGAAAATGAGAAAAAATATTCATTATCGAGTATGCATTCACCATCCTGTTTGATCATAGATATCCAGGACTGACTGATACTGCCCCCTTCCCCCTGAGGTGAAACAAGCGTGACCGTGAAGGTATACCCATCATACATACCCTCAACAGTGATCAAATTATCTCCTCCGGAGCCATACATACAAACCTCCTTCAGACAATGGGAGTCTTTACTATAAGTAACCTCCCCAAAGTTGAGAGTCACCCAATCTTCTCCAAACATCTCGTAAGTTTCTACATTTGTGGATAATTTAACATTATGACGTTCTATCCAGGAACCAGTCCCTGCTGTTTGCGGTAATCCAGAGCGATGGGTTGAAGAAACGTATAACCACACAGTGATTGACCCCGTCCACACATCACAATCCACCGCCATCGCGTGCGCTTTATCTATCAGCTCCTGGGCCGTGTTCATGTCACCCCCGGTCAGCTGAATCTGTCCTGCAGCTTTTAATAATCTCAGATATTCACCACAATCACTTTCTTTTAGGGTATGTTTTCCTACTTCATCGGCGATCTTTATCGCTTCAGCTCTTAGTTCAGTTCCAACATCGTACTGCCCGGTCATAAAGGATTGTCCTGCGGCTTGTAATAATGTGCGTTTTCCAGCCTCGTTTTGATTATCCTTGGCAAAATCCATGGCTACTTTTTTCAGATCTGCAATTAACTTAATTAAGATAGGATTAGTATGATCTATCCCATCAGGGTTATCCTGCTGGGAATTGATCCAATCTACTAGGGCTTTCAAAGCCTGTAGAAAATCTTCTTTTGTGGCATTTCCTGAACTCAATACAGCCGCGCCCTCACGAGGAGAGTGTGCAACTCCCGCTATGAAGGTGTCCGGTTGATCGAAGATCCCGATCAGGGGATCCAGTGTATCCAGCTGGCAGGTATAGAGATTCCCTTCCCCTCCTTCACAGGCCAGATCCAGCGTTCGCCACTCACCAGATGCCATGTCGAATCGGGCAAATGCTGCCTGATCACTGAGTGGTGAAGACATCTCCAAAGTCACGGGGATCATCGCTCCGGAGTTCAATTCAGCCCGGTTCCCATCCCCATCATAAGCTTCCAGGGCAAAGGCATTCCGCAGCCATAGCCCTTCACCATCAGGATAGGGAGCTAATACAGGACTCACGCTATAGCGATCCATCACGGCCAAACCTGCCATTACGGATGAATGCTTGAATAGGTCAAGGGAGATCTCAGCAGACAGGAAGATATCTTCCTGGTAGAAACCTCGCATGGTAAAGGGGTTCTCATCTTCAATCAACACCATGGATTGGTACGGTGTCAGGTAAGTCACAAAAAAGGGGAAATCCTGGTCTGCGGCAAAGGCTCTGGCGTAACCACTGGCATAACCCAGCGCGGTGACCGGGATCCAGCCGCCTTCGTAGTCCAGGAAATCACCGCTGGTCACGCCATCCTCTGTAGCGATATCTTCCCCGCCCACCTCGGCAAACGGTACAGGATTACCATCTGGATCGATCACAAAACCGAGCAGCCGGGGGACGTGGTATTCATAGTCCTCTTCAATTTCAGGGGGCGTTGTTGAGATCGCCTGTCCTTCTGGCGCTGAGGCACAGGCGCTGAGTGAGAGCACCAGCATGACACAAATAATCAAGTTAATTAAGGTGGGAAATCTGGGGTACGCGTTCACGATGAACCTCCCTGATGTCCAGATCGATAGGAACCTGCCATTTCATTCTATATCAAGGAAAGACGGATTGCAAGAAAATGCAGGGCGCATATTTGTGTAATAATTAGTCTGGGAGTGAAATCTATGGAAATTGAAATCAAGATCCTTGAATGGAATGAAGCTGACCTGCAGGGGTTGGCTGAGCTTGCCTGGGAATCCCGGATGGCTTCTCCCCTTTGGGTGGATGGCCAATCAATTGATCTGTTCAAAAACTACATCATCTCCAGTAAAGAACGCTGGCCTGAGTCCCTGCTAGTCACTGCTAATAAAGACGGGGAACTGGTGGGCTGGCTGGCCCTGATCACCGAAGATCCGCTGGCCTTTGAGCTGTGGCGCTGGCATCCCTTCATCCTACCGGATGAAGAGCAGGAAGATATTGCCGACCAGCTGCTGAGTGCCTGCCAGGAGATCACCCGGGAGCGGGGCGCCCAGAGCCTGGAAGTGTGCTGCCATCTGCAGAAAGGACAGCTGAATTCAGAGGTCGATGCCTACCTCCGGGCCCAACAAGCCTGGTACGAGAAGAATGGTTTGGGGCTTTCTGATGAAACGGTGTATATGACCTTTTCCTCCAGCGAGATCGACCTCCCTCCTCTGCTTGAATTTCCGGAACCCTATTCGATCTGCAGGTATCATCCCCACTTGAAAGACAGCCTGTATGAGTGCTATCTGCTGGCCTTCTCTTCCGGTGCGGACCGGTCTTTTCTAAATTTAACCGCAGCGGGGGCAAAAGCCCAATTTGAGCGCTACCTGGAAGGCGGCCTGAACGCCGAGGCGTCACTAGTTCTTTTGCGGGGCGGCCAGCCCATCGGCCTGTCATTGGTACAGAGCCGGGAGCGGGTTGGCGATGAGCATATGGCCCTGATCGCGGTGACCCCCAGATACCAGCGCCAGGGCTGGGGCAGGAAGCTGTTGACAGCTTCGATGAATGCCTCGGCCCGGGAGGGGGAAAAGCTCTTTTCCCTGGGTGTGGACCTGGCCAACCAGCCCGCCTATCGGCTGTACAAGAGCGTGGGATTTGAAACCCAGACCAAATTGGTCACGTTTGTTTGGAAAATGTAACCCAGGGAAAAATAGAAACTGGGTATGCAGAGATATTACCTTTTCATGGGGATGTAATCGAGATACTTCACCAAAAGAACTATTCTTCTTTTACAGTAAGCCTGTCAACCAACATAAATTGAAGAGAACCACGAAAAGCTGGATGGATAAAGGAATACTACTTACTTCTTTTTTCAGCTTAATCCCCTGACTGATCACAGCTATAGCAATAAATGTAAACAGAACCACTCCCAGGATAGTCCAGATCATTACGATAAATTCAGGCAGCTGTATGATTGCGAAGAAGATCCAGCCCATCATGTAGAATATGCTACTGATAAATAAAACGCCCGCAGCCCTACCTCCGGCTTCTCTAATCAAAGAGCCTCCGACCATAGAAATAATTAACAGGACAATAAACAAGATCCAGGAATTAGCCTGGGGAGAATCTGGAGACCAATGGAAGAACACCGCTCCTGCGGCTATCCCAAATAATATGAACAAAACTAAATTCCAACCCCGTTCCTGATCCAGAATGATCAGACCAAGCAGCAATCCCAGGAATGCGTTTTGGACATACATTCTGGTGATCATGGGCAGCAAACCTGCCAGCTTAAAACCAACCAAGAGGGCAAGAAAGCCCAATCCCAGATAAGGCCCTACTCGGATCAGCATGACCAGTACATCTTTATTAGCGTTGAGGAATGTTTTGTTTTGTGTTCCCAGAAAGAACCCCTTCATCCAAGGTAAATAGATTTCCAAAAATGATCGCTACTTTTCGCTCGATGCGAACCTCGATCTGGATATAGTTATCCGCCGTGTGATATCGATCCGGATAGGAGATCTGCAGTCCAGTTTTCACAGGATTACTCGTTCCAAAGCCATTCTCTTCTGCGCTCCCGATCACATGAGTTGCAACAAGCGTTTTCATGGGGGGTGCTATCAAAGTTTTTCTATCGTCGTCAGTGATCCACGCGAAAAAATCATCGGCTGCCGGGATTGGTGTCCAGGTTGGCTCCGGGGTGCTCCCAATTCGAGTACTTGCTACCGTAATGCTTGCCGCCGCTGTTTGGGCAGCAACTACCTGTGTGACCATTCGATCTCCCACAACGATCAAGCCTGCTTTACCAGCGGCATCCGCGGCCCGGTTCAACTCATGCTTTTCCACCATGATCCGGGCCCCGTCTATGATCACCGCCAGGATGATCAAAACCACAACCAGCAAAACCGCCACGATGATGATCACCTGTCCTCTTTCTTTTTTCCTCACGGGTTTTGGTACTCCATTCGCGTCACTGCTCTTCCAGTAAGCGGTAATGAAATTCGTGGAAAAGTCAGCTCAACATGATACTGGATCGTGATCGTTAAGGGTTCACCACGCGGTGCAGGGAACTCCTTATCCCTGGGAGCTTCATCTTGAGCTGGGTCGATATCGATCACCAACTGAGAAAGATCCAGGCCAAAGGCCGCCTGATGGACAGCACCGATGATCTCCTGATCACCCTGGGATGGGTCAATGATCGTCGCCCCTGCTCGAGCTCCCTCCCAGGCCGCATTGGATAGTGCCATTTGAGAATAAAAAAGAATACCAAAATCGATGATCGCCACCATTAACAGCAGCAGGATCGGCAAAATAAATGCGAATTCCACCAGACTTTGTCCGGATTTTGAAACCCTCACCTTTTTATCCACTCGTATGGAGGAAGATTGATATGGTCTCATCGGCGAAAAAGAAAATTTATGATCGGGGGAGCCAAATAGATCAACAGCAAGCTGGGTAAAAAGAAAAATACCAGGGCCGGGATAATCCGGATAGGAGCTGTCTGAGCTTTAACCTCTGCCCGTTGGCGCCGCCTGGTCCGCAGCAAATTGGCCTGGATCCTCAACGCCCGTGAAAGGGATGTGCCGAGCCGCTCTGACAAAAGGATCGCTTCTACAAAATGCTCTACATCCGTGGATGGAATACGATTGGCAAACGTCTGTAACGCTTCCCGTCTTGAAAAACCCAGCTCGATCTGCACCAGGGTCTTGCGCATCTCCTCCCCCAAAACGCCGCTAAAATCCATACTGACTCTTGTTAATGCTGGAACCAACCCTAATCCCGCTTCTACGGTAAAAGTGAGCATATCCAGGAAATCAGGCAAGGATCTTTCCACCGCCCTCTCCCTTTCCCGGATCCTGTGTCTGAGAAAAATGTAAGGGCCAAACGCCAGAAGGAGGACTTCCGAGAAAACTAGCAAGGTCACTAAATAACCCCTGACACCAATACTCAGGAATAGAAGCCCCATGAATAATCCCAATAAAAAGACTACCCACCAGCAAACAAGGAACTGGTGCTGGGTCATCCTTATCCCTGACCAGATAAATACCTTTTTCTCCACGATTCGAGTGATAGCCCCGGGAATTTTAATTTCATCCAGAACTGTCAGCAGCTGCCTTCTACGAGAAATCGAGGGTGGTACTTTCTTGCTTTTGAACCTTTTCCGGATCCTGATCCTGGCTTTTTGATCAGTAAGGGATAGTAGAGAGATCAAAATCAGAAAGATGACCCCTACAAAAACTGTGGAAAGCAGGTATACAGTCCCCATAACTACACCTCGATCCTGATCAGGCGGATGACGATCATTGCACCTATCATCTCTAATATTCCAGCAGTAATTAATACAAGATTACCTATAGTTGTACTAAAGAGAACATCCGTATATCCTGGGAACATGGAAAGCAATCCCAGGGATACTGGGACCAATAAAGCGATCACTATCGCAGAAAGTCTGCCCTGGGCGGTCATGGTCCGGACTTCATTTCCAAGTTCAACTCGCTTTCGAATCATTTCTGCCATCTCACGCATCATCAATGCCATATTTCCACCAACCTGGCGCTGCAAGGTCAGACCCTCAACGAGCAGACGGACATCCTCGTTTGGTCTGCGTTGGTACAGCTCTGCCAGGGCTTGTTCCACAGAAAAACCGATCTGGATCTGAGCGGAAATCCGGCTTAACTCCGATGAGCTTGGCTCCGATAGGCTTGGTATCACAAATTCAATCGCTTGTGGTAAAGAAAAACCCGCTTGTAACGAATCTGATAAGCGATCCAAAATACCTGGAAATTGAACCTGGAACAACTGCCGTCGTAACCGAGCCTTTGAATACAACAGGGAAAAGAAACCTATCAGGAGTAAAAAAACAATAAATCCACTCAAGATGGCACTGAGATTAGTGAGGTATCCCGCGAAGCTTCCGATACTGATTATTCCAATCAGGATTATAAAAAATGAAAACGGTTGGGATCCGAAACCAGCGTCCCGCCACCAACCCAGCAGCACCCTGCCCAACCCTTTGTTACATCCTCTGGAGAGGGTGAAATTGATTTGCTCAATCAGGGTTCTGGAAGATTGCCACCAGACCAATGGCCTGGAGAACCCTTCCCTCATTTCCAAACGTTTGCGCCAGGCCAAGCTTTGTTCCCTTCCTCGTAAAAGATCGATCAAAGGCAAAGCGAGGACCAAAAACAGGCTGCCTAACGTAATCCCCAACAGTACTGGCACAACTCCAGGGTGATTTCGAAAAATCCTGTCCCCTAAACGCCAGGTTGTGAACAACCCTCCTGTATAAAGAAAAATGCCAATATAGTAAACCGCCACTCAGTCCTCCAGAGGATCGTTGACTGAGAATCCACTGTGTTTGATGATTTTCAGACAACGAGGTTTGTTACTCGTTGCCTGGAACTCTCCCAGGGCTTTACCTCTGTCGTCCAAACCTTTCCTGGTAAACCTGAATATTTCTACTGTCTTAACCTTCAGATTCTCCCAGCTTTCATCCTGGTCGGGATATACTTCAGCGATTGATACGATCTTTCTGTTGCCACCGGGCAGCCGTTCCTGCTGAATAATAAGGTCCAGGGAACTGGCTATCTGCTCCCGTATGGCCGGCTGCGGCAAGTCCAAACCCGCCATCAACACCATTGATTCCAGCCTTCGCACGGCATCTTCCGGGGAATTAGCATGAACCGTAGTTAACGATCCAGGATGGCCAGTATTCATAGCTTGCAGCATATCGAATGCTTCAGGCCCCCTCACTTCTCCAACTATAATCCGATCTGGCCGCATGCGCAGAGCATTGTGGACCAGGGTGCGAATCTTTACCTCTCCCGCTCCCTCAATATTGGGGGGGCGGGATTCCAGAGAAACCAGATTCTTAGCCATCAACTGCAGCTCTGCTGTATCCTCTATCGTGACCAATCTTTCATTATTAGGAATGCAGCGAGCCAGGGCATTCAAGGTTGAAGTCTTCCCGGAACCAGTCCCACCAGAGATCAGAATATTCATACGGGATCGGACGCAGGCCTGTAGAAATCCTGCCATTTGACCATTGAGGCTGTCCAAACTCACCAGTCGATTCAGTGTAAAAGGATCAGGTGAAAAACGGCGGATAGTTAGAGCCGGGGAACGCAGCGCCAGGGGAGGGATTATGGCATTCACCCTGGACCCATCCGGCAGCCGGGCATCCACAAAAGGAGTGGATTCATCAACCCGACGGCCAAGCGGAGCAACGATCCGATCAATCACATTTAGGATATGTTCCTCATCGCGGAAAGAAATCAGGGCCTCATGCAGCTCTCCATCCTTTTCAATGAAAACCTCTTCAGGGGCATTGACCATGATCTCGGTGACCTCGGGGTCATTCAGATAAGGTTCAATCGGACCCAATCCCACGATCCGGTGGAAAACTGCCTGGATGATCTCATCTTCAGTTTTCTGGGGGATGATCTCACCTTCTCGCTGCAGCAGCTTCCAGATGATTTCTATAAGCCGCTCACGATCTTGGGTATAAGGCAGTGGGCCACTTTCAGCGGGCGAATGGATCTGAATATATTCACTTGCCAATCGGTGGATCTTATCCTCAAGCGCTGCCTGATCAGATTTATTCGTCATCTAATCCTCAGTATCCTTTCTGATCGATCGTCTTTAAGAGACGGATTGCATATTGGCGAATGGTCTTACCCAACTTACTGGATTTCCGAAGAACGCAGGGTTCACCATAGCTGATATTCGCCCAAACGCTGGTGGGATCAATTGGAAAAACACCATATACATGGACCCCCAGATGATCCTTGATCTCATCTGGAGATATTGCTGAACCGGCATTATGCTGATTGATCAACAAGCCAGTGGTCTTTTCCTTGTCCGATATACCACAAATATACCGAGATGTTGCTCTTAAGGATGGTGCGTCAGGTGTAAGTACAACGAACCGAACATCAGCCGCAGAAAGTGCCGCCCCTGATAAAGGGCTGCTTCCTGGGGAAGTATCCAGAATGATCAGATCATATTCTTCCCTGAGGGCATCCATCAGGGAGATAAGATTCTTCTTGGTCAGGGATCCTTTCCAGGCCATTTCTGGAGGGGACGTTAACAGGTCCACTCCCGGTCGGTATTCCGTGACCGCCAGTTTGAGATGCTTGGGAGATAATTCATCGATCACAGGCATTAGATCTCCCCAGCTATTCTCAGGATCCAGATCCAGAAGCAGATCTGCTGTACCGAGACCGGGATTGAGGTCAATCAGGACTGTTTTTCGCCGATGGCCCACACCACAAGAAACAGCAAGATTAGTCGCCAGAATGGATTTACCTACACCGCCTTTAGCAGAGAAAATTCCGATCACTGCAGCCATAATCTATTCTCCCGCCGGCCGCAGCAGGACCAGCAACTGAAATTCATTAACCCTGGCATAGAGCAGCGATAAAGCTTCCAGATCATCTACAGCCAGCACATAGGCAGGCGTATCAGACCCATCAGGAAGAACGACCACCTGGACCCGGGTTGCGATAAATCCGGCTTCATTTAAGCTTTGTCCAGGAAGGGCAGAAGCAATCTCCACCAGATCTCCTTCCGAGAGATCCGGGGGCGCTGCGACAAACCAATCAACTGGGATGCTAATGCACCACCTTCCGGATGGACAGCTCTGGGCAACCACACTGCCCTGTCCTCCAGCCATTTTTTCAGGCAGGAGCACCTCCCCTTTTACCAGGGGATAGAGAGTGAGCTGCCCCACAACATGTTCCATATAGCTGAGATGTACAGCTGGAACTGCCCTGGCAGATACTTCTCGAACTTCTAACATGTCTGAGGTTAGAATTGTGCCACTCGCCAGATCCTGTGACGCGAATACTGCCAAAGTCAATTCTCCCGGGGTTATTTGCTGTTGATTGGAAAAGAATTCAAAGACCAGGAAACCAAAAAGCACAGCCAGCAGAACTGCTGCCAGGATGTAGAAGCGGCTCCTGCGTCGTACAGCAGCCTGCCAATCAGGAGTAGTGGTCGGAATTTCCTTCTTAGACAAGTACTTTTTCCCCCCTCATCTTCACTATAAATAGAGAAATTTATAGTGTCAATACTATGCGGGGAGCAGTCAAATTATTTTTAGGGATTAAGTCCTCTTAGAAGGACTCAATCCCTTTTCAATTTAACCCCTTGACATACTGCCAACTTTATTGTATTATTCACTTCATACTAGTACTAAGTTTGATATATATCTGAGTCAAGAGTATAAATAACAAGGGATGAAGTCCTTTCGAAGGAAGGGATTGAGTCCCTCGGAAGGGACTCAATCCCTTAACAATCAAGAAGGAGGCACAAGTTGGTCCCCATACAGGAAACCCATAAGAAATTCCAGAAGGAACTCAGCTCAGGTACAGTTAGCCTGGCTTTACTGAGCATCCTGGCCCAATCAAAAGAGCCGCTTTACGGCTACCAGATCGGCAAACTGGTTGGAGCTGGTGACGACGACGCGTCGGGTGTGATGGTTAAGCAAGGCGCCATTTACCCTGTGCTGCGATCCCTGGAAAGCCAGGGCCTGCTCAGCAGCGAACGGGAAATGTCCGATTCCGGACCACCCCGCAAATACTATAAGGCCACCGAAACCGGGCAGGAAGCACTCAAAACCTGGACCGGGATCTGGGAAGAAACGAAATCATTTGTAGACAAAGTACTGGGAGGTGATTACCAGTGAGAACCGCAGACGAACTGATAAGAATTTATTTGCAGGACCTGAAAGCAGCCCTCAGGGGCGCTGACAAGGCCACCGTGCAGGACGCCCTGGCCGACGCCGAGGAACACCTGCGCACCGCGCTGGAAAGCGCTGATACAGAAAAAGAAGCCGAGGCTGCAGCAGTTCAGGCCATCATCGCCGAGTATGGTGAAGCCGAAGAGATCGCCGAGGCCTACAAGAACTGGGAAGTCAATCTTCCCCCCGCCCTGGCCGCCACGCCGGCAGCCCGGCGCGTTGCCGCCAGCGCTGACAGCGTCAACCCCAGCGCCAAGACCTACCCTGGATTCTTCGGTGTCTATGCCGACCCCCGGGCCTGGGGAGGCCTGGTCTTCATGCTCATCTCGCTGATCACCGGCACCCTGTATTTCTCCTGGGCCGTGACCGGACTCTCCACCTCCTTAGGTGTGATGGTGCTGATCATCGGCATCCCGATCGCGATCCTCTTCCTGCTTTCTTTCAGGGGAATCGCTTTCCTCGAAGGCAGGCTGGTAGAAGCACTTCTGGGCGAGCGCATGCCCAGGCGGGCCAGCTTCACAGACAGCAGCCTGCCCTGGAGAGAGCGCCTGAAGATCCTGCTCACTGGAAAAGCCACCTGGCTTTCCTGGATCTACATGATCCTGATGCTGCCCCTGGGAGTGATCTACTTCTCTTTGACCGTGACCCTGATCGCGCTTGCGTTGAGTTTCATTGCAACCCCGGCCGGAGCCCTGGTGATGATCAATCTCGGGATTCCTTTTGAGATCCTGCAAAGCGGAGACCTGATTTGGTACCTTTCGGATGCTCAGGCCATGGGTCTTTCCGTAGGTATATGCGCCCTGGGTGTGGTCATTCTCACTTCCTACATGCACTTCGCCCGCTGGATCGGCAAAGTGCACGGCAAGTTCGCCAAAGCGCTCTTGGTTAGTGACTGAAACCTAAAGGGACGAAGTCCTTCAAAAAGGACTTCGTCCCTACTCAGATATGGAGGTTGATATGTTGGAAGAAAACGGAAAGAAATCATTATCCTGGGGAATTATCATCGCTGTCGGTTTCCTGCTGCTTGCCACACTGGGTGTTTTGATCCTGCTGTTCACCACCTCATTCACAACCGCCCCCTAACCTGATCAGGGACTGAGTCCTTCCTAAGGACTTAGTCCCTCCCTTTACTTCTTACTCAAACAGCATGCTTCGAAATGAAGCATGCTGTTTACTGCCTTAATCACACCTTCTCCACCCTTTCTGTGTTAAATAAGATGGCACACAAGGGGGCTCTTTATTGCTATACTAAGAAAGGAAGAATCCACTCAAAGGAGCGAGACATGAAACGATTACTCCCCCTACTTCTCATCGTATCCCTTTTTACCATTCTAGCTGCCGGCTGCGCGGTTGAAAAAGAACCTGAGATAACTCCGGCAATGATCCTGGCTGATGGCGTAACCCACATGGCCGGCCTGCCCGGATTCGAATTCGGCATCTCCCAGGAAGGACCGGCTGTATTCCTGGATGTTGACGAGACCATCCAGTTTGACAGCGCTGTAGGCCATTATGTTGCTCCTGACCAGGCCCAAACCACAGTAACCATCAGCGCCATGAGCATACTGGCAGAGATCACTGTGATCAGCCTGCAGGATATCCAATGGGCCAGCAATCCCCTTTCCGGGCAATTCCAGGAACTACCAGATGATTATCTCTTTAAACCAACCCAGTACCTGGACCCGACTTCTGGTTTCTTCCCCAGTCTGAGGGATGGACTGGCTGACCTGGTTATTGTCGGTGAAGAAGAGCTGGAAGAAATGCCCGGCCTGATGCTAACCCATTTGAGCGGAACCGTACCCGGCGAGGTGATCCTCGAGGTCAGCAAAGGCCTGATCAATATCGAGTCTATGGCCGGCGACCTGTGGATGGACACAGCCACCAACGAAGTGCATCGGGTGGTTCTCACTGACGCCACCGCTGAAGGTGAAGCCTCGGTCTGGACCTTTGACTTCTGGAGCTTCGGCGAAACAATCGAAATCACAGCTCCCTGAGGCCAGCTTTGAAAAAATGGACCTCATCTCCGGGATTTAAAGTCGCGTTAATCGCAATCCCTATCTTTATCGGCGCTCTGGATCTGACGGTCGTTTCGGCTGTCTTACCTCATGTGCTGATCGACCTGCAGATCCCCTTTCAGTCGGGCATGGATAACGCAGCCTGGATCATAACCGGCTATCTACTGGCCTACAGCGTTTCTATGACTTTCATGGGCCGGCTCTCGGATATCTACGGTCGGCGTAAAGTCTACTTAACCGCCCTGGTGATCTTCGGCCTGGGTTCCTACCTGGCAGCCGTGGCTCATCTTTGGCCCACTCGCCTGGCCCTGAGGGGCTACTATCTGGTAGCCAGTGGAAGGCCAGACGTAAACTTCATCTCCCTTTATATCCTGATCGCCGCCCGCATGATCCAGGCCTTCGGAGCAGGCACGATGGTCCCTGTCGGAATGGCCATGGTCGGTGACCTCTACCCCCAGGGCCACCGGGCCCGCCCGCTGGGTGTGATTGCCGCAGTTGATACCGCTGGCTGGGTGGTAGGACACCTATACGGCGGGATCATCGTTCGTTTCTGGAACTGGCAGACCATCTTCTGGCTCAACCTGCCAATCGTCTTGATCGGCTGGGTGATGATCCGCTTTTTGCTCCAGGAAAGCAAACCTAGCGGAGATCGGGGCCGTATGGATTGGAGTGGTGCTGTTTTGATCGCCATCAGCCTCTCGATCCTCAATATCGCCCTGGGGGCCGGAGGTGAAACATCCAACGCTGCCAGTCTCGAAGAACTTACCAGCCTGCCGCCCTCGGTAGTCCCTGCCCTGGGTTTGGCTTTCCTGTTCCTGCTTCTTTTCATCTGGCGCCAGTCCCGAGCCAAGGATCCATTGATCGAGCTGTCCCTGTTCAAAAAGCAGAACTACCTGCCCGCCAGCCTGGCTAATTTCCTGATCGGAGTAGCCTTATTCATCGCCATCGCCAACGTGCCGCTGTTCATCAATTCCCTGATCTCCTCCAATGCGGAGCAGGGAGCCTGGGAAAGCGGCTGGATGCTTTCCGGGCTAACCGTTCCCATGGCCCTGGCTGCCGTGCCTGGCGGGTGGCTGTCAGATCGGCGGGGCTATCGCTGGCCTTCCATCCTGGGTTTATTCATGGCAGTAGCTGGATTCATCCTGATGACCGGCTGGACAAAGGACGTCACTTACCTGACCATGGGTATCCACCTGGCATTTACCGGGATCGGATTGGGCTTGACCATGGCCCCCATCGCAGCGGCGGTGATCAACGCATCACCTGAACAGCATCGGGGTACCAGTTCTGCCCTGGTGATCATCTTCCGCCTGGTGGGTATGACCATCGGGGTCTCGGGTATTACAACGATCGGATTGAGGCGCATGCAGATCCTCAGCGTCAAGCTCATGCCGCCTGATGCCAGCATGGCCGAGATCGGCCGGGTCGGGACCGAAGTCGCCGAACGGGTGATCACAGATAATTTCTGGATCGCCGCTGTCATCGCCGCCCTGGCCTTGCTGCCGGCTGTATTCCTAAGAGCACAGGAGAACAACGAAGGAAAATAACTATTTGAAATCATCGAGCGGAGTGAAGTCCGCAGGACTGAGTTCAGACAAGATGCTCGCCGGACCATCCCGTTTACTCTACTCGCCGACCCTTCCTCGGGGAGGCATCGCCAGCAATGACTGAATACTCGCGTGCTGCTTAATTACTTACATTGCTCAATTGTCATTCTGACATTGACCCCGAGAGTATCGAGGGGGAAATGGAAGAATCCATATTAGGATAAACAACAATAGAATTAGGTATTTAACAAAGCGACCGCTCGTTTTTTTGATGGTCTGATGGATCCTTCACCCTCGACTGCGCTCGGGATCAGGATGACAAACAAGAGTGATCGATCAAATCATCGAGCGGAGCGAAGTCTGCGGTGCGTCAATAATCTCCAGACCATCGAGCGCAGCTAAGTCCGCAGGGCTGAGCGCAGACGAGTTGCTCATCGGACCAAAGAACAACTCTTCGTTTACGGCCCTTCGGCTCTCCGCTCAAAGATCTGGAAACATAACGAGCCTGCTGAGATCAGCAGGCTCGTTTCGCTTTACTCTTTACACTTATCAATTTACTCCATAACCCCCGTATGCAGTGCGATCACAGAACCAGTGATCGAACTAAGCCCAGCCACCTCTGGTCTGGCGGTGATCAGGGCATAACCCTGGAATCCCCCCGGTCCGGTAAAGGGAATCATGTATGAAGCAGTCATGGAATCCACTTCAAAATCACCGATCTCCCAACCGCTCGTCATCAAAGCAGTAGATAGCTCGACAATGGCCAGCTCTGCCATATCCGGGAAATTGAAAGCCAGCTGATAACCTTCTTCAGCCAATTTGGCGGGAAGATCTATGGCGCTGAAGCGTGATGGAACCGGAAAGTCTGACGGAAAATCCCCGCCACTCTCTCCTAGGTCTTCGCTTTCACCATAACTCTCACCGCTGCCGGGAGCTTCTTCCAGCTCGCCAAGGGGGGCCAGGGCAAGATCCAGGACCACACCGTATTCGTCCACAATGAAGTCCAGCTTTGCCTCATATTCCGGGTGGGTGATCCACATCCCATATCCGGTGATTTCTGGGCCTTCAGCATCCACACTCCACCCCTCCGCCGGCAGTTCGAGATTATAAAAGGCAAGGGCTTCTTCCAGACCAACTTCAGGAAAGGCAAAGAATATTCGGTAGCTGTTTTCACCCGGCATATCCACAGTCGAGCCGATCTTGGCATACTCCGGAAGGGGGAAAACCTCCGGGAAATTATCCGGCAGCTCCTGTTCCTCGAATGTGGCGCCGGTAGTGTTTCCTTCAAGTTGGGAATCTTCTGAGCTGCTTTCCTTCACTGGAATCTCTTCTGGAATGTCCCCGCTTAAAGTATCCTCTCCTGGCGAACCACATGCAGCCAGCAAGGTTATCACAATAATCAGGGTTGCTAATTTGATCAGAATGGATAAGAAAGATGATGGTTTCATATTAAGGCTCCCGGATGGATTGCTAGAAACCTGATGATATTCATTCTATATCAATAGCATGGGGATTTCAACCAAGCCAGAGGCAAAATCCCGGCGAGACCCGATAAAAAAAACGACCGAAGTCAGATCACTGAAGTACAATCAAATCATGAAGAGATCTACAATCCTCCTCATCCTGGCAATCATTTTCCTGGCAGGCTGCCAATTGTGGGGAGCCACTCCTTCACCTCCTATCCCTGCCTCCCAATCCCCAAGTCCCTCAATAACCCCGTCACAATCTTCCCCAGTCTCCTCGAGTCCTTCAGTCTCCACCTCACCCAGTCCCCAAGTCACCAAGACTCCCTTGCCCCCCATCAGCCTCATTCCGCCCAATGCCGGTCTGGCAGAAGGGCGGATCAGCGCCTTCCTTGATGAATACGGGTTTTATTTTCTCTATCGGCCAACTAAACCCTCA
>Ga0180435_10001044_pt1 | contig 29044 bp, 28 predicted proteins | sample SS_ome_3_FD_132467 | JGI IMG/M metagenome (GOLD analysis project Ga0180435, IMG submission 132467) | Hypersaline lake sediment archaeal communities from the Salton Sea, California, USA - SS_3_S_1 metaG | ecosystem: Environmental > Aquatic > Non-marine Saline and Alkaline > Hypersaline >... | reverse complement strand
TCGCTTCAGGCCTTCATGACTAAGTGCATTTTTATTACGGGCGGTGTCGTCTCGTCCCTTGGCAAGGGTATTGCCGCAGCTTCCCTTGGTGCGTTGCTCGAAGCACGCGGACTCAAGGTCACCATGATCAAACTGGATCCCTACATCAATGTGGATCCAGGCACGATGAGCCCCTTCCAGCATGGGGAGGTGTTTGTCACCGAGGATGGTGCCGAGACCGACCTGGACCTTGGTCACTACGAGCGCTTCATTCGTACCACCATGGGGAAGAGTAACAACTTCACCACCGGGCAGATCTACGACGAGGTGATCCGCAAGGAACGTCGCGGCGAATATCTCGGCGGCACCGTTCAGGTGATTCCGCACATCACCAACCAGATCAAGGAGTGTGTGCAGCGAGGTGCTGGCGATTCCGATGTGGTGTTGGTGGAAATAGGCGGTACCGTAGGTGACATCGAATCCCTGCCGTTCCTTGAGGCGATCCGTCAGATGGGTGTGGAGATGGGGCGCGAAAACGCCATGTTCGTTCACCTGACGCTGGTGCCATACATTCCCACAGCAGGCGAAATCAAAACCAAGCCAACCCAGCACTCGGTAAAAGAACTGCGTTCCATCGGTATCCAGCCAGACGTGTTGGTGTGCCGTGCAGACCGCAAGATACCCGATGGAGAACGCAAGAAGATCGCGCTATTCACCAATGTGCCGGAACGCGCGGTTATCTCGGCGGTGGATGCGGACAGCATTTACCGTATTCCCCTGTTGCTGCGCGAACAGGAACTTGACGACATCGTGGTTGAGCAGTTGCGCCTGGATGTCCCGCCTGCCGATTTGAGCGAATGGCAAGGTGTGGTGCGCGGCCTTGAAGAGACGCAAGGCGAGGTCAACATCGCCATGGTGGGCAAGTACGTCGACCTGACCGAATCTTACAAGTCACTCAATGAGGCGCTGATTCACGCAGGTATCAAGGCCAACGAAAAGGTGCATATCCACTACATCGATTCCGAAGAACTGGAGAGCGGTGAGATGTCGCAGCTGGATGCCATGGACGCCATACTGGTACCCGGTGGGTTCGGCGAACGGGGGGTCGAAGGCAAGATTCGCGCCGTCCAGTATGCTCGCGAGAACAAGGTACCTTACCTGGGTATCTGCCTGGGTATGCAGGTGGCCGTGATCGAGTACGCGCGAAACATGGCCAAGTTGGATGGCGCGCATAGCACCGAATTCAACCGTGATACCAAGCACCCGGTCATCGCACTGATCACTGAATGGCTGAATGCGGATGGTTCTGTCGAGCAGCGTAGCCACCAGACCGACCTGGGTGGCACGATGCGCCTGGGTGCCCAGCAGTGCAAACTGGCCAAAGGGACCATTTCGCGCGAGCTCTACGGGCAGGATGTCATCAAGGAGCGTCACCGCCACCGCTACGAATTCAACAACGGCTATCGCCAGGAGTTGGAAGACGCGGGCATGAAAGTGGCCGGCACTTCTATTGATGGGCGCTTGGTGGAGATCATGGAAATTCCGGGCCACCCCTGGTTTGTTGCCTGCCAGTTCCACCCGGAATTCACTTCCACGCCGCGTTACGGGCATCCGCTGTTCAGCGGCTTCCTGAACGCCGCATTGAAACACCGCGACAATCAGCAAGCTGGGGTGAAAAGCGCATGAACCTGTGTGGTTTCGAAGTTGGCCTGGACAAGCCCTTGTTCCTGATCGCGGGCACTTGCGTGATCGAAAGCGAACAGTCAGCGCTGGAGGTCTCCACCCGGTTAAAGGCGATTACGGATGAATTGGGTGTGCCCTTTATCTACAAGTCGTCATTCGACAAGGCCAACCGGTCCTCGCATAACAGCTTCCGTGGTCCGGGTATCGAGGAAGGGCTGCGCATCCTGCAGAAGGTCAAGGACGAGACCGGCTTGCCAGTGCTGACCGACGTGCACGAAGACACCCCACTGGATGAGGTGGCGGATGTCGTGGATGTGCTGCAGACGCCGGCCTTCCTGTGCCGCCAGACCAACTTTATCCAGAACGTGGCCAGAACCGGAAAGCCGGTGAATATCAAGAAAGGCCAATTTCTTGCACCACATGATATGGCGAATGTCGCGGAGAAGGCCAAGGCTACGGGCAATAAGCAAATCATGGTGTGCGAGCGCGGTGTGAGCTTCGGGTACAACACTCTCGTATCCGATATGCGCGGATTGGCTGTCATGCGCGAGACCGGTTGCCCGGTGGTCTTTGATGCCACGCACTCGGTTCAGCAGCCCGGCGGCAAGGGCGACAAGTCCGGTGGCGAACGTCAGCATGTGCCGGTTTTGGCGCGGGCAGCGGTGGCCAGCGGGATATCAGGCCTGTTTATGGAAACCCACCCGGATCCGGATTGTGCACTGTCAGACGGACCGAATTCCTGGCCGCTGGACAAGATACGTGAGCTGCTAAAGGTGCTGATGGATATCGACCGCAGCGTCAAGAGTGCCGGATTCATCGAAAACGAATTGTAAAAACGTTGCGGTAAAACGCAGCGTCCAGTCAAAACATTATTAAAAGCTTTATTTGGGAGTAGTCATGTCAGAGATTATCGAAGTTCGCGCACGCGAAATTCTCGATTCACGTGGTAACCCGACCGTCGAGGCGGATGTCATTACCGCCGACGGTGCCATTGGTCGTGCAGTTGCACCTTCCGGCGCCTCCACGGGCTCACGGGAGGCGCTGGAGCTGCGCGATGGAGATAAGAGCCGCTATCTCGGCAAGGGCGTGCTGAACGCGGTGGCAAATATCAACGGCGAGATTGCCGAGAGAGTCAATGGCATGGATGTAACTGCCCAAGGCGATCTGGATAACGCCATGATCGAGCTGGATGGCACTGAGAACAAATCCCGCCTCGGTGCGAATGCCACGCTGGCTGTTTCCCTGGCTGCTGCGCATGCTGCTGCTCAGGAGCAGGCGATGCCGCTGTATCAGTACCTGGGAGATGGAAACTACAAGATGCCGGTGCCGATGATGAACATCATCAACGGCGGTGAGCACGCCGATAACAGCGTCGACCTACAGGAATTCATGATCCTGCCGGTCAATGCCGGTTCCATCCGCGAGGCCGTTCGCTATGGTGCAGAAGTATTCCATGCACTCAAGTCGGTGTTGGGCAGCAAGGGCCTGGCCACCACCGTGGGCGACGAGGGCGGTTTTGCGCCCAACCTGAGCTCCAACGAAGAGGCCATCGAGGTGATTCTCGAAGCGATCACCAAGGCCGGTTTCAAACCTGGCGAGGATATTTTCCTGGGCCTGGATGCGGCGAGCTCCGAGTTCTACAAGGACGGTCAGTACGTGTTGGCCTCTGAAGGCAAGAGCTTCGATTCTGGCGGTTTCGTCGACTACCTGGCTGGCTGGGTTGACCAGTACCCGATCATTTCCATCGAAGACGGCCTGGATGAAGGCGACTGGGATGGCTGGAAGATCCTGACCGAGAAGCTCGGCAACAAGATCCAACTGGTCGGTGACGACCTGTTCGTCACCAACACGAAGATCCTGCAGGAAGGCATTACCAAGGGTATTGCCAACTCCATCCTGATCAAGTTCAACCAGATTGGAACGCTTACCGAGACCCTGAACGCCATCAAGATGGCGCACGATGCCGGCTATAGCGCGGTCATGTCGCACCGTTCCGGCGAGACCGAGGACACCACCATTGCCGACCTGGCGGTGGCTACCGGGACCGGCCAGATAAAGACCGGTTCGTTGTCGCGCTCCGACCGTGTTGCCAAGTACAACCAGTTGATGCGCATCGAAGATGCCCTGGGTGAAGAGGCCGTCTGGCCGGGCAAGTCAGCCTTCCCGTGTTTCTGAAGCGGTATTGAGCCAATGCAAGAATCCCCCGTCTTGTTGTATGGCAGGACGGGGGATTTTTTGTAGAGACCATGAGCTGGAAACTGCGCGCTGTTTTTGCATTGCTGATCCTGATGCTGCTCGGGCTGCAGTACCGCCTATGGGTGGGCGAGGGCAGCCTGGCGGAAGTGCGCGCCCTGAAAAAGCAGTTAGCGAAGCAGCAGGCGCAACTGCAGGAATTGCAGCAGACGAACCAGGCTTTGCGGGCCGAGGTGCAGAGTCTCAAGCAGGACGATGCGGCTATTGAGGCGCGTGCGCGTAGCGAACTGGGCATGATCCGGGAAGGCGAAACTTATTTTCAGCTGATCAAGCCGAAGGGCAGCGACGATGAGTGAAGAAAATCGTTGGGTAATTGTACCTGCAGCCGGCGTGGGCAAACGTATGGGTGCGGCAATTCCGAAGCAGTACCTGGAGCTGGCTGGCCGTCCCGTGATCGATCACACCCTTGAACGCGTGTTGTTGCACCCGAAGATCGACGGCGTGTATGTCGCAATCGCCGAAGACGACGGCTGGTGGCCGGATACCGAGTTTGCGGATCACCCGGACCTGGTGCGCGTTGGCGGCGGCTCTGAGCGTTGTCACTCGGTACTCAATGCGCTGGAGCAACTGCAGTCCCGGGCGCAACCGCAGGACTGGGTGCTGGTGCATGATGCGGCACGTCCCTGCCTGCGGCGCAGCGATGTCGATCATCTGATCGCCATGGTGGCGTCGCACGATGCCGGCGGCCTACTCGGTGTGCCGGTTCGTGACACGATGAAGCGCACCAGCAAGACGGACGAGATCGTCGATACAGTCGATCGAAATAACCTGTGGCATGCCTACACTCCGCAGATGTTCAGGTTTGAGCGACTGCTTAAGGCGATGCGGGGTGCCATCGCTACAGGCTACCTGGTCACCGATGAGGCCAGCGCGATCGAGTGGGCTGGCGACAAGCCGTTGATGGTTGAAGGGTATCCGGACAACATCAAGATCACCAGGCCGGAAGACCTGCCGTTGGCAGAGTTCTATTTGAGTCAGCAGGGGGAGGTCACCAGCTGACCGCCTTACTCGAACTCCATGTGCCGGAAGATAATGCTGGCATTCAAGTTTGAGAGTTCTTCGAAGGTGTCCAGGTGCCGGTACTTGGATTGGTCGATGGAATAGACGTCTTCCAGGGTGCCGCCGTCTTCAATCATTGTTCCGATCTGCGCCCGGACATCCTTGAGATAACCCACGGTATATCTCGTGACTTTCTCCATATCGGTCGGATCGCCGTGTCCTGGAATAACAATCTCGGCACCCAGTTCGGCGAACCTTTCCCAGGTCTCTATCCAGGCGGCGGTATCTGTGTGTTCGAACACCGGCAGCAAGCGCTGGTGGAAGGCGATGTCGCCGGCAATTACAAGTTTTTGTTGCGGCAACCAGATCGAAATATCGCCGGGGCTGTGTGCCGGGCCGAGGCGCATGATCTCGATGCGGGTGCCGCCCATCTCGATGGTTTTTTGCTCGCTGAAGGTTTCGTCGGGGGACGTCAGTACGGTGCCGATAGCCTTGTCGCGTTGGATGCGGTGGATTCGTGCAATTATCCCTTCACCGTACTGTTTGACCTCCTCAAGCGCATCCTGATGCGCTATGACGTGCGCCCCCTGTTCTTTCCAATAGGCTGTCCCGCCCATGGCGTGGCCCTGACCATTCTCCCAGACCACGTATTTCACCGGCTGGTCGGTGATCTTGCGGATCTCTTGGTGAAGCGCCCGTGCAAGCAGGTAATTGTCGCCGGCATTTACCACCAGAACACCTTCGTTGGTCACGATGAATGACAGGTTGTTGTTGTGGCCGCCATTGGCATAAGTGGGGGGCGCGGTCGCTCCAATTGCCGACCAGACGTTGTCGGAGACTTTCTGCGGCAGGCGGTAGAGTTGCGAATCCAGGGCTTGGTCGGGCCGGGAAACCGGATGGCCTTCATCCTGCCAGGCGAAGAAACCATCCGCGTAGTTGGCGACATTCGTATAGCCCATTTTCGTCAAGCGGTCTGCCGCCAGGGGGCTGCGCTGATTGATACCGCAGTACACGACGATTGGGGTGTCTGGGGTGGGCGCTCTCTCGGCGATACGAAATTCCAGCCAGCCGGACGGGATGTTGTAGGAACGCAGACTGCGGATGCTGCCCCCGAACAGTTGGATTTCGCTGGGCGTGCGTACATCAATCACCAGGGTCTCGGGTGTTTTCTCCAGCATCTCCACGAGTTCCTGCGTGCCAACGTTTTTGATGCGTGCGTTGACTTCCTCCAGCAAGGCCTCGCCACTATGCAGTTGCGTTTCAGCAGACAGCGCACTTGCCAGGGAAATCGCGACAACGCACAAGGAAGCAGTGATTGTTTTCATTGTAGAAGGTGTGTGCTTGGAAAGGCCCCATTATAGATCGCTGGAACACCAATACCCTCTGATCTCATGGGGTTGCGGCAGGGGTGCCAAGGCCAAGGCATTCGCAAGCGTTGATTGTGGTCTGTTCAGCGACCCGTTCTGGGTGGATGCCACGGAGTTGGGCCAGCATCTCGCAGGCCTCGGGCAGATAGGCTGGCGAGTTGCGTTGGTAGCGGTGTGCCGCCCCTGTCATGTCCGGGGCATCGGTCTCCAGCACGATGCTCTCCAGCGGCAGTTCGCGCGCCAGTGCGTGCAGCTTGCTGGCGTTGGGGTAGGTCAGCATGCCACCGAACCCGAGTTTGAAGCCCATGTCGATGTAGCGATGCGCTTGTTGCAGGCTGCCGTTGAAGGCATGACAGGTCCCGCCAACCAACTGGCGTCGCTGTAAGGCCAGCAACATCGGGTCATGCGCCTTGCGCACGTGCAGTACCACCGGCAATTCATGCTTTTCGGCTATGGCCAGCTGCGCTTCCAGCAACGCATGCTGGCGTTCACGGTCGAGATTCCTGATGAAGAAATCCAGGCCGATCTCGCCGATCGCAACCGGGCGATGCCGGCAGACGAAGTCATCCAGTGCCTTGATGTCCTCCTCCCGATGCTCTTCGAGCAGCACCGGATGCAGGCCGATTGCCGGGTAGAGGTTCGCGTCCTGTGAGCAAAGAGCCCAAAGATCCTGCCAGCCAGCGCGGGTCACGGCTGGAACCAGCAGCTGCCTGACGCCAGCGGCTCGCGCATCGCTAAGCACCTGCTCGCGGTCCGCGTCGAAGGCGTCAACATTGAGATGGCAATGCGTATCGAACAAGTCCATAAAACAATTTTAGCGCTATCATCGTGCGCAGGTATTGGTTGGCCCAGCCGCCTAAGATGGCGGGTCAATAGCAGGAAGACACCATGCGAATAGGACACGGTTTCGACGCCCACCGTTTCTGCGAGGGCGATCATGTAGTCATTGGCGGCGTGCGCATTGCACACAGCCAGGCAATGCTGGCGCATTCGGACGGCGATGTGCTGATTCACGCCATCTGCGATGCCTTGCTCGGGGCCTTGGCGTTAGGCGATATCGGCAAGCATTTCCCGGACAACGATCCAGCCTTCAAAAACATCGACAGTGCGCTGTTGTTGGAACGCGTTATGGACGAGGTGATCCAGGCCGGTCTGGTTGTGGGTAATCTGGATACCACGGTGATCGCGCAGGCACCGCGCCTTGGACCGTATATCGATGCCATGCGCCAGCGCCTGGCCGAACTGCTGCGCGTTTCTGAAGGCCAGGTCAACGTCAAGGCAACCACCACCGAGAAGATGGGGTACACCGGGCGTGGCGAGGGTGTTGCGGCACATGCGGTGGTGTTGCTGGTTGCCGCCGGTGATTGATTTTCCGGACGATCCGACAGCGGAACTCCCGTTCGCCCATGGAGGGCCGCCGCTGAGCGGTTTACTGCGCGCCAGTGCAGAGGATTTCCAGGTCGACGAGATGCTGGGTTACGAGGCTTGCGGCGACGGTGAGCATGCCTTTTTGCATGTCCGCAAACGTGGCCTGAACACTGCGGATGTGGCGCGCGAGTTGGCACGTTTCGCCGGGGTGCGCCAAGTCAATGTTGGCTTTGCGGGCATGAAAGACCGGCATGCAGTTACTACCCAGTATTTCAGCGTGCACCTGCCCGGGCAGGGAGGTCCGGATTGGTCGCAGCTGAACAGCGATTCTCTGCAGGTCCTCGATGCCCGACGTCACAATCGCAAGATTCGTCGCGGTAGCCTGCGGGCCAACCGCTTCCGCCTGGTGTTGCGCGAACTCGAGGGAGAGCGGGCTGCGGCTGATGCGGTTTGCTCACGCATATCCGTTGAAGGGGTGCCGAACTACTTCGGGCCACAGCGATTTGGACGGAATGCCTCGAATCTGCACCGGGCCGCTACCTTTCTGGCGGGCGAGGGGAGGCGTCCCAAGCGGGAACAGTTGCGCATGCTGCTTTCGGCGGCACGTAGCTATTTGTTCAATGCCGTGCTGGCGGAGCGCGTTGCCCTGGGTTGCTGGAATCGTGCGCTTGACGGCGACGTCTTTATGCTGGCGGGTTCAAACCGGCAGTTTCAGGCCACTCCGGAAGACACCGATATCGCTCGGCGTGTCGCAGCTCATGATATTCACCCGAGCGGTCCGATGCCGGGGCAGCCTGGGCGGACCCTGCAGCCGACAGGTGAAGCCGCAGAGATCGAAACCCGGGTGCTGGGCGCGGGCCTGGCGGCGCATTGGGTGGATGCCCTGATCACGCGCCGTGTCGACAGCGAACGCCGTGCGTTGCGCCTGGTTCCTGACTCGTTTCAGGCAAACTGGCTTGACGATCGAACCCTGGAGCTCGTTTTCGCTTTACCCAGTGGCGGCTTTGCAACCACCGTGGTGCGCGAATTGATGCACCATTTTGATTCACGCCAAGAGGCCTGATTGACTTCAGTCATGCCTTGTCCATATCCCAGATCATCTGTCACGCAAGCGCGATAAAAGCGTGATAAAAGTAAACGTTTGACACTATTAGAAGGGAGCAGGATCTTGAACGCAGAAACCGCGGCCGGTAAATGGGTTTACGCCTTCAACGAGGGAGACGGCAAGAACAAGCAACTATTGGGTGGCAAGGGTGCCAACCTTTGCGAGATGACCCAGATCGGGCTGAACGTACCGCCGGGTTTCGTGATCACCACCGAGGCCTGCCTGCATTACCTGGATACTGGCAGCAAAGATGTGCCGGACGACATGATGCGGCAGGTGCGTGAGCACATGACGGCAGTCGAGGAGACTACCGGCAAGGGCTTTGGTGACCCTGAAAACCCCTTGCTGGTGTCGGTGCGCAGCGGCTCGGCGATGTCCATGCCGGGCATGATGGATACCATCCTCAACCTCGGCCTGAATGCGCAGACGCTGCAGGGCGAGATCGCTCAGACTGGTGATCCGCGTTTTGGCTACGATGCCTACCGTCGTTTCATCCAGCTGTTCGGCAAAGTCGCCATGGGTGTGCCGGACGAGCTTTTCGACGCCGAGTTCGAAGCGGTCAAGCAAGCCGCGCATGTCACCAGCGATGTGGGCCTGTCCGCTGACGATCTCAAGGAGATCAGCGAGCGCTTCCTGCGCGTGTTCGAGGAACATACCGGCCGGCCCTTTCCGGAAGATCCGATGGAGCAGCTGGAGATCGCGATCAAGGCGGTGTTCGGATCATGGATGGGCAAGCGCGCGATCGACTACCGGCGCGAATTCAAGATCACCCCGGAAATGGCCAACGGTACGGCAGTAAATGTCTGCACCATGGTGTTCGGCAACCGCGGCGACGATTCTGCCACCGGCGTGGCCTTTACCCGCAACCCGGGCACTGGTGAGGACAAGCTGTTCGGTGAGTATCTTGTCAACGCCCAGGGTGAAGACGTGGTGGCGGGTATCCGCACCCCCAAGCCAATCCACGAGCTCAAAGACGAGATGCCCGAGATGGCGCGCCAGCTCGACGAACTGCGCGATCGTCTCGAAGACCACTACAAAGAGGTACAGGACTTCGAGTTCACCATCGAACGCGGTGTTCTGTACTGCCTGCAGACGCGTAACGGTAAGATGAACGCGGTGGCCATGGTCCGCACCTCGGTGGAGATGGCCAATGCAGGGTTGATCAGCAAGGAGCAGGCGCTGCTTCGGGTCGACCCAATGCACTTGGAGCAGATGCTGTATCCACGCCTGAGTCCAGAGTTCAAGGGCGAACCACTGGCGCAGGGCCTGCCGGCATCACCGGGTGCTGCGGCCGGTTACGCGGTATTCGACGCAGACCGGGCCGAGGTGCAGGGCAAGGACATGGGGCGGCCGGTGATCCTGGTGCGGGAGGAGACCAAGCCCGAAGACATCCACGGTTTCTTCGCTTCGCAGGGCATTCTCACCAGCCGTGGTGGCAAGACCTCGCACGCCGCCGTGGTGGCGCGTGGTATGGGCAAGCCCTGCGTGGCCGGTGCAGAAGGCATCCACGTGGATGTGCAGCGCCGCGAGGCGCACGTCGGTGACCAACTGATCCGCGAAGGGGACATGATCACCATCGACGGTTCCAGCGGTAACGTCTACCTGGGACAGGTGCCGATGGTCGAACCCGAATTCTCAGACGAGCTGAAAACCTTGCTCAACTGGGCGGACGAGGCTGCCTACCTGCGGGTCATGGCGAACGCCGATACCTCGGTGGATGCAGCGCGCGCGCTGAAGTTCGGTGCAAAGGGTATCGGCCTGTGCCGTACCGAGCGCATGTTCAACGCGGTGGATCGCCTGCCGGTGGTTATCGAAATGATTGTTGCCGATACAGAGGAGCAGCGCCAGGTAGCCCTGGATAAACTGCTGCCGATGCAACGTGCCGATTTTCGCGGCCTGTTTGAAACCATGGCGCCGCGTCCGGTCACCATTCGCTTGCTTGATCCGCCGATCCATGAGTTTCTGCCGACTGAGCGCCAGTTGCTCAGCGACATCGGCCAGCTGAATCATCTGCGTGATTCCGTGCAGGGCATGGAGGTGCTGGCGTCTTCGACGATGCTGCTGGATGGTGTCAAGAAAGATCTCGATATCCAGCCGTTGGTCAGTCTGGAAATGGTGGAAAAGGCTATCGCCAAGAAAGAGCAGATGTTGCGCAAGGTGCGACAACTCACCGAGGTCAACCCGATGCTCGGCCACCGCGGGGTGCGCCTCGGCATCACCTTCCCGGAGATCTACCGCATGCAGATCCGCGCGATCCTCGAAGCGGAGGCAGAGTGCGTCGCGAAGGGGCTGGAAGTGCATCCTCAGATGATGGTGCCGCAGGTATGCACCGCCGAAGAACTTTGCACGATCCGCAACTACGTGGACGAGATCCGTGCCGAGGTGGAAGCGGCCAGCGGTCAGAAGCTGAAGTGTCGCTTCGGTAGCATGATCGAGGTCGTGCGTGCCTGCATGCGCGCCGACAGTCTTGCGCAGGTGGCGGATTTCTTCTCCTTCGGTACCAATGACCTGACCCAGGCGACCTTCTCCTTCTCGCGCGAGGACGCAGAGAACAAGTTTTTGCCGATGTATAACCAACGAAGCATTTTGCAGGACAACCCGTTCGAGGTACTCGACACCAAGGGCGTAGGCAAGCTGATGGAGTTGGCGGTGCAATGGGGCAAACAGTCCAAGCCGGATATGTCATTCGGCATCTGCGGTGAGCACGGCGGGCATCCCTCGTCGATTGCCTTCTGTCACAAGGCCGGGTTGCACTATGTCTCGTGCTCAGCGCCGCGCGTGCCGGTGGCCCGGCTCGCGGCGGCACATGCTGCGCTGAATGCGGATTGAGCAAGCCGGCCGCGTAAACATGATTGGCATGAAAGCCGGGTTGCTACGATTGCAGTGACCCGGTTTTTTCGTACCGGGGATGGTGGGTGGAAAACCGGCCAAAAACGTTACAAGCGTGATGCGTGACAATAGCGGATACACATGGGGGTGAGCCCCGTTTTTTGTTGCCTCCCGCCGGTTCAACAGTCTGCTTCGCTGGCAATGGCCAGATGCAGGCTATTGGTCAGCCAGCAAGTTGTTGTGGCGAAAGGGCATATCCTCCACAGGTCTATTCTTGGTTTTTTTCAGTCGCCAGGATTGTTTGACTGGCGGCTGCTATGGCTCGATATCCATCTCATGTGCCAAGTCAAATGATTGTCCACTTAGGTTGAGTGAACGTGGGTTTGGGCCCCGATGTTTGCTGAAGTCTTGCCACTAGCTAACCACGATCATTTTGGTGGGTTGTTTCGAGGTGAACTGCAATAGGTTGATTATCGATATGTCTTGGAAACTCAGAGAATGAAATCGCTAATCTTACACATCGGAACCCATAAGACAGGGAGTACCGCCCTGCAGCAGTGGTTCTCAGCCAACGATGAGAAGTTACGAGACAAGGGGGTTCTTTACCCTAGCAGTGGGCGTCCTGTAACCGGACCGGTTTGGGGCCATCACCTCTTGCCTTGGGCAATTCAGCGTAGAAGAGGGATAGATAGCGAAAAGGTCTGGGCGGAACTTAAGAAAGAAATCGAGGCATCGAATGCCCACACCGTGGTTATCAGTTCTGAAGAATTCGATGACTTGTCCAAGGCTGAAGTCGCCCGGGTTGCAGAGCATCTTGCTCCCTGGAGTCTTCGGGTTGTGATCTATCTTCGAAATCCCTACGACTTCATGGTTTCCTACTATAAACAGATCGTAAAAAGCGGCGTGTGTCGAAAAACTTTTCCGGAGGTTTTGCGTGCCAGTGCTGGCCGGTGTAACTATTTCCGGATATGCGAAGCTTGGAGTGCAGCGATTGGAGGCAATTTGCCGGATATTCGCATGTACGACCGAATCAGCGAGATGCCCGGCATATTGGCGGATTTCTCTACCGTATTTTCGTCTCAACAAAGTGTTATCCCAAGCGACTTGGTTGAACATCGACGAAACATTTCTCCAACGGACCGCACCATTGGGTTTATCAGTTTCTTGAATAGATTTGAAGGCAGGTTGGAGGGAGTCTTTGAACGGAAACGGGTGTTCGCGGCGCTACGCAGAAAAGCATTGAGAGGCCATGGGGTGGGCAAATTGATGGTGACGCTTTCAATGCCCTTTGTTAAAGCCTCGTTTTACGACGTAGACGACCGCAACTGGTTGAGATCGCAATTGGAAAGTAGTAACGCGAAGTTGGCTGCCAACTATTTGTCTGAAGAGGACATGAGCTATCTAGCCTTCTGAGGAAAACCAGCTCTCGGAAACAAAGTGCGTTTGTTCGTCAATAGAGCTCGAAAGTTGCTCAGATATCACGCCAAGTTCCAGATGCCCTTTGTTATGCGTCGTAAAAGGCGCGTATGTGTGCCTCGACGCTGCGTGCCAGTGCATGCAATTCGTAGCCGCCTTCCAGGGTAGACACCACACGGCCGTTTGCCGACTGTTCCGCGACCTCGCAGATTTTCAGCGTGACCCACTTGAAGTCGTCATCGATCAAATTGAGGCCGGCCATGTCGTCGGCCTGGTGGGCGTCGAAGCCCGCGGATACCAGGATCAATTGCGGTTCGAACTCTCGCAGGCGCGGCAACCACTGGTGGTAAACGGCCTCGCGGAATGCCGCGCCGGAACTGCCATTGGCCAGCGGGACATTGACCACGTTGTTCGCGCAATTCTCGTAGCCGCTATGCGGATAGAAGGGATGCTGGAAGGTCGAGCAGAACAGTACCCGGTCATCGCCTGAGATGATGTCTTCGGTGCCGTTGCCATGGTGCACGTCAAAATCCACGATGGCTACGCGTTCCAGGTCGTGCTGCTGCAGCGCATGGTAGGCACCGATCGCCACGTTGTTGAACACGCAGAATCCCATAGAACGTGACCGTTCCGCGTGGTGGCCCGGCGGGCGCACCGCACAAAAGGCCTGTCTTGCGGCGCCTTGCATGACCAGGTCGACCGCCTGCACCACGGCCCCGGCAGCATGCAGTGCTGCCTCCAGGGTATGTCGGTTCATCGCGGTATCAGGGTCCAGCCATACATGCCCTTCGTTCGGCGAGGTGGCGAATATCCGATCGATGTAATCGGCATCGTGGGCCAACAGCAGGTGCTCCCGGTTGGCTGGAATCGCGTCATGGTGCAGCAATACCATGCCCAGCCCGGATGCGACCAGGCGGTCGTTGATTGCACTGAGGCGCGCCGGTTGTTCGGGATGGTGCATACCCATTTCATGTTTCAGGCAAGCGGGATGGGAAATATAGGCAACGCTCATTGAATCGATCCCAAGTAAAGATGGGGAAAAGCAGTAACATTGATGCAGTGCAACAATTCAGTCTCATTAAAGGCGCAGACTGAGGCTGTGTCCAATCCTAGCCACATCAATTCTGCGCAGGGTCAACGGAAGCATGAAGAAACATTACCTTCACAAGGTATTCGAGCCGGCCTCGGTAGCGATTTTGGGCGCCTCGGACAAGGCGTCTTCGGTTGGCGGCCAGATTCTGCGAAACATGCTCGAGAGCGGGTTCGCCGGCAAAATCTACCCGGTCAACCCCAAGCACAAGAGTGTGCAGAAGCTACCTGCGTATGCCTCGCTGGCTGAAATCGATCATCCGATTGACTTGGTGGTCATCGCGATTCCCGCGCCGGCAATCCCTGGAGTGATACGCCAGTGCGCGGAACAGGAGGTGGGTGCCGTGGTCGTGATTTCTGCGGGTTTCGGGGAGACTGGAACTCGCGGCAAAGCCCTGCAGGCGGAAATCGTCGATATCGCGCGCACCAATGACATTCCCCTGGTTGGCCCGAATTGCCTCGGGGTGATGCGGCCCGAAGTCGGACTCAACGCCACCTTTGCCAAGAGCCAGGTCAATTCCGGCCAGGTTGCACTGGTTGCTCAGTCAGGCGCTTTCTGTACCGCCCTGCTGGACTGGGCGGATGCCCAGGGGTTCGGTTTTTCTGCCGTGGCCTCGCTCGGTGCAGCGGCCGATGTCGGTTTCGGCGATGTGCTCGATTTCCTTGCCACCGACCCACATACGCGCAGCATCCTGCTGTATATCGAGGGCGTGTCTGATGCGCGCTCTTTCCTGAGTGGTTTGCGCGTTGCGGCGCGTCTCAAGCCGGTCATTGTGGTCAAATCCGGACGCCATGACAGTGGTTCACGCGCCGCGGTTTCGCATACCGGCGCACTGATGGGCGACGACAAGGTCTTCGATGCAGCGATCATGCGCGCCGGGGCGGTGCGTGTACAAACGGTTACGCAATTGTTTGCCGCTACCCAGACGCTGGCCTCAGGTATCCGGGTGGAAGGTTCGCGGCTGGGCTTGGTGACCAATGGTGGCGGTCCGGGCGTGATGGCCGCTGATCGTGCTGCGGATCTGGGCGTGGCCCTGGCCGAGTTGAGCGAAGACACTCTGGAGCGTCTCAACGCGGTCTTGCCAGAGCATTGGTCACATGCCGATCCAGTGGATATCCTCGGCGACGCCGATGCTGGCCGGTACCGACAGGCCTGCGAAGCGGTACTCAAGGATCCCAACGTGGATGGCTTGCTGGTGTTGCTGACGCCACAGGCAATGACCCGGCCGACTGAATGTGCACAGGGTGTCATCGAGGCCAGCGAACAATCCCGCAAACCGGTGTTGGCCTGCTGGATGGGTGAAAAACAGGTGGCCGAGGGCAGGCGTTTGCTGTCGGCAGCAGGTATTCCTCAATTCCGTAGCCCGGAAGCAGGTGTGGATGCCTTTGGTTACCTCGCTGAATATGCCAGTAACCAACGCGCGTTGCTGCAGGTGCCGGCGCCGCTGTCCGAGCAACTGGATCCAGATGTGGAAGGCGCCCGCTTGATTATCGAGCAGGCGTTGTCGGAACGTCGCGAAATACTTAGTAATACCGAGTCCAAGGCGATTCTGCGGGCCTTTCATATTCCGACCACGACCAGCATCAATGCGGCAAGCGCGGCGGATGCCCTGGTGGCTGCCGAGGGACTTGGGCTTCCCGTGGTGATGAAGGTGAATTCGCCGGACATCACCCACAAGTCCGATGTGGGCGGAGTGAGGCTGAACATTCGCGAGCCGCGTTCGGTCCGCACGGTCTTTCGCGAACTCAAGGAGGCGGTGGAGGCGCATCGGCCCGACGCACGTTTCCAGGGGGTTACGGTGGAACCGATGCTGGATCGTCCGCATGCACGTGAGATCATGATCGGTATTGCGCACGACCCGGTTTTCGGTCCTGTGATCAGCTTCGGGGCTGGTGGTACAGCGGTTGAGGTGTTCGGCGATGCACAGGTGGCATTACCGCCGCTGAATGACTACCTGAGCGATCGGTTGATCAAGGGGACCCGTGCGGCCCGTTACCTGGAGAATTTTCGTAACCTCCCGGAGGTCGACCAGCGGATTCTCACCAATGTACTGCAGCGCGTCTCGGAAATTGCCTGTGAGTTGCCCGAAGTCCGGGAACTGGATATCAATCCTTTGCTGGTCGATGAGAACGGCGTGATCGCGGTGGATGCCCGCATCGCCGTGAAGGCCCCGGAGACCAGTACCGAACGGTTCGGTCACATGGCCATCCACCCGTATCCCCCGGAGCTGGAGAGCAGTTGGCAATTGTCGGACGGGACTGATGTCACCATTCGCCCGATCCGGCCCGAGGATGCAAAGTTCGAACAGGAGTTTGTAACCAACCTCTCTGCGCGCAGTAAGTATTTCCGCTTCATGCAGACGTTGCAGGAACTCACGCCGCTGATGCTGGCGCGCCTGACCCAGATCGATTACGACCGCGAGATGGCGCTGATTGCGGTGGTCAAGGAAGAGCAGCAGACGCGCATTCTCGGCGTGGTCCGCTACGTGCGCAATCCCGACCGTGAGTCGTGCGAGTTTGCCTTGACCGTGGCTGACGAATCGCAACGGCAGGGCATAGGTCGGCAGCTGATGCAGCGCCTGATGAACGTGGCGCGCGACCGGGGCATCGAAGTCATGGAAGGTGAGGTCCTGAGTAACAATAGCAAGATGCTGCAGCTATGCGAAAAACTCGGATTCCGTATCGTACGGAATGCCGGCGATCCCGATGTCGCCGAGGTGCGCAGGCACCTGTAGATCCGGATTCGATATCCGCTTCAGGGCAGCCGCGGTACCACCTGGGGGAATTGGCCCAGGTAACGTGTCTGCCAGACGGTGCCGGTCTCGCGCCTCTGTGCTGCGCTGCTGAAGCGGAAGTCATAGGCCAGCACGCGCAGAAAACGTGGTGCCTGACTGTTGGCAAACGGATTGTGTTTTAGCAGCCTGGTCACGTCGGGCTCGTTGCGGTGCAGTCGGTACAACAAGGCGTTGAACCAGAAAAAAGAGCGCTGACTTTGTTGTGGTACGAACCACATCATCCAGTCCAGCCTTGGGTGCAGGGGCATGACCAGGATTGGCGCATCGCCCGCATAATCCGGCTTGTATCGAAAGTCGTAGGCCTGCCAATGGATGCCATCGTGGCTGCCCTCGATCACCAGTTCCTGTCGCGTGGTCTGCATGTTGGGGAAGATGTGGAACACGTTGCCCAGACCCCAGGCACGCACCCAGTTGACCGGTGAGTCGACTGCGAAACGCTGACGATCGCTACGGAACAATTCGTAGCTGGTGGCGATGCTGGTGCTCAGCAACACACCGGCCAAAAGCAGTTGCAGTGGGGCGGCGAATAACGGATGCCTCGTCGGCATGCCGGGCGTTGAAAGCCACCTGGGTGTCAGGCTTCGGATGGCCTGGTCGTCCAACAGGAACAGGCACAGCGCGATGGTCAGCAGGTTTACGAAGTTGTGATTGCTGGTGAGGATGATCAGTATCTGGATGCCGATCGTTACGCCGGCCGCAAACAGGCGGAAGTGCCGGGGCAGGAAGATGAAAAAGGGCACGATCAGTTCGATGAACAGCGTGGCGCCCGTGCCGAAGCGTAACAACCAGTCCGGCAGCTGGTGCGCGTACCAGGACCCCATGTGCGGCAGTGGCTGGGTTTCGAAGTAGTGGTTGAGCGTGGTCAGGCTGGCCCAGGAAGGGTCATTGCTGAACAGTTTCGAGGCGCCGGAGAGAAAGCGCAGGCGGAACAACAGCCAGTGCAGCAGGAATACCAGCAGGCGGTTGGCGCCGCCAACCAGGAAGATGGCGATAAGGCCGCTCTCCAGCAGTAGGAACTCCCATTGAAAGCTGAAGAAGATATGCCCTACCTGGTAGAAGGACAGGTACAGCAGGAACAGCAGCACCAACATCAGGCGCGGTCGCCAGTTAAACAGCAGGCCGATTGACAGTAGGCAGCCTGCGTAACTGGCTGCCAGCAGTACCCCGTTGCTGTGATCAACCCAGAAGATCGTGGGATGGCGCAGCCAGGCCCATTCGCCGATCCGCTGCAGGCGTTCGTCGAACAGCATGCCAACCGGGAGGATGCCGCGTTCGCCGACCAGGCCGGTGATTTCCAGCGCGGTGGAGAGAAAGGCGAAGAAATAGATCAGCGCCAGCAGGCGCAGAAAAATCCGCGTGACCAGACGGTAACGCTCGTCCTCGCGCAGCAGCCAGTCGAAGATGTTCGCAAAAGCAGGCATAGCTGCCTTTTTATAGCACCCGTCAGGTACTGGTGTCGTCAGCTACTGCCGAACTTCCTCGACAACAAAACGTAGGTCGCGCCGGATCCGCCGTCCCAGCGCGGCGCGGTCACGAAGGCGAGCACGGCATCTTTTTGCTGCAGCCACTGGAAGGTTTTTTGTTTGAGTATCGGCTGTTGGCCCTCGGATCCGCGGCCCTTGCCATGCACAATGCGGATGCAGCGTTGTCCACGTTGCAGCGCGCCCTTGAGAAAACGCGAGAAAGCGGTGCGGGCCTCGGTGACCCGCATGCCGTGCATGTCGAGCGAATCCTCCGGGGGGATCAGGCCACGTTGCAGGTCCTGGTAGACGCGGTGCTGAATGCCCGGGCGGCGGAATTCGAAGAATTCCGGGGTATCGATTGACAAGTCTGCCAGTTCATCGCCGTCTGTCTCTCCATGCGAGAGGTTGAGCGGCTTTGGCGGACGCTTCTGCCGATAAGGCTCCTGTTTTCGCTCCCGTTGGGCCTCCACGTCGGCCATGGCCTCGCGAAACAGCGCCAGATCCTCATCATCGATATTTTTCTTGCCACTCATGTGCGAATTTGACCTCAAACCCGGAGCCCGGTTCAAGGTGAGGAAGCCCAGTATTTCCCGTATAGTTGGCGGCTGTTCTCAGCGGCGGTAATGGCTGATTTTCCAGCATGCGAATTTTGCTCAGTAACGACGACGGATACCTGGCACCTGGCCTGCGCGCGCTCGACCAGGCGCTATCGCGCGTGGCCGATACCGTGGTGGTCGCGCCGGACCGCGACCGCAGCGGTGCCAGTAATTCCTTGACCCTGGAAATGCCGATTCGCGCTCGCAAGGCCGAGCATGGTTATGTGCGTGTGGAGGGTACGCCGACCGACTGCGTCCACCTGGCGATCACCGGCCTGTTGGACGAGGAGCCGGACATGGTGGTCTCGGGCATCAACTCCGGGCCTAATATGGGTGACGACGTGATTTACTCCGGCACTGTCGCGGCGGCTACCGAGGGGCGTTTTCTTGGCTACCCGGCAATCGCCATCTCCATGTCGAATCACGACCCCCAGTACTACGAAACCGGTGCCCGCGTGGCATTGGACCTGGTTAATCGCCTCCGGGCGGGAAATCCGATGGACGAAAAAATCATTCTCAACGTGAATGTGCCGGACGTGCCTTACGAACAACTGGCCGGTGTATTGGGGACCCGTTTGGGGCATCGCCACAAGGCGGAGCCTGCCGTGCGCAGCGAAGACCCGCGCGGCCGGTCAATCTACTGGGTAGGGCCTGCCGGTGCCGAAGCTGATGCCGGCGAGGGCACGGATTTTCACGCGCTGCGGAACGGTTTTGTCTCGGTGACGCCGCTCCAGGTCGACCTGACCCGCCACAACATGGTGGCCGCGGTGCAGGAGTGGTTGTCGCCATGAGTCCGAACCAGGGTATCGGCATGACTTCGCAGCGCACGCGTGAGCGCCTGGTCGAACGTATTCGCGCCGAAGGTGTGCGTGACCCCCGGGTATTGCGCCAGATATTGAATACGCCGCGCCACTTGTTTGTCGATGAGGCGCTATCCAGCCGTGCCTACGAAGACACTGCCTTGCCGATCGGCAAGAGCCAGACCATCTCGCAGCCGTATATCGTCGCGCGCATGACCGAGGCCCTGATCGAGGCAGGCCCGCTGGAGAACGTGCTTGAGATTGGCACCGGGTCAGGTTATCAGACGGCCGTGCTGGCACCGTTGGTGAAGCGTGTTTACACGGTCGAGCGGATCGAGGCCCTGTTGCAGCAGGCCAGGGCTCGCTTTCGGGCACTCAAGCTGATGAACGTGCGCACCAAGCATTCCGACGGCACCCTTGGGTGGGAACACTATGCGCCGTTCGACGGAATCATCGTGACCGCTGCACCCGAGGGTATTCCTCTGTCACTGGTCAAACAGTTGCGTCCGGGAGGTCGCATGGTGCTACCGATCGGCACTCGCAACGAACAGGCGCTAGTGCGTGTCACACGTACCCAGGACGGTCATGAGAAGGAGTTGCTCGAGCGCGTCAGTTTCGTGCCATTGCTTGGTGGAGTTGAGTAACCGGCATGAAGATCTTTTCTCCGTTGTATGAACGCGCGATGCGCTGGGCGCGTCACCGTCATGCCCCCTGGTACCTGGGTGGCATGAGTTTCGCGGAATCGTCGTTTTTCCCAATCCCGCCGGACGTCATGCTTGCCCCCATGTCGCTGGCACAGCCGAACCGGGCTGTTTTTTTTGCCACTTTGACCACGCTGGCCTCGGTGGTTGGTGGTGTCTTCGGTTACCTGATAGGCATCTTTGCCTTCGATCTGATTGAGCCTGCCTTGTCCGAAAGCAGTTACTACGAGAAGTATCTGCTTGCACGCGAGTGGTTCGACGAATGGGGCTTTGTTGCCATCTTCATTGCCGGCTTTTCACCGATCCCCTACAAGGTGTTCACCATCACCGCCGGGGTGATTGGCATGGCCTTTTTACCTTTTGTATTTGCGTCGTTCGTCGGGCGTGGTGCGCGCTTCTACCTGGTGGCGGCGTTGATGGCCTGGGGTGGCAAGGCCATGGAGGAAAAGCTTCGGAAATGGGTCGACTGGCTGGGCTGGTTGACGGTATTGCTCGTGGTCATCATAGTTGCGATATACAAGCTCTAAGTCATAAGATTTTCTCAGGGACCTTGAGGCAGGTAGCACACCACCGCCAGCACCTTTTCATGATCAAAGCACTCGTTGTTTTGTTGGCAGTTACTGTTTTGATGGTGGCGGGCTGTTCCTCCAGTTGGAGGGCGCCGATGGAAAGCCGTTCGGGCAGTTACCCCAAGGCCCAGACCTCCCGTGCGGTACCCAGTGCAACACGGGTGCCCAAGCCGCTCGCGGTCACGTCAAATGCGACTCGCTACAGGGTTCGTGCGGGCGATACTCTGTACGCGATTGCCTGGCGCAACGACAAGGATTTTCGCGATCTTGCCAGGTGGAACGGGATTCGCAAGCCTTACACCATTTACCAGGGGCAGTGGTTGCGCCTGAAGCCACCGAAGCGTCGATTACCACCGGCACCGGCAAGCAAAACCCAAACAAGCCCGGAGGCTTCCCGCAACAAGCCTGTGGCAAAACCCCAAAAGGTCGCGCCTAAGGCAGCGTCTAACCCACCCAAAAAAGTCGTCGCCCAAAAGGCCGGGCCGCTGAAATGGAAGTGGCCGGCCAAAGGCGGGGTCCAATCGACTTACAGGTCCGGTGACCGCTTGCGAAAAGGGATCAAGCTTGCAGGCAACCCGGGTGATCCCGTACGTGCGGCCGAGTCCGGCAAGGTTGTCTACAGCGGTAGTGGACTGATTGGATACGGCAGGCTTATCATCGTCAAACATAACGATAAGTATCTGAGTGCCTACGGGCACAACAGAAAGTTGCTGGCAAAACAGGGCCAGCATGTCACCAAAGGGCAACAGATTGCAGAAATGGGAATGTCCAACGAAGGCAAACCCCTGTTGCATTTCGAGATCAGGCGTAACGGTAAACCGGTGAACCCGCTGGCATTGTTACCACGACGCTGACCGGACAACGGCTGAATGCCGCAGGGAGTAACGCAGGATGGGCAAGGCGAAAGACGAACCCGCTGAACCGAATGAGGAGGACATCAGCGAAGAGTCTGAAGACCTCGAAGAAGAGGTCGAAGCCAGTACGACCGAAGCTCGAGAACCAGAGAAAGATTCGTCGAAGAAGGCCTTCGAGGCAGGCGAGGTTCCTGACAGCCAGTTAGATGCCACGCGCCTCTATCTGAACGAGATCGGCGCTTCCAAGCTGCTGACTGCCGAAGAAGAGGTCTACTACGCGCGTCTTGCGCAGAAGGGTGATGCGGCTGCGCGCCGCAAAATGATCGAGTGCAATCTGCGCCTGGTTGTGAAGATTGCCCGCCGCTACATGAACCGGGGCCTGGCGCTGCTCGATCTTATCGAGGAAGGCAACCTTGGTCTGATCCGTGCCGTGGAGAAGTTTGATCCGGAACGCGGTTTCCGTTTTTCCACTTATGCGACCTGGTGGATCCGCCAGACCATTGAGCGCGCGATCATGAACCAGACGCGCACTATTCGTCTGCCAATCCATGTCGTCAAGGAAATCAATTCTTACCTGCGCGCAGCTCGCAAGCTGGCGCAAAACCTCGATCATGAACCCTCCGCGGAAGAGATCGCTGACCTCTTGGACCGTCCGATCAACGAGGTCAAGCGCATGTTGGGGCTCAACGAACGCACCACCTCGGTTGACACCCCGTATGGCAAGGATGCCGACAAGCCGTTACTCGATACCATCGCCGATGAAAAGGCCGACGATCCCACCACGCTGCTTCAGACCGACGGGATCAATGCCCACCTGGATGAGTGGCTGGCCAAGCTTAACGACAAGCAACGTGAGGTAGTGGAACGCCGCTTTGGATTGCATGGCTATGAGAACGCCACGCTCGAGCAGGTAGCCAACGAACTCGGCGTGACCCGCGAGCGCGTTCGCCAGATACAGATGGATGCCCTTAAGCGTCTGCGCAATATCCTCGAGAACGAGGGGTATAACGTCGAAAACGTGTTCGAGTGAACTCAAGGTTGTCTTGAAAGGTGGCCCCAACCCCGGCGACATCGTGGTAAGCGAGGGTGCTTTTCCGTTATCCTGCCCTGCCGAATAAAGTATGGGTGTACTCATGAGCGAAGATAGTAGTAAAGAACGCGAGATCCTTATGGTGATGCGCAAGGTGCTTGCCAATATCATCAAGGACACGACACCGGCAAGTCGTGCCATGAAGCATCCCCTCTCCGAGTCGACCATAGAGGACGTGCGCAACTGTCTTGGGTTGATTTCCCTGCGTGAGCGTGAACTGGCCGACCAGGCCGGCGTGGCTGTCGAAAAGCCTTACTACGCCGATGAAAAGCCGAGTGCCGAGGTGGTCTCGATCGGTGCTATTGGCCGCGTAGAGAAAGAGGAAGACTGACTCAGTCTTTCAGCAGGGCCTGGTAGATCTCCAGGTCTTCCTTGGAAAAACAACAGAAAATCACTTCCTCCACCTGTGTGGCCGCGGACAGGGTGTCTCTTGTCGTTTCCACTGCAATTGCTGCCGCCTGTGCCGCAGGGTAGCCGTAGACACCGGTACTGATGCCGGGAAAGGCGATGCTGGTGATGTCCTGGGTCGCCGCAACTTCCATAGACCTGCGATAGCAGCTCGCTAGCAGCTCGGGCTCTCCATGGTTGCCACCCTGCCAAATGGGGCCGACCGTGTGAATCACGTAACGAGCGGGTAGCTGGTGTCCCAGTGTGAGCTTGGCGTCACCTGTTTCACAGCCATTGAGGGTGCGACACTCAGCGAGCAATTTTGGCCCCGCTGCACGGTGAATGGCGCCATCCACGCCACCTCCGCCAAGCAGCGAATTGTTGGCGGCATTGACAATCGCATCCACGGTCAGGGTCGTGATGTCAGCCTGTATGGCTTTGAGTGACGTCATTTCGTTCCGTGGTCACCCGCCAGATGTTTTCGATGACGATCCCGGCGGCCGGCCTTGCGCGCGCTGTGAGGTCACGTCAGCCAGTCCCAGGTTCGCAGGAAAGGAAGTGCGGGTGCAAAACAGCCGACCCGCAGATCGATATTACTTGACCACCTTGGCATCGCTGCTGATCACTTCAATCTTGGTGTTCTCGCGCAGGTCGCGAATGAATTTCGACAGGCTGGCGGTACGCAGTTGTTGTTCCAACTCTCCGCGAACCTCTTCCAGCGACGGGGTCGGCAATTCACGCGAGTCCAGGCGCTCTATGACGTGCCAGCCAAACTGGGTCTTCACCGGCGCATCGGAAACCTGGCCGTTCTTCATGGCAATGGTGGCTTCTGAGAACGGTGCAACCATGCGCTTGGGTGTGAACCAGCCCAAGTCGCCGCCAACGCTCTTGCTGGGGCCAATCGATTTCGTGCGGGCCAATTCGGCGAAATCCGCACCCTTGGTCAGTTCATCGATAACGGCTTTGGCCTCTTGTTCCGTTTCCAGCAGGATATGGCGTGCTTTGAATTCCTGATTGGTGCTTTGTGCATACTTGGTTTGGTAGAGGGCCTGTAATTGTTCGTCGGAAACCGGCGTGTTTTCCAAGTGTTCACTGATCAGCGCCTGGGCGATCAACCGGGCGTTACTGACGGAAATAGCGGCTGCAATTTCCGGGTGCTTTGCCAACTCCTGGCCAGCCTCGGAGTTGGCCACCATGTAGGTGTTGACCAATTCGTTGAGTAGCGCGATCTGCTTCTGTGGATCGCTGTCCGCATCGCCATTATTTTGCGAACTGAAGATCGCATAGTGGAGATTGGTCACGGCAAAATCGTCGACCATGACCAGCGGGGTCGGTTGCTGGGGCTCTGCGGCGTTTGCCGTTAAAGGTACGTACAAGGCGAGTGCACCACACAGTTTGCGGAGATTCATGGGGTAGTCCTTATGAATGGGAGTGCTGTCAGGGCAGCACTTTCTTGAAAGGTTTGACGCTGACGCTGGCGTAAACGCCAGCTGCCACGTAAGGGTCGGCGTCGGCCCAGGCCTGTGCGTCGGACAGGCTTTCGAATTCGGCAATGACCACGCTGCCGGTAAAGCCGGCGTCACCCGGGTCTTCAGCTTCGACTGCAGGGTTGGGGCCGGCCAAGACCAGGCGGCCTTCTTCTGTCAGCTTTTGTAAACGTTCCAGGTGTGCAGGGCGGGCCTTCTTGCGCAGCGGCAGACTGTTCTCTACGTCATTGCTGACGATGGAAAAAAGCATTATTCCTCCGGGGCGGATTCCGCCGGGTTGTTTTCGGGATCTTGCATGTAGCGGGCGAGGTAGAGGCTTTGGCCGATCACAAAGACCAGGCTCAGGCCCATCAGGCCAAACAGTTTGAAGTTGACCCAGGTCTCCTCGGAAAAGTTGTAGGCCACGTACAGATTGAGCACGCCCAGGCTGAAAAGGAACAGCGCCCAGCCCCAGTTCAGGCGCGAGACGACCTGGGCCGGAAATTCACCCACGGTGTCAAGCATGCGACGTACAATGCCGCGTTGCATGAACGCCTCGCTCAGCAGCAGTGCGGCGGCGAATAGCCAGTTGATGACGGTCGGTTTCCACATGATGAACTGCGGATCGCGAAGCCCGAGGGTGAGCCCACCGAAGCCGATCACCAGGACCAGCGTGATCCAGTGCATCTTCTCAACCGGCTTGCCGGTGATCTTGAGGTAGGCGATCTGTACCACTATCGCGGCCATAAGGACCAGGGTCGCTACATAGATGTCGTACATCTGGTAGGCGATAACGAACAGGATGACGGGGAGCAGGTCGGTCAGTAACTTCATAAGACTTCTGGTTTCAGTGCAATACGCGCTTTGAGCCAAAGGCTCGGAAGTAGCGGGTCATGATTTCGCGGACCGGTTCCGGATAGCCAATCGTGTCCAGCTGCTCCATGCCTTCTTCGAAAAAGCGCTCAGCATCTTCTGGCAACTGTTCGACAATGCTGTCGAACACCGGTTCCATCAGGGTCGGTTTCAGGGTGCGAGTGGCGATGACTGCGCGGTTCAGCACCAGCAGGCGCCACGGATGTGCGGGGTCTCCCACGGCCTCGTCGGCGAGGCTGGGGCTGGCTGCTTCGAAGATCTCGTTGCTCAATGACAGCAACTGGCTCATGAATTCAGGGTCGGTACTGTGGCTGCCAAAGTAGGCCAGGGCGCGGACCACTGGTTCCAGGTGGCGGATTTCACCACCATGGCGGGCAGTCCAAACTGCCATCGGCAGGCAAAGGTTTTGCAGCCCGCGGGCGGGCTCGTCCTGGCTGAGTTCAGCTGCGATCTCAGAAAGCTCACTGAGTAATTGCAAGCCGTACGCGCCTAGTGTGTGTACGTCGTGGTTGGCGCCGCTAGGCAGTTCATCTGCATCCTCTATCGCCCGCAGTATGCCGGCCAGTTGTGACATGGCGTCGATCAGGCGTTGCGGGTATTCCCTGTCCGCGGTGCCTTGCGAACTGGTTTCCCAGGCTTCCTGCAGGTTCTCGGTGAATTCGCAGAATGACTCGTAGAGGTATGCGATATCGACGGAATCCGGCTTCATGGAGGCCAAGTCTATACATGTACCGGAGAGAGTAAAACCCGCTTTATTTGGCGACCTGTCACGGTGCCTGGGATAAAATGGCACAAATGAACCTAATCCACGATCTCCACGCTCATTCGACCGCCTCGGACGGTACGCTAACGCCCACGCAGCTTATGTGGCAAGCGCACGATGCAGGTGTGCAGGTGATGGCGCTGACTGACCACGACACGCTGGAAGGCGTCGATGAGGCTGCGCAGGCGGCCGATAATCTGGGTCTGGCGTTTGTTCCTGGCGTGGAAGTGTCGGTGACATGGAGTGGCAGTACGGTACATATCGTGGGGTTGGGTGTGGATTCGCAGCATGAAGGTCTGCGCGAAGGCTTGTCCGGCATGCGCGGTTTTCGCGACTGGCGTGCCGAGGAGATGGGGCGTCGCCTGGCGAAGGCGGGTATCGAGGGGGTTTACGAGCTAGCCTGCAGCTTCTCCAACGGTAGGTTGATCAGCCGTACCCATTTTGCCCGGGCGCTGGTGGAGCAAGGTCATGCCGATTCAGTACGTGGTGTCTTCAAGAGCTTCCTGGTGAAAGGCAAGCCCGGTTTCGTAGAAGGCGAGTGGGCAGAGCTGGCTGATGCCGTGGGCTGGATCACGGCCGCGGGAGGTCAGGCGGTGATCGCGCATCCGGCGCGTTACAAGATGACCCGCACCAAGTTACGCAAGCTGATCGCGGCATTCGTCGAGGCCGGCGGCGTGGGCATCGAGGTGGTTTCCGGTAGCCACAGTCGCGACGAGTATTTCACAATGGCCGCTCACGCCCGAGATTTTGGCCTGCTCGCTTCGGCTGGTTCCGATTACCATGGCCCGGAAAACCCTTGGATCGAGCTGGGGCGCCTTCCTGACCTGCCGCCCGGGTGTACCCCGATCTGGCACGATTGGCTAGTGTGATTGGGCTTTAAGTAATTAATGTAAGTAGTTGTTTTATAATGTCGCAGTTTTTCCAGATCCACCCGGATAATCCCCAGGCGCGCCTTATCAGGCAGGCTGTTGAGATCGTCAACAAGGGGGGCGTGATCGTTTACCCGACAGACTCAAGCTATGCCCTCGGTTGTCATATTGGTGACAAGACGGCGATGGACCGCATGCGGGAGATCCGGCGCCTTGATAACCGGCACAACTTCACCCTCGTCGGTCGAGACCTGTCCGAACTGTCCGCCTACACCAAGATGGACAACCAGGCTCACCGTTGGATCAAAAACCTCACCCCCGGGCCTTACACTTTCATCCTCAAGGCCACCAAGCTGGTTCCCAAGCGCCTGATGCATGCCAAGCGCAAGACCATCGGCGTGCGCATTCCGGACAACAATATCGCCCGCGCTCTTTGTGATGAGCTGGGCGAGCCCTTGATGAGCACGACGCTGATCCTGCCGGGCGAGGAGATGCCGATGATGGATCCCTACGAGATGCGCGACACCATAGGGCATGCGGTCGACCTGATTATCGATGGCGGCTATTGCGGCTACGAAGCGACTAGCGTGGTGGCACTGGACGAAGACGAACCAGTCGTGGTGCGGGCAGGTCTCGGCGATGTAAGCCTGTTCGAGTCGGTATGATTGCCCGATGGAAGAACTGAGCCTGATACAGCGCCTGGCGGTGGTGGCGTTGCCGCTGATCTTCGCGATCACCGTGCATGAGGCGGCACATGGCTACGTGGCCTGGTTACTGGGTGATGACACCGCGCGCCGCCTGGGGCGTATCACCATCAATCCGATTCCCCATATCGACCTGATTGGCACTGTGATTGTCCCAGCGTTGATGGTGTTGTTTGTCGGATTTGCCATCGGTTGGGCCAAGCCAGTGCCGGTGGATGTCACGCGGCTCAGGTCGCCTCGGCGTGACAGTGCGCTTGTCGCGGCGGCAGGGCCGGGCGTGAACCTGGTGATGGCGATTATCTGGTCGGTTGTGCTGGTGATCGCCCAGTATTCCCTGCACAGCCTGCATGCAGTGGCCTACCCGTTGCTGTTGATGGCTGGTGCCGGGGTATTCATCAACCTGATGCTGATGGCACTGAACCTGCTGCCGGTTCCTCCATTGGACGGGGGGCGGATTCTGGTAGGTGTGTTGCCGGTCGGCGCTGCCCGGGTGGTTGCCGCACTCGAGCCTTACGGGATGTTCATCCTTATCGGATTGCTGGCAACGGGCCTTTTGGGGGCAATATTATGGCCGATTATCCAGGCCGTACTCTTATTTATGCCCGGTAGCGCACTGCTGCCGGTTATACTGCCCGTTTTATTTTCCTAGGAGATCATCTTGTCCGCTGTACCTGCTCAACACGCCCGGGTTCTCTCCGGCATGCGCCCCACAGGCCGCCTGCACCTTGGTCACTACCATGGCGTGCTGAAAAACTGGGTTGAACTGCAGCATGAGTACCAATGCCTGTTCTTCGTCGCAGACTGGCACGCATTGACGACTCATTACGACGACCCGGGCAACATCCCACAGTCAACCTGGGACATGGTGATCGATTGGCTGGCCGCTGGTGTGAATCCCGGTGAGGCCACCATGTTTGTGCAGTCCCGCGTGCCCGAGCATGCTGAACTTCACTTGCTGTTGTCGATGATCACGCCGCTGGGTTGGCTCGAGCGCGTGCCGACCTACAAGGACCAGCAGGAAAAGCT
>Ga0180435_10001043_pt1 | contig 29045 bp, 25 predicted proteins | sample SS_ome_3_FD_132467 | JGI IMG/M metagenome (GOLD analysis project Ga0180435, IMG submission 132467) | Hypersaline lake sediment archaeal communities from the Salton Sea, California, USA - SS_3_S_1 metaG | ecosystem: Environmental > Aquatic > Non-marine Saline and Alkaline > Hypersaline >... | reverse complement strand
CGACGAGCGGCTGGCGCGGGAGACCGAGAAGGCGACCGCGGCCCGCGCCGCGGCGATTCCGAAGGCCGGCCGGGACCCGTACCGGCCGATGTTCCATTACCGCCCCCCTTGACGACGACCTGGTCCGGTGGCGCCGCGTCGGCGACAAGCCGATCATGGAACGGGGCAAGGACGGCATCCCCGAGGACAAGGTCCACCCGAGCTGGAGCGACCCCTATCTGTTCAGGAAGGACGGACGCACCTTCGTCACCTTCAAGAAGGTCCAGGGCATGGTCTGCGAGGCCCGGGACAAGACCCTCACCCGGTGGAAGTTCCTCGGCTTCATGGACGGCGTGGCCGGCGAGTGCCCCAACGTCTTCGATCTGGGCGGCAAGTTCGTCATCCTGCGCTCGACCCACCCGCTCTCGTACGTGACCGGCGAGCTGGTTCTCACCGACGACGACATCCGCTTCGAGGCCGACGGGCCGGCCGTCCCCATGGACTTCGGCTTCGGCGAGCACCCGCCCACCGACCGGGGTGTGACCCGCGGCCTCTACGGCACCAACACCTACGAGGACGACCAGGGCCGCCGGATCCTCTTCGGCTGGATCTCCGGCTTCAAGACCGGCCGCGGGTGGAACGGGTGCATGTCCCTGCCGCGCATCCTCACCCTCGATGAAGGCAACCGGATCATCCAGACCCCCGCGCCGGAACTGGAAACCCTGCGCGGCGCGCACACCCGGCTGGCCGGGATCAAGCTCGACAGCGAATTCAAGCGGATCGACGGCGCGGCGGGCGACCAGCTCGAGGTCATCGCCGAGTTCGTCCCCGGCACCGCCGAAGCCTTCGGCCTGAAGCTTCGCAGCAGCCGGGACGGCCGGCGGGCCATCACGATGCGGTATGCGGACGGCACCCTCGATGCCGCCGGCACCGAGGTGCCGCTCAAGCTCAATGATGAACAGGAGACGCTCAAGCTCCGGGTCTTCCTCGACCGGTCCGTCCTCGAGGTCTTCGTCAACGACGGCCTGGCCGCGGTGACGCGCGTCGAATACCCGGCCCTCGAGGACCTGGACGTCGGGGTGTTCGCCGAAAACGGCGCCGCAACCGTCAAGTCGCTCGACGTCTGGAAGATGAAATCCATCTGGTAGTCCGTTTCGACAGGGATTGTAACCCCGAAAGGGAGGGCGCCCATCGCAGGGCTCCGCACCGTCGACGGATTGCCGGTGGCCCCGTTCCGGACCGACAGATGGTAAGTGCGCTCGCCATCGCGTTGTTTTCCAACGAACCTGAACTCCGACTCCGATGAACCTTTGGCAACGACATGAGAACGCACAAGAGCAAGCCGACAACACGACTCCCGGGATGGGGCGGCGCAACCCTGTGGCGGGCCGCCGTGCCCGTCGTCCTGGCGGGTCTGGTGCCATGCATGCCGCCGGCGGCGGCACAGGAACCCTCCGCCGCGGCACCCCCCGGGATCGCCCCGATCCGGGCGCCGTTCCCGATGCCGCAACTGCAGCGGCCGGTCTTTGCCGACCGGGTCTTCAGCATCGTCGATCATGGGGCCAAGGCCGGGGAGGGCCACCTGAACACCGGGGCGTTCCGCAAGGCCATCGAGGCCTGCAGCGAGTCCGGCGGCGGCACGGTGCTCGTCCCGGCGGGCCGCTGGCTGACCGGCGCGATCCACCTCAGGAGCAATGTCAACCTGCACCTGGAGGAAGGGGCGGTGGTCTGTTTCCCCTCGGATCTCGCACTCTACCTGCCGGTGGTTCACGACCGCATCATGGGCGTGGAGTGCCACAACTATTCGCCCTTCATCTACGCCCCCCACGCCGAGAACATCGCCGTCACCGGCAAGGGCACCCTCGAGGCCGACGGCCATTGGTGGTATGCCTGGGCCGAAGAGCACAAGCACGGCACGAAGCAGGGCATGCATCGCGTCGAGGCCTCGAAGCATCCGCTCTCGGAACGCAAGTTTGGCAAGGGGGCCGGCGTCGAGGGCCTGCGACCGTCGTTCATCGTCCCGTGGAAGGCGAAGAACGTCCTGATCGAGGGCGTCACCCTGCGCAACATCCCGTTGTGGGCGGTGCGGGCGGTCTACACCACCAACATCATCGTGCGGGACATCTCGGTCTGGGGGGTGGCGGGCCGGCACGGCCTCGAGAAGGTCAGCCACAACAACGCCGGGGTCTGCCTGGATTCGTGCCGGAACGGACTGGTCGAATACGTGCGCATCGAGACGATGGATGACGCGGTGGTGGTCCGCTCCGGCCTCAACGAGGACGGGCTGAAGATCAACATCCCCAGCGAGAACATCGTGGTGCGGAACTACTCGGCCACCGACATCCACACCGGCAGCGGCGGCATCGTGTTCGGCAGCGAGACCTCCGGGGGCATCCGCAATGTCCATGTCCACGACGCGGTGTTCGAACGCGCCGACCGGGGGATCCGCTTCAAGAGCACCCGCGGGCGGGGCAACGTGGTCGAGGACATCTGGATCGAGAACATCCGGATGAAGGACATCCGCAGGCACGCGATCTCGTTCAGCACCTCCTACTCCAACCCGGTGGAGGGCGGACCGGCGCCGCTGTTCCGCAACATCCGCATTGCCAACGTCCGGTGCGACAACGTCGCCACGAACGAAGGCAAGCCCTCCGCCGCCCTCTACATGAGCGGCCTGCCGGACATGTGGCTGGAGAACTTTTCCTTCAGGGACATCCGGATCACCAACGCCCGCAAGGGGGCCCAAATCAGCCGCGCCCGCAACATCACCCTGGAGAACTTCCAGTTGCAGGCCTCCAAGGGGCCGGCGGTGAGCCTCGATGATTGCCGCCGGGTCACCCTCAGGCACACCGACCTGCAGGGCCCGGATGCCGCGCTGTCGGTCCGCGGCACCCGGACCGCGGAACTCGACGTGGACGTCCCGGCCGCCCGCGTGAGGTTTGCCGACGATGTGGACCCCGCGGTCGTGCAAAGCGTCGTGAAGTAGTTGTCCGCGGGCGACCGGCGGTTCGAATCGAGGTCGGAAAACCATGTGAGAACCAAGCGACCCATTCTCCTGCGAACTTCAGCAACCAGGATCAAACTGCAAGAAAACAGACAAAGACATGATGACGGGATCAATCGCTAGAACCCTTGCCGGCGCCGGCCTCGTGATGCTCACGGCAACGGTGGTCCTTGTCTCGCGGGCCTCCGCCGCGCAGGACGCGGAACAGCAGGAAGGAGCAGGTGGCATTGCCCGGGTCGAAGGGCCGCGCGTGCCCGCCTTCCCCGGCGCCGAGGGGTTCGGCAAGTGGACCACGGGGGGACGCGGCGGGGATGTGTATGCCGTCACGAATCTCCGGGACGCCGGTCCCGGTTCGCTGCGCCGGGGCTTGGTGAGTGCCCGGGGCCCCCGAACCATCGTTTTCGACGTGGGGGGGACCCTCACGCTCAAGAGTCCCCTGGTCATCGAGAACAAGAGCGGCATCACCCTTGCCGGCCAGACGGCACCCGGCAAGGGCATTACCCTCCGGGACCACTGCTTTCACATCCGCAACAGCCGCGAGATCGTCGTTCGCTACCTGCGCGTCAGATTGGGTGACCGGAACAAGAAGCAGGGTGATTCGCCCGACACCATGACCGTGGACCACAACGACCAGGTCATTCTCGACCATTTGTCGCTGAGCTGGGGGATCGACGGCAATTCAGACTACCGGGGCAACAGCAACATGACCCTGCAGTGGCTGATCTACAGCGAGGCGCTGAACCGGTCGTTGCACCACACGGGGGATCACGCCATGTGCACCTCGCTGCGGGACTGCCGCGGAAACACCACCCTGCATCACAACATCTATTCCACTTCACGCGACCGGCACCCCACCATCGGAAGCGGAACCGGCGCCAGGGGATTCGCCGACGTGATCGTGGATTTCCGGAACTGCGTCGTTTACAACTGGACCGGCACCGCGAATCTGGGCGGCATGAAGGTCAACGTGGTCGACAACTACTTCAAGCCCGGGCCCTGCTCGGACTCCCGGGCCCTGCCGATCTGGATCAAGGACGGCGACACCAGCGGGGCCCGGGGATACATGGCCGGCAATTACTTCGAGCGGATGCCCGTGGGGTACAACAGGGACAATTATTCCGCCGTCATCTACGACCGCCGATGGAGATACGTCGCGACGGACCGCCGGCGATGGGCCTCCGCCGAGCCGTTCGGAGCGGCCGGGTCGGGGCCTGTCACCCAGAACGCCCGCGACGCCTACCAGACCTGCCTGCGCCACGCGGGTTGCTCGCTCGTCCGCGACACCGTGGACGAACGCACCATCGAAAACATCCGCAAGGGCCGGGGCCGGGTGATCGATTCCCAGGAGCAGGTCGGCGGTTGGGATCCCTATCCGGAAATCCACCGGCCCGCGGGCTGGGACACCGACGGAGACGGAATGCCGGACGCCTGGGAGCGGTCGCACGGCCTGGATCCAGGCAATCCGGCCGACGGGAACGGGGATGCCGACGGGGATGGCTACACCAACCTGGAAGAGTACCTGAACTCCCTCGTGCCCGATCGTGCGAGCCGGAGGCGTCCCTGACCCCGGTCGATCTCCGGCCAGACGGTGGACCAGAACCGCGACGGGACGTGGCGGAACTCGTGAGAGTTCCGGCTGGGGGCGGGTCGCGGGCGGGGGCGGGGAACGGGGTGGGCGCCGGGCACCCGCCAGCCACCGGAAGTCTGACGACTTCCGCCACGTGGCAAGCGGGAAACAATCCCCCCGGCCGCGGGCGGAAATCCTGAGTGCGGCGGCCCGACGCCGCCTTGGATTGTCGGCCCGCAGGGGAGGAACTACGAAACACGCGAAAGGCGCGAGAATGGCAACCGGCAAGATCGTCTTCAAGAATGAGAGCCGTGGGTTTGCCGGTGAACTCCGGGCCCTACCCAAAGACCCAGCACGAACGGTGCGTGAAGCACCCTTTTCGCGTGTTTCGCAGTTTCAACATTCCGGAGGCCAACAAGTTGATGCGGTGGACGCTCGTGCCTCGCGCCGTTGATCACGGCGCCAGGGGGGAGTTCCCGCCATGGGGGGTATAAAGCTATGATATGGGCGGTCGGAGTGGGGGTTGGCGGAGGGGACGCGTGGAGGCCCGGCGCGACCGTGCCTGCCAGCCAAAGCGGTGTCAGGCCACCGCACTTACAGCTGGTCCAGAGTTGATCACAGGCGTCGGCTGCGGGCCCCGCGTAGCCGGCGCCGGGCGGGCCGCGGGCCGCGGACTGGAGAACATTACGTAATATATTACGTAATGTTTCCGGCAAGGGCATTCCGTCCCCGCTCTCCTTGTCATCCTTCTCCCGATCCTCATCGCGATCTTGATCGAGACCGGGAAGGACCATGATGAAGATCTCGCCGACAAGGATCGGGATCAGGATCGGGATCAGGATCGGGATCAGGATCGGGATCAGGATCGAGATGAGGATTTGATCGACGAGGATCGGGATGAGGATCGGGACCATGATTGGAAGCGAAGCGGCGATCCCCGAAGCCCACCCCTGGTGGGATCTGGCGGTGGGCCACCAGGGGCCGATCCGGCCCCGGGCCGGGGGACGATTACGGACGACGATTTCCTCCGGTCGTTCCCTTCCATCTCCTCTCGCCAACGCGGGGGGACGTGGCGGAACTCGCCGGAATTCCGGCTGGCGGAGGGGACGTGTGCGGAGCCGGGGGCGGGCCCCACGCTTGGTCCCTGCACCTCGGGCAAGTGAGACTTCCGGGCCCTTTGCGCTTGCCGCCGGCGGGCGAACCGGCGAGCTTGCGCGCCATGCCGGATGAGTTCCTGCACCATCCCCACGACAAGCTGTTCAAGACCACGTTCGGGGATCCGGCCAATGCGGCGGGCTTTCTCCGCGGCGAGATCCCGGCGGCCCTTTCCGCCGCGGTCGACTGGGACCGGTTGCGGCTCGAGCCCGGCACGTTCGTGGATTCCCACTACCGCCACAGCGAGAGCGACCTGCTGTTTTCCGCGCCGCTCGGGTCCTCGGAATGCTTGTTCTATCTGCTCTTCGAGCATCAATCCGTCCCCGACCCGTGGATCTCCCTGCGCATCCTGCGCTACGAGGTCCGCATCTGGGAGTCGTGGCGCAAGGTGCGGCCGCAGGGCGAACGGCTCCCGGTCATCCTCCCGGTGGTGCTCGCGCAGAATGCCGAGATCTGGCAGATCTCGCCGCAGTTCGCCGCGCTGCTGGACCTTCCGGAGTCCCTCGCCGGCGCTCTTTCCCCCTTTGTCCCCGATTTCACCTTGCGGCTTATCCAGTTGGCGGAGCTCGGATTCGAAGCGATCCGGGGCACCCCGGCCGGCATCCTCACGCTGCGGGTGATGAAGGCCGAGCGGCTCCGGCAGCTCCTGGACGAGGCGGTGTGGGATGAGTCGCTGTTCCTCGAGGTTCCGCGCGAAATCATCGAGACCATTATCCGCTACATCCTCAATGCGGACGTTGACAAAGCCGCCTTCGACTGTAGGGTTGGCGGCATCAGGAACGGCGAAGTCCGATCCGCCGCCATGACACTCGCCCAACAAATCCGCCAGGAGGGCCGCCAGGAGGGCCGCCAGGAAGGCCGCCAGGAGGGCCGCCAGGAAGGCCATGAGGAGGGCCTGTGGGTTGGCAAGATCATCAACCTGCAGGAACTCATGGGTCTCGCGCCGGCCGATCCACGGGATCTTGTGGCCCTTGGAATCCCCGGGCTCGAGCGCCGCTACGAGGAACTCCGCCGCGAGTATGACGCCCGCTTTCGCCGGTAGGCGGAGGCTGGCCCTTGCTACCGCTCCCTCTGGCCCAGGCACTACACCAACGCCATCTACAGCGACGACGGCGGCACGTCCTGGCACACCAGCGCCCCCTTCCCCGCCAACGGCACCGGCGAGGCCACCCTCGCCGAGCTCTCCGACGGAACCATCTACTACAACTCTCGTCGCCACTGGGCCCCCGAGGGCGAGAACCCCCTGCGGCGCTGGACCGCCCGCAGCAGCGACGGCGGCGAGTCCTGGGACGACCCCGCGATCTGCGAGATCCTGCCCGACGGCGGCCAGAACCGCAGCTACGGTCTCATGGGCGGCCTCGTGCGCCTCCCCGTGCGGGACCGCGACATCCTCGTCTTCAGCAACATCGTCAGCCCCGGCGGCCGCCACCACGGCCACGTCTGGGCCAGCTTCGACGGCGGCCGGACCTGGCCGATCAGGCGTCTTGTCTTCGAGGGCCCCTTCGCCTACTCCTCCCTCGACGCCGGCCGCCCCGAAACCCCCTCCGAGGGATGGATCTACCTCCAGTTCGAGGGCGGCCCGAAGGGCGGCGGATCCCTCGCCCGCTTCAACCTCGGCTGGCTCCTCGAGGGCGGGAAGACCGGCGACGGCGACGTCCCCGGCTGGATCGGCGTTCCCACCGGCGCCGAAGGGAAAGCAATCCCCTCGCAATGAATCCCCGTGCAGGAGGCGTGTGATGGACAAGACAATCCCTGGCAAACAGTTGAATGGGAAGACCGGCATGACAGCAACGTCCGCAGGCATCGCAATTTTTCTGGTGTCGTGCGGCATAGGCTTTTCCGACACGGTATCGGGAGGCGAACCAATGCTGCTCGGGCACACCCTGCTGAAGGGCTACGTGGACAGGTTCAACGCCGGTGACACCGAGCACTACAGGAACACCTATTCCAACAAGGACGCCTACGCCTTCCTTGCGGCGAACGTCCCGCTGTTTGAGTGCCCGGACAAGGCGATTGAGAAGATCTACACGAAATCACACGCATTTCGTGATATCCCACCGGGGTCGGACCAGACCCGAGAGGCGGTCGTGAAAGAGGATCTGCCGTGGATCGACGAGAACCTCGATCCCTATACCGGCAATTGGCTGGCACGGACCCGCCTGAACCGGGGCGTCGAGGACGGTGCGCAGATCAGCGCCGCACCCCCTCCCACCCCGCGCCCTGCGGCGCCGTGAATGCAGCACCGAAAAAGGAAATTCCAGTAATAGTTATGAGAAAGATATGCGTGGCACTGTTTGCAGCGGTCAATATCATGACCGCGGCGGCATCGGAGGGGGGAGCGCCGGAACTGCGGGTGAGGTTGGATGCGAAGTCTCCGGGGCGGACCTTTGAGGGCGTCGGGGCCGTCAGCGCCGGGGCCACATCCGTGTTCCTGATGGACTACCCCGAACCGTATCGGAGCGACATTCTCGACTTCCTCTTCAAGCCGGGGTTCGGGGCGTCGTTTCAACACCTAAAGGTGGAACTTGGGTCGGGCATGAATTCGACCTGCGGGGCCGAACCGTCGCATGTGATCGTCCCGGAGGAACTCGCCGATCCGGTGCCGCGCGGCTACGAACTCTGGCTGGCCGCCGAGGCGCGTAAACGGAACCCGGATATCATCCTCGATGTGCTGCCATGGGGGACGCCCTATTGGACGAAGGGCTACACCACACCCGAGGCGGCCAAGTGGGTCGTGTCGTTCCTTGATGTGGCGAGGGAGCACTATGGTTTGGAGTTTGATTATGTGGGCGGATACCGCAACGAATGCCGCCCCGCGGAGGCCGAACGAGCGCGGAAGTTCGTGGTCGAGCACCTGCGCCCCGCCCTCGACAAGGCCGGCTATCGGGATGTGAAAATCGTTGGCGGCGACATGTGCAACCTCCACTTCGGCCCCGATTACTACTGGCATGTGCTCAAGGACATGCTGAAATACCCGGAACTGGCCAAGTCCGTGGACGCGGTCGGCTACCATTATCCGGTCGGTTACATGACGAGCAACCATGACCATCGTCCCCTTCCAAAAGGATTTCTCGAAAGCGGCATTCCTCTGTGGTCGACGGAAGACTTCAGCAATACGGGAACATTTCGCCATGGCTGGATTTACCTGCGCCATATACTGCGCGAATACGGCGAGCTGCGCATGACCAAATCCGAGGCGTGGGCGCCGTTTTCCTCGTTGCCGGACGGGTTCAAGTGGAACAAGGTCGGGTTTCTCGACGCCAAGGACTGCCGTGGCGGGCACTACGAGGTGTTGCCTGCCCTGTGGGCGGTCGCGCACATCACGCAGTTCGCCGAGCCCGGCTGGCGGTTCATGGACACCGCGCAGGGGCAGATTTGCAAGAATACGGGGAGCTACTATACCACGCTGCGGAACCCTAAAACTGGAGATTGGAGCCTCATCGCCGCCACCGATAGGCCCGTCACGCTGGATATCCAGCTCGACCCGCCGATGGCCCGCGGGCCGGTCTCGGTCTGGAAATCAAACGAGGCCGAACAGTTCCAAAAGGTTGCCGTTCTCGAGGCGGAAGACGGGAAGGTCCACGCAGAGCTGGAAGGAGGAAACTTCACCATCTATACGCTCACGACCACCACCGGCCAGTTGAAGGGACAACCCTCGCATCCAATCCCCCAGAAGCAGGCGTCTGGTTCGTGGAAGGACGACTTCCAAGATTACTCGGAGCATGCGCGGCCCCGCTACTGGGGCGACCAGGAGGGCACCTTCGAGGTCGTCATCGACAATGGCGCGAAAGTCCTGAAGCAGGTGGTTCCCGAACCGGGCACTGTGTGGGGTCCGTCGTTCGGCTCCTGTGTCTCGTATTTCGGAGGCACCAGCCGCGTGCGCACCATGAAGATCGACACCGAGGCAAGGGTCGGGAAGGGGTTCGTCGAGATCGGCGCCGGGCAGAACTTGGAGCCGACGCTTCGATTGCAGCTCGACGACAGCGGCAAGTGGACCCTGCTATGCAAGGGCAAGGTGCTCAAGGAAGGCAATGCCGCCGACTTCGCCGCCGATGGCTGGAACCGCCTCGCCTTCGACCTCCGAGGCGAGCCGGACAGTCCGGGGCGAATTACCTGCGCCATCAACGGCAAGAAGTGTTTTTCGGGCGATCTGCCCCCGGAAACGATCGGTGCCGGCCTCGTTCCTCTGATCGGCTCGAGCTACGACCCGAACGCGTTTAAGTGGATTGAAGTGACACCCGTTCCCTGAAGAAGGAGATGTGATATGGAAGCGATGCGTAACTTGTCGACGAACCTGCGAATCTCCAACGGTCTGAGAGTTTCTGCCGCAGCGGTGATGTTCACGGTCCTGGCCAGCGCGATTTTCGCCGCCGAGTCGCCGCGCCGGTGCGAGAGGTTCAATCTCGGCTGGAAATTCCATCGGGGCGAGGTTCAGGACAAGGGGCGCGAGCTTGCAGGAGTGCCTGTGACCCGCTGGCATTGGATTGCCGTTGACGGCGGCGCGATCGACGCTGAAAGGCTTTCCACGCCGGGACTCGACATGTCCGGAGAGGCATGGCAGACGGCGAAGACAGGCGAGGACACATTTCAGAACCGGATCGGCTTCGCGTGGTTTCGCACGACCTTGCCGCATGTCGACGGGGAGGACCTCGTCGCCCGGTTCGCAGGCGTCGACGACAATGCGACTGTCTACCTCAACGGCCGGAAGATCGGTTCCAACGCTGGCTGGAACCAGCCGTTCGAGGTGGTGCTCAGCCAGGCCTGGAAGCCCGGCGGGCCAAATATCCTGGGCCTGCTGGTCGAGAACACCCAGGGCATGGGCGGAATCATTGGCAAGGTTGAGGTGGCGCCGGGCCGGGGAGTGGCTGGTCCCGCGCGTCCGGATTTTGACGACCGTTCGTGGCGCGTGGTCGATGTGCCGCACGACTGGAGCATCGAGGGGCCGTTCGAGAAGGGCAGCCGGGACACCGCACACCTCCCCGGCGGCGTCGGCTGGTATCGCAAGAGCTTCGATGCAACGGAGGACTGGACCGACAAGTCCGTCTCGATCCACTTCGACGGAGTGTATGAGCGTTCCGATATGTGGCTCAATGGCAAGCATCTTGGGTTCCACCATTACGGCTACACCGCATTCGCCTATGATCTCACGCCCCATCTGAACATCGGCGGCAAGAATGTGCTGGCCGTGCGCGTCGACAACTCGCTCCGGAGCCGGTGGTATCCCGGTTCGGGAATCTACCGCGATGTCGACTTGATCGTCGCAGGCAAGGTGCATGTCGATACATGGGGCACCTACATTACCACGCCGGAGGTGTCCGCCGACCGTGCAACCGTCGTCGTGAAGACGACCGTCAGGAACGACGATACGGAGGAGAAGAACATCACGCTGTTCAGCCGCATCGTCGACCCGCAAGGGCAGACCGTGGCCACTGCCGAATCCGCCCAAACGATTGCGGCCGGCGAAGGTGCGACATTCAAGCAGCGGACCGCGGTGTCAAACCCGCGGCTGTGGTCGTGCGAGACGCCCGATCTCTACCGCTTGCTCACCACGGTGCGGGCCGACGGCACGCCGAGCGACGAATACACGACTACTTTCGGGATCCGATCGGTGGAGTTCAGGCCGGGCCGGGGGCTATTCATCAATGGCAAAAGCGTGAAGCTCAAGGGCGTCAACCTGCATCACGACAACGGGATTCTGGGAGCCGAAGCCCACCCGCGGGCCGAGGAGCGCCGCGTGCTGCTGATGAAGGAGATGGGGGCAAACGCGATCCGCACCGCCCACAACCCGCCTTCGTCGGCCTTCCTTGACGCCTGCGACCGTCACGGCATGCTGGTGATCGACGAGGCCTTCGACGAGTGGACGCGCGGCAAGCGCGGCGGCTACTCGAATGTGTTCGAGAAGTATTGGCGGAAGGACATGGAGAGCATGATCCTGCGCGACCGCAACCACCCGTCGGTGATCATGTGGAGCATGGGCAACGAGTGCCCGGACCAGGGCTTCCCGAGCGGCGTGCAAACCGTGAAGATGCTGGCGGCGTTTACGCGTGAACTCGATCCCACCCGCGCCATCACCTACGGCGCCCAACCGGGCAACATGTTCCGGTTCCCGACGGCCGAGTTCTGGGCGGCGCTCGACGCGTGCGGCTACAACTACGAGGCATACAGCCGCGGCCATGGCGGGGGATACGCCGAGAGCCACGCGAGGTTCCCGGACCGATTGATGTACGGCTCCGAGTCGCGGATGCTGATGTTGCTTCCCTATTGGCGGATGATCATGGAGCACGACCATGTGCTCGGCGACTTCGTCTGGACCGGCATGGACTATCTTGGCGAGGTGGGTACGGGTGCGGGCCTCGCCGAGCACGACCAGTTCCCCGGTTACATTGCCAACTGCGGCAGTTACGACCTTTGCGGGTTCCCCAAGGCGCATTCGTACTACCGAAAGCTGATCTGGACGATGGACAAAGACGGAGCGGTCGCGCCGACGGTCCACGCCACCGTCCGGCGAAAGCATTCCGGAACCGACGTCCAATGGGTTCAAGCCGCCTGGGGATGGATGCCTTCGATAAGCTCGTGGACCTGGCCGAACGCGCCGAACACGATGTATGTAGATGTTTATTCCGGTTGCGACGAGGTGGAGCTTTTCCTGAATGGCGCATCGCTCGGCAAGAAGACATTTTCCAAGGACGATGGGTGCAGGTACATCAATACCTGGGAGGTGCCGTATGAGCCTGGAGAGATGAAGGCAGTCGGATACAAGGACGGCGACTCCGTGACGGAACATGTTCTCACCTCGGCCGGCCGTCCGTCCGGCCTGAAGTTGACCCTCGACCGGGAGGCCTTCCGTGCAAACGGCTGCGATCTCGCCTTCGTGAAGGTGGAGGTCGTGGACGCCAAGGGGAATTGGAACCCGTTGGCCGAACACAAGCTGCGCTTCGAGGTTTCCGGCCCGGCCACCATCGCCGCCGTCGGCAACAGCAATCCGCTCGCCGATCTGAAGCATGACTACCATGGCACAACCGCCAGCACCTACGACGGCCGATGCCTGCTCGTCGTCCGCTCGACAACGAAGCCCGGCCCGGTCTCCGTCACAGTCGCCGGCAACGGGTTGGAGCGGGAGACGGTGACCCTGACAGCAAATTAGCCCTCCAGAAACGAGAGGCGGGAGGAGTCCCACGATGAAAACGGGCCTCTTGGCGGCGGCTCTGGTGGCAGCGATCGTCACCATGGCCAATCGGCGTGATTCTCCCGGACCTCCCCCCTTTGGGGACTCCGATACGGAGCGCCTCTTTCTCGAAGAAAGGTGCCGCCGTTTTTCGGCCATCGCGCGGGTTGCCTTGCGAAAGCTCATCCAACTCAACCGGGCCCGCACCCTCCATGACCTCGCCGTCCCGCCCGGCAACCGGCTCGAAGCCCTCGTGGGAGACCTCGCCGGTTTCCACTCGATCCGTGTCAACGCCCAGTGGCGCATCATCTTTCGCTGGACCAATCAGGGCCCGTCCGAGGTTGCGATTGTGGATTACCATTGACTCTGCCCGTATGACGTCATAGGATACAGGCGTGAAGCCGCCTGTCACTCCCGGCGAGATCCTCCTCGAAGAATATCTCCGGCCCATGGGGATCTCCCAGAACGCCATGGCTCGCGCCATCGGCGTCTCTCCGCGCGCCGTCAACGAGATTGTGCGCGGCAAGCGCTCCATCACCCCCGCCATGTCGATCCGCTTCGGGGCCTTCTTCGGGCAGTCGGAGGACTTCTGGCACGGGCTGCAGGTCGAGTGCGACTTTCGAGCCCTCTCCCGCTCGAAACGGCAATTGGTCTCCGGTATTCGGCCCGCATCGGCCATCGCCCGGACTTGCTGAGCAATCCCGGGAGGATGCGGGCAGAAGTCAGGGGACGGAACAGGGGACCGTCAAAAGGATTGGACATGTCCGGCCGGTTCGCGGACGGCTCACCCCACCTTCCGCTCGCGACTGACCCGCTCCCGTGCCTCCCGGATGGCCCGGCTCACCGCTCCCCTTGCGCCCATCGTGAGCCGCTCCGCGACCCACCTGCGGGAACCGGCAATCACCCGCAGCACTTCTTGAACTTCTTGCCGCTGCCGCAGGGACAGGGGTCATTGCGGCCGACCGCGGGGGGCTTGTCGGGGACCGGGGCCCGCCCCGCCGGGTCGGATCGGGACGAGCCCAGCGATCTTTCCGCGATCCGGCGCAATTGGTCATGGCGGGTGCGGAGAGTCCGCTTGAGCGCAGGGCGGGCCTTGCGCAGGACCCCGATGAACTCTCCCGCCCGGGGGCAGCCGGGCGAAGCCTCTTCCAACCGGGCCTTGCCGGTCCGGTAGTCGAAGAACAGAAACGCGGAAGGGGCGAGGGTGTCCTCCGGCGGCGACGATTCTCCGCCCACTCTGAAGAGTTGCAGCTCCACTTCGCTGCAGGGACAGCCGGGCCGGAGGCAATACGCGTCGACGGCCACCCAGCGGTCCGGTCCGATGACACACGAAAACGTGTCCGCCCACGGAAAGATCCGGCGGTACTCGAACAGGAGACCCTGCCGGATCTCTCTGGCGGGCAGGGCGATGTCGATCGCATCCGGATCGAGTTCCTCCATCATGCGGGCCTTGACCTTCCGGAAGAGGTTGAGGAACAGCCCCCACATGTCGTCATCCATCTCGGCTTCCAGGGCGCGGGCCAATTCGCGGCCCTCGGCCGGCGGCCCGTCGGCGGCCGTCACGGTGCGCTCGAAAACGTCGAGCGCGAGCACCAGGCGCGACTCCCCCGACCCGGATGAATCCGGCGCGGGGCGGACGCACTCCAGTTCCACGATGGAACAAGGGCAAACCGGGTTGCCGCATACTCCCGGGTCGATGCCGAACGGCTGACCGGCCCACGGCCCGCTGTCGAGCCTGAGCTGCGCCGGAAAGCCGAGCCCCGGAGCAGCGGAGGAGGATTCGTGAGCAGGCCGATCAAGGGACACGTTGCGAAAGTAAACGTTTCCGGGCCCTCAGCAACACCGGAAGCCCTGCATCAAGCCCCGCTCGGTTCGACCCTCGGCGGAAGATACCCGCCATCGTTCACCACGAACACGCCAAATCGCCCACCCAATTCCCCCGCCGCCTCGCCCACCAGCCACGGGAGCGGTGGCAGAATCCACCCGGCTTGCTCCCCCAGCGTGGGGAAAGGCGAGGTGGCCGCCCCGCACCTGTCAATGTTTGAAAACCTTGACCCTGCTTTTCGGAATCTTCGCCTGACCGAGAATTTTCTCACGGCCAACGAGTTCCGGTGGCGGCGAGCCGGCGCCGGGCCAGAACGGGTTGCGGACGGGATTCTCGAGGTGTAGCCGAGTCTACCTGTTTATAGCCGAAATCAAGTATGTACACGTATAGGTCGGCAGAAATCTGAGTCGGCAGGGTGGGCGCCAAGCGCAGTTGGCTTCGAGAATGTTGGCCTTGAGTGGGCTGTTGCAGGTGAGCAAATTGTTCCCCCGTCTTGTCATGAAGTTGCTTGATGTTGATCGTCCTGCGACCAGCTTTCACGGTGAAACGGCGAAAAGGGAAATGCGTGAATGTCAGGTCAAGTTTCTGAATCAAGCATGCCGTTTCGGATTGATTGATGATTGATGAAGTGAGCTTGGACAGCGCGGCCGCGCCTCTCCAGCTCCCATCAAAAATCAAAAATCGACACTCGACAATCATCAATTGGTCCGAGGCTTGCCTCGCTAATCGCTGGTTCGCCCCACCATCCTGAAAGATCGCGAGCCGGAGAAACGTGTCATCAACGACCCTCAGAACCTAATCGTCCGCCTGCCAACCCCCGAGGCGGGCCGGGTTAACATCACTATCCTGATCTCAGCACTATGAAAAAGTTCCACCACATCGGCATTCCAACCACGCGCTCGCGCCCGGGGGAGACCTATCTTGAGGACGCCCGGCTGCACGTCACCGACAGCGGGGCCAGCGAGCATCACATCGAGTGGCTCCGTTTCGAGGACGGGAGCCCGCTTCCCGAGGTCCTGAAGACGACCGCCCACGTGGCCTACGAGGTGGATGACCTTGACGCGGCCCTCGCCGGCCGCGAGATCCTGCTCGAGCCGTTCACCCCGATGGAAGGGGTGCGGGTCGCCTTCATCCTTGACGACGGCGCGCCAGTTGAGTTCATGCAGGTCGACTCCTGAGAAAACTAACTTCGTTATTCAGCCATGAAGAAATTCATCAATGATCCCGCCCAACTGACCCCGGAACTGCTTGAAGGATTTGCGATTGCGCACGGCGACAAGATCGCGGTCAGCCCCGACCGGCTCGTGACGCGAGCCCGCCCGAAGTCGCCGGACAAGGTGGCCTTGGTCACCCTCGGCGGAGCGGGCCATGAACCGGCCCTGAGCGGATTCGTCGGCGAAGGCATGCTCGACATCAGCGTGGCGGGCGACATTTTCGCCGCGCCCGGGCCGCCGCCGGTCGTCGAAGCACTGCGTCAGGCCAACCGCGAGGCGGGAACCCTGTTCGTGGTGTTGAATCACGCCGGAGACGTCTTGAGCGCCGACATGGCCATGCAGATGGCCGAAGAGGAGGGGCTCAAGGTGAGAAAGATCCTCACCCATGAGGACATCGCGGCCGGACCGGACGCCCCCGAAGCGGACCGCCGCGGGTTGGTGGGCTGCGTCCCGCTCTACAAGCTCGCCGGAGCGGCGGCTGAAGCGGGGCGGAGCCTCGACGAGGTCGCCGCCATTGCAGAGCGGTTCAACAACCAGATGGCGACCCTCGCGGTGGCCATGAAGGGCGCCACCCATCCCGCCACCGGCGAGGCCCTCTTCGAACTCGCCGAGGACGAGATGGAGATCGGGATGGGCCAGCACGGTGAAGCCGGCACCGGACCCTGCAAGATTCTCAGCGCCGGCCAGACCGCCGCCCTGATGATGGAGCGCCTCCTCAAGGCCGTCGACGCCAAGAAGGGAGACCGCCTCCTCGTGATCCTGAACGGGGCCGGCTCCACCACCCTCATGGAACTCTACATCGTCATGAAGGGCGTGAAGAAGTATCTCGACGAGCAGGGCATCACGATCGCTGCGAGCCACGTCGGCGAACTCCTGACGGTCCAGGAAATGGCCGGCTTCCAGATGTTCGCCGCCAAGATGGACGACGAACTGCTCGACCTCTGGAAGGCCCCCTGCGACACTCCCTCGTGGACCGTCCGCTGACCGCCTTCCATGATGGTTCCGGAAGGTTCGGAATCCAAAGAGGACACCGGCCATGAAAGAAACCCTCGGCCCCGACGAGATCGTCGCCATGCTCCGCGGGGCGGCGGCGAAGATCCGCGACGGACACGCTATCCTCACGGAACTCGACAGCGCCACCGGCGACGGCGACCACGGTGCCGCCATGCTGCGCGCCATGGATGCCCTCGAACAGGCGGTCAACCAAAACGCCGAGGCCGGCCTCAAGGAGCAACTCAAAAAGGCCGGCTGGGCCATCATGTCCACCGCGGGGGGCTCGACCGGCCCGCTCCTCGGTTCGTTCTTCACCGGCATGAGCCATGATCTCGACGAGCCCGCGAAGTTCGACGCCCCGGCCCTGTCCGCCCTCATCCGGAACGGCGTGTCCGCCATGCACAAGCACTCGAAGGCGCAGGCGGGCGACCGCACCATGATGGACGCCCTCCTCCCCGCCGCCGAAACGCTCGCACAACACGAAACCGCCAAACCTCCCGCCGAGTTGCTGCAACTCGCCGCCAGCGCCGCCCGCACCGGCGCCGATCGCACCCGCGAGATGCGCGCCAAGTTCGGACGAGCCCGCAACCTCGGCGACCGCGTCCTCGGCCACGCCGACCCCGGCGCCACCTCGATGGCCCTCATCCTGGAGGGCTTCGCCGAGGGCTTGCAGTGCCCCGATCCCGGCAAGACTTGACCAGCGCCCGCTCTCCTGACTCCCTGACCAACGAAAGCAACAACCAGCCACAATCCAATGAAAGAACAACCATCTCCCGATCCCATGAGCCGCCGGACCTGTCTCAAGACCGTGGGCGGCGCGGTGCTGGCCTCGTCCACCGCGGGCGCCGCCGCCGCAGCCTCCAGCAAGAGCTTCTACCAGAAGACCGCCTTCGACCCCAAAGCGGCGAAAGCAGCATACTTCAAGATGATGGAACGCTTCAACTACCCCATCCCCGAGGTCTTGCGCGGCGACGACTTCTGGGTGTGCGATTTCCTCCAGGGCGACTTCGCAAAGCTTGGAATGGGCGGCGTCTTCTGGATCAACCAGAAAGGAACCTACGGCACCGTCGGCGGAGAAAAATACGACGGCAAGTTCGAGGACGAGAAGTTCGGATACCTCGGCCACGAGATCTTCCTCCTGCCCGGACAAATGCTCCCCGAGCACAACCACGTCGGCGGACCCGAAGGATACGGGCCCAAGATGGAACACTGGCAGGTGCGATACGGCGAAGTCCAGTTCTTCGGCGAATACAAGCGCGCCGGCGACGAGATCCCGATCTCCGAAATGCCCGTGAAGGAACGGCCGTGGGGCTGGGGTGAGGACTGGTTCCGCTCGAAGTTCGTCGCCAAGCGCACCGCCAAGTCCGGACAGCTCTATGCGCTCGTGGACCCGGAATCATGGCACTTCCAGCGCGCCGGAGCCGAGGGCGCCATCGTCACGGAATTCGCCACCTACCACAACCACGTCGCGTTCAGCAAACCCGGCATGGCCTTCGACAACTCGAAGTAAGCGGGCGCCCCATAACCCGGCACCGGCGTGCGAGGCTGGTATGATCCGTCCCTCCGGGACAGGAGAGCCGGCGGACAGGCCAGCGCGTATTCACAGACCCTGTGACGCGCGCAAGAAGGGCGAGGCATGCCTCAGCCCGCGAGTCATGGCCGGATCTCCCAGCTTGCGACAGATCCTCCGAGCGCGCCCGTTCTTGATTTCGGAGTGACGCGGAACCGCTTCCGACGCTCCGTTCGCGGGATTCGGCCAAAACGAGTGCCTTGCTCCCTCGCGCTTCAGCAAGGATTGATTCCGCCCGGTTGCGTTTCCCGGCCGAACACGACCATTATCCGCATGCAAGCGCAAACCCGATTCGCCCGGGATGGGTCCCGGCTCCCGACGGCGCCGGTGGCTTGCCACCCTGCCCATGCCCGGAACACCGGTGGATTTTTATGGCGTTTCCGGAACTTGGATGTTAAGATGATTTAGAGGTTGAGACGCTGAAAAAGCTTAATCGCTGTTATTGCGCCTTGATCTCAACCGCCCTTTCATGACAAGCAGAGACCGATCGTAGCGGACGAAACGTCTGCCGCCAATGAGCGCTCTCGACATCCCCGGCCACCAAGTCGAAACCCTGATCGGGAAGGGAGCGTGCGGGTCGGTCTTCGCGGCCCGGCGCGATTCCGGCGAAGTGGTCGCTGTGAAGGCCCTCGATCCCCGGGCCTGCAATCCCGAACTCATCGAGAATCGCATCCGCCGCCTCTACCGTTCGGCCCCTCCCAGAGCCGCGGTCCCGCTGAAAGCCTTCTCGCTCGACAGAGTCCCCTTGGTGCTCGTGGGCGGGCTCATGGCGGACCGCATCGTCCAGGGGATCGGGGTCCGCTACGCTCCGCGCACCCTCCAGCTTCGGCTGGAAGAGTATTTGGGACAGCGGAGTTCGTGGATGCTGGTCCGGCGCCTCGCGCAGGTCCTCGCCGAGTTCCATCGGCGGCGGGTGGTGCATGGCAACCTGAAGCCGGGCAATGTTTTCTTCGACACCGACGGCGAACTGTTGCTCGCCGACTACATGCAGGGGCTGATGCCCGGAATCGAGTCCCTGCCTTTCACGGACGCCCTGCTCTACGCGGCGCCGGAACAGCTTGCCCACCCGGACGGGCTTCTCGAAGGGGCCGGATACGGCTGGGATGTCTACGCGTTCGGCACCCTCGCGTTCCGCCTCCTCAACGGCGTCTTCCCGCGCTGCCATGACGTCTTCCGCAAGGTCGCCCCCGCGCCCGGCGAACAGCGCCGCCCCGGCGTCGAGGCCGATTGCGTCCGCATCTCCGAGAAGCTCCGACAAACTGCCCTCGCCCCGTGGAAGTGCTCCCCCCCCACCCGGGAAGAAGAAGAGGGCCGCCTCGTCATCGAACGCTGCCTGCAGCTCGACCCGTCGAAACGCTACTCCGACATGCGCGAAGTGCTGCAGGATCTCGAGGAAATCGCCGCCTCGCGCCAAGCCCGCCTGACCCGCGAAAACGAGGAGAAGCACGTCGCCGCACTTGAACGCCGGCATCGCGGCTGGCGAACCGCCGCCGGCCTCGGTATGGCCGCTTCCCTCGCCCTCGGAGGTCTGATCGCCTTCCAGATCCTCCAGTCCCCTCCCATCGAAGTCACCAAGGTCCTCGTCGCCCCCGACCGCGAAGAGGACCGCATCGATCCCGCCGAACTCGACGCCGCCAAGGAAGAGGCCGCCCGCGCTATCGAGGAACGCGACGAACTGGCCCGAGCCAGCGAAGGACTCCGGGAACGCTACGTCGAGATGTCCGAGGACCTCAACGCCGCCTTCGCCCTCAGCGATCAGCTCCTCGCATGGTCGGTGGAACGCGGCGCCGCCCGGCTCCCGACCCTCGAAAACCGCCTCGGCCGCCTCAAGGTGCTCGAGCGCTCGATGCACGAGCTGCTCCAGCGCAGCGAGAGCGAGCCGCCCATGCAGCGCCACCGGTGGCGCATCAAGCTCGCCCTCGCCGAAATCGCGCTCGCCGGCAATCAGACCGGCCTCGCCAAAGACCGCCTCGCCGAAGCGATTCGCGAAGCTCCGGCCGCAGACGACGCCACCTTGCGCCGCCTGACCCGCGCCCGGGTTCTCGTCTGCCTCCTCGGCTCCGATCTGCCCGGTTCCGGCATCACCCAAAGCGAGTTGGCCGAGACCGAAACCGCCCTTGCCTCCCTCCCACCCGAAGCCAGCGAAACAAAGCGATTGCAGGCCGCCCTCCAGATCGCCTCGGCCCGTCTCGAAGACCGGAATGGCGACTCCGCCGGGGCTCTCGAAAACTACCGGCGCGCTTTCGCCGCCATGACCGCTCTCTGCGAAGAGCAACCGCGGCTCGCCGCCCTGCGCGTCTGGCGGGCCCGCGGATACACCGAAGCCGCCACCGCCGCCGCCGGCCATGGCGCCGTGGACGCCGCCCTCCTCCTCCGGGAACAGGCCGCCGTGGAACTGATGGAACTGCACGCCCGCCATCCCGGCCGCGCCGACGTGCAGGTCGAACTCTCCAAGGCCTTCGGCGCCATCGCCGAGTCTGCCCTCGAAAACGGCGACCACCAGCGGGCCGAAGACCTCGCCCACCGCTCCCTCGACCTCCTCCATGGCGCCGTCGCCAACCCCGAAGAACGCAAAGACGCCCTCGTCCAGCTCGCCACCCAGAAAAGCATCGTCGCGGCCTGCCTCGCCGACCGCGGCAACCTCAAGGAGGCCGCGGAATTCATCCAACAAGGCGCCCAACACGCCCGGGACGCCCTCGACCACGACCCCGGAGATCCCATGTCCCGATACCGCCTCGCCGTCCTCACATGGCAAAAAGCCGGCCTGCGCGAACTCGCCGGCAGCCACCCCGACGCCCTCCGCCTCGGCCGCGAGGCCCAGTCCCTCCTCGACAACCTCCTCGAAAACGGATCCACCCGGCCGCCCCCCCGCGAAATCAAGCGCTCCCTCGCATACCTCACCAGCGACCTCGGCCACGCCGCCCAGCTCGCCGGCCGCGACGGCGAAGCCATCGGCCTCTTCCGAGAATCCCTCCGCAACTGGAAATCCCTCGCCGCCACCGAAAAAAACAACCCCGAATTCCAGGACGGCCTCGAATGGGCCGAATTGCGCCTCCGCGAACTCGACGCCATCTCCTCCGTCTCCCCCGAGCCCCGTTAGCCCCCCTGCGGACCCCCTCGGCGACCTCGCCCGCTACCCCGGCTTGTCCGGCGAAGCCCGAAGGGCGACGACCGAAGCCCCCTGCCATTCAACAGGCTCAGGCCCCGGGCCGCTCCGAAGCGAGCAACGGTGCCCTTCCTCCGTCCCAAGGACGAAATGCCACCTTCGGAAAACCCCTTCCTCGCGCTGAGATTGACAGTGGCCCATAAAAGAATACTATGACCCATGTGAAGACCACGATCGAGTTGCCGGACGAATTGCTCGCCCGCGCCAAGTCCGTCGCAGCGGAACGCCGGACGACGTTGAAATCCATGATTGAGCATGCCCTGCGCCGTGAACTATTGGAACGCGACGAGGCCTCTGCACCGGGATCCCTTTGCGGAATCAATGATTATGGTTTTCCCGTGTTGCAGGCCAAAGGCGGTGGACCTCACGCCAGGGTCTCCAGCGAAACGGTCTACAGACTACTCGAGGATGAAGACAAGTGACTTCCTGAACCTCCATGGTCTTCCTTCTCGATGCGAATGCGCTGATTGCCCTCGGGGATCCGAAACACGTTCACCACCTCCGGGTGCAGCAATGGTTCCATTCTCAGAAGCCCCTCTCCTGGGCAACGTGTCCTCTGACTGAAAACGCCTTTCTCCGCATCGTCGGAAACCCCGGCTACCCTGTTGATTACGGGAAACCCGAAGACCTCAGGTTCGTGTTGAGGCGAATCTGCTCCTGGCCCGGGCATCAGTTCTGGGGCGACGAGATCTCTCTGCTGGATGCTGCCAGCTTCCCGAAACTCGCCGGTTCAAAGAAGCTCACCGACCTCTACCTCCTGGGGCTTGCGACCCACAAACGGGGACAACTGGCGACACTCGACCAGCGGATCGATCCCGCCATCGTGCCGGGAGGAACCGCCTCATACTTCCTGATTCCTTGAATTTCCGGCAAATGAGGCGTTGTCAATTCACCCAACTTGAAGTTCCTTACCGCACGTGCGGGCCGCCTCAACAGCCATGATGGACGCCATCAGGGACTACCGCTTCGACGAGCGGCCGTTCCTTGTCTTCTGGGAAATCACGCGGGCCTGCGCCCTGGCCTGCCGGCACTGCCGCGCCGTGGCCCAACCCCGCCGGCACCCCGACGAACTGGACGACTCCGAAGCCCTCCGCCTCGTCGAACAGCTCGCCGAGTTGCGCCCCCCGATGCTGGTCCTGACCGGCGGCGACCCCCTCATGCGGCGCGACGTGCTCGACCTCGCCCGCCATGCCGCCCACCTCGGACTCCACGTCGGCCTGAGCCCTTCCGCCACCGAGCGCCTCGCCAAGGCCGACTTCCACGCCTTCCTCGACGCCGGCATCCAGCGCATCTCGCTGAGCCTCGACGGCGCCACGCGCGAAACCCACGACGCCTTCCGCGGGCTGGCCGGCACGTTCGACCGCACCATCCACGCCTACGAGCAAGCCCAGAGGGCCGGCCTGAGCGTCCAGATCAACACCACCCTCACCCGCGGCAATACCGCGGAATTCCCCGCCTTCCGCGACCTCATGTTCGAGCTGAAACCCGCCATGTGGAGCGTCTTCCTCGTGGTGCCCACCGGGCGCGCCGGGCTCGCCGACCAGCCCGACCCGCAAGCGCTCGAAGAGATCTTCGAGGAGCTGGCCGATCTCGCCGGCCGCGCGCCGTTCGGCATCAAGACCACCGAAGGCCATCACTTCCGGCGCGTTCTGCTCCAGCGCGGCCGCGGCCGCTCCTACGGCCGCATGGGCATGCGATCCCCGCTGGGCATCCGCGACGGCCGGGGCGTGATGTTCATCTCGCACACCGGCGAAGTCTCGCCCAGCGGTTTCCTGCCCATCCCCTGCGGCAACGTCCGCTCCCGGCATCCCGGCGCCATCTACCGCGAACACCCGCTGTTCGTCTCGCTGCGGGACAGCGACGCCCTCGGCGGCAAGTGCGGCCGTTGCGAATTCCGCAAGGTCTGCGGGGGCTCCCGCGCCCGCGCCTGGGGAGTCACCCGCGACCCCCTCGCCGCCGAACCCCTCTGCCCGTACGAGCCGGTCGGGGTCGCGGAACCCATCTGACCCGAAATGATCAACCTCACCAAGCTCTGGACCGGCGCCGCCCAGCCCGCCGACGCCCTTCGCTACGGCGCACATGGTAACGGAGACCGCCCCGCGGACTGCGCGCCCGGAAGCCACGCCTCCCCCGCCCGCCACGCCCGCGAGCGGAAGCCGATCGTGGTCTGGAACATCACCCGCACCTGCAACCTGCGCTGCGTGCACTGCTACTCGGACTCGAACGCCGCCTCCTATCCCGGCGAACTCGCATGGGACCAGATGTGCAACGTGCTCGACGACCTCGCGAATTATGGTGTTCCCTCCCTCCTCCTGTCGGGTGGCGAGCCGATGGTGCATCCCCGGTTTTTCGAACTCGTCGAACTCGCTTCCGCCCGCGGCCTGAAGCTCACCATCTCGACCAACGGAACCCTCATCACGCCCGAACGCGCCGCGCAACTGAAGGCCGCGGGGGTGGCATACGTCGGCATCTCGCTCGACGGAATCGGCCCGATCCATGACCATTTCCGCGGAAAAGAGGGCGCCTTCGACGCCGCCGTGCGCGGCTTCCATGCCTGCCACGACGCCGGACAAAAGACCGGCCTGCGCCTCACCCTGACCCGCCACAACGTCTCCAACATCGAGCGCATCCTCGACTTCATCGAGGAGGAGAACATCCGGCGCGTCTGCTTCTATCACCTCGTGCCCGCGGGCCGCGGCAGCGACCTCCAGGTGCTCAGCCCCGCCGAGTCGCGCCACGCCCTCGACACCCTCATCGCACGCGTCGAGGACTGGCGCCGCCGCGACGCCGGCCGGGAGGTCCTCACCGTCACCCAGCCCGCCGACGGCGCCTACCTCCTCCTCCGCATGCAACGCGAAAACCACCCCCGCCTCGCGGAGGCCCGGCGGCTCCTCGCATGGAACGGCGGCGGCGCCAACAGCTCCGGCCGCGGCATCGCCAATATCGACACCCAGGGCAACGTCCACCCCGACCAGTTCTGGCGCCACGTCCACCTCGGCAACGTCAAGAAGACCCCCTTCCCGGCCATCTGGAACGAACGACACCCCGGCAGCCGCGACATCCTCCGCGAAATCCGCTCCGTCGGACTCATGTCCGCCGCCGATCGCCAAAACCGCATCTCCGGCCCCTGCGGCCGCTGCCGCTGGTTCGAAATCTGCGGCGGCGGATTCCGCACCCGCGCCGCCGCCGCCAACGGCCACCTCTGGGGCTCCGACCCCGGTTGCTACCTCAACGAGGAAGAGATCGGGCAGGTCGTCACGGCCTCCCCGTGAACGACGCGTCCGGCAGGAACGGCCGAGGCCGTGGCACGACCGTCCCGGTCGTGACCCCCCAACCACCCGGCAGCCCGCAAACCTCGGCCGCTTCACGGCCCGGCCATCTCCATGCCCTCACCGCCACAGTTCGAAGGCGTGCGCCGAGAAGCCGGCCCCGAAGGCGGTCAGCCACAGCCGCCGGTCGCTCCCGTCGCGCTTCATCCGCTCCTCGAGCGCAAGGAGCACGCCGGGACTACTACAATTCCCGTAATTATGCAGGGCCTTGCGGGTTTCTCCGAGGGTGAACCCCGGAAGGTTGTCTTCGAGGGCCTCCACCACGTCCCGCCCCCCGTTGTGGGCGATCACCTGGTCGGGGTCCCCGGCCCGCTGCTCGAACAATTCCCGCACCGCCTGTCCGGCGACTGCCGGGACGTTGCGATGGAGCTTGTTCTTCAGCCTTCCTCCGGCGTTCACGAAGCGGATCTTCTCCCGCTCCTGCGGCCAGTGCAGCGTCCGGAAACCTCCCGCCCGGAAGAGGTTGTCCGCCCCGTTCCCCTTCCACACCGCCGCCGCCGCCCCGTCCCCGAACAGGCAGAGGCTGATCAGGACCCCCGGCTCGTCGTCCATGAAGAAGGCCGCGGAACACACCTCGACCGCCACCGTGGCCACCGTGGCCCCGGGGTGGACCGCCAGAAAGCCATGCGCCACCCGGAGCATGGGGACGGCCGCCCCGCAGCCCAGCCCCACCACGTCATGCAGGCAGGCGTCGCCCCGCATTCCCAGATCCTCCGCCACGTGGCTCGACACTCCCGGACAGAGGTATCCGGTGCAGGTGCAGACGAAGAGGGCGTCCAGATCCTGCGGCCTCGTCCCGGCCGCTTCGAGCGCCTTCGACAACGCCGCTCCCGCCAACGCCGGCGCGGCCTCCTCGAAGTCCCGGTTCAAACGCTCCGCGTCCCGCTCGAACAGCTCGGAAGGCTCCCCGAGCGCGAAATGACGCCTCGCAATGCCCGAATCACTCCACAGAATCCTGAGCAACAAACGGCGCGAGCGCGGCTTCAAAGACGCCACCCGCGGCGCCGCCTTCGCGATCTCGTAACACTCGCGCTGCGAATACGAGTCGGCCGGAAAGGCGCTGGCAAGGGAATGCAGATACATGAGTCAGCGAAGCAAACGGTAGAGGGCCTGGAAGGGAAACACCCCCCGCCGCGCCGACCAGCCCATGGCCCTGCGTCCGGGTGCCGCGAAGAAGCATGGATGCAAAACACGCGCTGTAAAGAGGCGACGACGGAATCTCCGCGCCACACCGGACCGGATCGCCGCCACGGTCTCCCCCCACGACGCGCGCCCCGCGGCATAGCCGGTCAGGGGGTCCAGCGCCAGTTCCGCCGCCTCGAACGCCATGGACATGCCGTTTCCGGTGAATGGCGGAATCATGCATTCCGCGTCGCCCACCGCGCACAGATCATCCTCGAGATCCTGCTTGCCCAACCGGAAGGCGCTCACCCCGAGAAACGACGACTCATCGCGCTCGCCATCCCGCAGCGACTCCGCCACTTCCGGAAGGCCGGCGGCCTCAAGATATGCGCACAGGAGTTCCGAACCTTTCCGGCGCAGCGGGCGCTTTCGGAACAACCCGCAAACGTTCACGCGCCCGTCCTCGACCGGCGCCACGCCGGCATAGCCTTCCTCTCCAACGTGCATCTCGAGGTGCGGGCCAAACGCGGACCCCCGGACGTGGATCTTGAGACCCAGCCATGCGCTGTCTCGTTCCGGCCGCCGCCCCGCCGCCCAGACCTGCCCCGTCCGGGCCTCGCGCCTCCGTCGCGAACCCGTGCGCAACTCCCCGCCGGCCGTCACCAACCGCTCCGCCAGGCGCGCGTCAAGCCGATACCGCGAAATGCCACGCGCCGCCTCCGGAAGCTCCCGCGCCAACACCTCGCGGCCGCGCACATACCACCTCGTCCGCCGCAGAACCCGCGCATCATCGAGAAACGACGCCACGCCCAGACCTCGCAGAGTATGGTCGCTCACCCCGCTGATGAACTCGCCGCAGACCCGATGGCGCGGGTAACTCCCGGCCTCATGGACCACCACCGGAACCCCGCGCATCCGCAACCCGATTCCGGGCGAGAGCCCCGGCAGTCCTCCGCCCACGATCGTGATCGTTTTCACCGTCTCCGCCACGCTACCAGACGACACGCCCCGCGCAACGTGCTTCGCTCGCACACGTTCCATGCCGCGCCGTCCAAATCCAGCAACCGGGGCAGTTCTCCTCGCACGAATCCCGCCCGAATACTCGCCATCATGTCGTGGCGCGTCACCCGGTTCACCAGCGGCCACAGCGCGTAGCCCTCCGCCAGCGCCAGCGGTGAGCGCCTCGGCTCCGAGAAACACAACCCCTCGAATCTCCGCAACACGGACCCCAACTCATGCAACGCCCCGTCCTCGAAATGGTGCAGAATCAGATTGCCCGCCACAAATCCGCGCCCCGTTCCCCTCCCTTTCCCCGAACCGCTCGTCATCCCGGCCAGCACCTCCCGCACATCCCCTTGGATCCACTCCACCCCGTCCTTCAGCCGCTTCGGTCGCGGCGCAAGATCCACTCCCAGAACCTCCCGTCCCTTGCCCGCCAACCCCTCCAGCAATTCGCCGCCGCCCGCCCCGATCTCGACCACCCGTCGCACTCCCAGCCGATCCAGCACTCTGCGCATCCAGCGGAGGTTCCCCATCAAGCCGTTGACCAACCGCAGATCCCGCCGGCTCCGAACCGCTTCCGGATCGTCCCATGCCAACTCGTCCAGAATCTCCGGCTCGACCAAACGATTCATTGCTCCCGCCAACCGCCAAACCTCTCCGCATGCCCTCAATCCACAAGCCACAAATCCTTCCGCGCTCCATCCTCGACTCCTCCGCCCCTCACCTCGCAAAGCCCCAACCAAACACGCTCCGAATACGATTCGAAGCCGATTCTCAAAGCGCGCGACGCACGCCCCCCCGCAAATCCCGCAACACCCCGCTGCACACCCACGCCACACCGCAGGGCGGTTGTCTGGTTAATTGATTTCCGGGGGCGGCGTTTTCAGGAGGCGCAGGGCGGACCAGGGTTTGGCGCTGTGGTGGTGGAAGGCGGAGTTGAGACTCTCGAAGCGCTCCCGGTCGTGGAGACGTAGGACCGCTCCGCGCAAGAGAGCGAGAACCTGCCCTCCGCTGGCTTTCTTGCGCGGGCGCGAGGCGTCCTCCTTCCACAGGGCGGCGTCGCGTTTCCAGTGGTTTTTGTTTTCCACCGACCAGTGGCCGCGGATCGCGGCGGCGAGCTGCGCGGCGCTTTTCTCCTCACGCTCGAGGCTGGTGATGAAGTAGCGGGTGTCGCTTTTGAGCTCCGTGCTGTCCCCCTCGATCCATTCGCGGGTGCTGCGCACGAATTGCCGAGCGCCGGGAAAGGGGCTGATGTCTTGATTCAGATCGCAGCGGGCGAGGTGGCGGCGCTCGATGCGACCGTGGGCTTTTTCCCAGTCACTGACCCATTCATCAGGGGCGGTGGAAAGGCGCTTTTGAGCCAGCGCGTGGAGGGTGGGCTGGTTGTCCTTGATCCCTAACAGGTAGTCTGCCCCATGGTTGGTGATAATAAGCGCCGTTTTTTTTGGGCGTTCAGGGCGTCGCCGGTCACCAGCGCGCCGCAGAGTTGGTCCCCGGCGTCTTTCTCAAGGAGATGCTGGGCGACGGGGAGCTCGCAGTCGTCCTTCTTGCCACTGTAGGTGCGCTGGGCCAGGGGCTGGCCGGTGGCCTGGAAGCAGAGGGTGACGATGCCGCCGAGCCTGCCTTTGGCTCCGATGCTCTTGCCGTCCAGCGCGAGGCTCTTGGGCAGGAGATCGCTGTTCTCGCCCAGCCAGGTGTTGAGAGCGCGGGCCAGCTCGACCGGATCGATGCGGTTGACCATGTCGTTGATGGCTCCGTAGCCGGGCAGGACGAGCTTGCCGGTTTTCTTGTTGCGTTTGGTCAGCCCGACGGCGCGCCGCTGGTTCTCGTCGAGCGGGCCGCACTTCTGCCAGATGGCCTTGACGGTGTCCGCACCACAAATCAGCCCGTAAACAATCAGGGTAAGCATGGCGCTGAAGGGATGGCGGATGGCTTTGGGATTGCGGGTGTCGGT
>Ga0180435_10001040_pt1 | contig 29096 bp, 28 predicted proteins | sample SS_ome_3_FD_132467 | JGI IMG/M metagenome (GOLD analysis project Ga0180435, IMG submission 132467) | Hypersaline lake sediment archaeal communities from the Salton Sea, California, USA - SS_3_S_1 metaG | ecosystem: Environmental > Aquatic > Non-marine Saline and Alkaline > Hypersaline >... | reverse complement strand
GCCCCGTTTCGTTGCCACACAAACCGGGAGATGACCTCCGAGCCGACGGGCAACACATCCAAAATCAGGATGCTTGAGGTGTAGGAAAAAGCGGCGTATCGACAACGCAAGGCCTGTAAGAGCCCTGTGCAGATGTAGAGTGCAAAATCGAGGCGCTGTTTGCATTTGTCACTACAATACCGCCGTCTTCGCTTGGGCAAAGGGGTACACCCACAGGCGAGGCAGATGCGTCCACCCATATGATTTTGTACCGCTGGCAGGTCGTTTCGAGCGGCGTGTTTGATACCGTCTCCTTTCACGCTATATTCATCCACTTTTCTCTGACAGGCTCCTAATCAAGTTTGGCTAAGTTCGTTGGAAGTCCCTTGGGTAGCCGCCATCAGATCAGAAACGGTGACGATCGCCGTGGCGGTGGCTACGTGTTCCCGTAGCGCCTCCATGCCTCCTTCCTGGCGGTCCACCAGGACCACTGCTTGTTCCACCTGGAGGCCTTCAGCACGGGCTCGGTGCAAGGCCTTTATAGCGGAGCCTCCGGTCGTGATGACGTCTTCCACAATGACCACGTGTTGTCCCGGGGCCATGTCTCCCTCGATCCAACGGATGATACCGTGGGATTTCTGTGTCTTGCGGATGGAAAAGGCCTTTAACGGCCTTTTTTCCAGGTATGAGGCAAAGGCGGTTGCCATGGCCACCGGATCGGCGCCGAAAGTGAGGCCGCCGACGCCTTTCACATGGGGATCCTTAATGCACTCCAGTACCAGATGGCCCACCAGAAACATGCCTTTGGGATGTAACGTCGTGGGTTTGCAATTGATATAATACCGGCTCCGGCGGCCGGAGGCCAGCGTGTATACCGGTTTCTCATCGTGCATAAACGACTTTCGGCAAAGCATTTCAATCAATTGAGTCTTCATGGCTACCTCGTAAGCTCTAGGGATATTTCACTGAATGACAACGTCCACATGGTAACACGCCGGGGGGGGGCTGACAATACCCAGGCGAGGCCCTTTATTCGCTTATGGCATTGTGCTATGAGGTTCTGGATCTATTTGCGGACTGAACTTTGTTTATGGAAAATAACTTCAGAAAACCGAGCAAATGGCTGGTCTTTTGTTTTGTGGCCATCGGCATCTTTATGTCCACTTTAGACAGCAGTATCGTCAACGTGGCCCTACCGACCATCATGGAAGACTTCAATGTGCCTTTATCCACAATGGAGTGGGTAGTGGTGATCTACTTGCTGACCGTTTCCTCCCTTCTGCTCAATTTTGGGAGATTGAGTGATATCCGAGGTAGGAGGTGGGTGTATAGCCGGGGATTGATCGTTTTTTCCATTGCTTCTCTGCTTTGCGGTCTTGCTCAAAGCGCGCCTTGGCTTATTGCTTTTCGCCTCGTGCAGGGTGTGGGTGCTTCCATGATCATGGCATGCACGCCCGCATTGATCGTGGATACCTTTCCGACCTCGCAACGTGGCAAGGCGCTCGGTATGGTGGGCACCGTTGTCGCTGCTGGGTTAACGGCGGGTCCCGCCTTGGGTGGGGCGCTGTTGCATCTGTTTTCCTGGCCGGTTATCTTCTATGTCAATGTCCCCATCGGATTGGTCTCCGCCTTGGTTATCTCCAGGCTGCTTCGGGGAGGTCACGCTGATCAAGGTGTTGACGAAAGGTTTGATTGGGTCGGGGCATTGTTGCTGGTGTTTTCTCTCGCCGCTTTGCTGGTTTGCCTCAGTCATGGATATTCCTGGGGATATGCATCCCTTCGGACCCTTGCCCTGGCGGTTATAGGGTTTGTCTCGTTGGGGGTTTTTATACATGCGGAAAAGCGGATTCCCTGCCCCGTCATGGACCTCTCCCTGTTCACTATTCGTTTGTTTACGTTACCGGTGGTGAGTGCGGTGATGCTCTTCATTACCCTTTTTGCCGTGGTATTCCTCATGCCTTTTTATCTGGTTCATCCGTGTGGGTTCGGTGTAGACACGGTGGGAATGATCATGGTGACCCCATTTGTCTTTCTTTTCTTTCTTTCCCCCCTTTCAGGATGGATCTATGACTTTCTGGGATCGAGGGTCCTTTGCACGCTGGGGATGATATTTTTGGCTGCGGGGCTTTTCGCCCTATCGGAACTCGCCGCTTCGGCGTCGATCACGCAAATTCTTTGGCGTTTGGCATTGATCGGAATCGGAACGGCGGTGTTTTTACCACCGAACAGCTCTGCGGCCATGACGGCCGTACCGGCGGCCCGACGCGGGACCGCCGCGGCCACGGTGGCCATGGCTCGTAACCTGGGTATGGTGATCGGTGTCGCGCAAGCCGGGGCCATTTTCAATAGTACCTTTTCCCGTCTCACTGGTGGGGAGACCTTCCGGAGTTACACGAATTCTTTGGAGCCGGCGTTCATGTCGGCGTTCAGGTTGTCCCTGGTCGCCGCCGCGGGTGTGGCGATCATCGGTGCGGTCTTGGCCCTGATGCGGGGTAAGGGGTAGATGCGATGCTCCCTGGGGCGTGTTGATACGGTGAGCCAAGATCGGAAAAATGACGAGTACCGGCCGGCACAGGGGTCCCAAGTACCCAAGGCCTGGACCTGAGGGGAAGATAGTGATATGGATTAAAGAAAATCCCCGTATTCGGGGGCAACCTTTGGCAAGGAGCGTGACATGGCGGACATAGATCTTTCTCAGCTTAGGCCGGTACTCGATTTTTACAGGAACAAGAAAGGGATCCTAATCCCCCTATTACAGGATATCCAGGAAACCTTCGGCTATGTTCCACCCGGGGCGGTGGAATTGATCTACGAAGAATTCGGGGTTCCCGCCGTTGACACGTACGGTGTCCTCACCTTCTATTCGCAGTTTTATCTCACACCACGGGGAAAACATACGATACGGGCCTGCCAGGGGACGGCGTGTTATATAATGGGAGGTCGGGAAATCCTGGAACAACTTAAGACCACGCTTGACGTTTCGGTAGGGGAAACAACACGTGACGGGATGTTCACTCTGGAAACGGTGGCTTGTTTGGGATGTTGTGGCATGGCCCCGGTGATCAATATCGATGACAAGCTTTACGGAAAGTCGTCGATTGCCAAAAGCAAAGTGCTGGTAGAGGAATGCCGGTGCAAGGAATGATTGCAACGGAAATACGCAATTGAAAGAGGATATGTGAATGGCGAACAGGATTTTGATCTGTACGGGTTCCAGTGGTATTTCCGCCGGTGCGCTTGATGTAGCGGAAGCATTTGAAAGGGAACTGATCCACCAGAACCTGACGAGCGATTATGAGGTGGTTAGGGTGGGGGACAGAGGCCTTTTCAGGGACGTCCTCGTCGATATCGTATTTGAAGATGACCAGCGGGTGACCTACGAATACGTAACCGCCGAGGATGTTTCCACTATTGTGACCCAGCATCTTCGAGAAGGGGTATGTGTCGAGAATCGGCTGGCCGGTGAGGACTATGAACGCTTTTTTGAGGGGCAAATGCGGGTGGTCCTCGCCAACTGTGGAGAGATTGATCCGGAGCGTATAGACCACTACCGGGCTGTTGGTGGCTATGAGGCCCTGGTTAAAGCCCTAAAGATGACGCCTGATGAAGTAATAACGGAAGTCAAAGATTCAGGCCTCGGCGGCCGGGGTGGCGCCGGGTTTAGTACGGGGTTGAAGTGGCAGTTTGCCAGGGCGGCTCCGGAAGACATTAAATATATGATCTGTAACGCCGACGAAGGCGATCCGGGTGCATTTATGGACAGGAGTGTCCTGGAAGGTGACCCTCATGCCGTACTGGAGGGGATGGCCATCGGGGCCTATGCCATGGGCTCTTCGGAGGGATATATTTACTGTCGGGCGGAGTACCCCCTGGCGGTGAAGCGTCTTAACATTGCCATTGATCAAGCCAGACTCGAGGGCTTGCTCGGTCCGAATATTCTGGGAACGGATTTTTCTTTTGAGGTGTCGATCGTTCAGGGCGCCGGTGCCTTTGTCTGCGGGGAGGAAACGGCTCTAATGGCGTCGATTGAGGGCCAGCGGGGCATGCCTCGGGTACGGCCACCCTTTCCGGCCCAGAAGGGCTTGTATGGCAAGCCGACAAACATCAACAATGTTGAAACCCTGGCCAATGTCAGGCACATCATTACCCGAGGGGCCGGATGGTTTGCCGGTATCGGTACCGACAAATCAAAGGGGACCAAAGTGTTTGCCTTGGCGGGGAAGATCAAAAATACGGGCCTGGTGGAAGTTCCAATGGGAACCTCTATCCATGACCTTGTATTCGGACCCGGGGGGGGGCCTCTAAACAAGCGAGCGGGGGTAAAGGCGGTGCAAATGGGTGGGCCCTCCGGCGGATGTATTCCCGCCGACCTTCATGATCTGCCCATCGACTATCAATCGATTAATGAAACCGGTGCGATCATGGGTTCGGGCGGCATTATTGTGGTGGATGCCAAGACGTGTATGGTGGATGTGGCCCGATACTTCCTTAACTTCACGGTGGAGGAGTCGTGCGGCAAGTGTGTTCCTTGTCGCGTCGGCCTCAAAAGACTTCACGAGGTGTTGACGGAAATTACCGAAGGACGAGGAACGACAGAGCACATCGGTTTTCTGCAACGCATGTCCGAGACGATAAAGAACACCTCCCTTTGCGGTTTGGGAAACACGGCTCCCAATCCAGTGCTCACTACGCTCAGGTACTTTCGAGATGAATATGAAGCCCATGTTGAGCAACGGGAATGTCCCGCCCATGTCTGTACGGCCTTGTTACACTTTGAGGTGGATGAAACCAAGTGCACGAAGTGTGGGCGGTGTGCCCAGGTGTGTCCTGCAGAGGCCATCACCTGGAAGAAAAAGTCGTATGCCAAGATCGACAAGGGAAAATGTATCAAATGTAAATCCTGTATATTGGCCTGTGAGTTTATGGCGATCCGGTGAGGAAATGTGAAAATGGTTACCATCAATGTAGACGGCAAAGATATTCAAGCTGAAGCCGGTGCCACCGTCCTGGAGGCATGTCTCGGTGCAGGCATTTATATTCCCAATTTATGTTACCATCCGGACTTGGAGCCGTTGGGTGGGTGTCGGCTCTGTGTCGTGGAAATCGACGGAATGAGAGGTTTACCGCCGTCCTGCACTGTTCAAACCACGGAGGGGATGATCGTTCGAACGGATACGGAAAAACTCAGGCAACTGCGACAGGACCTGATATGGTTGCTCCTCACGGAATGTCCCGAAGACCGGCTGCGCGAAGGAACCCAGTTCAAGAAGGTCGTCGATTATATCGGTCTTAAAGATGTACTGCCCGGCTTTGTTCCCGAACGAAAGCAGGTTCCCGTACACGAAGACGACCCCCTGTTCATTCGGGACCTTAATTTGTGTATTCTCTGTGGACGATGTCATCGGGCTTGTAAAGAGATTCGGGGAATCAGCGCCATCGGCCTGGCCAATCGGGGTATCAAAAGCTATGTGGCTACAAGTTACGATAGGCCGTTGCGGGAAACGGTGTGCCGGTTTTGCGGGGCATGTGTGGAAGTGTGTCCGACCGGGGCTTTGCGGGAAAAACAACCGGTGGATGCCCAAAATCGTGAAAAAACCCTGGTTCCTTGTCGGGTGGCCTGTCCCGCCGGTATTGATGTACCCCGGTATGTCAACCTGATCGCCGAGCAACGGTATCAAGATGCGTTGAATGTCATTCGGGAAAAGGTGCCGTTTCCCTTGTCGTTGGGATGTGTGTGCCCACATCCGTGTGAGGACGTCTGCCGCCGTCGTGAAGTCAATGAAGCCATCTGCATCAAGGATCTGAAGCGATATGTGGCCGAGACGGATTCCGGCGATTGGAAGGACAAGATAACCGTGAGTCCTGATACCGGTAAGCATGTGGCGATTGTCGGAAGTGGTCCGGCCGGGTTGACGGCTGCGTGGTTTTTGAGAAAAAAGGGTCACGGCGTCGTTGTCTATGAAATGGGATCCAAAGCGGGTGGGATGATGCGAGCGGGGATTCCGCAATATCGGTTGCCCGATGAGACGTTGGATGGTGAGATCCAAGCTATCACCGAATTGGGCGTCGACATAAGAACGAATACCAAAATCGAATCGGTGGACCGTCTCTTTCAGGAGGGGGCGGATGCGGTTTTTTTGGCCCCCGGTGCCCCCAAGGGTGTCCACATGAATATTCCGGGCGGTGACTCTCCTCGTGTGCTCGACGGCATTGACGTGCTCTATCAGATCAATTTAGGGGAAAACATTGAATTGGGTCAATCCGTTGCGGTGGTCGGTGGGGGCAACGTGGCGGTAGATGTGTCTCGCAGTCTGCTCAGAATCGGGGTGACGAATGTGACCCTTTTGTACCGACGTACCCGCGAAGAAATGCCCGCATTCACCCATGAGATCGACGCAGCCCAGGAAGAAGGCGTGGCTTTCCGTTATCTTACTGCACCGGTGGCGGTTAGCCGGTCAAACGGTAAAATCAACGTCGACTGTATACGTATGGAATTGGGGAGTCCGGATGCCAGTGGCCGACGCAAGCCGATTCCGGTGGAAGGGTCTCAGTTCGGGTTGGAACTCGACTATTTGATTATGGCGATCGGGCAGCGTTCGGAAATACCCGCAAGCCTGTGTGCGGACACGGATGATCGGGGACGGATACGAACAGCAGGGGGTGGGGCTTCGTCGTGTAAGCGGTCCGGTCTCTTTGCCGGGGGAGATGCCGTAACCGGTCCGGCCACGGTAGTGGGAGCGATACAGCAGGGACAAACGGCGGCTGTGGATATTGACAAGTACTTGGGTGGGAACGGGGAGATATTTGAGCCCATTGCGCCCATCGAAACGCCGGACGGTTACTTGGGGACTGTTGACGACTTTTCTGCACTGGCCAGAGCGAAGGTGCCGTCCATCCCCGTCGATCAAAGAATAAGTCCGTCATTCCCTGAAGTGGAAGCCGTCTTTGACGAAGAGACCGCCCAGGGCGAAGCGAATCGCTGTCTTCGTTGCGGGTTGCGGCTTCTGATAAACAAGCCCCCTGAACCACCCAAACCGGCGTGATGAGGGAAATCGGATTTCCCGGTCATCACTCGTGTCATACATATTGTTGAGTGCTTTCCCAAACCTCACACCAAACTGCGAAATAGGCGTTTCCGCAAGCCTTCTTATATTAAAGTAGGTTTCCAATGGATGCGCCGACGGCGCTTGATGATCATTTTCACAATTGAAGCTATGGGTTCAAAGCGACCGTTATAGGTCTTCGGGATAGGAGGCTCGGCCATGGAAGAAAGCAAAATTATCAATGTGGCCATTGTCGGTGGCGGACCAGGGTGCAAGGCCATTATGGACATGATATTTGCCGCCAAGCTCAGCCAGCTTCGTATGAACTTAATCGGTGTGGCCTGCACAAACCCGAAGGCACTCGGGTATCTCTACGCGAAGGAAAAGGGCATATATACGACCACCGACTACAGGGACTTGTACGAGTTGTCCGAACTACACATGATCATTGAGCTTACCGGCCGGGGGGAAGTGGCCAACGAAATCTATCGGACGAAGCCGGACCGGATACGGGTGATGGGAAACGTGGCGGCCCGCCTCTTTTGGGATGTGTTTCAAATAGAAGAAGAACGGATTGAAGAACGAAGGCGGTCGGAAAGGGAATCTCGGGAAAGGGAGGAACACCTGCAGGCCATCCTGGACTCCATTCAAACGGGGGTTTTGCTCATTGACGCGGAGACCCATGAGATTGTTGAAACCAACCCCTTGGCCTGTCGATTGATCGGCCGGGACAAGGAAGAGATCATCGGGCACATATGTCACGAATTCGTATGTCCGGCAAAGAAGGGTAAATGTCCCATCACCGATATGGGACGACAAATGGACAACTCGGAAAATGTACTGCTCACATCCGACAAAGGCACGTTGTCCATTATCAAGACCGTTGTGCCCGTGGTCTTTGAGGGCAGACGCCATCTGTTGGAGAGTTTTCTGGATATCACGGAAAGAAAGAAGGTCGAGGATGAGTTGCGGGAAAGCCAAGAAAGGTATTACACTGTCCTGGAGGCGTGTCCCGACCCCGTCGTAGTTTACGACATGAAAGGCCGGGGTACCTATATCAACCCCGCATTTACGAGAGTGTTCGGATGGACCCCTGGAGAAATTTTGGGGATGAAATTGCAATATGTGCCGAAAGAGAACTGGCCGGAAACGAAAATGATGATCGACAAGGTCCTGGCGGGAGAGAGCTTTACCGGGGTAGAAAGCCGTCGGTATACCAAGGCGGGCAATATTCTCGATGTCAGTATCAGTGCTGCAATCTACATGGGACGGGACGGGTTTCCTGCGGGCAGTGTTCATATTCTGCGGGATATTACCGACCGTAAGCTGGTAGAAGAGGCCTTGAAAAAAGCGCATGACACCCTGGAGAGACGGGTCTCTGAGCGCACACACGAATTGGCGGAGACAACGAACCAGTTGAGAGAAGAACTCCGGGAACGGCGACGCACGGAAGAGGCCTTGAGAGAGAGTGAAGAGCGGTTTCGTGTTCTGAGTGCCGAGTTGGATTCCGGCTTGTCGGAGGTATTGACGGCATTAGAAGAGATTTCATCGGGAAATCCCGACATTCGGATACCGGAAGAGTCGACCCTTCCGTCGATTTCGGAATTGAAGCATACGGTAAACCTCACGGCCAAGAGCCTCACGGAAATCGTAGATTTGTCGCATGAATTTGCCATAGGATTAGCCGAACACTTTGAAAAACTGGACCGGGTTTGCAAAGGAGATCTTTCGGCGCGCATATCCGGCGTTTCCAGGGTGGAGATATTGGAATCGCTTCGAAAGGTAACCAACCTGATGATCGACAGTGTTTCCAGGGAGCTTTCCGAGCGTAAGCGAACGGAAAAAGCCCTGCGCCGGGCACAAGCCGATTATGAAGCCAAGGCTCAGGCGTTGAAGACGGCAAACGAAGAGCTGTCACAATATGCCTATGTGGTATCTCATGACCTAAAGGCGCCGCTTCGGGCCATTCACAGCTATGGCGACTTTCTTCGTGAAGACCTTGAGGGCTCGCTGGGTCCCGACCAGGAAATGTATCTCAACGGCCTTAACCGAGCTATTCGGCAAGGCGAAGAGCTGGTTGACGACCTCTTGGAGTTTTCCAGGGTAGGGAAACGGCGAGGACCCATAGAGGCCGTCGACTTGAGTGAGTTTTTCAAGGATCTGGTTCTCACCCTTGACCTGCCTTCAGACGTTGAGGTATATATAGCTGAGGATTTTCCCAAGATCGAAGCGGATGTGACCTTGCTTCGGCAGATCTTTCGAAATCTCATCATCAACGCCGTCAAGTTCAACCATTCGGAGAAAAAGCATGTTGAGTTGGGGTGGTGTGATCGCAGGGATATCTATGAGCTCACCGTGCGAGATAACGGCATCGGAATCGATCCCCGGTACACAGAACAAATCTTCCGCGTCTTTCAAAGACTCCATACCCGAAAGGAATATGATGGAACGGGACTTGGGTTGGCCATCGTCAAGAAGGCTGCGCTCAAGTTGAACGGCACGGTGGGGGTGGAATCGGCCCCGGGTAAAGGCAGTACGTTCTTCGTGACCCTACCGAAGACCAAAGGGAAGAGTAGCGATGAACAATAAACGTTTCGTAGTGCTCTTGGCAGAGGATGATGAGCATGATATCGCCGCCATCAAAAGGGCCTGGGCCAAGCATCACGTGGCCAATCCCCTTTATATTGTTAACGACGGCGAGGCATGTCTCGATTTTCTCTATCGGCGGGGGCAATACAGTGACCCGAAAAATGCGCCCCGGCCGGGTATTCTGCTGTTGGACATACAGATGCCGAAGCTCGACGGCCTTTCCGTCTTGAAACACGTCCGTGACGATCCGCAACTGCGACTGCTTCCCGTGGTAATGCTGACAACTTCTAAGGCGGAAGAAGACCGACTCAAGAGCTATGACCTGGGGGCCAATGCCTACATCGTAAAACCGGTTGGGTTTGAGAACTTTTCCCGTGCAGTAAGGACGATCAATCTTTTTTGGCAATTGGTCGAACTTCCGGATGCAGGCGATGAGTACGAGTCACATAAAGACCCTGTCGCCCATTAGAATTGCTTTGGTGGAAGACGACGAGCACGACCAGGTGGCGTTTCACCGTGCCTTTGAGCGAGGACGGGTTGACTGCCGGATAATTACTTATGAGCGGGCCAAAGACGCCTTCGACAAGATTCATCGCGACCCATTTGCTTGTGATATCGCCGTGATCGACCATGGACTGCCGGGAATGTCGGGCTTGGCTTTGTGCGAAGCCTTGATTGCGGACAAAAGCGCCGTGCCACTGGTGATCTTAACGGGCCAAGGTTCGGAACAACTTGCCGTCGAGGCCCTGAAAATGGGTGTGGACGACTATATCGTAAAAGATTCCCACGGACACTACCTCGACTTGTTGCCGATCGTCATTCCCTCCATTTTGCAAAACCACCATGACCGATTGGCCCGAAAAGAAGCCGAACGAGCTTTGCAGACGGCTTACGATGAGCTTGAAGCCCGTGTGGAAGCACGCACCATGGAGTTGGCGGAAAAGACCCGGCAACTTAGTTTGGAACTCGACAAGCGTATGCAGGCGGAGCGGGAAGTCAGACACCTTTCCAGGCAGCTCATCAAGGCTACGGAAGAGGAAAGAAAACGGCTGGCCCGAGACCTTCACGACGAATTCGGTCAGGCCTTGACGGCATTGCACTTTAGTATGGAGTCGCTTCAGCGGTCCTTGCCTCGAGAGCTCACGGTCCATCACAAAAAATGCCAAGAACTGATTGGCCTTGTCGAGGCATTGGGAGATAGTGCCCGACGCATATCGGCGGAGCTTCGCCCCGACATGTTGGATCATCTGGGGCTGATTCCCACATTGGAATCTTATGTTCGCGATTTTGCAGAACGGTTCCCGGGGGTACAAGTGGATTTTCAGGCCAGCGGTGTGCGGAAACGGCCTCCCCCAGAGGTCGGTATTGTCCTGTACCGGATTCTCCAAGAGGCCCTGAACAATGTCGCCAAACACGCGCGGGCGGAAAACGTTAAGGTTCTGGTGGCCTACAGCCATCCCAATTTTATCCTAACGGTGGAAGACGATGGTGTCGGGTTTGGGCTAGCCGCCTACAACGGTGGCTTTATGGGTGAACACCGAGGAATCGGGTTGCTGGGTATGCGAGAGCGAGTGGGGATTGTGGGCGGGACGGTCAACATTCAGTCGACCCCGGGCAAGGGAACCTTTATTCGGCTGGAGATTCCCGTATCCAGGGGCCGGTCGGAGGACGAGTCGTGAGAGTTTTGCTTGCAGACGACCACGTGATCGTTCGGGAAGGACTCAAGAAGCTTCTGGACGGCGAGCCGGACATCACGGTCGTGGGCGAGGCGGCAGACGGCATCGAGGCCTTGGAAAAGGCCAAGGCATTACGTCCCGACATCGTCTTGCTCGATATTACCATGCCCCGGCTCAGTGGGTTAGAGGCGGTTCCCTTGATGAAAGAGGCCCTGTCCAATGTGAAGATCGTGGTTCTGTCCATGCATAAACGCGAAGCGTATGTCCATCAGGTCTTTAGTTCCGGAGCCTTGGGCTATGTGCTCAAGGCGTCTTCCAGCGATGAAATTTTGGAAGCCGTTCGGACGGTATTTCGGGGTGAGTATTTCCTATCTTCAAAAATAAGGTCGGACGTGATCAACGTTTATCTGAAATCGGATCGGGAAAAGCCGGTCGTCCGGGGGTACGACCTACTTTCCGAACGTGAGCAACAGGTTTTTCGCTTGGTTGTGGAGGGAAATTCTACGGACACAATCGCCGATATCCTATGCATAAGCCCTAAAACCGTTGAGAAACACCGGGCCAGTGTGATGAAGAAACTTGACATCCATGATGTCTTAGGGCTGATCAAGTATGCCGTAAAGGTAGGCATCGTGGATCCGGAGCTTTGGCAGGATTGATCCCTTCAAAGGCAAGAATTCCTACCTCCAAATGGGGGAAGCGCCCCATTGCATTTCTCAAAAGCCTCAAAGTATAGTCGACGCCAACCGCATTCCTTAATTTTCCAGGCCAGAGGGGCGGATACATCGGCCAGGGGTTGGTGTTTCCCAGCTTTTTCTACATAGCAGCGTCCGGCAAGCTACCGGCGCCACAAAAAGCGACGGTTCTGAGTTCGTCGGGCTCATTGCCAGGAGGAGGCGTTGATGAGAAGACACACCGAAAAAGGGGGCGAGAATCTCCGGACGGAACGGCGTCACTACGAACGACTGGAAGTACAAAGCGGCGCATTTGCGTCATTGAGCCCCCAGTTTGCCATTATCGGACAGATCGTCAACGTCAGTCAGGGAGGTCTGGCCTTCCGTTATGTTGCCAGCGCGCCTCGGTCCCCGGAGACCCATCGGCTTAATATTGTTCTCACCGACGGCAGTTTTTGTATAGAAAAGCTCAATTTCAGAAGTGTTTGGGATATTCCCACGCCCCGGGAGTTTGCTTGTGGTCTCATAACCTATCGCCATTGCGGTGTGGAATGGGGAAGGCTCGATTCGGCCCAAAGAGCTGATCTGGCCTATTTTATGAAATGTTATACTACCGATAGCTCACATGAGGCGTTTTTTGCGTCCATACATTAAGTCCCACCCCACATCGACGTTCTTTCTCGCTTGACCGTCCGTCCGTAGATCTCCTTGCGTGGTTAGCGGCAGGTTTTTGCCCATTTCCACACGCCCGCCCTTTGGCGGCGGGTTTTTAAAAGTGTCTGTGAAGTTAAATGTTTAACTTCCTTTGTGGGTCGTGAGCTTGGTGGCACGTGACTTGCTTTGTTCTCACAGGAAGAGCCTTCATTCAGGCTTGGGTAACGGGAGATGCCATATGCCGGAAAAGCGCATAAAAGATTTGATGCTTTCTCTAGAAGCCTTTTCGCATATATCCCCCCAAGAAAAGCTCGGTCATGCGGTCAAGGTTTTAGAAACCAGAAAGCACCAGGGGTTGCCCGCTTTTTTGTTGGTAGTGGACGTGATCGATCAGAAAGAAGAGATCCTCGGGATGTTGTCACCCGAAACACTCCTCAGCCACATGGAGTCTTCCCGAGAGCCGGCGGAGGAACTCCCCATATTCTGGCAGGGCCAGTTTCAGGAGGAATGTGAGGCCGTTTTCGGTAATGCTGTTGTCGACGTCATGTCTCCGGTTACGCGAGTAATCCACGAAACGGGCACCTTGACGGAGGCGGTTCATCTGATGCGCTTGCAGGGTACGGATTGGCTTCCCGTGGTTGCTGAACAGTCGGTGGTGGGCATAGTCCTGAAAGATGCCCTGATTGACGAGGTATTCCTGGCCACAAAGGCTGTGGCAGCCTGATCGGGCCAAAAATTGATGGTATGGCTTTTTTAACGTGCCTGTTCCTTGTGGCTGGGATAACCATTTGATTTTGTGCAAATCAAGGCGGAAATCAATGGGAATTGTCCTTGACAATTCAATATCGGACTGATAACGGATATGATGATTAAATGGCATCAAAGGCCGATAACGGACCTAATACCAACCTGAAGGAGACAGGATCTATGAGCGAGAAATCAACCATTCGAGTTCTTTTGGTGGATGACGAAGAAACCTTGATTGAGTACCTTTCCAAGCGGCTTTTGAGGCAAGGGTTGACAGTCAAGGCAGCCTTTTCGGGAGAAGAAGCCCTTGAGGCGGCAAAGGAAACCAACTTCGACGTGGCGGTAGTGGATTTAAAGATGCCGGGGATGGATGGGGTGGAAACCCAGAGAAAACTCAAAGAAATTCAGCCATTTATCCAGTGTATTGTGTTGACTGGACACGGGTCGATTGACTCGGCCTTGGAGAGTGGTCAAGAAGATGCTTTCAATTATCTCCTCAAGCCGGTCGATCATGACAAACTGGTGGGTGCCATTAAGGAAGCCTATAACAAGAAAGTGGACATACAGGACAAGAAGTTCAAGGAACAGGTAGAAGAGCTTTACGCCTCAGGGCTAGGTGCCCATGGCATTCGAAAGGCGATTGCTGAGCTACGCAAAATCTATGGAATCGACTAGTTCGGGATCAGATGAATTAAGAAAGCTTGCCAGAGAGGTTGCCAGCTATAAGGTAGAGCTGGACCAGACCCGTAAATATCTCCATTCTGTTTTACAAAATTCCACCGACATGATTTTCATGACGGAAGTGACCGGTTTGGTCGTATCCTTCAGCAAGGGGGCGGAGAACTCCCTCGGGTACACCATGGAGGAGGTTATCGGCCGACCGGTCCGAGATTTGGCTCAAGATCCGGATGCCTTTGAAGCCTTGATGGAGCAGTGTCAGAAGGACGGCAATGCCAGTTGTGCCGGCGTGATCTTTCGCCACAAAGACGGCCGGCCGGTGGATTGTCATGTCTGTTTGATGGAGCTGATCAACCGGAAAAACAACAGGGTCGGTACGATCGGTGTCTGTCAGGACGTAACGCATTGGAAAAAACTTCAGGAAGACTTGGTGCAAATTGACCGCTTGGCGGAAATGGGTCGCATGGCTTCAGGCGTGGCCCATGAAATCAATAACCCACTGGCGATAATCAGCGAGGCATCCGGGTGGGCTGAAGAGATAGTCAGTGATACCGAAGGGCTAAAACCGGAGGATCGTCAAGAACTGCTGGATACCGTCCAAAAAATCAACGCTCAGACCAAGCGGTGCCGAAACATTACGCACAAGTTGCTCGATTTTGTTAGGGATTCGGCGCCGTCCAAGGTTGAACTGGATGTCCATGCCCTACTTCGAGAGACCGTGGAGCTGCTGCGATCGGAGCTTAAACATACCAGTGTCGAGGTCGAATTTGATTTCCCCGAAACACCGCTTTCCGTCGTATCCGATCCAAGGCTGTTGGAACAAGTGCTTGTCAATCTGATTACCAACGCGATTCACGCGGTTTCGGAAAATCGGGAAACCGGCGGCTATGTCAAGTTAACCACGGCATGTGTCGACTCCAAGATTGAAATACGGATTGAAGATAACGGCGGGGGAATACCGAAAGCCATAGAGTCTGATGTGTTTAGCCTTTTTTATACGACGAAACCTCCCGGAAAAGGAACCGGCCTAGGCTTGTCGATTTGCCAAAACATTATCAATAACCTGGGGGGAACCATCGGGTTTGACAGCCGGGAAGGTCAAGGGACGACCTTTATCGTAGTCCTCCCCGCCGTCTGATGAGAACAAACGCTTAAGGCTATGAGCCGCCGCTTTCTTGGACATTATATCGCTCCAGGGTTTCTTGGATGCGCTGTTCCTGCGACCATTTCTTCCCGTATGCATCATTGATCGCCGCCACCAGATCGGCCGTATCACAGGGTTTTCGTAGATAGTCATACGCCCCGAGTTTCATTCCCTCAATGCCGGACTCCAGGGAGGCGTTTCCGGTGAGCATGATTACCTCGGCCAGTGGGGTTATTCGTTTGATTTCCCGCAAGGTTTCTAGGCCGTCGATTCCGGGAAGCAGCACATCGAGGACGATGACATCAAAGGTGTGGCGCCCCGCTTTTTCCAGGGCCTCCTCGCCGGAAAGACATGTGGTTACCTCATAGCCCCGATTGATCAGGCGTCGGGAAAGATATTCCAGGTACATTTCCTCGTCGTCGACGAGCAGCAGCCTGGGGCTGGCATTTGGTTTTGTTGAGGCCATCAGTCCCAATAATAACTCGCTGCCTGCTCAGCCCCCTGTCGGAGAACTCCCGTTTTTCCTCTGGTAGAGGGGCTTTGAGGCTCCTTGCGTTTGAGTATGGGCAGTCGTTTTTTAAGACGGATGCGCACAAGGTTTCTTGTCGTCATCTATCACTCACCGCGGTGTCCGCAGCCCTTTTCCGTTGAAACTTAATATTATAATCACTCATTTTCTGTCTCAACGTGCGCGGCTTGATTTCCAATAGTTCTGCTGCGGCGACCCGCCTTCCTTTGGTTATTTCTAAGGCGCGAACAATCATAGTTTTTTCAATTCGCTGCCGGGCGGTACGCAGCGGCTCAACGCCTCCAGGAACGGGATAACCGGTGGCGCTTCCTCCCGATGGGTCCGGCGACGCCGTCTCCGGCGCTTCCTGTCGGGAGGCGACGGATGTAAGTTCTTCCGGAAAATCGTCTGGTGTAACCCATGACTTTGGGGCCATCAAAGACAAGCGTTCCATCAGGTTCTTCAATTGACGGATGTTGCCGGGCCAGTCGTAATTCACCAGGTGTTCGACGGCGTCGTTGCTGAGCGTGATCTTTTCTTTCTGGTATATTTTGGCAAAGCGCTCCGTAAAATACGCCACCAAATGGGGGATAGCCTCTTTCCTTTTTCTCAACGGCAACAGGTTGATGGGAATGACCTGTAGCCGATAGTAAAGGTCTTTTCTGAAGCGTCCCGCCTCTACCGATTCCACCAGGTTTTTGTTTGTTGCGGCGATGATACGTACGTTCACCTGTGTGGGAGCTTCGCCTCCGATCCTGCGAAAATACCCATCTTCCAGCACACGAAGAAAGTTTGCCTGGTTTGGTGGGGAGATTTCCGAAACCTCATCGAGAAAAAGCGTGCCCCGGTGGGCCTGTTCAAATCTGCCTTTTGTGCGTTTGGTGGCTCCTGTAAAGGCGCCCATCTCGTGGCCGAAAAGCTTGCTTTCAAACAATTCTCCCGAAAGCGTGCCACAATTTACGGGTACAAAGGGTTTGTCTTTTCGCCCACTTTTTTGGTGCACAATACGTGCCATCAGTTCTTTCCCGGTTCCCGACTCCCCGTATATTAATACGTTGGCATCAAAGCGGGCGATCTGCTGAACCGCTTTCATGACGGCGCGCATGTGTGTGCTGACCACGACGAACTCAGGAAAAAGATCCGGTTCTATCTGGCCGTGCAGGGCGACCCGCTGAGGGCTCATTGTCTACCTCCGCCAATGTGGGAGCCTTGAATTCGATCTTCGATGAGCGGCCTATGGGACCGCCTTCCCTGGTCGAGTAAAATCTCCATGTTTTCGTTCCACCCAATCTGCCCGTTCAGGCTTGTATCAAACCGGCATAAAAATGTCAATGTGTCTCTGTCACAATTGATATAGGCAAAAAAATGCCGGTTCAGATAATCGGCTTTCGCAGGTCCGGACGATAATTAAAAGCGCGATATTAGGGTGTTGCAGCTCCCAGGAAGGGGGCGGATACCATTGGCACATGACTTGCTCAAAGGGATCACCGACGGTGTTCCTAAAAGCTGTAGATGGTCAATGTCCAGATCCGAGACCTTTTGAAGATCCTAGGCAGGAGAAGGGAAGGTGCACGTGGACAAGTCAGATCCGGAAAACAGGATCGGGCCCGAATCTCCCGGGGAGACAGGCACAAGCGAAACGCAACCGTCTACCAGACTCCACGTTGAGTCCTTCATCCTTACCTTTGTTATCATGTTCGCCGTCTGGATACTTCTGTCCGGGAAATTCGACGGCTTTCATTTGAGTTTGGGTCTTATCTCCTGTGCCATCGTGGCTTACCTCTCATCGGATCTACTCTTTTCCTCCCATGCCCAACAAAGCCGCTTTTCGCAGTGGGTGCATTTCATCCGGTACATCCCGTGGCTGTTGGTACAGGTCTTTAAGGCGAGCTTCCATGTTACGTACCTGGTATTTCACCCCCGGATGATGGAACTCATCGACCCAAAGATTGTTAAGTTTCGCAGTCACCTCAAAAGGGATTTGGCCCTGGTTACATTTGCCAATTCGATTACGCTCACCCCGGGCACAGTTACCGTCTATGTGTCAGTTGACGGAGACTTTAAGGTCCACGCCATCGATCCCGCCTCCGGGGATCCCCTTCCGGGAGAAATGGAAACCCGGGTGGCTAGGGCGTTCAACGAGGTCTGATATGGACACGTTCTTTTTGTTTTCCGGCTTATACATGGCCTTTCTCATGATCCTGTCTCTTTACAGGGGTGTCTTCGGTCCCACAGTGGCGGATCGGATGATCGGTGTCAACGCCATAGGAAGCAAGACGACGGTGTTGCTGATTTTGATCGGGTTCATGTATCATCGCGTAGAGATGTTTGTCGATATTGCTCTTGCCTACGCCATGTTAAACTTTATTGCCGTATTGGCGGCTTCAAGGTATTTTCAGAAACGCAAAGGATTATACGATGAGGCCTAGGATCTCAAATTCCGTCATGGGGAGGGGGCAATGATGGATGTAATTGTGGTTGTGCTTCTGCTTGCCGGGCTTTTCTTTTTTACCGGCGGCGCCATCGGCATACTCCGGTTTCCCGATTTTTACTCCAGACTTCATCCCGCCGGTAAGCTGGACACGCTGGGCCTTTTTTTGTCAATGACCGGTCTTGCTTTGTTCGGCCTTCATCACTTTTCGCTGGGTGCCTTACTGACCAGTATAAAGATTATGCTGATCGTCGTTTTTGTCTTTCTGGCCAGCCCGACAGCCACTCACGCCATTGTGGACGCCGGTGTCAGGGCGGGTCTTGAACCGTGGGTCAAAGGAGAAGAGAGGAGGTAGCCCTGTGCTGTGGCAACTTGACTTGGCAATTCTCACCCTGGTGGTCATTGCCGCCGTCGGGTCTTTGATGGTCAAGGATCTCCTGGGAGCCGCCATACTCTTCGGGGCCTATAGTTTCATGATGTGTCTGCTTTGGACCATTATGGGAGCGGTGGATGTTGCCTTTACCGAGGCTTCGGTAGGGGCCGGCGTGAGTACGGTTTTTTTCGTTGCGGCCGTATTCCGAACCACAAGGAGGACGAAAGATTGAAATTTCTAGGACTGGTCATTGCCTTTATAACAGGCGTCTTTTTGGTCTATGCGGCGGTGGACTTTCCCGACTGGGCGGATCCCGAGTCGCCGGCCAGTACCCATGTTTCACCCCATTTCATCGAAAAGACCATGGAGGAAACCTCTGTTCCCAATATCGTTACCGCCGTCCTGGCCGACTACCGTACCTTTGATACCATGTTTGAGGCCACGGTCATTTTTTCGGCCGCCGTGGTCTGCTTCTTCGTATTGCGCACCTTCCTCAAAAAAGAGGAGCGCGAGGAAAGGCTATACCGGCACGTCCTGACAGGGGTGACGATTCGGGTGAAAGAAGGGGGGAGAATACCGCCCTCAGACGATTTTGAACGAATCGACGATTCCTGGATTCCTCACGACCTGATTATCAAGACCATATGCCGTTTGATGGTACCCTTTATTCAGATCTTTGCTCTCTATGTCGTCGCCCACGGTCATCACAGTCCCGGTGGTGGTTTCCAGGGCGGCGTTATTTTGGGGGCCAGCGTCATCGTCCTGGCCATGTCCCATGATTTGCGCACGACGCTCCAGCGAATGCGGGAAAAGGTCGTCGGCATTTTGTGTGCCGTAGGGGTCTTGCTTTATGCAGGTACGGGAGCCTTGTGTTTGTTGCTGGGCATGAACTTCCTTGATTACAGCGCCCTGGCTCCTATCCTCGGGGTGGGTCCCGTAACCGCGCGATCCCACGGCATTCTGATCGTTGAGATCGGTGTGGCCATTGCGGTGATGACGGCCATGGTATGGATATACAATAATGTGTCGTCCAGGGGTAATTATAATGAGGGGCTCTAAGTCATGACTGATTTCGCCCAACTGGTAGTGGCAAAATACAATTATTGGATCTACATTACGCTCATGATGATCGGCCTGTACGCAATCATATCCAAGAATAATCTGGTCAAAAAGATCCTGGGCATGAACATCTTTCAAACAGCGATTATTCTTTTCTATGTCTCGATCGGGGCGAAAAAAGGGGCGACGATCCCTATTTTGGAACATGGCCACGGTCCGGCTCATGGGGCCGGTTCTCACGTGGTCCACGCGGCGGACTACATGAATCCCTTGCCTCATGTGCTCATGCTCACCGCCATCGTGGTCGGTGTGGCAACGCTGGGTGTGGCATTGGCCCTGGCCCTTAAGGTGTACAGGCATTACCATACCTTGGAAGAAGATGAAATCCTGGCCCAGATAAGGAAGAAATGAGCACACAATATCCCGCACTCGTGGTTGTCGTTCCGCTCCTGTCGGCGTTTCTGATCAGCGCCGCCGGATGGGCCAACAAAAGGCTTTGCTTTCCCATCGCCGTGGTGGCTTTGGCTATATCCACCTATTCTTGCTTTGGACTGCTCGTCAGGGTGTTGAATGAGGGCGTCGTCGTCTATCGATGGGCGGGATGGGATCCTCCTTGGGGAATCGCCTACTATGTGGATCACCTCAACGCGCTTGTCTTGACCGTTGTCGCCGTCGTTTCCCTCATCAACCTGGTAGCCACCAAAAAGAGCATAGACGAAGAGTTTCCGGACAAGTTGGGACCCTTTTATTCTCTGTATGTGCTTATGGTGACCGGCTGCTTAGGCATCGTTGCGACGGGCGATGCCTTTAACCTGTATGTGCTTTTGGAAATATCCGCTTTAACGGGATATGGACTTCTGGCCATGGGGAGCAAGGGCCGGGCGCCGCTGTCCACCCTTAACTATCTTTATATGGGTACCATCGGGGCCTGCTTCTACCTTCTGGGCATCGGATATCTTTACATCGTAACAGGCTCTCTCAATATGGTCGACATAGCGGGAATATTGCCTTCTCTCTATCAGTCAAAGGCGGTAATGGCGGCTTTTATTATCTGTATGGTGGGCGTATGGCTGAAGATGGCCCTTTTCCCGCTTCATGCCTGGTTGCCCAATGCTTATACCTATGCCCCATCGGCGGCCAGCAGTCTGATTGCCCCGCTGGCAACCAAGGTGATGATCTACGTCATGATTCGTCTGATACTCACGGTATTTACGCCGGAGTTTGCGTTCACTACTTTGTCGGTAAGCAACGCCGTGGTGTGGCTTGCGGTTATCGCTATCGTTGTGGGGGCGGTGTTGGCCCTACAGGAACGCAGCCTTAAAAAGATGTTGACCTATGTTATCGTGGCTGAAGTCGGCTATATGGTGGGAGGCGCCTGGCTTGGAAACAGTGCGGGGATGACCGGAGCGATACTCCATATCGTAAATGACGCCCTAATGACACTTTGCGTATTCCTTGCTGTGGGAAATATTGTCTATAAGGCAAAAGGGCATTGTTTTGAGGACCTTCAGGGCCTGTTCCGAAAGATGCCCTTTACTATGGGGGGCTTTGTGATCGGTGCCCTTTCCATTATCGGGGTGCCTCCGACATGCGGTTTTTTTAGCAAGTGGTATCTTATTTCAGGCGCCATTAAGGCCGGACAGTATCATTTCATGGCAGCGCTTCTATTCAGCAGTTTAGTCTGCGTGGTTTTGTTCTTCCGGATTATAGAAATCGGCTACTACGAACCCTTCAGTGAAGAACACGGACATGGTCACGGTCACCATCAGGAACCTTCCATGGAGGAGGCGCCACTCAGCATGGTGGTTCCACTTTTAATTGTGGCCGCCGGATTGGTGGTGGTCGGACTATACACCGGTGACATCGTGGAGCATATCATCCGATTTGCCATACCGAAAGGTCTCGCTTAGTAATGGAAACGGTCGTATCCATCAAGCCGTTGCTGGCTGTTCTTGTTTCTCTTTTAGTCACCCCCATACTGGCTTCAAGTCGAGCGCCGAATGTCCGGGAGATGTGGACATTTGTCGCGGCAGGGGTAAAATTCCTGCTGGTTTTGTCCATGCTGCCGGTCATCCTTAATGGTACCCAAATCGTATATACAGTCGCTGAGGTGATACCGGGAGCCGCCATTAAATTCAAGGTCGATTCCTTTGGTATGCTCTTCGCTCTGGTCTCTTCGTCCTTGTGGATTGTAACCTCGGTCTACTCCATAGGTTATATGCGTGGGCTGAAGGAACACAGCCAGACCCGCTATTTTTGTTTCTTCGCCTTTGCACTGTCCGCCACTATCGGGGTTGCCTTTGCTGGAAACTTGTTAACGATGTACCTCTTTTATGAAATGCTTTCCTTGGCTACCTATCCCTTGGTCACGCATCATCAAGACCATGAGGCGCGAAGCTCGGGGCGCAAATATCTCTTATACATCGTGGGAACCTCGATCGGACTGGTCTTGCCGGCTATGCTAATTTGTTACGATCTGGCAGGGACCCTGGAATTTGGGACGCAGGGTTTTTTAGCCGGAACGGGAGCGTCCAAGTCTTTGATGGCGGTGCTGCTGGTTCTTCTCATCTTCGGGTTTGCAAAAGCGGCCATTATGCCCTTTCATTCATGGCTTCCTGCAGCGATGGTCGCACCTACGCCGGTTAGTGCTTTGCTGCATGCAGTGGCTGTTGTGAAAGTCGGTGTTTTCAGTGTTGTGCGAGTCATAACAGAAGTATTTGGGACTGATTTGCTGTTTTCTTTAAATTTCAGCCCTATTATCCTCTTTTTCGCCTCTGCTACCATTCTTGTGGGCTCACTCATCGCCCTGTCCCAAGACAATCTTAAACGCCTTTTGGCTTTTTCCACCATCGCACAGCTTTCATACATTGTGCTCGGCGTGGGGTTGCTCTCCCCTCTGGGAATGACCGGTGGAATGCTCCATATTGCCATGCACGCATTTGGCAAGATCACTCTCTTTTTTTGTGCCGGAGCGATCTTCGTGGCTACCGGCAAAAAGAACATCAGCGAGATGATCGGTATCGGCAGGAGAATGCCGGTGACCATGGGCGCCTTTTTTATCGCTTCTCTAAGCATTACCGGTGTCCCACCCGGCGGCGGCTTCATTAGTAAATGGTATTTGGTCCTGGGGGCATTGCAAGCGCATCAAGTAGCGGTTCTTGTGGTGCTCCTGGTGAGCTCATTTTTGAATGCCTGTTACTTTCTGCCGATCGTCTACAAAGCATTTTTTTGTCCTCCGAAAGAGGTTATGTTTAAAGGCGGATTTCAAGAGGCCCCTCTTTTCTGTGTGGTTCCTCTGGTAATAACGGCCGTGATTTCAATCATTCTGCTCCTTTTTCCGCAACCTTTTTTGCAGTTGGCCACAATGACCGTGCAAGGCTTGATGTAAGGATATTTACCATGACCGGAGAAAGAAGCGACGAAATAGAAGGCAAGATGGCGCTGTCCCATGCACCCGTGCCACCCTACAGGAAGGTCTTTTTTATAGCCATTACGGTGGGGGTGCTCTATCTCGGGCTGATTCTTTTCATGACCCTTTGAAATAAATAGAGTCCGCCTCGTTTTAAAAGACAGGAAAACGAAAATGAAAGAAGAAAAACAAGAGGGGAAAAGATATCTATTTGATGACCCCAAAAACGTGAATAGACTTTTGGGGACTTTTTACGCCTCATTGATGGTGCTTCTCCTGGTGGAGTTCGTGGTTCATAAGCACCCGCATTTTCCTTGGGAAAAGTGGCCGGAATTCTATTGTGTGTATGGTTTTGTGGCCTGTGTGGTATTGGTTATCGTGGCAAAATATATCTTGCGCCCTCTGGTTATGAGACGAGAGGACTATTATGATTAGTACCGTTCCCCCCGCTGTCATATTTATCGTCGGAGGGTTGTTGGTTCCTTTCTTTAAGGGTAAGTGGAAAAGTGCGTTCCTGTTACTCATTCCAGTTGTCGGATTTCTTAACCTGATTCACATACCGGAGGGAACCCATTGGGCCGTTGATTTCATGGGCTATAACCTGGTCTTTGGAGAAGTGGACAGGCTGAGTCTCGTATTCGGCTACATCTTTCACCTCATTACCTTTATAGCCCTTCTTTACGCTCTTCACGTGACAGACGACCTGCAACATGTGGGGGGACTGATCTATGCGGGGAGTTCCTTGGGGGTTGTCTTTTCGGGAGACCTTTTCTCTTTCTTCGTCTTCTGGGAAACGCTTACCTTCAGCTCCGTATTATTGATTTGGACGCGAAGAACAAAGGCTTCTACAGCTGCCGGCTACAGATATGCCTTGGTCCATGTCGTGGGAGGGCTGTTCCTGCTGGCGGGGATCGTATTTTACGTCATCGAAAAGGGCACCATCGAGTTCGGATATATTGGATTGGACGGCCTGGCCAGCTATTTGATTTTTATCGGTTTCGGCATCAACTGTGCCTGGCCCATTCTCCACCCGTGGCTAACCGATGCCTATCCTGAAGCAACCATTACGGGAGCCATATTCTTGAGCGCTTTTACCACCAAGACAGCAGTCTATGCGCTGGCCAGGGCATTTCCCGGCACGGAGGCACTGATATGGATAGGAGCTCTCATGACGGGCTTTCCTATCTTTTACGCGGTCATCGAAAACGATCTCCGACGGGTTCTTGCCTACAGCCTGATCAACCAGGTGGGGTTTATGGTCTGTGGTATCGGTATCGGCACGGCTCTTGCCATCAATGGCGCCGTGGCCCATGCCTTCAATGATATCTTGTTTAAAGCCCTGCTGTTTATGTCCATGGGGGCTGTTATGTACCGAACGGGTAAGATCAACGGAACCGCCTTGGGCGGACTGTACAGGACCATGCCCTTGACCTGTATTTTTTGTATGGTCGGGGCGGCATCCATATCCGCTTTTCCCCTGTTTAGCGGTTTTGTGAGTAAGTCCATGGTCATGGATGCGGCCGGGAAAGGTCATATGCCGATTATATGGTTTGTCCTGCTTTTTGCTTCGGCCGGTGTATTCCATCACGCAGGCATCAAGATACCGTTTTTCGCATTTTTCGGCCATGATTCCGGTATGCGGCCCAAGGAAGCACCACTACATATGTTGCTGGCCATGGGTATTACCGCATTTTTGTGTATCTTTATCGGCTCTTTCCCTGGTCCTTTATACAGCTTGCTTCCCTATCCGGTCGATTATGAACCCTACACGATGGCTCATGTCGTCGGACAGACCCAGATACTATTTTTCTCGGCCCTGGCCTTTACCCTGCTGTTGCTTTCCGGAATATATCCGGCGGAAATGCGGTGTGTCAATCTGGACGCCGACTGGTTCTATCGTAAAGGGGGACGGCTTTTGTACGGGTTGCTGGATAATGTGTTCAACGGCATTAACAAGGCCGGAGAAGTGTTTGCTCGAGGGGTGGCCGGGGCTTTGGGCCGGCTATCCAGAAACGTTCCCGAGATAATTGTACTCATAGTCATGGTTCCGTTATGGACTGCCGGTGGGGCAAAGGGAGAAAAACTCCAGGGGAAAATTGTGCGTGCGCGTGCCGCTCTGGAAACCGGAACGGCACCCGTAGGCATCAGTGCGGCGGTGGCTACTATTTTTTTGGTTTTTCTTTTCGTTTTGATCTGATATAGGGTGGCGAAGGACATGCAATAGAAACGATTGCGTATCCTCTCGTGTAGGCGGGTTGTTTCGTTGAGTCGGCGTTTGTTCGTCCCGTAAAGGAATGGGTCCGAAGGAGAGAGGTATGGCTTCTGTACGAGACTTAAAAGAGCTGGTTTTGTTTGAAGGTTTGCCGGACGATTTCCTGGAACGGCTTGTTCCGATGGTGCAAGAAAAGTCCTTGGGGGAACGGGAGATCATTTATGAGCCGGGCGCCGAGGCCAGCGAATTTTACTCGTTGAGCAAGGGAAAAGTGTTGCTGGAAGCAGAACTTGCCCCCAACTTCATTATTTCCGTGGGCGCAATAAAACCGGGATATTCCTTTGGCTGGTCCGCTCTTTTTCCACCGAAGGCTACACATACATCCTACGCAGTATGTTCTGAGCCGAGTGATGTGTTCGTTTTTCCCGCTCAGGAGCTGACGGCGTTTCTCGGCCGGGAGCGAGAGAACGGATATCTAGTGATGAAGAAAGCCGGGAAGATTTTGGAAAACCGACTTGAGCGCAGAACCGCTCAGTTCTTGAAGGTGATCGGCAAGCATCCGGAAATCGGGACGCTTTTGGGAGTGTAGGCGAATGCGACCAATACGACCGGACCGGCTTAAAGAACGCCTTTGAGGTAGACGAAAAAGGTGGTTCCTTTCCCGCTGGTGGAAGACACTTTGACTTCGCCACCATGTTCTTCCACGATTTTTTGGGTGATGAGTAGCCCGAGTCCCGTCCCTCGCCCCTCTTTGGTACTGAAAAAGCGGGAGAAGAGTTTTTCTTGAACCTCTTGCGTCATTCCCATGCCGTTGTCGGATATTTCAAAGACCAGTATCTTTTCTTCGTTTTTCTCCACCCGTGTTCGCACCGTAACCTGCCAGTTTTTTGAAGTGTCGGGATCGAAAATGCAGGCATCAATGGCATTAGAAACCAAATTGAGGAGGACCCGATGTATACCCGATTTGTCCAGTTGGGCCCGTTCGACCGTCGGGTCCAAGTCGGTGTTCAATGTGACTTGATGTTCTGCGGCGTAGTCTTTGACCAGGTCTAATACATCCGATACGATTTCCTTGGGATTACACTCCGTGGGTTCCGGCTTTCTGTCTTTGGAATATGTCAGCAAGTCCATGACCAGCTCGGATACCCGTTCCACATTTCGGCTGACCACCCCCCACCCCTCGCGCAACATTTTGGGTTTGTCCTTTTCCAAACCCACGTTCACCATGTACATGCCACCTCGCAGGCCGGTAAGGATATTTTTGATGTAATGGGCCAAGCCGGCCACTGTTTCGCCGATGGTGGCCAGCCGTTCATTTCGAATGACCTCCTCCTGCGCTTCTTCGAGTTCGATCTTACAGGCTTCGACCTTGTCCTCGAGGTTCTCCGTATAATCCCTCAGCTGTCGGGCCATGGTAAGTTTTTTTTCGGCCCTTTCCAGTGACAGCATCAGGACTTCGTCACGTACCGGTTTGGTGATAAAATCCGAGGCCCCGTTTTGAAGCGCCCGTATGGCCGAATCCATGTCCCCGTGGCCGGTAATGACAATGACCTCGGTTTCGCTACCGGACTCATTGATTCGCTTGAGCACCTCAATGCCGTCTATTCCAGGCATTTTGATGTCCGTGATGACGATTTGGGGTGACTCCCGAGCGAAGATCTCAAGGCCTTCCTGACCGCTTTGTGCCGTAAGAACTTCATATCCTTCACTGGTCAGGCTAAGTTCCAACATTTCCAGGACCGGTTTTTCATCGTCAATAATGAGCAGTTTCATCCTTGGACTCCCCTTGTCGTCGAACAACTGGAAATATAACCTTAAAGGTGGTCCCCTCATCCAGGGTGGAGTCAATTTCTATGTCTCCATTAAAATCTTTGACCAGATTGAAACTGATGGACAGTCCCAATCCGGTCCCCCGTCCGACCTGTTTGGTCGTAAAGAAGGGTTCGAATGCCTTTTGCTGGATTTGTTCGGACATTCCCTCTCCCGTGTCGGAAACCACCGCCACCACGTACTCCCCTTCTTGGCGGGTAGAGATGGTCAGTTTCTTTTCCCGGTTCGAACCGACCGTTTCCATCGCATCACGTGCGTTGGTTACCAGGTTTAGAAAGACCTGTTCCAGTCTGTTTTTGTCTCCTTGGATTTCAGGCAAGTCCTCCGCCAGGTCAAGATCCACCTTGATATTGCGCAAATTCAACTGTTGGCCAAGCATCGTGAATACATCACGGATCGGTTCATTCAGATTCACCGGGTAAACATGAAAATCACTTTTTCGTCCGAATTCTCGCAAATGATTAATGATATTACTCGACCGGGCTACCTGTTCACTGATGTTGCGGCTTACCGTCAATAGCTGTTCCGGGGAAATCTCTTGGCCTTTCTTGATCATTTTGGCCAAGAAATCGGCTCCCACTTGTATGGCGTTCAGGGGTTGGTTGATCTCGTGGGCGATTCCTGTGGCCATTTCGCCCAAGGTGGCCATCTTGCTTGCCTGGGTGAGTTTGGCATCTTGTTCCAGACGCCGAGTCACGTCCACGGTGCGCACAATCAATGTGCCGCCGGAGGTACCGTTCTCCGCATCCCGGAGTTTTCCGGAACGGGCGTGAAGGTTGATCACGAAATTGTCTCCGTTACGCTTTTTCGCCCATACCTTGGGCACAAAGACATAGACGTCCTGGGGGGCGTGTTCCAGCTCCCCCCATACCCGTTTGGTTTCTTCTTCATCGAGTAAATCCAAAAACGACCTTCCCAGGAGATCCTTGTGCTCATACTGATAGGTTGCGCCTGCAGAATTGTTTACGTCCAAGATCTTTCCGGAATCCCAATCTACGGTGAACAAGGGATTGGGATCGTTATTGAACAAGAGGCGATATTTCTCCTCGCTGGCTTTGACCTCTTCTTCTATTTTTAACCGGTCTTGGACTTCCTGCTTGAGTTTTCGGTTGGCCACGATAAGTTCCGCGGTCCGTTCCTTTACCCGCTGCTCGAGTTCGTCGCGCGCCTTTTGGAGCTCTTCTTCCGCAATATGCCGGGCGGAAATGTCCACGACATTGCCCAAGATGGCCGGTTTGCCGTGGTATTCGATGCGGGAGTTACGACGCTTGATCCAAATGGTTTCCCCGTTCTTTTTGAGGCCCCTGGCCTCGTATTCGGATGGCACGGTGTGACCTTTCAGGCGTCGTTGTCGGGTTTCTTTGACGAGTTTCCGGTCGTCGGGGTAAACGAAATCGAGCACGTCCATCCCCTCCAACTCATCGCGCGCATATCCGAAAATTTCGGCGTACCGTTTATTGGCATATTGGATCTTTTCATCCTGATCGATATAGATGCCGATGAGCGAGTTCTCCACCAGGATGCTATATTTTTCTTCCGACTCCCGAAGGGCTTTTTCCGCCTGCCGTCGTTCCGCAATCTCATTGGATACGCTTTGAATCGTTTCATTGGTTACTTTGGCCAATGATTGGAGCAGCTCTAACTGAGCGAATCCGGATACCCTGGCGTCCAGATTCCCTTTGGAAACACGGTGGAGCACATCGAAGTGCTCAGCCAGTCCGATAGCAAAATCATGGGAAAGATTAACAATTTCCCCCAGATTTTCTGCCGTTGTGTTAACTAGGTGCTTCAGTTTAGAGAGGAGTTCCAGCTTGGATTCTTCCGATACCCGGGCTTCGGGATTTCCCGAGGAGATCTCTTTCAGAGCTTCGAAGACCTCGGAAAGACCTAGGGCCAATTCCATGCTGAGGTCTTCCAGTTCTTGGTCTCGTTCTTCGACCATTTCCCGAAAGGCGGTAAATTGTTTATGTACCACTTTCAGCGTTTCTTCCATGGAATCGAGGTCGATATTTCTTTTGAACGGTTCGCAGTCCAGGCAAAGCTCGATTTTTTCCAGAAACTTTCCCTGAATTTCGTTTCTGCAAAGTGTT